>WNGB01004728.1_pt1 | contig 21872 bp, 18 predicted proteins | sample 5400681 | NCBI WGS metagenome assembly WNGB01 (sample SAMN13153367, study PRJNA577476) | soil metagenome | isolation source: 115 cm soil or saprolite under grassland replicate 2 | place: USA:California | collected 2016-06-15
GGTAGGCGCGCGCCTCGCGGATGGTCGTGCCGCGATAATGGAAGAGCGTGGCCGCGAGGACCCCGTGGGCGCCCGCGTCGAGCGCGGCCGCGAGGTGCTCGAGCGTCCCCGCCCCCCCGGACGCGATCACGGGGATCGGGACCGCCCGCGCGACCGCCCGCGTGAGCGCCAGGTCGTAGCCGTTCTGCGTGCCGTCGGTGTCCATCGAGGTCAGCAGGATCTCCCCGGCTCCGAGCTGTTCCAGTCGCACAGCCCACTCCACGGCTTCGACACTCGTGGGCTCACGCCCGCCCCGAACCATGACTTCCCATCGTTCCCCCTTCCCCTCCCCTTCCCGCCGTGTCGCGTCCACCGCGGCTACCACGCACTGCCGTCCGAAGTGGTCGGCGAGCCGGCTGACGAGCGCAGGGTCGCGCACCGCCGCGGTGTTCACCGCCACCTTATCCGCTCCGGCGCGCAGCACCGCCCGCGCGTCCTCCACGCTCGAGATCCCGCCCCCAACGGTAAACGGAACGAACAGCGTGTCTGCGACGCGGCTCACCAAGTCGATGAGCGTCCCGCGCTGCTCGTGGCTTGCGCCGATGTCGAGGAAGACAAGCTCATCCGCCCCGTCGGCATCGTAGCGCGCGGCCTGCTCCACCGGATCACCCGCGTCCCGCAGCTCGACGAACCGCACTCCCTTCACCACCCGGCCCCCCGCCACGTCCAGGCACGGGATGAGCCGCCGGGCGAGGCCCGTTCCTTGGAACGGACCTAGCATATCCGCAATACGTCGTCCAGCAAGCCCCCCGAGCCTCCACCCCCCTTGACGAACAGCGACACCACGTCCTCGATGGCGCGCCGCTCGCGGGGCCAGGCGAACCGCTCGGCCGCGGCCAGGGGGTCGAGCCATTCCGCCCGGTCGTGCTCGGGCGAGACACGCAGCTCGGCGGACGGGTCGACGAAGGCCGCGAACACCGGGATCAGCGCGATCTCGTCGAGCCGATGGCGGTAAAACGACTCCACACGGCTGGCGTTATAGAGACGCAGCGGCTCCAGTCCGGTCTCCTCCAAGAGCTCCCGTCGCGCGGCTTCTACCGGCGTCTCGCCCGCCTCGATCGTGCCGTGCACCGTCTCCCACGAGCCCGGGCAGCGCCCGCCCGTGCTGCGCCGCAGCACGAGCACTTCGAGGACCCCGCCCTGCCGCAACACGTAGATGTCGACGAACGCAACCCGTGCGTGCGTCACGGCGTCCAGGCGGCGAACTCGCGCAGCAGCGCGAGCCCCGCGGCTTGCGACTTCTCGGGATGGAACTGCACGCCCAGCACGTTGTCGCGTCCCACGATCGTCGGGAACGCGGCGCCGTACTCGGCTTCGGCGAGATCGCCCGGCGGCGCGACCGCGCTCGGGTGATAGCTGTGCACGTGATAGAAGTAGGCGTCGTCCCCGCCGAACGCCCGTGCCAGCGCGGGATGGCTGCGCCCGCGCTCGGTGAGTCGCACCCGCGCCCACCCGACGTGCGGCACGGGAAGGTCGGTGTGGAAGCGGGCCACGCGGCCCGACAGGAGGCCCAGGCCGGGGACGCCGGCCGCTTCCTCGCTCGCTTCGAGAAACAGCTGCAGGCCGAGGCAGATGCCGAGCAGGGGCCGGCCGGCGCGGGCGACGTCCCCGATGGCCGTGCCGAGGCCCGTCTCGTCGAGCCGCCGCTTCGCGGGGGCGAAGTTGCCGACCCCGGGCACGACGACGCGCTCGGCGGCGCGCACGGCGGCCGGGTCGTCCGTGAGGCCCGCCTCGGCGCCCACCGCCTGGAACGCCCGGAGCACGCTCTTGACGTTGGATGCGCCGTAGTCGACGACGGCGATCACCTACAGCGCCCCCTTGGTGGACGGGACGTCCGGGACGCGGGCGTCCAGGCTCGTCGACTCACCGAGGGCCCGGGCCGCCGCCTTGAACACCGCTTCCACGACGTGGTGGGCGTTCTGGCCGCGCAGCAAATCGACGTGCAGCGTGAGGCCGCCGTGCGTCGCCAGGGCGCGGAAGAACTCCGGCGTGAGCGCGACGTCGTAGTCGCCGAGCTTCTGCCACGCCGGCGGCTCGGCGTGGTAGGCGAGATACGGGCGCCCACTCACGTCCACCACGACGCGGGCGAGCGCGTCGTCGAGCGGGAGGGTCGCCTCGCCGTAGCGGCGGATCCCGCGCCGCTCCCCCAGGGCCTGCGAGAGGGCCTGACCCAGCACGATGCCCACGTCCTCCACGGTGTGGTGCTGATCCACGTGCAGGTCGCCGGACGCCTGCACCTCGAGGTCGTACAGCGCGTGCCGGGCCAGCGCCTCCAGCATGTGGTCGAAGAAGCCGATCCCCGTCCGCACCTGGGCGCGGCCGGAGCCGTCCAGGCTCAGCCGCACCCGCACGTCCGTCTCCCTGGTCGTGCGCTGCACTTCCGCGCTGCGGCTCATGCGAGAATCGCCTCGAGCGCCCGGCCCACCGCCGCGACGTCATCCTCGGTTCCGGCCGTGATGCGGAGGCAGCCCTCGAGTCCCGGCCCACCCGACACGTCGCGCACCAGGATACCGTGCTCCTGCACCAGCCGGGTGAACACCTCCGCCACCGGCCGCGCCTCGCACCGGATCAGCACGAAGTTCGCGGCCGACGGATACGCCCGCAGGCCCGCGATCCCCGAGAGCCGTCCGTACAGCCGGTCACGGTTCTCCCGCACCTGCTGCACGCGCGCCGCCAGCAGATCGGCCGCGTCGAGCGCGGCGTGCGCGGCCGCCAGGGTCACCCGGTTCACGTTGTAGGGGAGCTTTGCCTTGGCAATCTCGCCCGCAACGCTCGGATGCGCGAGGGCGTACCCGAATCGCAGCCCCGCGAGCGACATCGCTTTGCTGAAGGTGCGGAGCACGACGAGGCGCAGGTGGTCGCCGAGCAGCGGGATCGCCGTCGGGCCGCCGAAATCCTGATACGCCTCGTCCATCACGACGAGCGCCTCGGTCTCGGCGAGCAGCCGCTCCACTGCGCCGTCGGGGAAAGGCGTGCCGGTGGGGTTGTTGGGTGAGTTGACCACGATCACCGGCGCGCGTGTCTCGCACGCGGCGCGCACGAGCCCCTCGACGTCGAACCGGAAGTCCGCCGTGAGCGGCACGGGCACGTGGCGTCCGCCGTACACCGCCACCAGCAAGCGATACAGGCTGAACGTCGGCACGGGCGTGACCACGGGGGTCCCCGCGCCGACCGTGACCGCGAGGGTCGCCTGGATCAGCTCATTCGAGCCGTTCCCCGCGAGCACGCCGTCCGCCGTCCAGCCGTGCCGCGCGGCCAGGCGCTCGAGCAGGTCGGTCGGCGCGAACGGGGGATAGCGGTTCCACGCCTCGTCCCGCATGGCGCGGATCACCGCGTCCTTCAGCGTGCCGGGCACGTCGAACGGGCTCTCGTTCTGGTTCAGCTTGCGCGGCGCGGCGGGCGCGCTGAGAGTGTAGGCCGTTTGCGCGCGCACTTCGGGCTTGATCAACGCGAGCGCCGTTTCAGCCGAGCGAGCGGCGGGACGCAGACTCGGCATGCGGGGGGGCGGCGGGCGGGGGCGCGGGGGGCGTTCGCGGCCGGGCGCTACCGCCGCCGGCCCAGCACCGCTTCCAGCCGCGCCGAGAGAGCGCGCGCGCGGAACGGCTTCGTGAGGAAGTCGTCCGCGCCGAGCTCGAACACCCGCACCTCGTTGTCCTCGTCGCCCTTGGCGGTGAGCACGATGACGGGGATCGACGCCGTCGCGGGCCGGGACCGGAGGTGCGACAGCACACCGTAGCCGTCGAGCCCCGGCAGGTTGAGGTCGAGGACGATGATGTCGGGTCCGACGCGGTCGATCTGGTCGAGCGCCTGCGCCCCGTCTCGGGCTTCGGCCACGTCGTAGCCGTCCCGCTCGAGCAGATCCCGCATCACCTTGCGGAGGCTGTCCTCGTCGTCCACGAGGAGCACCTTGGCGGCAGGCTGGCCGTACCGCCCGATCCCGCCCGAGCGACCGGGCTCCCCGAGCAGGTCGAAGGTGCCGGTCAGAACGTCGCGCACCGTGGGGGCCGGAGCCGGAGCCGCCGTCCCCGCCTCCGGTGTGATCCGCAGGGCGGGTCTGCTGGCCGACGAGCGGCGCCCGGCGGGCCTGGGCGGCTCGACCGGGCGGTCGTCCTCCTGCGGCATATCCACCACCCGCAACAGCTCGTCCACCGTGGACTCGCCCCGCAGCACGTGCGCGAGGCCGGATTCCCAGAGCGACTTCATCCCGCCGTGCCGCGCCGCCTGGGCGATGTGCTCCGCCGTTTCCCCCGCAGCGATGCGGCGCTCGACCTCGGGCGTCACGCTCAGCACCTCGACGATCGAGAACCGGCCCCGGTACCCGGTCATCGCGCACTCGGGGCAACCCGCGCCGCGCTGCAGCACCGTCCCCTTGGGGATCCAGCGCATCACGCGCTCGGGCGGGGGCTCCCTCCACACTTCCTTGCAGGTGCCGCACAGCCTCCGCATCAGCCGCTGCGCCAGCACCCCGCGCAGTGCCGATCCGATCTTGTATGCCTCGACCCCGATGTCCACGAGCCGGGTGACGGCGTTCGCCGCGTCGTTGGTGTGCAGGGTCGAGAGCACGAGATGGCCGGTGAGGGACGCCTGCACGGCGATCTGCGCCGTCTCGCGGTCGCGGATCTCGCCCACCAGGACCACGTTGGGGTCCTGCCGCAGAATCGAGCGCAGCGCCGACGCGAACGTGAGGCCCGCCTTCTCCTGCACCTGCACCTGCACGATCCCCGGAATCCGGTACTCGACCGGGTCCTCGACCGTCACGATGTTCACGCCCTCGCTCTTGATCATGTTGATGCAAGAGTACAGCGTGGTCGTCTTGCCCGAGCCGGTCGGGCCTGTGACGAGGATGATCCCCTCGCGGTTGTCGAGCAGCCGCTTGATCGAGTCAGCCTCGGCGGGGTTGAAGCCGAGCGAGTCAAGGGTCTTGACGGTCGCGCGGGAATCGAGAATCCGGATCACGACCTTCTCGCCCAGCGCGGCGGGAAGGGTCGACACGCGGAGGTCGATCGGCTGGCCGTTCACCGCCACCCGGGCGCGCCCGTCCTGCGGGCGCATCCGGTCGGCGATGTCGAGCTGCGACATGATCTTGATGCGCGAGATCAGGGGTAGCCCGGCCTGGCGCGGGATCTTCATCACCTGCCGGAGCACGCCGTCGATGCGGTAGCGGACCGCGATCCCGCCTTCCTCCGACTCGATATGGATGTCGCTCGAGCGCGCGAGGATGCCTTCCGAGAGGATGAGGTCCACGAGCCGCACCACCGGACGCTGGCTGGCGTCCGCTTCCGAAACGTTGATCTCCTCGGGGCCCGTAGGAGCGAGGTGCTGGACGTCGGAGGCGTCCTCCATCCCCTGGAGCACCTTGTCGATCGCCTTCTCCGGGCGGTACAGCTCGTCCAGCTTCTCGCTGATCTTGGACGGGGCGAGCAGCAGGCTCCGAACTTCCCGCGCCGTGGCGAAGGCGAGCGTCTTTTCGGCGTCCAAGTCGAACGGGTTCGCGGTGGCGACTTCGAGGAAGGAGTCGGTCACGCGGAGGGGCACGATCTGGAAGCGCCGCGCCAGCTGCTCGGGGACCTTGGCCTTCGCTGCCGGGTCGAGCTGCTGGAGGTCGGCGAGCTTGAGGCGGAACCGAGTGGCGAGAGCGGTGAGGATCTGGTCGTCGGTCGCGATCTTGTGCGCGACGAGCGTCTGCCACAGGGTCTGCCCTGGCTCGGCCTTCGCACGGAGCTCTGCGAAGAGCTCCGGCGTCAGCACCCCCTCGAGGGAGTGGACCAGCCATTCGTCGGCGAACTGCGTCTCGGCCATCGGGTAGCCTCGAAAGCTAGTCTGTCGGACGGCGCAGTCCAGCCCGGCTCACAGGATCCCCCAGAAATCGCGCGTCACATCGAACGCGAAGCCTGCCCGCCGCGTCACCGTGCCCACGCCCGCCTCAATTCGCAACAAGCCAAGCCACTCGAGGCCGACGCCCAGCGTCACGCGAGCGCGCGGGGCCGCGGCCCACGGCGTGCCGGCGACGCGCCGGTCGGCCCATCCCGCGGCCACGTACGGCGCAACGATGAGCTGCTGCGGGGCGCGGGCGTAGGGCCCGAGTCCGATCGAGACGAACGACACGGGAACGCGCCATTCGAGGTGCGCGAGCGCGAACGTCGCACCCCCGAAGCGGCGAAATCCCTCGCCCAAGAGCGTCCCCCGGCCCCCCAGGACGAAGGCGCGGTGCGCGGGGAGCGGCACGGTCGCGGCGCCGCCCTGTGCGCGCAGCAGCAGCCCGGTCGCGCCCGCTGGCCGGAGCAGGCGTCCCCAGGCCGAGAGCCGCACGTAGGTCGAGCCGCCGTCCATTCGCCCGCCCTCCGCGGCGAGCTCGAAGTGCAGGTCCCGCCGCACCGCGAACCCGTCGCTGCGGCGCCGCAGGGCGAGCTGCACGACGTCCACGCCCGTGCCGCCGAGGGCAGGATTCGGGCGGAACACCCCGGTGGCGGGCTTGGCGGCCACGGCGAGCGAGTGGATCGTCTCCCGGCCGAGCGCGGCGCTCCACTCGCTGCGCACCCCGATGCCGTGGCGGTAGGCGAGCCGCGCCCCGTCGGCCCGGTAGTAGTCGCCGTAATCACGTCCGAATTCCTGGGACGAAAACGAGTTGAAGAGCGGCGCGATCACGGCCACGTCGCCGACGTCCCGCGTCTCGCGGAACAGGCTCGCTTCGAGGGCGCCGCGGCCGGCGCGCTCCGTGACCCTCAGGCTCCCCTTGGGGCGCTCGTCGGCGAACCCGTAGCTCGCGATGGCGCGCAGCTCCCGCCGCTCGCCGCCGCCGCGCAGCACGATGCCGGCGCCGAGCGCCAACCCCTCCACGCGGTTGGCGTGCACCAGGTCGGAGACGCCGCGCACCCCGAGCCGGCGGGCTTTCAGTCCGGTGAGCGCGCGCCGGCTCGCGATCTGCGCCGCCTGGGCGCGCACTCGCTCCAAGTCGTTCCGCCGCACCGGCTCGGCGACGTCCTGGATCGCGGCGGCGAGCGGCTCCCGCCACGGGAACGAATCGCGCTCGGCCTTGGGCAGGAAGGTGATCTCGTCCCCCGCGAACCAGCCGGCCGCGAGCCCCAGATTGAACACATAACCGTCGATCTCCCAGCGGCCGCGGATGATCCCGCGGGCCGGGATATCGAGCCAGGTGGCGCGGCGCCTGATCTCGATCTCCTGGCGGTAGGGAAGCCAGAACCGCCCCTCCCACAGCGCGTTGTCGAGCACGACGCTCACGTCCTCGAGCTGGGGGTCGAGGTAGGCCCGCCGCGTGAAGTTGAAGGCGAGCCGCACGAGATCCGCCGTCTCCGCGTCCACGTACAGCGTCCCCACGATCCGCACGGCGTCGAAGTCCTTGGGTTGGACGCGCAGCGCGACCACTCGCACCTCGCGCTGCGGCAACACGATCGTCGCGGTGTCGCCGAGCTGGTAGTCATAGAGGGCCGGCCCCCCCGGAGACAGCGGGTGCGGCACGTCGCGCACCTCGTCGCCCTCGCCGAGCCGAATGGCGGGGCCGAAATTGTTCTGGACGATGCCGAGATGGTCGCGGTGGTAGTTGATGTCGGTGGGGAGCTCGGCGCGGTCGCGCCAGCCGACGACGCGCTGCTTGCTGCTCGCCGGCGCCTTCCAGTACACTTCCAGCTCCAGCTGGTCGGCCTTGATGAGGCGCGGCGGATCGGCGAGCCCCTCGCCAAACTGCCCGAGGAAGAAGAGGAAGCCGTGGGCCTGGGCCTTGTAGTCGCGCAGCGCGGTGTCCGCGGCGGCGCGGGCGCGCCGCTGGATGGCGCGGTCGGCCAGCGCGAGCGCCGCAGCCGAATTCCACTCCTGGGCGGCGGCCGGCGCGACGCCCAGCACCGTCGAGAGGACGACGCAGCACACTCGCTCCATCCTGTCCATGACCGCCCCCACATCTGAGTTCCTCGCCCGATCCGAGCGCGGCGGGATGGTGCCGCTCGTCCGCGAGGTGGTGCTGGATGCTGATACCCCGCTTGCCGCGTTCGTGAAGGTCGCCCGGCCCCCCTTCGCGTTCCTGCTCGAGTCCCTGGTGGGGGGCGAGCGCTGGGCCCGCTACACGTTCCTCGGCACCGAGCCGCGCGAGGTATGGCGGTACCGGGGCAGGCTGGCGGAGCGCTGGACGAAGCGGTCCGGCTGGAAGAGCGCGGGGGAGACGGACGATCCCATCGGGCACCTGGCGCAGCGGCTGCGCGAGCTCCCGGCCGCCCCAGTGCCCGGCCTCCCCCGCTTCACCGGCGGCGCGGTGGGGTATCTCGGCTACGACCTGGTGCGCACGATCGAGCGGCTCCCCCGGGCGCCCGCGGACTCGCTCGGCCTCCCCGACGCCCTGATGATGATCGCCGACACGCTGGTGATCATCGACAACCTGTTCGGCCGAGCGATCCTGGTCGCCAACGTCGAGGTGCCCCGCGGCGCGGATGGCAAGGAACGACTGCGGCTCCGCGACGCGGCCGAGGCCCGGCTCGCCGAGCTCGCCGCCCGGCTGCGCGCCAAGCACGAGCTGGCGCCGCTGGCGTTGCGGGACACGCTGCCGCCCGTCCCGACGGCGTCGCGCTATCCGCGCGAGGCGTTCGAGCGTGACGTGGCGCGGATCCTCGAGTACATCCGCGCGGGGGACACGTTCCAGACGGTGTTGTCGCGCCGCCAGGAGACCGCGGGCGCGGTGGACCCCCTGCTCCTCTACCGGTACCTCCGCGCGCTCAACCCCGCGCCCTATCTCTTCTATCTTGCCCTCGACGACGTCCATCTGGTCGGCAGCTCCCCCGAAGTGCTGGTGCGCGTGGAAGGCGGGGAGGTGACCGTGCGCCCGATCGCGGGGACCCGTCCCCGCGGCAAGACGCAGGAGGAGGACGAGGCGCTCGCGGGGGCCCTGCTGGGCGATGAGAAGGAGCGCGCCGAGCACTTGATGCTCGTGGACCTGGGGCGGAACGACGTAGGTCGCGTGGCGCAGTTCGGCACGGTGCGGGTCACCGACCTCCTGGCGATCGAGCGATACTCGCACGTGCAGCACATCGTCAGCGAGGTCCGCGGCAAGCTGCGCGACGGCTACGACGCGCTCGACGTGTTCCGGGCGTGCTTCCCGGCGGGCACCGTGACCGGAGCCCCCAAGGTCCGCGCCATGGAGATCATCGACGAGCTCGAGCCCGAGCGTCGCGGACCGTATGCGGGCGCCGTGGGCTACGTCGGCTGGGGCGCGACGAACCTCGACACGGCGATCGCGATCCGGGCCGCCGTCGTCCTCAAGGACCGCATCGTCGTGCAGGCGGGCGCGGGGATCGTGGCCGACTCGGACCCGGCGCGCGAGTTCGCCGAAACGGAAGCGAAGGCGCAAGCGGTGCTGAAGGCGCTGGCGCTCGCGAAGGCGGGGGGGTGAAGTATATTGTCCGCTTGTGTTTAAGCTGTTGAGCACGACGGGCGAGCAGTCCATCGACCTGCAGCCCGGCCGCACCATCGTCGTCGGGCGCGCCGTCAAGAGCGACGTCCCGATCTACGATCCTACCATCTCGCGCAAGCACGCGGAGCTCACGCTCACCGACGGCGGCGTCAAGGTCAAGGACGTCGGCTCGTCCAACGGCACCTTCCTGAACGGCGCGCGCGTCGCCGAGGCGGTCGCCAGCGACAACGACGTGATCACGTTCGGCAAGGTGGCGTTCCGGGTGAAGGAGGTCTCCGCCCCTGCCCCACGGCCGCAGGTCGTGCCGCCCCTGCCGTCCGAGCTCGGGGCGCGCGTCCCGGGCGGCACGATCGTGCGACAACTCCCCGTGAAGAACTCGGGCGGGGTGCCCGCGATCGTGGTGGAGACGGCGTCCGGGGCGTCCCACCTCAAGGTCTCGGCGCAGTCACTCGAAGAGCGGCGCCAGAAGAAGCTCGAGCTGCTGCTCGAGATCTCCAAGGAGCTGTCCAAGCAGCAGGAGTTCGACCGCCTGCTCGACAAGGTCGTGGACTTCACGTTCCAGATCATGAACGTGGACCGGGTGTCAATCCTGCTGATCGAGGAGGCGAGCGGCGAGCTGGTGCCGAAGATCTCCAAGGGACGCACGGCGCAGTCCTCCGCGTCAAAGCACGTGCCGCAGTCGATCGCGCGGAAGGTGGTCGAGGACCGCGTCGCGATCCTGTCCGACAATACCGCGGCCGACGAGCGGTTCAAGGGGAAGTCGATCCTGATCCAGAGCGTGCGCAGCGCGATGTGTACCCCCTTGATGGGCACCGCCCAGGATGTCCTGGGCATCCTCTACGTGGACAACCTCACCGCCACCCACTCGTTCGCCGACGAGGATCTCGAGTTCCTCATCGCGTTCGGCTCGCTCGCGGCGGTCGGGATCGAGAACTCGCGGCGCTCCGAGCGGCTGCGGCGCGAGGCGCTCGTGCTGTCGAACTTCCAGCGCTACTTCGCGCCGAATCTCGCGCTCCAGATCGCCCAGCAGGAGGGCGCTGTCCAGCTCGGCGGCCAGAAGCGGCCGGTCGTGATCTTTTTCTCCGACATCCGAGGCTTCACCACGATGTCCGAGACCATGGGCCCCGACGACATCGCCACGCTGCTCACCGAGTATTTCACCGAAATGGTGGAGATCGTGTTCGAGCACGACGGCACGCTCGACAAGTTCATGGGCGACGCGATCATGGCGCTGTGGGGCGCGCCGATCGCCCACGAAGACGACGCCGACCGCGCCATGGCGTGCGCGCTCGACCAGCTGAGCGCGCTCGAGAAGCTGAACCGGAAGTGGAAGCAGGAGCGCCGTCCCGAGCTCGGCATCGGGATCGGCATCAATTTCGGCGAGGTGTTCGCGGGGAACATCGGCTCGGACCGCCGGCTCGAGTACACCGTGATCGGCGACGCGGTGAACACGGCGAGCCGCCTCTGCTCCACCGCGGGGCCGAACGAGATCCTGATCTCGGAGCCCTTCTACCAGCGGCTCAAGCAGCACCCCGCCGTCGAGCCCCTGGAGCCCATCCGCGTCAAAGGGAAGGCGCACCAGGTGCCGATCTACCGGGTGAAACGGTAGGGCACCCCGAAGCGCTCCAGCAGCTCGAGCGCCAGCCGGAGCGGCAGGCCCATCACGCTGAAGAAGTCGCCGCGGATCCCCTCCACCAGCGCCGCTCCCTTGCCCTGGATCGCGTAGGCGCCGGCCTTGTCGAGCGGCTCCCCCGTCGCGACGTAGTCGGCGATCTGCGCTCTGGAGAGCGACCGGAACTTCACGTCGGTGACGTCGATCGCGTCCTCGAGCCGGTCGTCCCGCGCCACGGCGACGGCCGTCATCACCTGGTGCGTGCGCCCCTCGAGCCGAGCCAGCATCTGCATCGCGTCGGCCGGCGTGCTCGGCTTCTCGAAGACCTCCCCGCGCAGCACCACCGTCGTGTCCGCGCCGAGCACGACCTCGCCGGGCGCGCGCAGGGCCACGGCGCCCGCCTTCGCGCGCGCGAGGCGCGTGACGTAGCCCTCCGGCAGCTCCGAGCTCTCCCGCGTCTCGTCCACGCAGGGCTCGACGATGCGGAACGGCAGCCCGAGCATCGTGAGGAGCTCGTGGCGCCGGGGCGAACCGCTCGCGAGGACGATCACCGCTCGAGGAGCAGAGTCACGGGTCCGTCGTTCACCAGCTCCACCTCCATCATCGCCCCGAACTCGCCGGTCTCCACCCGGTCGCTCCCGCCCTTCTCCCGCATCAGCGCGACGAACCGCTCGTACAGAGGAATCGCGATCTCGGGCGGCGCCGCGTCCACGAAGCTCGGCCGGCGCCCCTTGCGCGCGTCGCCGTACAGCGTGAACTGGGAAACGACGAGTAACCGCCCGGCGACGTCGTCCAGCGCGAGGTTCATCTTCCCCTCCGCGTCCGGAAACACCCGCAGGCCGAGGATCTTGTCCGCCATCCAGGCGAGCGTGTCCTCGGTGTCGGAAGCGTGCAAACCGGCGAGCACGAGGAACCCCACCCCGATCTTCCCCGTCATCCTCCCGGCGACGCGCACTTCCGCGCGGGAGACGCGCTGGAGCACCACCCGCACCCGTACCCCTCCCCGTCACACGTCACACGTCACCGTCGCACGCGCTTGCAACGTGGGACGTGCGACGTGTGACGTGCCACGTGGGACGCTTCATTCCACCGTCACGCTCTTCGCGAGATTCCGCGGCTGATCCACGTTGCACCCCCGCCGCACCGCGATGTAATAGGCGAGTAGCTGCAGCGGCAGGACCGTAACAATCGGCGCGAGCGGGTCGAGCGTTTCGGGCATCGCGATCGTGTGGTCGGCGAGCTTCGCGACGCCCGTGTCACCCTCGGTGACGACCGCGATCACGCGACCGCCGCGCGCCTTCACTTCCTCGATGTTGCTCACGACCTTCGAGTACACGGCGTCTTTGGGCGCGATGAACACCACGGGCATCAGGTCGTCGATCAGCGCGATCGGGCCGTGCTTCATCTCGGCGGCGGGATAGCCCTCGGCGTGGATGTAGGAGATCTCCTTGAGCTTGAGGGCCCCCTCGAGCGCCACCGGGAAATTGTAGCCGCGTCCCAGGTACAGCACGTTGCTCGCGCGCATCATCCGCTCCGCCACCCGCTCGACCTCGGGCGCCTTCGCGAGCGCGCGCTCCACCAGCTCCGGCAGCTGGGCCAGCGCCCGCACGACTTCCCGCCCCTGCAGGATCGAGAGCGCCCGCAGGCGCCCCATCTTGAGCGTGAGCAGCGCCAGCGCCGCGATCTGGCTCGTGAACGCCTTCGTCGACGCCACGCCGATCTCGGGCCCGGCATGCAGGTAGATCCCGCCGTCCACCTCGCGGGCGATGCTCGAGCCGACGACGTTCACGAGCCCGAGGGTGCGGGCGCCCCGCCGCTTCGCCTCGCGCAGCGCGGCCAGCGTGTCCGCCGTCTCGCCCGACTGCGAGATCCCGACCACCAGCGTCCGCTCGTCCACGATGGGGTTGCGGTAGCGGAACTCGGAGGCGTACTCGACTTCGGAAGGAATGCGCGCGAGCTCCTCCATCATGTATTCGCCGATCAGCGCCGCGTGCCACGACGTGCCGCAGGCGGTGAAGACGATGCGATCCACCCGCAGCAGCTGCTCGTCCGAGAGGTTCAGGCCGCCGAGCCGGGCGGTGCCCTCCTCCTCGAGCAGGCGACCGCGCAGCGTGTTCCGGACGCTCTCCGGCTGCTCCATGATCTCCTTCAGCATGAAGTGCGCGTAGCCGCCCCGCTCGATCGTCGCGAGGTCCCAATCCACCCGGGTCACCGCCTTCTCCTTCTCCGCGGCGTCGAGATCGAGGATGCGGTAGTCGTCGGGCCGGACCACGGCGATCTCGCCGTCGTCGAGGTAGACCACCGAGCGGGTGTACGCAAGCACCGCGGAGGCGTCGGAGGCGACGAAGTTTTCTCCCGCGCCCAGCGCCACCAGCAGCGGCGACCCGCGGCGTGCGGCCACGACCGTGTCCGGCGCCGCGGTCGAGATGACCGCGATCCCGTAAGCGCCTTCGACCTCGTTCAGGGCGGCCGCCACGGACTCGGCGAGCGCTCCGCCCTTCGCCATGTGCTCCTCGATAAGATGGCTGAGCACCTCGGTGTCGGTCTCGGAGCGGAACACGTGGCCGTGGCGCGCCAGCGCGGTGCGGAGCACGCCGGCGTTCTCGATGATGCCGTTGTGGATGAGGGCGAGCGTCCCGGCGCAGTCGGTGTGCGGGTGCGCATTGACCGTGTTGGGCGCGCCGTGGGTGGCCCAGCGGGTGTGGGCGATACCGGTCCGACCGGTCGGGAGAACCGCGCCGAGCGCTTTCTCCAGCATGCCGATCCTGCCGGGCGTCTTGTGGACCTCGATCCGGCCGTTCTCGAGGACCGCGATCCCCGCCGAGTCGTAGCCGCGGTACTCGAGCCGCTTCAGCCCTTCGAGCAAGAGCGGCGCCGCCTGCCGCGATCCGGTGTAGCCTACGATGCCGCACATAGTCGCCGTCCCTCGTCCACGAGCGCTTGCGCCAGCGCGCCGGTCGGCGCCTCGGCGATCAGCCGAATGATCGGCTCGGTGTTCGACGGCCGCACGTGCAGCCAACGGTCCTGCCAGGCGAGCCTGAGGCCGTCCTGTACGTCCACCCGCGCATCCGCGAAGCGACGCTTCAGGGCCGCGTACACCGGATCGAGGGCCGGACCACGGGACGCTTTGGCCTTGACGATCGCATAGCGCGGCGCCGCCGCCACGAGCTCGCTGACCGTTTGCCCGGTCCGCTCGAGCAGCGCCAGCACCAGCGCGGCAGCCACCGGCGCGTCGCGACCCGCGTGGAGCGCCGGGTACATCACTCCCCCGTTCCCTTCACCCCCGATGACGGCCCCAAGCCGCACGATCGCGCGGGCCACGTAGACCTCCCCCACCGGCGTGCGCACGACGTCGGCGCCGTGCTCGCGCGCCGCATCCTCGACGACGAGGCTGGTCGAGAGGTTGCACACTACGACGGACGGGCGGACGGGCGGACCGGGGGACGGCCGGTCCACCTGTCCGCCGAGCTCCGCCCGCACCGCGAATGCCAGCGTATAGTCCTCCCCGATCGGTGCGCCCTTCTCGTCCACGATCGCCAGCCGGTCTCCGTCGGGATCCACCGCGATCCCGAGCCCGGCGCCCGAGCGCTTTACCAGGGACGCCAGCTCGCCGAGGTTCTCCGGTACCGGCTCCGGCGGCCGCGCGAACTGCCCGTCGGGCTCCAGGTTGATGCCCGTCACGGTGCACCCGAGTCGTTCCAGCAGCGCCCGCATGATCGGGCCGCCGGCGCCCCGCACCGCGTCGAGCGCCACCTTGAACGCACGCGCCCGGATCCGTCCGACGTCGATGGCGGGAAGCGTGAGGACGCCCTCGAGGTGGCGTCCGACGGCCTCCTCATCGGTCGTCACCCTCCCGAGCGGCCCCCGCCTGCCACCGCCCTCCCCCGCCAGGTGTTGCACGCGAGCCCCGGCCGCCCGATCGAGGAAGATGCCGTCCGGCCCGATGAATTTCAGCGCGTTCCACTCGATGGGGTTGTGACTGGCGGTGATCGCGATCCCGCCGCCGGCGCGATGATGCTCGACCGCCAGTTGGATCGTGGGCGTTGGGGCAAGGCCGACATCGATCACGTCGCAGCCGACGGTGGTGAGGCCCTCTCGCACGGCTTTGGCGAACGCTGGTCCGGACTGACGCGAATCGCGACCCACGACGACGCGCGGCTCCCGCTCCTGGGCCCACCGGCCGAAGGCCATGGCCCAGCGGCTCACGACGTCGGGCGTGAGATCCTTGTCGACGATCCCGCGCACGCCGGACACGCCCACCATCAACGTGTCGGTCATTGCCGCACCGCAGCAACGCGGGGCGAGCGGGTCAGTCGGACGCGCGTCAGGGGCGTCCGGCTTCCAGCGCGCGGGCCGGCAGGCGCAGCGGGCGCGCCTCCGGCGTGGACACGGGGAGCGCCGCCGCGTCGGGAAACGCCGCGAAAAAAGCCTCGACCACCTGTGCGTCGAACTGGACGCCCTTGCACTCCAACAGCTCCTGCGTCGCCTTCTGCACGCTGAGCGCGGGGCGGTAGGGGCGCACGCTGGTCATCGCGTCGAAGGAGTCGGCGACCGTGACGACGCGGACCTCTCGCGGGATGGCGTCCCCCTTGAGCCCGTCGGGGAAGCCCTTGCCGTCGAGGCGCTCGTGGTGCGAGCGCACGATCGCGAGCGCCACGGGCGCGTCGCGCATCAGCGGCCCGAGAATGCGGGCGCCGATCACGGGGTGCTCCATGATGTGCCGGTATTCGGGCTCGGTGAGCTTCCCCGGCTTGTGCAGCACCGTCTCGCTCACCCCGATCTTTCCGATGTCGTGGAGCTCCGCCCCGAGCGCGATCACGTCGAGCACGTCCGGCCCGAGCCCGAGCGCTCGGGCGATCCGCAGCGAGTAGGTCGCCACGCGGACCGAGTGGCCCCGGGTGTAGGAGTCCTTTTCTTCCAGGAAGTGCACGAGCGCCTGGAGCCGCTCCAGCGACAGCTCCTCGATGCGGCGCGCCTGCTCCAGGACCCGTTCCTCCAGGTGCTGCTGGTAGTTCCGGTTCTCGATGATGAGGCGGCGCTTGTCCAGCGCCTGCATCACGCGCGCCCGGACCTCGTCGAGGTGGAACGGCTTCGCCATATAGTCGAGCGCGCCGAGCCGGAGGCAGGCGACGGCGCTATCCACCTCGGCCACGGCGGTCACCATGATCACGGCCGTGTCGGGCCAGAGCGCCAGGATCTCGCGCAGCAGCGAGACCCCGTCCATCTGCGGCATGCGGAGGTCGGAGATTACGAGCGGCACCGGGTGTCGGTGCAGGGTCTCGAGCGCCTCGATGCCGGAGCCGGCCTCGGAGCAGGTGAAGCCCTCCCCCTCGAGCAGGCGCACCAGCACGCGGCGGAGCCGCGGCTCGTCGTCCACCACCAGGCAGCTCACGGCATTGGGTTGCGGCATCCGTGCGTAACGTATAGATCGCTTGCTCGGCGCGAAAGTCACCCTTACGTTCCCGCCATGACCAAGGTCTCGGCTCACGACCTGACCCGACGCTTCGGCACGCGCGCGGTGCACGCCGGGCAGGTCCCGGATCCCCTCGCCGGCGCCGTGATGACGCCCATCTACCAGACGTCCACCTACGTCCAGGACGCGCTGGGCAGGCACAAGGGCTACGAGTACGCCCGAACCCAGAACCCCACGCGCGAGGCGCTGGAGCGCAATATCGCGGCGCTCGAGGGCGGCGGGCACGGCTTTGCGTTCGCGTCGGGGCTCGCCGCGGTGGACGCGGTCCTGAAGCTCCTCTCGCAGGGCGACCACGTCGTGTGCGGCGAGAACGTGTACGGCGGCACGCACCGGCAGATGACGCTCATCTGGTCGCGGCTCGGCCTCGAGTTCACGTTCGTGGACACCGCCGACGCGCAGCGCATCGCGGACGCCCTGTCGCCGCGGACCAGGATGGTTTACGTCGAGACGCCCACCAACCCGATGATGCGCCTGTGTGACCTGCAGGCCGCCGGCGAGATCGCCCGGCGCGCGGACGCCTTGTGCGTCGTCGACAACACGTTCGCGACCCCCTGCTTCCAGCGCCCCCTCGAGCTCGGCGCGGACGTCGTGCTCCATTCGACCACCAAGTACCTGAACGGCCACAGCGACATGATCGGCGGGGCGCTGGTCGCGAACTCGGACGACCTGGCCGAGCAGATCGGATTCATCCAGAACGCGTCGGGCGCCGTGCCGGGGCCGTGGGACTGCTGGCTGGCGCTGCGCGGCGTGAAGACGCTCCCCCTGCGGATGCGGCAGCACGACGCCAACGGCCGCCGCATCGCCGAGTGGCTGACCAAGCACCCCAAGGTCGAGCGGGTGTACTATCCGGGACTCCCGTCGCATCCCCAGCACGACCTCGCCTGCCGCCAGATGAAGGGGTTCGGCGGCATGATCTCGATGGAGCTGGGCTCGCTTGAGCGCGCGCGGCGGTTCGTCGAGCGCACCGCGATCTTCGCGCTCGCCGAGTCGCTGGGGGGGGTGGAGAGCCTCGTCGGGCACCCCGCCTCGATGACCCACGCGAGCGTGCCGGCCGAGCTGCGGCGGGCGATGGGACTCACCGACAGCCTGGTGCGGCTGTCCGTCGGCGTCGAGGACGTGGAGGACCTGATCGCGGACCTGGACCAGGCGCTCGCGGCAGCGGGATGACGGGGAGGCGGCCGGGCGAAACAGCCGCTGCCGCGGCGCGTAGTGAGCGTTTGCTCTACACTCGCAGGAGTATGCCATGAGCGACCCGACCGGCCTTCCGGCCCAGCGCCCCCGGAGCATTCTCACCCAGATCGCCCCGGTCGCCTGGGAGCACCCCGCCGACCGCGCGGCCCTGCAGGCGCTGCGCGCCGTTCCCGGCTTCGACGAGGTGCTGAAGAAGGTCTACGGCTTTCTGGGCGAGCGCGGCGTGCGCCTGCTGTTCCAGGCGGACGCGGTGCGCGTGGGCCCGAAGCAGTTCCCGCGCCTCCACGGCCTGTTCACGGAGGTGCGGAGCACGCTGGACTGGGAGCCGGAGACGGAGCTGTTCGTCTCGCAGACGCCGTTCGCGAACGCGGGCGCGTTCGGGATGGACCAGCCCTTCATCGTGATCAATTCGGGCGCCGTGAAGCTGCTGGACGACGACGAAATGCGCGCGCTGCTGGGCCACGAGCTGGGTCACGTGATGAGCGGCCACGCCCTGTACCACACGCTGCTGGTCATCCTGCTCAACGTCAGCCTGTCGGCGCTCCCGTTCCTCGCGGGCATGGCGCTCTTGCCCATCCAGCTCGCGCTGCTCGAGTGGTTCCGCAAGAGCGAGCTGTCCTCGGACCGCGCCGGCCTGCTCGCGACGCAGGACCCGGTGGCGTCGCTGCGCCTGCACCTCAAGTTCGCGGGCGGCGGGGACATGTCGCAGATGGACCTGGACGCGTTCCTCGTCCAGGCGAAGGCGTACGAGGAGAGCGGGGGCGCCCTCGACCGCATCTTCAAGATCCTGGGCGTGATGGGGCGGAGCCACCCGTTCAACACGATGCGCGCGGCCGAGCTGCAGCGCTGGATCGAGGCCGGGCATTACGAACGTATCCTGCGCGGCGAGTACCCGAAGCGGGGCCCCGAGGCCGAGCAGCGGCCCCTCGACCAGGACATCGACGAGGCGCGCGACTACTACATGAAGGAGGCGAAGGCGGTCGTGAACGACGTGGTGGACAGCGCGAAGCGGGCCGCCCAGGCGTTCTCGGACGCGTTCAAGAAAAAGTGAGAATCCTGGTCGTCGGCGGGGGCGGCCGCGAGCACGCGCTCTGCTGGGCGCTGAAGCGCGACTCCCCCGACGCGACCCTGTTCGCCGCTCCCGGCAACCCGGGGACTGCACTGCTCGGCACCAACCTGCAGGTCCCGGCGGTCGAGGTTGAGAAGGTGGTCGAGGTGGTGGAGGAACACCACATCGACCTCACGATCATCGGGCCGGAAGCACCACTCGCGCTCGGCCTGGCCGACCGGCTGCGGGAACGTGGCCGGCCCGTGTTCGGCCCGAGCCGAGCCGCCGCCCGGATCGAGTCCTCCAAGGCGTTCGCGAAGGACGTGATGCGACGCGCGGGCGTCCCCACGGCCGAGGGCCGCGCGTTCACCGAGCTCGACCCCGCGCTCCGCTACATCCGGGATCACGCTGAGCCCCTCGTCGTGAAGGCGTCGGGGCTCGCCGCGGGCAAAGGCGCGGTCGTGTGCGCCTCGCGGAGCGAAGCGACGCGCGCGGCGCGCGCGATGCTCGCCGGGAACGCGTTCGGGGACGCGGGCCGGGAGATCGTGGTCGAGGAGTTCCTCGAAGGAGAGGAGCTCTCGGTCCTCGCCCTGACCGACGGCGCGCGCCTCCTCATCCTGCCGGCGGCCCAGGACCACAAGCGGCTGGGTGAAGGGGACGCCGGCCCGAACACCGGCGGGATGGGCGCGTACTGCCCCGTGCGGCTCGCGACCGCGGAGCTGCTCGCGCGCGTGCGCCGCGACGTCCTCGAGCCGACGATCCACGAGCTCGGGCGGCACGGCGCGCCGTATCAGGGCGTGCTGTACGCCGGGCTCATGCTCGGCGACGACGGCGCCATCCGCGTCCTCGAGTTCAACTGCCGCTTCGGCGATCCCGAGACCCAGGCGGTGCTGCCGGTGCTGCCGCCCGGCGTGACGCGCCACATCGCCGAGATCGCGGCGGCCGCCTGGAAGCCCGCGGACGCCGGCGTCCCGGCGACCCGCGCCGCCGTGGCCACGGTGCTCGCGGCGCGCGGGTACCCCGAGAACCCCGAGCTCGGCGCCGCCATCGTCGTGCCGCGGGACATCGAGCCGGGAACGCTGATCTTTCACGCGGGCACCTATCGGGACCCGGACGGCACCCTGCGCGGGTGCGGCGGCCGTGTGCTCACGGTCACCGGCCTGGGTGATACGGTGGCGGACGCGGCGCAGCGGAGCGCCGCCGCCTGCGAGCTCATCGCCTTCGAGGGAAAGACCTACCGGCGGGACATCGGATGGCGGGAGATCAGGGGGCGTGCCGGAGCTGCCCGAGGTTGAGACGATCGTCCGGGAGCTCGCGCCCCGGCTCGAAGGCTACCGCATCCGGCGGGCCCGGCTGGCGAAGACGGACGTGCTGCGCAAGGTGTCGAAGCCGCGCCTGCTCCGCACCCTCAAGGGCAACACGGTCGAACAAGTGGCGCGCCGCGCCAAGCACGCCGTGTTCCGGCTCGCGAGCGGCCACCGCCTCATCGTTCAGCCCCGGATGACCGGCTCGCTCGTGGTGTACGACCGGCCGCTCACGCGCGCCGAGGCGAAGTATGCGGTGCTCACCTGCACCATCGAGGACGGCCGCCTGCTCGTGTACCGCGACGTGCGCCGCCTCGGCACCGTGTGGCTGCTCGACGAGAAGGGCTGGGCCGCGTACACGGGCCGCATCGGCCCCGAGCCGCTCGACGAGACGTTCACCCCGTTCGTGTTCGCCGAGCGGTTGCAGGGAACCCGCGCCGCGATCAAGAAGGCGATCATGGACCAACGCCGCCTCGCGGGCGTGGGGAACATCTACGCGAACGAGGCGCTCTGTTCGAAGCGGGCATCGACCCCTCCAAGCCCACCCACAAGCTCTCGCTCGACGAGTTCGCGCGCCTGCACGCGGCCGTGACGGGCGTGCTCGAGCGCGCGCTCCGCGCATCGGGGACCACGGTCCGCGACTACCGCACCGGCACGGGCGGACGGGGACGGTTTCAGCTCGAGTTGAAGGTGTACGGGCGGGGCGGGGAGCCCTGCCGACGGTGCGGGAAGCGGCTGGTCACGACCCACACGATCGACCTCCGGGCGACGACGCTGTGTCCGTTTTGCCAGCGCTGATAGACGTTGTCTACGGCGACATCGCCCCTCTGAACTCGAGCTCGCCGGTAAGCCCGTCCAGGTCGATCGTGAGGTTGAGCGTGGCGCTCCCGTCCGCATCCCTAAATCGGCCCGTTCCGCCGTTGAACTCGAGCGTCCCGCCGAGGGGGACGTCGCCTTCGTCCAGCGGAGGGAAAGTGGCCGCCCCGGCAGTGCGCAACTCGGCCCCGTTGGCTGCCCTGAACCGCACCGGACCGCTTGCCGCGCCGCTGCCGTCCGAGTTCAACGTCACCGTCGGATCTCCGGTGACCGAGCTGCGCCCGAGGCCGCTGATCACGCACGTGCCCGTGAAGGGCGTCTGCGCCTTCGTGATCTGGCCGGCCGACCCGAATTCGAGCGGCTCGACCTGGAAACCGATCGTGCACCGGCCTTTGATCGGCCTTGCGTGGGGCTCGCGCCCCCGCCCCATGAAATTGGGCGTCGGGCGCACTCCCGTGGGTGTGTCCGGGCCGCACGCTTGGAGCACTGTCGCAATCAGGATGAGCGAAACGGAGATGGCGGGACGCATAGTGAGATCCTCGACCGGGGGAATACCTGCTTGGGGACACGCAAGGGGGATGCCCGATCGCCTGCCCTGGCCGACACGATCAGCGCCGGCGCGACCGCCCCGCATGGCGCACCATGCGTCCTGCCTGGCCTGGGGCTGCGCGCTCTAGTCTGTCCCACGTTGCAACAGCGCTAGCGGTGTGGCGTGGGTGCTGCATTTTCTGCCGCAGACGCCATGACGCCAACGTTGCACGCTACGCGCGTGTGACGTTTCCTGAAACACGACGTCTCACGGCCCTACAATGGGACGATCCGCGCCCGCGGCGGGATCCCCGGCTCGAGCTCCATGATGCCCACCGACGGCTGCAGATCGAACCGCCGCTGCCCCGCGCCGCCGGGATTCATCACCGTGACCGTGCGGTCCACCAGCTCCAGCAGCGCCTGGTGGGTGTGCCCGTAGACGATGATCT
>WNGB01004293.1_pt1 | contig 21866 bp, 19 predicted proteins | sample 5400681 | NCBI WGS metagenome assembly WNGB01 (sample SAMN13153367, study PRJNA577476) | soil metagenome | isolation source: 115 cm soil or saprolite under grassland replicate 2 | place: USA:California | collected 2016-06-15
CGATCGTCAACGCAATCGCCGCCGTGTCTGCGAACGACGTGTTCGCCGTCACGGCCACGACGAGGCCGTGCTGGGGAAATGTCATGAGCGAGGTCGAGCCACCGATGAAGAATTCGCCGTCGTGCCCCATCATCGTCGTGGATTCGCCCGCGAGCGAGGCGGGCTCGAGATCCCAGCCGAGGCCGTAACCGGTCTCTTCGCCCGACGCCAGCCGCTGCGAGGTCTGCAGCGTCTTGACGGTGGCGGGTTGCAGCAGCTTGCCGCGGTTGATCGCCATACCGAAGCGCACGAGGTCGGACGGGGTGGACAGGAATGCGCCGGCTCCCGCGAAGCAGGAATAGTCCCCCTCGCGCGCCAGGTCCGGGCCGTAGCGGGGATCCGCCGCGAACTTCGGGTAGTAGAAAGTCGCGCGATCCGGGATCGGTTCCGTCGCCGAGTCGGGCGTCGTGTCGCGCATGCCCAGCGGCTGGAAGATCTGCGAGCGCATGAACGTGAAGAACGGCTCCTTCGCCGCCGCTTCGACCGCCGCGCTCACCAGGATCCAGCCGTAGGTCGAATAGCGGTACTGGGTCCCCGGCTCGAACAGCAGCGGACGCTCCGCAAAGCGCCGCAGCCCGTCCATCGTCCGCTCGCAGCGCTCCGAAAAAAGGGGCTCCTCGTCACCGGCGTCCTTCCTGACACCCGCCAGATGTCCCATCAACTGGCGCAGCGTCACGGGCCACTGTTTCTCCGGGAACGAGGACACGTACGTCTGAATCTCGGCGTCGAGGTGCAGGCGGTCCTTCTCCAGCAGCAGGCCGACCGCGGCCGACGTGAGCGCCATCGAGGCACCTCCGATCCTGAACCGCATATGTGGCGCGACGGGCACCCGCTTCTCGAGATCCGCCCAGCCAAAGCCTTCGGCCCACACGATGTCGCCACCGGCGCCGACCGCCACCGAAAGTCCCGGAAGATTCTGCTCGGTGAGACTCGCACGCGCCAACTGCCGCCCCTGCTCCACCGCCTCGGACCACTGTGCCGATGGGGACGACTGCGTAAGGGATGGCACGTTCTTCGGGTCCGGGTGCAGGGGCCTTACAGTGGCGTTCATGTACACAAAGAGCCCCACGACAAACACGCCAAGCAGGAAGGGGGGCACTGCGATCAGCGCGAGCCAGGTCTTCTTACGATTTTTCGACACGTTTCAGTTCCCGCTCTGTCGGGTGAACGTGATGTTGCGGACAACCGGGTTGCTGTAGTCGAGCGCCACGACCTTTCCGGCCTTGTCCCGATGGAAGCGCAAGATCTTGTCGATCTCACTGGTCTTGTCCTGCGCGTAAGCGGGCGTGCCGAGAAGAAAGGCAATGGCCAGGAACGATACTGGCCTGAACATTCCACTAACTTTACGATACAAAGTTGCTTGCGTCAACGTTTCGCTCTCGCATCGGGCATGTCAGGCTCACAACGGAATATCGAGGCGTACGGCAGGATTTGACCTACGGCCTTTTTGGGCCAACCACGTTTAAATCGTGTTTGTATAGATTATTCGTCGGACAGCTCATCACTGGCGTCATGTCGGTTGTCGGCCGGCAGATCTGGCTCAACGGCGTTCCCGCGACCATCGTCGGCATCGCGCGGCGATCCTTCACCGGCGACGTGATGCGCCTTCTGCTGTGGGACAGCCTCCGCCCGGTGGCGATCGGCCTCGCGGCCGGCGCCGGCGTCGCGCTCCTCGCCAGCCAGCTGCTCGCGGGCATCCTCTATGGTGTGGGAGCGCGCGATCCGCTTGCCTTCGCGAGCGCGATCGGGGTCCTGCTGGTGTCCGCCGCCGCCGCCGTCTTCATTCCTGCCCGGCGCGCCGCGCGGGTGGACCCGGCGTTCGTGCTGCGGCAGTCGTGACCATCGATCGCCGGATGTTCGCCCCGGTGAGCATCCCGCGCACTGGTATCATGGAGTTCGGGCGGCGGTTCCGGCGAAAGGCACGATCGAACCTTCCGCGTAACGCCCTAGCGGTACCAACTCTCCTTTACAAAAAACTGCAACACGCATGAGCGAACGAGCGCAGCGAGTGAGCCGTCGGAGCGGAGCGGGGCTTCGGGGCCCCCGCGAGCGACGACGCAAGGGGGTTCCGGAGGACGAAGTCCCCCGGACAATAGATGATGCTTAGGAAGCTGTTCGCTGGTGTCGGGTTGGGCGCGCTCGCGGCACTGCTGGTGCTCGCGCTCGCCGCGTCGACCGATCTGCTTGACCGCCAGGAGCTGACGACCTACGACTGGCGCATGCGTCTGGCGGCCGATCCCGCCGCGGTCAACAAGGACATCGTCTTCGTCGAAATCAACGATCTCAGCATCCGCGAAATGTCCGACGTGTTCGGGCGCTGGCCCTGGCCGCGGCTCGCCGTCTCGTTCGCGATCGATTTCCTGCGGCGTGGTCCCGCGAAAGTTGTCGCGGTCGACATGAGCCTGCCGGAACCGGACCGCGTCGAGACCTACGTCTGGGACGATCCGAACGACAAGTGGAGCGGAAGTCAGAGCGATCGCGCGATGGCGGACTCGGCGCACAAGTCCGGCAACGTCGTGATGCTCGCGGACGCGGTCTACGAAGGCATGGTCGGCGGCGGCAAGGACACGAAAGCGGCCATCTGGCGCGGCTCGCCATATCATGCCGGTCCGCTGGCGGAGCCGCGTCCGATGGTGCTGCCGCCATATCAGCTTCTTACCGACGGCGCGGCGGCGCTCGGCCACAATTTCCTGACGTCGGATGACGACAGCACGACGCGCCGAATGCCTCCCTTCATCGTCAATGAGGGAAAGGAACTGCCGTCACTTGGGGTTGCCGCCGCACTGATCGCCGGCGGCTTCAAGCCTGGCGATGTCGCTCCCGAAGAAAGCGCACTGCGAATTGGCGATCGGCATATTCCGCTCGTGCGCCGGAGGGTCGGCAATCACGATCAGTGGACGATGCTGATCAACTACCGCGCGCCGGCATTCGTGCGCGGCGCGTCCGGTGAACTGGAGCGGCCGTATCCCGCGTACGAGTTCCGGCACCTGTTTGCCGCCGAACAGGAGATCCTTCTCGGCCAGAAGCCGCGCATCAATCCTTCGATCTTCAAGGACAAGATCGTGTTCATCGGCACGACCGCGTCGGGACTCATCGACGTGTTCGGCACGCCCATGTCCACGGGCCAGTCCGGACGGATGCCCGGAATCCAGCTTCACGCGAGCATGACCGACAACATCCTCGCCAACCGCTTCATTCGCCCGGCTTCGAATCGGTCGCGCATCGCCTCGGTCATCGTTACCGCGCTTTCGATAGGCCTGCTCGCCGCTTTCCTGCCGTTTTCGGCGGCGGGCGGCGCATCGATCGCGATCCTTGGCGGATGGATCATTTTCGCGATCACGGCGTTCAAGGGCGGGCAGTGGCTGAATCTGGTGCAGCCCGTGGCCGGCGGAGGCCTCGCGCTGTTCTTTGGAACGGCTTACCAGTACTTCGTCGAAGGACGGGAGAAGCGCAGGGTCTCGAAGCTGTTCGGCAGGTACGTCTCGAAGGACGTCTACGCGCAGCTGATGTCCAATCCGGATCTCGCGCAGCTCGGAGGCAAGCGCCGCGAGATGACGGTTCTGTTCTCGGACATCCGCGGCTTCACTTCTGTAACCGAGCGCGGCGATCCGGAAGAGCTGGTCCGGCAACTAAACGAATACTTCTCGCGTATGGTCGAAGTCGTTTTCAAGCACAAGGGAACGGTCGACAAGTTCGTCGGAGACATGGTGATGGCGCTCTTTTCGGCCCCGCTGGACGATGCTGATCACGCCCAGCATGCGGTCGAAGCCGCCATCGAAATGGTGCATGACCTAGGGATTCTCAACCGCGGCTGGGCGGCGAAGGGAATGGCCCAGCTGGACATCGGCGTCGGCGTCAACTCCGGCGATATGATCGCCGGCAACATCGGGTCGTCGTCCATCATGAGCTACACGGTTATCGGGGACAATGTGAACCTGGGCGCCCGGCTCGAATCGCTCAACAAGGAATACAAAACCCGCATTATCATCAGCGACGCCACGCGGACCCGGCTGAAGAGCGAGTTCGACTTGCGGCCGCTGGGCGACGTCATCGTCAAAGGCAAGAGCAAGGCCGTGCAGATCTTCGAAATCAAAGTTCCGGCTCCCCTGGTTGAGGTACAGACAACATGAAAGCAGCAGCATTCGTTCTCGCGGCGTTGTTCCTGGCGGCCACCGCTAGCCCCGCGCGGGCGCAGCTCGGCGGCCTTGGCAAAATCAAAGGCGCCGCTGATAAGGCAGCCGACGCCAAACAGAAGTACGACGACTACAACATCACCGACAAGGAAGAGCGGCAACTGGGCGAGCAGGTCAGCCTCCAGTTGCGCGATCGTTTCGGCGTCTACCAGGACCAGAAAGTCACAAAATATGTGACGCTGGTCGGGACGGTGCTGGCGCAGACGAGCAAGCGCCCCGAACTGGACTGGAAGTTCATCGTCCTCGACACGGACGGAGTGAACGCGTATGCGGCGCCCGGCGGCTTCGTGCACGTCACTCGCGGGCTGCTCGGCCTGATGAAGAACGAGGCGGAGCTCGCGGGCGTGCTCGGACACGAGGTGACGCACGTCACCGAGAAGCACACGGTGAACGCGATCAAACAGCAGAAAGGGATCTCGATGGCGGGGGAGGCCGCCGGCAGCGGCGGGGGACTTCGCGATCAGTTCATCGCCAAAATGGCGGCCGCTGCGTTCAACAAGATCTTCGAAGGGGAATTCAGCCGCGGCGACGAGGAGCAAGCGGACAAGATTGGCGCCCAGCTGGCGAACAAGGTCGGCTATCTGCCAAGCGGGATCGCCGATGTCTTGAAGAAGATCGACGCGCGAAACGCCGGGCGCGATAGCCGCAATGGCGGGTGGTTCGCATCGCATCCCGATACGGCCGATCGCCTCGAGAAGAACGCGAAGCAGATCAACGCCGAGAAGCTGACGGGGAAGGCGACCGCCGAAGCGCGCTACAAGACCAACATCACCTTTGACGCGAAGCCGATCACGGAAGTGCCGACGGATGTCGAGGGCGCAGCGGGGCTGGCCGGCGGCGACAAGAAGAAGGCGGACGATAAGGACAAGAAGGCTGAAGAGGCGAAGAAGGACGACGGCAAGAAGAAGGGCGGCTTCGGTCTCAGCAGCATCACCGGCAACAAGCAGCAGGCCTCGTCGCAGCAGACGGCGTCGGCCGGCGCGCGCGGCGTGGGTGGCGCTCCCGATCGCGACGCGAAGGGCGGCTCGAACAAGTCGGTTCTGGCCGTGAAGGTCAGCGCCTCCGAGCTCGACGCGTTCAAGAAAGGGATCACGGGCTGACATTCCACGGCGGACATCTGATCCTGGGCGTCGCGGCGCTGGCCGTGACGCTCGGGATCATGAGCATCACCGTCAACCGGCTGATCCGGCGGAAGCTCCGCCTCTCGCTGGTTCTGCTCGTCCTGTATCTGGCGGTCGACGTCGCCGTCGCGTTCTATCCGTTTTCCGCGGCGACCGTGCAGCAGCTCACGGCCTTCGGCAAGCTCGCCGTAGTCGCGGCGCTGATCAACGCGCTGGTCTTTGTCCTCATCAACCCGCTCCGCGCCGATCGCGTGCCGGACCGGTTTCCCATCATCCTGCAGGATACGATCGTCATCGGCCTCGTGGTGCTCGCCTCGACCTTTCTCAGCCAGGAGCTCGTCACCACGTCCGCCGTGAGCGCGGTGGTCCTCGGATTCGCGCTGCAGGACACGCTCGGCAACGCGTTCGCGGGTCTCGCGATCCAGAGCGAGAAGCCCTTTCACGTCGGCCAGTGGGTGAAGGTCGGTGATAACCACGAGGGACGCGTCGCGGAAGTGACGTGGCGCGCGACGAAGCTGCGAACGAAGGCAGGCAACTTCGTCATCCTTCCGAACAACGTCGTCGCGAAGGAAGCGATCGTCAACTACTCGGAGCCGGCGGCGCCGCTGCGCCTCGAGGTGGAAGTCGGCGCGTCGTACCTCGCGCCGCCGAACCAGGTGAAGGCGGCAATGATGGGAGCGATCCGGCATTCCTCCCGCGTGCTGGCTGCTCCCGCGCCGGAAGTGCTGCTCGTCGCGTTCGATGCATCGGCGATCGCCTACCGCGCGCGTTTCTGGATCGACGACTTTGGCGCCGACGAGCTCGCGCGCGACGAAGTCCGCACCGCGATCTACTACTCGTTCCAGCGCCACGGGATCGAGATTCCGTGGCCGCTCCAGGTGCAGTACGAGCGCGAATGGGTCGAACCGGATGTGAACAAGAAGGTCGAGGAAGAGGAAGAGCTCCTCGCTTCCGTCGATCTGTTCGCGACGCTCCCGCCGGAGATGCGCAATCAGATCGCGCGCTCCGCGCCGATGTCGGTCTACGGCAGCGGCGAGACGATCGTGCGCCAGGGTGACGAGGGACAATCGATGTTCATCGTCTTGTCCGGGACCGTCAGCGTCGTGCTGCAGCCGTCGCGGGAGGAAGTTGCGCGAATCGAGCGAGGCGGATACTTCGGGGAGATGTCACTGCTCACCGGCGAGCCGCGATCCGCAACCGTGCTCGCCGTGGGAGACGTTGTCGTCGTCGAAATCGGCGCCGAGCTGTTCCGGCGCCTCGGGGCGATTCACCCCGAGGCGATTGAAAAGATCGGGATGGCCGCGATGGTCCGCCGCGCCGGTCTGGAGCAGATGAAGATCGCCTCCTCTGAAACCGTGACGGTGGAGACGACGACCCTCATGACGCGCATGAAAAAGTTCCTGCGCCTCGCCTAGTAGCGCCGCCCCTCGCGGAACGCGCGGTTGTAGCCTTCCTGGAACCCGCGGCGATATTCAACCTTGTAGGCGTCCTTCGATCCATACGCGCGGTCGTAGTCGTGGTCGCCGTTGCGATACCAGCTGTGTCGCGTGACGTCCGGATACCGCCGCTTCTGGATGTCCTCGAGTCCCTTGCGATAGCCATCGGACGCGCCGTTCTGGAACGCGCCGTAGCCGACGTTGCCATAGCCGCGGTCGCCGTAGCCGCGGTTGCCGTAACCGCGATTGTCGCCGTCGCCGCGGTTCCCGTACTGGCCGTTGCCATATCCGCCGCCATAGCCGCCGTACGCGCCGCTGTTATCGCCGTAGCCGCGCGACGTGTTCCCGCGGCGGCTGTAACCGTCCCGATAGCCCTGCGCGAATCCGCCGCGATAGTCGTCGCGGTAGCGTGCGCGATCTCCGTAGGCGCGGTTGTAGCCGTTATCCGCGCCGCGATAGTCACGCTCGCGCTCGACGTTGAATGGCCGCCCGTTACGCGCTGCGTCCTCGCCGCGTTTAAGTCCGTCGCGATAGCCGTTGTCGTACGCCGCGCGGCGCGCGTTCGCGTACGGCGCGCGATAGTCGTCCTGGCTGTACGACGTGCCGGTCCCGAGCCAGCCGTTCGTCTGCGCCGATACGGACGTTGCCGCCGCGAGGCCGAGTGCCGCCGTCATTGTCAAAACCCTGAAGGTCATCTTTTCCATGGGTGTTCTCCCGATGACCTCATTTGAGCAAGAAGCACACCCGTGCCATTCCATGAAATTGCGCGGATTTTGTGCGTTTGATTCCGGTTGGTGATCTGCGGGGGACAGCTACTGAGACCAGATCAGGACACGCGAGCCGTCGACGTCTTTTTGATCGACGATGAGCGTTGGACCATATCGCTCGAGGTCTTCGACCGTAAGCCGCAACTTCCCGAGATCCACGTTGCTGCCGCCGACGTCAATGCGCGAGCCGCGCATCTTCAGCCGCAACAGCCAGAACGGCAACTCGATGTGGACAACGCGTTCGTCTTTCGAATCGAATGCCATGATGTTGAGCGTTCTCGGGGCGATGGTCCCGGCCGGACGGTCGGTGTTCGCGTGCAGAAAGTTGCCGTGCTCGTCGAGCTCGATGAGCGGCCGCTGGCCGGCGAAGCGGGTGCGGATGGTCTGAAAGTCCGTCGAAACAGCGGCGGTTGTCGCGGGCCGGATCTCGACGTGCGACTTGATGAACCACAGGCCGGCCGCGGCCATCGCGACGACACCGAGAATCCCAAAGACGAAGATGCCGACGACGACCCAGACCCACGTTTTGACTTTGCCGGCCATTACCGCCTCACCTGATCTTCTTCGCCTCCGCCACGCAGATTGGATCGTTTCCCTTCGTGCAAATCGCCGACGCCTGCGCGGCCTCGCGCGCCGCTGCCGCCGAATCCCCCAGCTGCACCGCCAGTCGCGCGATCTCGAGGTGTGCGCGTCCCTGGACCCACGCGGCGGCGCCCGGCGCCTGCGCCACTCGCAAATCGGCCAGCGCGTCATCGCGCCGGCGAAGCATGACACGAGCGGCGCCGCGCTTGTAGTGCCAGAGCGCTTCTTCGCCGGGAATCCTGGCCCGCGTGTCGCGCGCGAGCATCGCCAGTCCTTCGGTCAGCAGGGCCTCCGCTTCTTCCGGCCGGTTTGCCCGCGTCGCGGTCGCGCCCGCCTCCAGGACCACCAGCCGGTTGCGAGGATATCGCCTCCGCAGATCTGCCAGCACGCGCATCGCGTCGGCGTAGCGCCGTTCACGGTTGTACAGCAATACGAGGGCAAACTCGGCGTCCGTTCGATTTTCTGCGCGGGCGGCCGCGGTTTCCTCGACCATCTGTAGGCCCTTCTCCTTGCCCCCGCCAAAACCGGCCACATAGGCCATCCAGCGCATGGGCAGGGACAAAGTGGAGACGAGATATCGGTAGGTGCCGACGATCAGGCCCGCTTCGCGCCGCTTCGGATCGAGCTCGAGCACCTGTTCCTGGGCGTCGTAGCTGCGGCGCGCGGCTCTGAACCCGGCCATCAGCCGTCCTTCCACGGACGCAATATAGGACGCCTGCAGTCCCACGGCGGTGCCGAGATCGAACTGCGCCTGCGCGTCGCGCGGCGCCCCCGCGACCCGCTTTTCCGCGAGTTCGATCGCCTTTGCCACTTCACGCTTGAACTCGGCGTCGAGATCCGCGGGCGGATTGTGAAGCTCTACGTTCGCTCTCGTAAAGCTGCCCAGGTAATGATCGACGGTGACCGCGCCGCGCCTGAAGAGGATATTGAGCCAGATTGCGGACGCAAGGGCGCGATGGTTCGCCGAGTCGTTCGGATCAGTGGCGACCGCCTGGCGCAGAAGCGTAATTGCCGCATCATGATCGAGGTTGTAGACGAGATCCGCGGCCTTGTCCCTGAGCTCGCGGCTGGCCTGCGCGCGAGCGGGGAGCACGGCGCCGGCCGCCATGGCCGTCAACAGCACCACCGCGACGACTGGCCGGGGCGCAGCCATGCGCATATGATATCGGCAAGGCGCGAATGCATTGCATTTCGGCTCACGGAGGATACGACTGATGCCAAGAGGAAGACCGCGCAAGAACCCCGATGACGTGCTGATCCGGTCCGCCGAATTGATCGGCTGGGCGCTCGGCGGTATCGAGCGGGAGATTATGGAGACTCGCAATCGGCTGGCCGCGCTCACGAAGCAGGCCGCGCAGCTGCGGCGCCGCGCCGGCCGCGGCGTCGGCGCAGCCGGCACTGGCGCCGTCGAATCTGTGGCTGCGCCGTTCACCGGCCGCAAGCGCCGCCGCCGCAAGATGTCTCCCGAGGCGCGGAAGCGCATCTCCGAGATGATGAAGAAGCGCTGGGCCGAACGGAAGCGCGGCAAATAGCATCGGCGACTGCAGATTGCAGATTGAAGATTAAACGGATTGATGATTTCCGATTGCTGATTGGCAGATCCCAATCGGCATTCGGCACTCGACAATCCGTGAATCGCCAATCTGCAATCGCCGATCGCCAATGCACCTAGAGCAAAAAGCCGCGTCCGAGTCCGCGCTCGGACGCGCGCTCGAAGGCGAGCCGCGCGGCTGCGACGTCCTCCACCGCCATCCCGAGGGATTTGAAAATCGTGATCTCGTCCGCGCTGCGGCGGCCGGGCACACGTCCGCCAAACACGTCGCCGAGCTCTCCCGCGATGTGCGAAGCATCGACGGCCCCTTCCTTGATCGGAATGACGATGTCGCCTGCCTCGGCGAGCGCGCCGGCGCGGGAGTCTACGAACACGCGCGCGTCGCGCACGAGCGCGGTGTCCATCTCGCGCTGATCGGGGCGGCACGCGCCGACCGCGCAGATGTGCGTCCCGCGGCGCACCGACGCGCGCGACAGGACCGGCTCGCGCGACGCGGTCACGAGCGCGATCACGTCCGCGCCGTCCGCTGCCGCGTGCGCCGATGGTGATGCAACGAGCCGGGCGCGCGCATGCGGAGGCACGGATTCGAGGAGCGCGCGCACTCGTCCCTCGTGCCGGCCCCACACGCGAATCTCGTCGAACGTGCGGACGCGCGTCAGCGCATCGACGTGGCTGTGCGCCTGCACGCCGGCGCCGATAACGGCCAGCACGCGTGCATCCTCGCGCGCGAGGTGCTTCACCGACGCCGCCGATACCGCGGCGGTCCGCGCTTCCGTGATGTAGCGTCCGTCGAGGATGGCCAGGAGCGCGCCGGTCTCGGGGTCGAGAAGGACGATGGTCGCCAGGTGCGACGGGAGGCCCCGCTCGGCGTTCGTGTGATAGACGGTGACGAGTTTGGTGCCGAGCGCAGGGGGTTGGTTCAGAAAGGCCGGCATGACGCCGAAAAATGCGTGACCGGCCCCGATTTCGACAACGCTTCTGAGCGGCTGGCGGACCCCGCCGGCCGAATATTGGTCCAGCGCCGTCTCCATGGCGCCAATGAGATCGTCCATGGAAAGCACGACGCGGACGTCTTTTTCCGACAGCAGCACGGACATGGTTGCCGGCACGTTAGCACAGCGATCGGAGCCCCGAACGCTGGAGCGTGGGAAGAGGTCCTACAACGCCACGTCGCTCGGCATGGTGAACCTGCGCCGCCGCGCTTCAGAGATGGAAGTTTTCGAAATTAACTGCCGCTTGTCAGTTAGCAGTTAGCACTTTGCGGTTTGCGGTTTGCAGTCTGGCGGTTGCAGTTGCAAGCCGACCTCCCTCCGACTACCAGCCCGCGGCCATGCCGTCTTTTCGCGGATCCGATCCTGCCATCAGGAGGCCCGTGCGTGGATCGATCATGATTCCCTGGAAGCCGCCCCAGACGCCCCTGCTTTCGATCAGATGATGGCCACGCGCCGTGAGACCGGCGCGCGCGTCGGCGGAAAAAGCGGATTCGAGCGCCAGTCCCTGCGCCGTGTGGCGGAAGCGCGGCGCCTCGCCGGCTTCCTGCACGTTCATGCCGAAGTCGATCAGGTTCGCCAGCACCTGGACGTGACCCTGCGCCTGCATGTCGCCTCCCATCACGCCGAACGAGAGCCAGGGCGTGCCGTTCTTGAGCACCATCGCGGGCACGAGCGTGTGGAACGGACGCTTGCCTGGCGCGAGCTGGTTCGGATGCCCGGCGGTGAGTGAGAAAAGGCTGCCGCGATCGTGCAGGACAATCCCTGTGTCGCCGGCGACGATGCCGGCGCCGAACGTTTCGTACAGCGACTGGATCAGCGAAACGACATTTCCATCGGCGTCTGCCGCGGTCAGATAAACCGTGTCACCCATCGCCATCGGGTGATCGCCGTGATCGGGCGTCGATCGGCCGTCGAGCGAGAGCGGCTTGTACGCCGCGGCCGCCTTATGCGGATCGATTTCCTTCCGGCGCTCCGCCGCGTACGGCTTCGAAAGCATGCGTTCCAGCGCCTTGGCAGGAGTCGCGGATGCGTCGGCGATCCACGCGTCGCGGTCCGCGAATGCGATTTGCTTTGCTTCGACGAGCGTGTGCAGATACGCGGCGCTGTTGTGGCCGAGCGATTTCAGGTCAAAGCCCTCGAGAATGTTCAGGATCTCGAGCGCGGTGACACCTTGCGTATTCGGTGGCAGCTCCAGGATCTGGTAGCCGCGATACATTGTCGAGATCGGGTCCACCCAGTCGGAGTGATGCGCGGCAAGATCCTGCGCCGCGATCAGACCGTGCCGCCGTTCCATGTCCGCGGCAATTGCCTTCGCGATTGCGCCTTTGTAGAACGCATCCCGGCCGTCCTTTGCGATCAGCTCGAGCGACGTGGCGAGCGCCGGGTTTTTGAAGATATCGCCCGGTGCCGGCGCCTCCCCTTGAGGCAGAAACGTGGCGGCAGCATTCGGATCCTGGGATAACAGCCGTTCGACGCTCTTCCACTGGTCGGCGATGATCTCGCTGACGGCGTAGCCGTCGCGCGCGTACTTGATTGCAGGTTCCAGCGCCTGCGCCATCGACCGCGTGCCGTGCTTCGATAGCAGCTCGCTCCAGCCGTCGACAACTCCTGGCACGCTGACCGATAACTCGCCACGCAGCGGTATCTTCTGCAGTCCACGCTTCCTGAACTCTTCCACTGTCGCGGCGGCCGGGGCGCGTCCGCTGGCGTTCAGCCCATGGATCTTCTTGTCTTTCGCGCTGTAGACGATGGCGAACAGATCGCCGCCGATGCCATTCATCGTGGGTTCGACGACGGAGAGTACCGCGGCGGCGGTGACGGCGGCATCGATCGCATTGCCGCCGGATTGCAGCACGCGCAGTCCCACCGCCGTGGCGAGCGGCTGACTCGTCGCAATGACTCCGTTCCGCGCCATCACGACCGAGCGCGTGCCTCGTTTATTGCCGGCTGGTCTGTCTCCCGCTGGCTGTTGCATAAACAATGCAACTACGACCGCCAATGCTGGAACTCGCATGGGCGGAGATTACACTAGATGGATGTCCATCCGGGACCGCGTGGCCCGCCTCATGGCTGAGATGTCCCAGGCGCCGCAGTATCCCACGCAGGGTGCCACGGTGTTCGTCGACCTCGAGCGGCGCGAAGTGCTGCGCGGCTACACACCGATGCGCGTCGTCCGGTCGCTGCTCGCCGGCCGCGGCGCGAATATGTTTTACCTGCACCGGCTGCTCGACGAATCGCTGGCGCCGCTGCACCCCGACATTCCGCTCATTTTTGGATCGGGCGTCCTGACCGGGATCGTCCCGAGCGCGGCGCGCGGCAACGCCACATCGTGGTCGCCCGAGTCCGGCGTGCTGATGGATTGCAACGCGGGGGACTACTTCCCGTCGTTCATCCGGATGAACGGCATCGACCACGTCGTGCTCTACGGCCAGGCGGCGTCGTGGACGATGCTGCACGTCAAGAACGGCGAAATAGCGTTTCTCGACGCCACGCCGTATGCCGGTCTCGACAACATCGACCTGCGCGAACGCATTCCGAATGATTTCGGCGGAACGTGGGCACGCGATCTCGCGATGGTGAACATCACGCGCGCGGGTGAAAACCTCGTGCTCACGAGCGCCATCATGGGCGGTCCGAAGGCCTGCTACGCGCGCGGCGGCCCCGGCGCGAAGATGGGATCGCTGAAGCTCAAAGCGATCGTCGTGCAGGGGCAGACACGGGACTTCGAGACGGCGCAGCCCTATAAAGGCTACAACCGCACGATCGCCCAGAAACTGCTCGATACGTCGGTCGTCAAGCACGCGCTCAAGACGATGGGTACGCCGTTCCTCTATCGTCCGAGCCGGATGCTCGGCGCGATGGGCACGAAGAACAACCAGCTGACAACATGGACGGACAAGCTGGACGCGGAGAACATCACGCCGTACCGGTCGGGGATGACGGGATGCTTCCGCTGTCCGGTGAACTGCCGGCCGCTGAACGATCTGAACGCACCTGCCGACCGCTACGGCGCGGGGGACGGCCCGGAGTACGTGACGCTCGGGAAGTTCGGGCCGAACATCGGCGTCGATCGGATCGAGTCCGTGATTCGATTGAACAACATCTGCAACGATCTGGGCTTCGATACAGCGTCCACGGGATCTTCGATCGCCTGGGCGATGGAGCTGTACCAGCGCGGCATCATTACGAAAGCGCAGACGCAGGGTCTCGATCTCACGTGGGGAAACGCGGAGGCGGTGGAACAACTGCTGTTTCAGATGTCGCACCGCGAGGGTTTCGGCAACATCGTCGCCGACAGCACGCGCGCCGTCGAGCGCGGACACTATCCGGGCGACGCGCTGAAATACCGCATGGCCGTGAAGGGGCTGATGCAGAGCGATCCGCACGACGCGCGGATCCTCAAGGCCTTCGCGCTCGGTCTTGCCGTCGCGACGCGCGGGATGGATCACCTGCGGAACCGCGTGACGCTCGAGATCAACTCGCGCATCAACGACGATCCGGCGTTCAAGGAACGGCTCTACGGAGGAGCGGTCAGCGCCGCGCCGAACAGCTACGAGACAAAGGAGCGCGCCGTCCGCGTGTGCGAGAACACCTATGGCGTCGGCGACAGCGTCGGCATGTGCCGGTTCACGACGAAGCTGTTCAACAGTCCGTCGCTGCCAGGGCTCGAGGAGTTCGCGAACCAGATCGGAAACGTGACCGGGCTGCAGTTCAGCGATTCAGAATTGAGCGAAGTCGGTCACAACATCATGGGCGTCGAACGTCTGATCAACGGCCGTCTCGGCGTCACGCGCGCGCACGATACCTTGCCGGACCGGTGGTTCGAGGAGCCCGTGACGGTGGGGCAGTACGCCGGAGAAAAGATCGACCGCGCGGAATTCGAAAAGATGCTCTCGCGCTTCTACGAGATCTCCGGGCTCGATGATACCGGCCAGCCCGCGGGCTCCTGGCGAGCGCAGCTCGCGGAGACGCTCGGCCAATGATTACGGTCCGATTGCCGGGTACGCTGCGGGTCGGCCCGTCCGACACGCTCATGTTCGAAGGGCCTCTCGCGACCGTCGCGGAGCTGATCGACGCGCTGGATGCGCGCATTCCGGGGTTTAAGGACCAGCTCGACGACTCGGTCTTCAACTTCGCCGTCAACGACGAGATGCTGCTCCAGCACGCGCGGGAGCGCCGGCTCGCGGACGGTGACACTGTAGAAATCATCCCAACCATCTCCGGGGGTTAAAGCCTGAGGTCCGCAGGGCGCGCGTCTGCAGCGCTGGAACCGTGCGGCCGATAAAGCGTATCGGGATGTCCACGTCCACGCCTCCGGCACGCGAGGCCGTGCCGCTGAACCTGGTAGCCAGGCCGAATCCCGGCCTGCTGTCGTTCGTCGTGCCCATGTACAACGAGGCCGACGTACTCCCGCTATTGATCCGGCGCCTGGAGTCGCTCGCGGAGTCTCTCCCGTGTGCGATCGAATGGGTCGTCGTCAATGATGGCAGCCGCGACGGCACCGCGGCCCTGCTGGCGGCGTGGGCGGAACGTGACGCCAGGGTGAAGTTTCTGGACCTCGCGCGCAACTTCGGCCATGCCGCGGCGCTCACGGCGGGTCTCGATCACGCGGCGGGCGACGCTGTCGTGATCATGGACGCCGATCTTCAGGATCCTCCCGAGGTGGTCGTGGGCATGCTCGAGCGCTATCGCGAAGGCTATGACGTCGCGTATGCGCAGCGAACGAAGCGGCATGGTGAAACACGTTTCAAGGTCGCAACGGCCGCCACCTTCTATTGGATCATGCGGAAGTTCATCCACCGCGATCTGCCGCCGAACTCGAGCGAGTTCCGGCTGATGTCGCGCGACGCGGTGCGGGCGCTCGGCCACCTGCGCGAGGGCCAGCGATTCCTGCGCGGCATGGTGACCTGGATCGGGTTCTCCCAGGTTGCCGTGCCATTCGAGCGGCCGCCGCGCGCCGCCGGCACGACGAAGTATTCGAAACGAAAGATGATGATCTTCGGCTGGGACGCCATTCTGTCGTTCTCGACGCTGCCGCTTCGGATCTCGACGTACTTCGGCTTCCTCACGTTCCTGATCGGGATGCTGTACGGGCTGCGCGTGTTCGTGCACTCGATGCTGAAAAGGGATCTCGTGCCCGGCTGGGCGACCCTCGTCGTGCTCGAGAGCCTGCTCGGAGGCGCCATCCTCGTGTGCCTTGGGATGGTCGGCGAATACGTAGGTCGGATTTACGAGGAGCTGAAGCAGCGACCGATCTACATCGTTCGGCGGCGCATCAACACCGTGACGTCAATCGAGCCTCCGCGGAGCGTGGTGCCGACAGCGAACCCGCCTGCTGCCCAGGGCGGCGCGTGACCAACGCGGGAATCGCGCGCATCGCCGGTTACGTCCTGCTCCTCTCCTTTTTCGGTCTCCAGGCGTCGTCCAACGGAACCACGGTCACGTTTCGTGGCGCGCTGACCAGCAGTTCGCCGGGCGAGCTGAATCTCTGGCTCGGTCATGCGCTCCTGCTTTTTCCTGGCACGCTGCTCATCGGATATGGATTCGCGTTGCGCGTCGCTCCGTTCGTGGCAAGAATGGCACGCGCCATTCGAGGCCTTACCGCCCGCGACCGCCGGCTCGGCATCCTCGCGCTCACGTTGGTCGCCGTTGCAAGCGCTCGGCTGGGTCGCGCCCTTTTCCTGCTCGATTTTCCGGTGACCGATGACGAGTACGCCGTCGACTTCGGCGGACGCATCCTCGCGTCCGGTCACGTCATGGCCCATCTGCCGCTGCCGCGCGAGAGCATTCCTGCGCTGTTCCTCTACTTCAGGAACGGCGCAGTGGGCAGCTTCGACTGGATTGGAGGCCAGGCGATCGCAGCCATCGCGTATCTGACGCGCCTCGGCGCGTGGCTGTGGGCGATATTGGCGGCGACCCCCGTCGCCGCGCTTGCGTTCCTGATGGCACGCCGCCTCGGAGCGACGTGGGGGCTTGCGGCGGTGTTCCTCTTCCTCTGCTCCCCGATGGTCGCGCTGCTGTCCATGACGACACATGTCCACCTGGCATCGAGGGCGTTTCTCGCGCTCGCGCTGTTGACGCTCTCGACGGCCGAACGGGACGCAGCGGTTTCGAAGTGGACGCTCACCGGATGCTTCTTCGGACTCGCATTCCTGTGCCGGCCACTCGAAACCGCGTTCTTCGCAGCCCCGATTGCGCTATGGGCGATCCTCCAGGCAGCGCGCGGCAGCGTGCGCGACAACCTTGCGCTGGCCGGCCTGATCGCCGGGTTCCTGCCCGCCGTCGCCGTGCTTGCGTGGCACTCATATGCGATGACCGGCAACGCGCTGCTGCCCGCACGCTTTGCGGCGGAGGGACACACCGATATGACCTCGCTGTCGCTGTGGGGTCGCTTCGGCGACAACTTCAGCTACAACCTGCTCATGCTCGCCGTCTGGTTTCTCGGACCGCTCGGCCTGATCCTGGTTGCCGCAGGCGCGCTGGCGGACCGCTTTACGAAGCTGCTCGGACTCTGTGTTGTCGCGGATCTGTCGCTGACGCTGTTCCACGACAACTCCGGGCTGCACATCGTCGGTCCGATCCATTACTCGGAGTGCGCGGTTCCGCTGACCGTCATCGCGACATACGGGCTCGCCAACCTGGTGAACTGCGCGAAGCACCACGGAATAAATGCTACGAAGGTCGCGGCCGCGCTTGTCGTATCGCTCGCGCTCGGGCTCGGTACATTTACGGTCGTACAGGCGCTGGCCCTTCGGCGCCAATCAGAGATCCAGCGCACGCTCTACAGCGCCATCGAGCGCGGTGTGCGCGATCCAGATGGTCGCAAGGCCGTGGTCCTGGCACCCTGGTTCTTTGCAGTCGTGAACGCGCAACCGGATATGCGGGAGATCGGGACATGGGTGCACGACTGGCGCCGCCCCCGGCTCAATCTCGAAGACGACGTGCTGTTCCTGCGTGATGCGCAGGGGACTGTGGAATCCGTGCGCGACTCACTTCGCGATCGTCGCTTCTTCCGGCTGGTGCCCTTGAGCGAAGCGCCATTTCTGGCGCTCGTTCCCTTCGACGGTGGAAGCGCGAAGCCGCTCGATCTGAGCCGCTGAAGTTGCTGCAGCCGCGGATCAGCGCGAGCGGTCGTAGACGAACATGAACTCGTGAAACACGTAGTAGCGGCCGATCCATTCCCGGTCGCCGGGAAAATAGCGCGTCTTGCTGAGCACGTAGTCCTCGAACGCGAGCAAATTGTGCTTGGTCAGATATTCCTTGTTCACGAAGGTCCGATGGGTGCTGTCGAACCGATAGCCCTTTGCGCCCGGGACGACAAGAATCACTCTGCCGACGCCGAGTTCCGCACAGGAACGAAGTAACCGCCGCAGGAAACCCGCCGCGTCCTCAACGTGTTCGAGCACATGTGCCATCACGAGGGTCGAATAGGTACCAGGAGGCACGATTCCGATCAGCGGCGGTTCGGTGTCTGCGTCGTACAGAACGGCGTTCAAGCCCGCCCGCCGCGCATCCTCGACCAGGTGCGGATTCACTTCGAGACCCAGCGAACCCGCAGGCAATCGTTCGAGCAACTGTCCCGCGCCGAAACCGAAATCCACGGTCCGTCCGCGTACCTCGCGCAGTATGTTCTGCAGGTAGAAATGCTTGATGGCGCGACGAAGCGGGTTCCGCCGCCTGCGCAGTTGGCGCGCCGCGTAGTCCTGCCCGAATACTGGTTTGGCGGGCATGCCCGGTCACCCTCTCGCAAACAGAAAGCGGTAAAGCAACAGGCGCCCGACGTTGTTCAGCAAGGCAAGCACACGACCGGCCGCCAGATCGACCACGCCGGCGCGCATCCGGCCACTCTCGACCATCTTCGCCGCGAGGCCCCGGAACTGCGCCGCCTGGCTGGCGCCGATCGCGACGCTCCACGCGCCGGGCGAGATGCGGAACGAGACCAGCGGCACGGCGATGTAGTACCCGTCCCCATGCGCGAGAAGGCGGAGCCAGAAGTCGAGATCGACGACGTAGGGATAGGACGCGTCGAACGGTCCGACAGCTCTGGCCAGCGCGCGCCGGAAGAGGACGCCGCCCGGCTCGCCGATCACGTTCGTGCCCCGCCAGAGACATCTGCGGAATAGCGTCGCGCCCGTGATGCGGCGATCTTCCCGTCCGAACGTCCGCCGCGAGAGCACCTGTCGCCCACGGCCGTCGATGATCGTGCGAGCGCAGAACACGAGCGCGATCTCCTGTCGTCGATCGCCTTCCAGGACTTCTACTTGCCGTTGCAGGCAACCAGGCGCCAGGACGTCGTCCTGCGGCAGCAACTTAACGTATCGGCCCGTGGCTTCGTCGAGGCATCGGTTCCAGTTGCCCTCAGGGCCGAGGTTCCGAGGGTTGCGCAGGCATCTCACCCGCGAGTCGCCGTAGGCCGCGGCTATCTCGAAAGTGTCATCCGGCGAGTTGTCGTCGATGATCAGCACCTCGAAATCCCCGAACGTCTGGGCGAGGACGGAATCGATGGACGCCCGGAGGTGAAGGGCGCCGCGATACGTGGGGATGCAGACCGAGACCGTCGGCAGGGCGGAGCTCGGCGAGGGCATGTCCAGTAGACTAAACCAACCCCGTGCAGTCCTTGATGAGGAAACTCCTCGTCGTTCTCATTTCGGCGCTGCTGCTGCCGCCCTGGATTCCCGCGATGCCCGCGTCGGGGCTGGACCCTTCGTGGATGACGGTCCAAGGCCACGCCTTCAATCAGCGTTGGCAGTTCGGGACCGACCTGGTGCTCACGTACGGGCCGTACGGGTTCCTGGCAACCAACCTGTTCGACCCCGGCAACTACTCGGTGACGATGGCGTTCTGGCTTGTGCTCGCGGTGGCGATTGCGGCGGGCGCCACCTGTCTCCTGCCGGCCGGCCGGTGGGCTGAGCGCAGCGCGATCGTTGTCCTCGTCTTCGTCGGGCTGCGCGCGGGACTCATCAACGATCCGGTTTTCTTTTTGATGCCGCTGCTCGCGGTTTTCCTGTACTTCCATCCGAATCGTTCCGTCGCGCGTTCCCTGGTCCTGCCCCTGATTGCCTTGACGGCGCTATCGGCGCTGATCAAATTCAGCTTTGCGCTGCTGGGCCTTCCGCTCGTCGTCCTGATCGAATTGAACCGCATCTCACGGCGGCGGTTCGTGCCGGCCTACCTGCTGTTCGCGATTGCCTGCGCCGTCGTGTTTTTCTGGCTGGCCGGCCAGCGGCTCGCGCATCTTCCGTCTTATATCGCGACCTCACTGACGGTCGCCGCGGGCTATTCGGAAGCCATGCAGCTACCGGGCGATGCGTTCGAGATCACGCATTTCCTCGGGCTCGCCGCGTGCGTGCTGATGCTGGGGGCATACGCGGAATGGCAGCACGGGGAATGGCGCACCGGCGAATGGGAAGGCGTGACGTTGCTGCTCGCCTTCGTGCTGTACATCTTCATTGCGTTCAAGGCCGGCTTCGTCCGGCACGACCTGCACAGCCTAATCGCGTGGGGCAGTTTGTGTTCGGGCTCTGCCGTCTATGCCAGCCGGTACTGCCGCATCGTCCCCGGTACGGTTCGCCGGATCGCGATGCTCATGCTGTGCGGCTACGTTGCTGCGGTCGCGTTGTCGATCCATCACGCCAAGACGGAACAGACGTTTGCAACCTTTGTAGACGTCAATTTCGGAAGGGGGCTGCTGGAGCGGGCGTCCAGCGCGCGGGACGTGTTGCTGGATGGACGCCGCGCCGCATTGACGGAGCAGCGGGAGAAAGCCCTCGCCGCAATACGAGCGGAGCACCCGCTTCCACAAATCCAGGGGACGGTCGACATCTACCCATGGGACGCAGCAGTCCCGCTCGCGCACGGCCTGGATTACGTGCCTCGGCCGGTGTACCAGAGCTACGTGGTTTACAACGGTGCCCTGATGGCTCTCAATCGCGCGCGCGTCGGCGGCGAGCGCGCCGCGTCCACGCTGATCTTCGACATGGAAACGATCGACAATCGGTTCCCATCGCTTGATGAAGGACAGCTGTGGCCCGACGTGATCGCGCACTACGATCCCGGCGGGATGGCAGGCCGGTACCTGCTGCTGAAACGTCGCGCGGTTCCCCGACGTGTGGAGCTTCGCGCGGTGAGCGATTCACAGACGACATGGTGGAAGGCGTTCGAGCTTCCCCGCGATGCCGCGCTCGTGTGGGTGACGATCGAGATTGAGACGACAGCGTTCGGCCATCTGTGCAACACGTTCTACAAGCTGCCGCCGCTCGAAGTTGCGCTGCTGCTCGAGGATGGACGTCAACGGGTTCATCGGCTGGTTCCCGACATGGCGCGACAAGGCTTTCTTCTTAGCCCCCTCATCGACTCACCCGCGGCGTTCGATGACTTGATCCGCCAGGACATTCGCCTGCTCGCGCCGGGACGGCGAGTCCGATATTTCGAGTTGCGAGGACCGGGGGACGTGACCTCCTTCTATCGCGACGCGATCCGCGTAACGCTGCATGCGCTGTCGTTTGACCCGTTTGCGCCGAATGTTCCGACGTTAGCGCTGGGAGCTATCGTGCCGGCAGGCGAAACACGAGGAAACGCTGTACGAGATACGAGATGGCGGCGATAACAGGAAGAGCGAGCGCTCCCGAGATGTAGGCGTTCAGCCCGAGCGACATCATCCGTTGGATGAATGTGACATTTACGGCATAGATGAGCAGCCAGCACGCGACGAAGCGCCAGATCAGGCGGTTGTCGGGATTGCCGAACACCAGCGTGCCCTGCGTCTTGAACCCGAAGAGTATTCCGCCGACGAGCGCCCCGAAGTTCGAAATTGCGTAATTCAGGCCCAATAGAAGGAGCAATGCGTAGATCGCGTAGCTGAAAGCGGTCGTCAGCCCTCCGACCACCAGAAAACGCACGATTCGTGACCGCTCGCTAAACTGAATGGGGGGCCCGTCCGTCTAACTGTGTGAAAGGAGGCACAAGATGCGTTACATGGAATGGAACATTTCGAGCAATGCCGACCGGCTCGTCGCGGTTCTCCTGGCGGTCACGGTTCTGATCGCGCTCGTGTAGTACGGCGTCAGCGCGTTCCCGCTGACGCCGCCACGTAGGATTTCCGGGCCCGGGCGTTCATCCCGCCCTTCTTCACGCGAACTTCGAGCTTGTGAACCCGGCCATCGACGGCTCCCGGGGAAAACCCGA
>WNGB01004295.1_pt1 | contig 21863 bp, 25 predicted proteins | sample 5400681 | NCBI WGS metagenome assembly WNGB01 (sample SAMN13153367, study PRJNA577476) | soil metagenome | isolation source: 115 cm soil or saprolite under grassland replicate 2 | place: USA:California | collected 2016-06-15
GTGCACATCGACCTGCGCAGCCGCGCAGTCACCGTCGCCGGATCGACTGTCTGTCTCCGCACGCTGGAGTTCGAGCTGCTGGCCGAGCTCGCGCGACACGCCGGCCGCGTTGTCACACGCGATCGCCTGCTCGACCGCGTCTGGGGGCTGTCGTTTGCAGGCGGCACGCGCACGGTCGACGTCCACGTGGCGCAGCTCCGCAAGAAGCTCGGCCGGCCGGATCTGATTCAGACGGTTCGCGGCGTCGGCTATCGCATCCTCGAGGCGTGATCTCGCTCCGTACGCGCCTCTGGCTTGCGATCGGCGCATCTGTCCTCGCCGGGATCTCCCTTTCTTCGCTCGTCGCGGCGTACCTCGTGCGCCGGTCGCTGGAGCAGAACGCGTTCAGCGGCTTGCAGCGTCAGGTCGCGCTGCTGGCGCACCAGGACGTGCATCCCGCGCCGGGGCAGTTCGGTCGCTTTCTGGCGACCCAGGACGAGCGGCTGTCCGTCCTCGCGAAGGAGCAGGCGCGCCTGTTGCTCCCCGACAAGCCGACAGGCCGGATCGCGATCAACGGACGCGACTATCTCTACGCGACGAAGGCGAGCGGCGACGACATCGTCGTGCTTCTGCGCACGGCGAGCTCGGTGCGCGCAGAGAGCCGACCGTTCTGGGTTGCGCTTGCGGCGGCCGGCGGGATCGGCTGCCTGCTCGCGGCGGCAGTGGCCGCTGTGCTCGCCCGCAGCATCGCCCGCCCGGTGCTGAAGGTCGCGCGTGCGAGCAGCCGCCTGGCGGAGGGCCGTGATCCCGAGCCGCTGGCCGTCACCGGGCCGACCGAGCTGCAGAGCCTCGCGGCGTCGTTCAACACGATGGCCGACCAGCTCGGGCGTGCGCGCGCGGCCGAGCGTTCCTTTCTGCTGTCCGTGAGTCACGAGTTGAAGACGCCGCTCACCGCCATCCGCGGCTACTCCGAGGCGTTGGACGAAGGCGTCCTGACGCCGGCGCGGGCGGTGAAGGTGATCCGCACCGAGGCGGCCCAGCTCGAACGCCTGATCGCCGACCTGATCAGCCTTGCTCGACTCGACCAACAGCGCTTCGACATTCACCCGAGAACCGTCGACCTTGCCGAGATCGCCCGTGAGAGCGCGACGCGACACGAGGCACGCGCCCGCGACCTCGGCGTCCACCTCGGCGTCGAAGCGGACGCGCCTGCGCCTGCCACGGCCGATCCCGACCGTCTGCTGCAGGCAGTGTCGAACCTCGTCGAGAACGCGTTGCGCTGCACACCGCCCGGGGGGACCGTCGCGCTGATCGCGCAACCGGGCGAGCTCACGGTCGAGGACACCGGCCCCGGCATCGCGCCCGACGAGGTCTCGCGCGCATTCGAGCGGTTCTTCCTCTACCGGCGCTACAACGGCAACCGTCCCGTGGGCACCGGGCTCGGGCTGGCGATCGTCCGCGAGCTCGCACAAGCGATGGGCGGCGACGCACACGTCAGAACGTCGCCAACCGGGACTGCCTTCACCATCGCTCTGCCGGTGCCCGACGCTTTACACGCGTTTACGCAGAGCTAACTCGCGATTACGCAGCGCTCACCGGGCGCACACACGCGCTTGGAATAACGAGTGCGTCAACCACTCGGAGGTTCACAGTGAGAACGAAGACGATCGTCCTGGTAGTCGTGGCCGCGCTCGTGCTTGCGGCGGCGGCGTCGGCCGCAGCGCTCGACGTGATCCGCGGCACCGACGGCCCCGACAACCTGAGCGGCACGGCGGGCGCCGACCTGATCTACGGCAGGGGCGGCAACGACAACATCCGCGCGCATGACGGCAACGACGTCGTCTACGCCGGCCGCGGCAACGACGTCGTTCGCGGCGGCCCGGGCAATGACGCCATCTATGCCGGCGACGGGAACGACGTGACGTGGGCGGGTGCAGGCGCCGACGTCCAATACGGGGGTGAGGGGAACGACATCCTCCATGCGCTGGCGAACGACAACCAGCCGGACATCCTCAACTGCGGGCCGGGTTACGACGTCGCGTACCTGATCGTGCACGATCCAGCCAGGCTCCACGGCTGCGAGCAGGTCATCCGCCTCAGCCCGGAGGACGCAGCAGCGATGGGCGCGGCGAACGACGACAACGGTTAGCCGAGCACGCCGCGCTCCGGGGCCTCGCGACGGGCATGCTCGTGGGGCCCCGGCGTGGTCGGTGGTCAGTTCCCCCAGAGCGGCCGCACCTCGATCGTCCCCATCTCGGCGATCGGGTGTCCGGCCGCGATCTCGACGGCTTCCTCGAGGCTGCCGCACTCGATGATGTCGAAACCGCCGATCGCCTCCTTGGTCGCGACGAACGGACCGTCGGTGACGAGTGTCTTCCCGTTGCGGACGCGGACGGTTCGGGCACGGCGCGGCGGAAGCAGCTGGTCGCCGGTGACCCAGATGCCGCGCGCTTGCACGTCGTCGAGCCAGGGGAAGCTCTTTTCGTCCGGGGTGTCGGTCGGCTCAGGCTCAGTCTGAGCATTCATGTTCTCGGCGTCCCAACAGACCAGCATCAGGTACTTCATCGTCGCTCCCTTCTCGTTGGTCGGTATCCAGCCCCTACAGATGTAAGACGAACGCGTCGGACCGAGAAGGACACCTGCGATAATCGCGTGGCTCTGGCGAAGATCAACGTCTTCAGCGCCGAGAACCCCGGCAGGATCGACGTGAGCCGGGCGCTGGGCTCGGACGCGACCGCGATGTACATCTACGACCTGACGCCCGGTCGGAGCTTGTCCCCTTATCACTATGAGTACGAGGAGGAGTGGCTCCTCGTACTCGACGGCACGATCGTTGTGCGTGCGCCTGATGGTGAGCAGACGCTCGAGCGCGGCGACCTGATCTGTTTCCCGGCTGGTCCTGCCGGAGCGCACAGGGTGATGAACCGAGGCGAGTCGCCTACGAGGGTGATGCTGTTCTCGAGTGCACGCGTGCCGGCCGTGTCGGTGTATCCCGACAGCGACAAGATCGCCGTGTGGCCGGGGAACGAGGCCGACGAGCTGATCTTCAAGCGCAGCACGGCGGTGCCGTGGGCCGAAGGCGAGGATGGGTGGGAGAACGCCTAGGCGACGACCGCGATTGCATCGACGATCACCGGGACGTTCAAGGGCGACGGGCCTTGCCCCGGGGACGAGCGTGCATGACGTCCCGCCTCGCCCCATAGCTCGACGATCAGGTCGCTGAAGCCGTTGGTGACCGTGGCGTTTTGCGCGAACCGGGGCTCGCAGTAGACGTAGCAGACGGCTCGAATCCATTCGGTCACTCGATCGAGCTCGCCGAGCTCCCGCTTCAGGGACGCGAGGATCGAGAGACCGGTCATCCGTGCTGCTTGATACCCCTCGTCCACAGTGAGGTCGCGGCCGACCACGCCCTGAACGAGCGGCGTCGGCCCGTCAAATGGACCGTGCCCCGCGATGTACGCGAGCCCGGCGTGAACCTTCACGAGCTGGTAGTTCCCCGGCGGGACGATCGGAGCAGGAAGCGTCAGGCCGAGCTCTTCGAGACGGATCTCGATCTTGCCCACGGCGTGTGACCCTACTCCGTTGACCGTCGCTATCTGCTCGAGACGTGCGCGAGCACCAGGTCGAGGGGGCGCGGCACCCGCGTGAGCTCCAGCGCGTCGACGAGCAATGACGCGTACCGGATCTTGCGCCTGCCGCCGCTGCCCATGAAGCGGCGGAGCTGGTCGGCGATCGGCCGTCCTTGCCAGGGGGCCTGCTTCTGGAGCGTGCGGAAGGATCCCAGCTCACCCTGCGCGTCGACGACCTCTTGCACGGCGTCGGTACCGAGAGCGCGGATCAACTCGTCCTCCAGGTCCGCGACGCAGACGTAGAAACCCAGTCGCTCCATGTCCTCGCGCGAGAGGTTGGAGTCGAGGCCGGCCCGCTCGAGGCCGCGTCGAAAGTCGGCCTCCTCGCCGACGTCACAGAGGCCCGCCAGCCTGAGGCCGAGACCGCGAGGGCCGAACTGCTCGACGAACCGACCAATCGCCTGAGCGCCTCCGATCGGCAGCACGGCAATGCCCTCTCCACGAAGGTCTCGACCATGACGTGCGGCGAGCGCCTCGAGCGCGAACTGGTCGCTGATCCCTTCGACGAGGACAACGGTTGTGAGCGACTCGTAGTTCTCCACGAGCCGATGGTACGCAGCGCTGGGGCCGGCCGAAGAGCTCGGCCGACCCCTCACGCTTGCCGCTACGCGTTCTGCTGCGCGAGCCGGAAGTGATTGCCGGACGGGTCGCGGAAACCCGCGTCGATTCCGTACGGCTGCTCGGTCGGCTCCTGCGTGAACTCGACGCCGCGGCTCTTCAGCTCCTCGTAGCTCTTCTGAGCGTCGTCGGTTACGAAGAAGAGACCGCCCGAGGCGCCCGTCGCCAGCAGCGCCTTGATCGCGTCGCGCGTCGCCTCCTCGAACACGGGCGGGCCGGGGATCGCCATCAGGGTGATCGCGACGTCCTGTCCGGGGATGCCGACGCTGAGCCAGCGGAAGTTCCCCATCTCCGGAACGGTCACGTCCTCGCGCAGCTCCATCCCGAGCTTGTCGGTATAGAACGCGAGCGCCTCGTCCTGATCGTTCACCCAGACCTGCACATGTGTCAGCTGCTTCAACATCGTGAGCCTTTCGTTGGATTGCCGATGAGGCGACGACGTTAGCGGCGGCGCGTGCCGCTGTCTTCTCGAAAACTGCTGGACTGCGGCCGCGCATACGCCTGCAGCACGCACGTGGGAATTCGCACGCGCTCGGAGGCCGGTGGGTGCGCTGCGCGGTAGGCCATGGGGGAGAGGCCGTACGCCCTCCCGAAGCTCGTCGTGAACGAGCCGACGCTGGTCAGTCCGACCCGGGCACAGATCTGGGCGACGCTCCAGTCGGTGTTGCGGAGCAGCGCGGCCGCACGCTCGAGCCGGCGCGTCAGGAGGTACTGATGCGGGGTTTCGCCGAACGCTCGGCGAAACTCCCGGCTGAAATGCGCGGGGGAGACGTGAGCGGCGCTGGCGAGCGTCGGCACGTCGAGGGGCTCGCGGTACCGGGCATCGACGAGATCCTTGGCACGCAGCAGATGCCGGGTAGAGGGAACCGAGATCACGAGTCTGCGAAGTCCCACGCACGCAGCCGGCCGGGCTCCAGCCTGATCAGCGTGTCGTCACCCGCGGTCTCCGCATACTCCGTCCCGGCCGCCTCGCCGAGGTACCGCGACGCGATCCGGCGTACGGCCTCTCCGGCGGCTTCGAGCCGCGCCTCGCCGCGCACCTCGATTCCGCGATAGGGCGGCTCGTGCTCGTAGACGACGATGCTCCGCGCGGGTCCCGTCGCAGCTGGCGCACCTTCACATCGTTGCCGCGCGTCACGACGTTGAACCCGCTTCCGTCCCGCCGATAGGTCGCGAGGACGGCGACGAGGGCGCGGTCGAGGAGGTCGCCCAGGTCGTCGGGGCCGAGATGTTTGCGCATGCCTGAGAAGTTACGCGCTGAGCAGCTGGTTGAGCGCCGCTTCGCCGCCGCTCAGGACCGGCCTCCCGTGGGAGACGAGCACACGCTCGAGCGGCAGGTCGAGCACGGGCCGCAGCGCTGCGCGCAGGTCGTCGTGCGTCTGCTTGCCGAGCCAGCCCTCGGGACAGAGGCGCAGCGGCTCGTCCGTCGGGCGCGGCTTGGCGCCCGCTCCGAGCAGGACGTCGCCGACCACCAGCGCGCGCTGTTCCGGGAGCCAGTAGACGACCTCGGCGGAGCGCGCCGTCTGGAACGCGCGGATCCCACCCGGCAGCTCGTCGCCGGGCCGGAAGGTGTCCGTCACGCCGATCCCGCGGTTGCGCAAGGGTTGGGAGGACCGCGACGGCGACCACACATGCTTGGCAGCGACGCCTGCCGTCGAGCGCCCGTGCCAGTAGACGGTGACGAGGACGTGCTCCGCGGCGCGCACTTCCGGCGGCGGATCGAGCGGGTCGATCAGCACCAGCCCGTCGCGCGTCTCGAGCGCGAGCGAGGCGACCTCGTCCTCCCATTCCTCGTGCCACGCCGTCCAGCGGCGCAGGCCTGGCGCAACTTCCTCGATGCCGGGGACGCTACTAGCTGTCGTGCCCGCAGTGGCGCAGTGCGTTCAAGCAGTTCTGCACGAGCGAGACCAGCGTGCCCTGGCGCCAGGCGTTGAAGAAGTCGGCGTGGGCCGAGTACTGGCCCCCGGACGAAAGCGTCACACCGGAACCGCCCGTGATCGCATACCGGAAGATCAGCGAGATCGCGGGCACCGCAACCGGGTGATCTGCCGGACAGTTGCCACGCATGGCATACGCCATGTGGCTCTGATGGTCGGCGCTGTCGAGGCGCCGCCCGTTCCAGCAGTTCCGGAAGTTGACATGCAGGCGCAGACTCTCGCCTCGGGTGTTCGGGCAGGTCGGCACTTCCGTCGACGCAGGCACGCTGCTCGCCGCGCCGCAGTTCCAGTACGTGATCCGCATGCCCTGCGGCGCGATCGCGTGGCGATCGCCCGCGATCATCTTGAAGCCCGCCGGAAACGCCTTCAGTGGAGCGAGCGTCTTGCGCCGGTAGTAGATCGTCGCGCCACGCGGCGCGACCATCTGGCCGTTGAGCAGGAGCGTTGGCATCCAGTACGCGGCTGTCTCGCTGTCGCGCTTGCACGTCGACGAGCTCGCGCGCAGCGTGCGGAGCGTCGAGAACGCGTTCGTCGTCGTGTTGCCGACGAAGCTGTGATCGTGCGAGGCGCCGGGCTGGCGCGGGTAGACGATCGGGTCGTCCATGGCCATGTGGCTGAACGTGCACGAGCCGATGAAATTGACGCCCTGCAGAGACTGGAGATTCGGAGCGGAAGGCCGAGCCGCTTCGCTCGTGTGGGCGACGATCCCCATCCACACGGCGACTCCGAGTGCGACCACCCCGAGACACGCTCGCATGAAGGCGACCCTAAAGGGCAGTGTTTCGGGAATTCGAAGCGGAAAGTTTGGGGATTGTCAGCGAGCCGCGGCGATCGCCTCCTTGGCGGCCTCGAACTGCGCCGGCGTCAGGCGGACGTAGGAGTGCCGGCCCAGGCTGCGCGGGAAGACGCCGACCGCCTCCACCGGTGGGGCCTCGCTGAGCCTCGGCAGCGCAACCAGGGGGCGAATGGGGAACCGCCAGCGCCACCGGTCACGGCCCGGATCGTTCTCCGGCTCGCCGACGACCTCGACGACGGCGAAGATGTTCTGCCAGCCGGACGCGTAGCAGACGGCGAGATCGCCCCTCTGCACGCTCGGCCGCCGGGTGGAGGAGTGCGCGCGCAGCGAGGCCGCGTCGACCTCGTCGGGGAGGAGGTGTCCGGCCGTCCCGCGAACGAGGAGCCAGTGCTGCACCGCCGTTTCTTAACAGGGCCGGAGTACGCTCGGCGCATCCGCACGCTCGCCGCCATCCTGTTCGCACTCGCCGGAATTGCCGCCGCATCGGGCTGTGGCGACTCTTCCTCGAACCAGAGCGAGCCACCGGCGGCGGGGACGACCACCGCTACCACTCGGACCACGACGGCAGAGGGCATCGACCCGCTCCAAGGTGCGGGCAAGACCACGGTCGTCGGCGTCACGACGGCGAAGGCGACGGCGCTGCTCGAGCGCGTCGCCGTCGGCAGGCACGAGGGCTACGACCGTGTCGTCTTCCAGTTCCAAGGAGAGGGGCTGCCCGGGTACCGCGTCAACTACGTGGAGCCGCCGCTCAGGGAGGACGGTTCGGGCAATCCCGTCACCATCGACGGCAATGCATTCCTTGTCGTCCGGATGGAACCCGCCTCGGGCTTCGACCTCAACACCGGTGAAGGTGAGCTCGTCTACAAGGGGCCGAGGCGGATCGAGGGCTCGAGTGCCGGCACGTCCGTCGTGAAGGAGATCGTGCGCACGGGCGACTTCGAGGCCGTGCTCACGTGGGCGACCGGGCTGGAGGAGAAGGTCGACTTCCGCGTGACGACGGCCGACTCTCCGTCACGGCTGATCGTCGACTTTCGCAATCACTAGCGGCGCGGGCGTTATAGGTTTGCCCGGATGGCCAACATCCTGGCAATCGACCAGGGAACGTCGGCGACGAAGGCGATCGTGGTCTCCGACGGAGGCAAGGTGCTCGGCGAGGGCAGCGCGCCGGTCCATCCGAAGGCCGGAAGCGGCGGCGCGGTCGAGCAGGACCCGGAGGAGCTGCTTCAGTCGATTGTCGACGCTGGCCGCGCTGCTCTGGCCGACGCGGGCGCCGAGGTCGAGGCCGTCGGCCTCGGCAACCAGGGTGAGACGGTCCTCCGCTGGGACCGGGAAACGGGACGGGCCCTCGGTCCCGCGCTGAGCTGGCAGGACCGCCGCGCCGCGGGAGTGACGCGCGAGCTCGAGGGCAAGGCCGACCGGCTGACGGAGCTCACAGGGCTGCCGCTCGATCCGTACTTCGCCGCGCCGAAGATGACGTGGCTGAGGCGCGAGTCGGGCGACGAAGGCGTGATCACGATGATCGACGCCTGGACCTCGCAGCGGCTCGCCGGCGGGTTCGTGACGGATGCGTCCACGGCGTCGAGGAGCCTTTTGCTCGACCTCGAGACGACGACGTGGTCGGAGGAGGCGTGCGCCATCTTCGGGATCGATCCCGCGTCGCAGCCCGAGGTCGTCGATTGCGACGCGCGAATCGGCGAGACCGACGCTTTCGGCGGCACTCTTCCCGTCGCCGGGCTCGCTGTCGACCAGCAGGCCGCACTCTTTGCGGAGTCGTGCTTCGCTCCCGGCGAGGCCAAGTGCACGTACGGGACCGGCGCCTTCATCCTGGCGACGGCCGGGGGAGATGCACCGCGCTCGAAGTCCCGGTTGGCGGCGTGCGTTGCCTGGCGGCTCGACGGCTCGACCACGTACTTTCTCGACGGCCAGGTCTACAGCGCCGGCTCGGCGGTGTCCTGGCTGCAGGAGCTCGCACTGATCGAGCACGCGTCCGAGCTCGACAGCGTCGGGTCGGGCGGCGGCGAGGCGGTGTTCGTCCCCGGGCTGGCAGGCCTCGGAGCGCCGTTCTGGGCGCCCGAGGCGCGTGGAGGATGGCTGGGGCTGTCGCTTGCGACCCGGCGTGAGGACCTCGTCGGCGCCGTCGTCTGGGGCATCGGAGCGCAGGTCGCCTCCCTCGCGCGCGCGATGGGCGAGGACATGGGCCGGCCCCTCGAGCGGTTACGAGTCGACGGCGGGCTGACGCGCTCCGAGACGCTCATGCAGGCGCAGGCCGATCTCCTCCAGGCTCCGGTCGAACGCTATCCCTCCGCCGACGCGACCGCACTCGGGGTCGGGGCATTCGCGCGACTCGGCTGCGGCGCCGCGAAGACGCCCGAGGAGGCGGTCGGCAGCTGGGTGCCCGAGCAGGTATTCGAGCCGCGGATGCCGGCAGCCGAGGCGCAGGAACGGCTGGAGCGCTGGGAGGCCGCGGCCGCGTCGCTGGCCGAGCTGTCCCGCCAGACCTGAATCACGACGTCGTCATCGTCGGCGCGGGCGTCGTCGGCGCGGCGATCGCGCGTGAGCTCTCGCGCTTCGAGCTCGACTGTGCGCTGCTAGAAGCCGGCCCCGACGTCGGCGCCGGGACCAGCAAGGCGAACACGGCGCTGTTGCACACGGGCTTCGATGCGAAGCCGGGAACCCTCGAGGCGCAGCTCGTCACACGCGGCAACGTCCTGCTTGAGGACTACGCGAAGCGGGTCGGGATCCCCGTCGCGCGCATCGGAGCGCTCCTCGTCGCGTGGAACACCGAGCAGCTGGCCGAGCTCCCCGGAATCGTCGAACGCTCGCACGCCAACGGCTACACGGAGATCCGCAACGTCGACGTGCACGAGCTCTACCGCCGCGAACCGCACCTCGGGGCGGGTGCGCACGGAGCGCTCGAGATTCCGGACGAGGGCATCGTCTGCCCGTTCACGACGCCGCTCGCGTACGCGACGGAGGCCGTGCTCGGCGGCTGCGACCTGCGGCTCAACACGCGTGTGACGGGCGCGCGGCGGGACGGAGCCGGCTTCCTCCTGCAGACGACGAGCGGAGAGCTGCGCGCACGCTTCCTCGTCAACGCCGCGGGCCTCTACAGCGACGAGGTCGACCGGCTGCTCGGGCACGAGCGTTTCACGGTGAAGCCGCGGCGGGGCGAGCTGATCGTGTTCGACAAGCTCGCGCGGCCGCTGTTGAACCACATCGCGCTTGCCGTTCCGACCAGGACGACGAAGGGCGTGCTCGTCTCGCCGACGGTGTTCGGCAACCTCATCCTCGGCCCGACCGCCGAGGACGTCGAGCGCAAGGACGACACCTCGTCGACCGCTGAGGGGCTCGCGTATCTGCGAGCGGAAGGCGCGCGCATCGTGCCGGAGCTCCTCGGCCACGAGGTCACCGCCGTCTACGTCGGCCTGCGCGCTGCGACCGAGCACTCCGACTATCAGATCGACGTCGACGATCGCTATGCGTGCGTCGGCGGGATCCGCTCGACAGGCCTGACGGCTTCGCTGGCGATCGCGGAGCACGTCCGTGAGGCTCTCGGCGACGCCGGCCTTCGCCTGAGCCCGAAGGCCGATCCACCGAGTGTGCGGATGCCGAACATCGGCGAGCTCGCTCCGCGCCCGTACGAGCAGGGCGGCCGAGTCGTCTGTTTCTGCGAACGCGTGACGCTCGGCGAGATCGAGGCTGCGTTGAGCAGCACGATCCCGCCCGTCGACCTGGATGGTCTGCGCCGGCGCACGCGCGTCCTCATGGGCCGGTGCCAGGGTTTCTACTGCGGTGCCCGTGTGCGTGCGTTGTTGCAGGAGGCCGGATGAGCGTGGTCGTCGTCGGCGGCGGGCCTGCCGGGCTCGCGTGTGCGATCGAGTTGCGCACTCGCGGTGTGTCCGACGTGGCCGTGCTCGACCGGGAGCAGCAGGCGGGCGGGATCCCGCGCCACTGTGCGCACCAGGGCTTCGGGGTGCGCGACCTGCACCGCGCTCTGTCGGGCCCGCGCTACGCGCGCCGCTACGTGGAGGCTGCGCAGCGGGCCGGCGTCGACGTTCGCGCGGAGACGATGGTGACCGGCTGGGGCTCGGACGGCTCGCTCGAGCTGACGACTCCGGAGGGACGCCAGCGGCTCGCTCCAGAGGCCATCGTGCTTGCGACGGGTTGTCGCGAGCGGCCGCGGCCGGCGCGGCTCGTGCCCGGCTCGCGACCCGAAGGTGTGCTGACGACCGGTCTGCTGCAGCAGCTCGCCCAGCGGCGTTCGCCGATCGGCATGCGCGCAGTGATCGTCGGCGCCGAGCACGTCAGCTTCTCCGCTCTCTTGACGCTCGCGCATGCCGGTATCGACGTCGCGGGAATGCTCACCGACCTGCCCCGCCACCAGTCGCTGCCTTTCGCCGGCACGGCGGCCGCGCTGCGGTATCGCGCGCCGTTGTGGACGCGCACGGTGCTTGCGGCGATTCATGGAGGCGCGCGCGTCGAGGAGGTAGAGCTGCGTGAGCTCGACACGGGCCGGACGCGCAGCGTCCCGTGCGACACGGTCGTGTTCACGGGGGATTGGATCCCGGATCACGAGCTTGCGGTGCTGGGCTTGCTCGAGCTCGATGCCGGCACGCGCGGGCCGCGCGCCGACACAGCCCTGCGCACGACACGCCCGGGAGTCTTCGCCGCAGGCAACGTCCTGCAAGGATCCGAGCCCGCGGACGTCGCCGCTCTCAGCGGCCGCCATGTCGCCGCCGCCGTTGCGCGGTGGCTCGGTGACGGAGCCTGGGTCCCGCAGGTACCTGTCCTGTGTCTGGCACCGCTGGGCTGGATCTCTCCGAACGCGATCGGGGATTCGTCCGCGCCGCCCCGTAGGCGGTTCCTCCTGCGCGCGCCCGAGTTCCTCGAGCGTCCGGCGATCGACATTCGGCAAGGCGGCCGCAGCCTCTGGAGCGGGAGGTTGCGCAGGCTCGTTCCGGGACGCTCGGCGCCGCTACCGGCCGACTGGATCGCGCTGGTTGACCCAAAGAGCGGGCCAATCGAGATCTCGGCCCATTGACTGCTCGTTGCAAAAGCTATTACGCTCGCCGCACGTAAATGGCGGGCGAGGAGCCGTCCTTCGCCCCTGAGAGGAGGACGGAATGGCACAGATGGATGTCGAGCGCGACGTTCAGCAACTTGCGGAGCTTGGCTACAGGCAGGAGCTGTCGCGGGCGTGGAGCGGCTTCACGAATTTCGCGATCTCCTTCACGATCATCTCGGTCCTGGCCGGTTGCTTCACGAACTTCTCGTTCGCGTGGGGCGGCGGCGGCCCGGCCGCGATCGCCTGGGGTTGGCCGATCCTGTGTGGCTTCGTGCTCCTCGTCGCCCTTTCGATGGCGGAGCTGACCTCCGCATACCCGACCGCGGGAGGGCCGTACTGGTGGGCGGCGAAGCTCGGCAGCCCGGCGTGGAGCTGGTTCACCGGCTGGTTCAACATCGTGGGCGTCGTCGGCATCGTCGCCGGTGTCGGTTATGGGGCGGCGATCTTCCTCAATGCGACACTCGGCGTTTACGGAGCGGACATCTTCGGGGTCAACTTCGGAGACAGCAAGCACATTCTCGGAGAGCAGTTCGTGCTCTTCGTGCTCATCCTCGTGCTCTACACGCTCGTGAACATCTTCGCGGACAACCTGCTCGGGTTTTTCAACAACATTTCAGTGTGGTGGCATGTGCTCGGCGTGCTCGTGATCATCGGCATTCTCGCGTTCGTCCCCGATCATCACCAGAACGCGACGTTCGTGTTCACGGAGCGCCTGAACAACACGGGCTTCCACGGGGGAGCGATCGGCGGAGCGTTCTTCTTCCTCTACATCCTGCCGGTCGGCTTCATCCTGACGATGTACACCCAGACCGGCTACGACGCGTCTGCGCACACCGCTGAAGAGACACGAGGTGCCGCCCTCAGCGCCGCGAAGGGCGTCTGGCGCTCGGTCTTCTACTCCGCGATCGCCGGCTGGTTCATCCTGCTCGCGTTCCTGTTCGCGGCCCACGACACGAAGGCGATCAACGGCGCTGGTGGAACCTCGATCTCGATCTTTGAGAGCGCGATGAGCAATCACTTGTGGGGCGCGAAGATGGTGCTGATCATCGCCACGATCGGACAGCTCTTCTGTGGCGCCGCCGGCCTGACCAGCGCGTCGCGCACCTGGTACGCGTTCTCGCGCGACCGCGGCATGCCCGGCTGGTGGCTCTTCAGGCGCCTGAACCGGCAGCGTGTTCCGCTGTACGCCGTGATCGCGGTCTCGATCGCCTCTCTGATCATCACGATCCCCGCGCTCTTTGGGAACGCGGCGGGCGTCCCGTGGGCTTACTTCGCGATCACGTCGATCTGCACAGTCGGCCTCTATCTCGCCTACATCATCCCCGTCTATCTCCGGCTGCGGGCGGGTGACAGCTTCCAGCCCGGCCCCTGGACGCTCGGCAAGAAGTACAAGTGGATCAACATCGGCGCAATCGTCTTCGTCGCGCTCGTCGTGTACTCGCTCGACATCCCGATCGTGCCGGCCGGTGTGCCCTGGAAGGATGAGTTCGACTGGACGGCGGTGAACTACTCGCCGCTCGTCCTGATCGTCGGTGTCCTCGTCGCGATCTGGTGGGTGGTCGACGCCAAGAAGCGCTACCACGGCCCGGTTCGGACGATCGACGAAGCTCCGATGGACACCGTCGGCGAGCCGCAGCACGCGGCGCCGACGCCGGCGAGCTAGCTCAAGGCGTGTGTTCGGGCGCGGCGCTCAGCCGCGCTCGAACATGCGCGTCCGCTCGTAGTCGGTGACGACCTGATCGAACAGGCGCTGCTCGGTCTTGCCGTAGTTCAGGTAGTGCGCCCAGACGTCTTCGCCGAATGTCTCCTTGGCGAAGGAGCTCTGCTCCCACAGATCTACAGCCTCGCGCAGTGACGACGGGAACGCCTCCGCCTTGCCCGCCTCGTACGCATTGCCCTTGAGCTCGGGCCCCGGGTCGGCCTGCTGCTCGATCCCGTCGAGGCCGGCTGCAAGCACGGCCGCGAAGCCGAGATACGGATTCACGTCGGCGCCTGGGATCCGGCACTCGACCCGCCGCGCCGGGCCGTGCCCGACGATCCGGAAACCGCAGGTGCGGTTGTCGCGTCCCCAGCTCACGGAGGTGGGCGCCCAGCTCTCCGCCGCGTAGCGCTTGTACGAGTTCACGCTCGGCGCGACGAAGAGCGTGAGCTCGCGAATGTGCTTGCGGAGGCCGCCCAGATAGTTGCGGAACACGTCCGTCTCGTCGTGCCCGTCGATGAAGGCGCTCTCGCCGCTCTCCGTCGAGACGAGGCTCGAGTGGATGTGGCAGGAGCTGCCGATGTCCTTTTCGGACGGCTTGGCCATGAACGTGACCGAGAGCCCGTTCCGGTGCGCGATCTCCTTGACGCCGTTCTTGTAGATGACATGTCGGTCCGCGGACGTGACTGCGTCGGCGTAGCGCATGTTCAGCTCTTGCTGTCCGTACCAGGCCTCGCCCTTCGAGAACTCCACCGGGATTCCCGCGCCCTGCATTCCGAGCCGCACCTGGCGCATGAAACCCTCGTCCCGGGTGGTGGCGAGGATGTGGTAGTCCATGATGTACGGCACCGTCGGAGTGAGGTCGCGGTAGCCCTTCGCCGCGGCGTCCTCGAAGCTGTCGCGGTAGAGGTAGAACTCGAGCTCCGACGCGAACATCGGGGCGTAGCCCATGGCATGCGCCCGCTCGTACTGCTTGATCAGGACCTGGCGCGGCGATGCCACGACCGGCGTCCCGTCCTCCCAGGCCACGTCGCACAGCACGAGTGCAGTTCCTTCGAGCCACGGGATACGCCGCAGCGTCCCGGGGTCGGGCACGATCGTGAAGTCGCCGTAACCGCCTTCCCAGTTCGCCATGGCGTAGCCGGGCACGGGGTCCATCTCCATGTCGAGGGCGAGCAGGTAGTTGCAACCCTCGATGCCGTGGTCGACGACGTCCTCGAGGAAGTACTGCCCCTGGATCCGCTTGCCGATCAGGCGCCCTTGCATGTCGGTGAACGCCGTCACGACCGTGTCGATCGTCCCGGCCTCGACCTCGCTCTTCAGCTCGGCGAGCGAGAGCATGCCCTCGACCGTGCCGGGCCCGCCGCCGCGCGGCGCCGAGCCGTCACGACGATCCGCTCCCACCTGTGTCGTATCGGTGGCGTGCGTGGTCACGACGCCCGTCGATCCTCTCTCCCCGGGGTCGGTCGTGTCAACATGCACACGATGGAGGAGGTGCTGACGCGCATCCGGGACCTCTGCCTCGCACTGCCCGAAACGAGTGAGCGGCTTAGCCATGGCGCCCCGACGTTCTTCATCCAGGGCAAGCGTGCGTTCTTGATGGTCCTGGACAACTTCCACGGCGACGGGAGGTTTGCGGCCTGGTGCGCGGCGCCCGAGGGGGTGCAGAACATGCTTGTCGAGGCGGATCCGGAGCGCTTTTTCGTCCCGCCCTATGTCGGGCACCGGGGCTGGCTTGGTGTGCGTCTCGATCGCGGCCTGGACTGGGACGAGCTTGCCGGGATCGTTGAGGACGCCTATGCGGAGGTCGCCCCGCCGAAGCTGCTCGAGGCGGCGCAGCGCGATCGTGCCTAGGCCGGTTGTCGGCATCACCACGTATGTCGCGCCCGCGAAGTGGGGCTACTGGGACGAGATCGCCGCGCTGATTCCGGCCGCTTACGTGGATGCGATCGAGCGGGCGGGTGGGCGGCCGCTGCTCGTGCCGCCGAGCGAGGAGGGGATCGAGGAGACGCTCGACGCGGTCGACGGGTTGCTCTTCTCCGGCGGCTCCGATCTCGATCCGCAGCTGTACGACCAGGAGCCTCACGGCGAGACCATCGGCGTCCATCCGGAGCGCGACCGCGCCGAGCTGGCACTGCTCGAGGCAGCACTGGCGCGCGACATGCCCGTGCTGGCCGTCTGCCGCGGCAGCCAGGTGCTGAACGTCGCGCGCGGCGGCGACCTCGTGCAGCATCTGCCCGACGTCGTCGGCGACGAGAAGCACAAGCACACGCCCGGCACGTTCGCGGACCACGACGTGACGCTCGAAGGGGGGACCCGCATCGCTGCGCTGCTGGGTGAGCGTGCGCCGGTGAAGTCACATCATCACCAGGGCTTCGGCCGGGTGGGCACCGGTTTGCGTGTCGCCGCGCATGCGGAGGACGGGACGATCGAGGCGGTCGAGGATCCCGAGCACCGCTTTGCGCTCGGTGTGCTCTGGCATCCCGAGGCAGGGGAGGACATGCGGCTCTTCGAGGAGCTCGTCCGTGAGGCAGCGGAATACCGTGCTGGTCGTTAACCCCGCCACCGAGGAGCCGATCGCCGACCTCGAGCAGGCAGGGGTCGAGGAGACGGATGCTGCGGTGGCCCGCGCGCGCGAAGCTTTCGCCGCGTGGCGCCGCGTCGCGCCGACCGATCGGGCTCAGCTCCTGCGCAGGCTCGCAACGCTCGTCGAGGAGAACGGCGAGGAGCTCGCACGCATCGAGTCGCAGAACGTCGGCAAGCCGATCGCCGGAGCGCGTGGGGAAGTCGGCATGGTCGCGCAGGTCTTCCACTTCTACGCCGGCGCGGTCGACAAGCACTACGGCGAAACGATTCCGGTCGCCGGCGGCGTCGACATGACGTTCCGCGAGCCGCTCGGCGTCGTCGGGCTGATCGTCCCGTGGAACTTCCCGATCAACATCGCGAGCTGGAAGCTCGGCCCGGCGCTCGCCTGCGGTAACACGGTCGTGCTCAAGCCGGCCGAACTGACGCCGCTCTCCGCGTTGCGGCTAGCCGAGCTCGTGCTCGACGCCGGGATTCCCGAAGGTGTGGTGAACGTCTTGGTCGGGCCGGGGCGCATTGTCGGGCAACGGCTCGTCGAGCATCCAGACGTGGCGAAGATCGGCTTCACCGGCTCGACCGAGGTCGGCCGAACCGTGATGCAGGGCGCTGCGGGGACGATCAAGCGCGTCACGCTCGAGCTCGGCGGCAAGTCGGCGAACGTCGTCTTCGCGGATGCCGACCTCGAGCGCGCCGCTGCCGCCGCGCCGTACGCCGTGTTCGACAACGCGGGCCAGGATTGTTGTGCGCGTTCGCGGATCCTCGTCGAGCGCTCCGCGTACGACCGCTTCGTGGGGCTGCTCGTCGACGCGACCCGGGGAGTCAAGGTCGGCGATCCCACGGAGGAGGCGACCGAGATGGGGCCGCTCATCTCCGCCCAGCACCGTGAGACGGTCGCCTCGTTCGTCGACGGGGAGCCGCTCTTTCGCGGCGACGCGCCGAACGGCAGAGGCTTCTGGTACCCCTGCACGCTCGTCGAGGCGACGAACGAGGACCGCGTCGCGCGCGAAGAGGTCTTCGGCCCGGTGGCCGCCGTGATTCCGTTCGCGGACGAGGCCGACGCGATCAGGATCGCCAACGACACACCGTATGGGCTGTCCGGCTCGATCTGGACGGAGAACGGCGCCCGCGCGCTTCGCGTCGCCAGGGCACTGGAGACGGGCGTGCTGTCGATCAACTCGAACAGCTCGGTGCGACCGTCAACGCCGTTCGGCGGCTCGAAGCAGTCCGGCTTCGGGCGGGAGCTCGGCATGCACGCGCTCGAGGGCTACTCCGAGGTCAAGAACGTGTACCTCGCGACCGACTGATGGGGCGGCTCGACGGGAAGGTGGCCGTGATCACCGGCGCCGCGGGCGGGATGGGGCGCGAGGCTGCGCTGCTGTTCTGCGCGGAGGGCGCGCAGGTCTGCGTCGCCGACGTCGATTCAGAGCACGGCGAGCAGACCGCGGCGGACGCCGGCGACGCCTTCTTCTTCAAGGTCGACGTCTCCGATCCCGACAGCGTGCGCGCGATGTTCGAGGCGACGGCGGAGCGCTTCGGCGGGATCGACGTCCTCTACAACAACGCAGGCATCTCGCCGGCCGACGACGCGTCCATCCTCGAGACCGAGCCGGAGGCCTGGGACCGCGTGCAGGCCGTAAACACGCGCGGCGTCTTCCTCTGCTGCAAGCACGGCATTCCCTACCTGCTCGAACGTGGCGGCGGCTCTGTGATCAACGTTGCGTCGTTCGTCGCCCTGCTCGGCGCTGCGACGTCGCAGATCTCCTACACGGCGTCGAAGGGCGCCGTGCTCGCGATGACGCGCGAGCTCGGCGTGCAGTTCGCGCGGCAGGGAGTTCGGGTGAACGCGCTCTGTCCCGGTCCAGTCGAGACGCCGCTGCTGCTGGCGATCTGGGGCGACGATCCCACCGCCGCGCAGCGCCGGCTCGTGCACATCCCGATGGGGCGCCTGGCGAAGCCGAGGGAGATCGTCAATGCGGCGCTGTTTCTCGCCAGCGACGAGTCGTCCTACGTCAACGCGGCGACGTTCGTCGTCGACGGCGGGATCAGCGGTGCCTACGTGACGCCGGAGGACGCGGTCTAGCGGTTCGGGTTCCAGCGCGTCGGATCGAAGCCGAACGTGTCGACGAGATCCTTGCGCGCGAGGTCCGCAGCGGCGGCGCGGCTCTCGCTGTACGTCCAGACCGTCTCCTGCTGCTCGCCGTCGATGCGCTCGATCTCGAGCGCCTCCGGCTGGTGATCCTGCACGTACTCCATCGCGAAGTCGGCGGCTTCGAGGAAGTTGGCGCTCTCACACAGGTTCCCGCGCTCCTGGAAGCCCCGTCTGAAGGTGACCTTGTAGACGCGGTAGACGGGCTCGGCGGGCGGCGCCGTCCTCAGCTCGGTCTGAATGTCCTCTGCCAGCGACGCCGGCTCGAGACCGTGCTGCTCGCCCAGCGCACGCGCGAGATCGCCGCCCGAGATGACACGGCGCTCGACGAGGATCTCGCCGAGCCGGCGGTTGCCCTCCTGCGCGAGCAGCGCCTCGGCGAGCTCCGTCTGGGTGATCAGGCCCTTCTCGACCAGCATGCGGCCGAGCGGCCGCCAGGTGGCCGGGACCTCGGCGAGCTGCAGCTCGGGCTCCGGCTCCTCCGTCTCGTGCAGATCGACGCCGTGCTGTGCGGAGAGCACGCGCGCCAGCGAGAAGGCGGACACGTAGCCGCGATCGACAACGATCTGGCCGAGGAGGCGCCCGGTCCGGCGCTGCTCGTCGAGGGCGAGCTCGAGCTCGGTCGGCGTGAGCAGCCCCTCGTCGGCCAGCAGGGTACCGAGCTGGCGCCAGGGAAACATCGATGCAGCAGAACTCTCCACGGCTGTTCTTATCGGCACGAGTGCCCTAGTAACTCAAGCCCTCCCCGCGTGCGATTACACGCAGCGTCCGCACCAGGATTTCGAGGTCGTAACGCACAAGTCCTGCGCTCGAAAGCGTCCGTAGACGTTCGACGTAGACGAGGTCGAGGTCGGCGAAACGCCGTCCCGAGCCTTTTGTCACCTGCGCGGGGCCGGTGAGCCCGGCCGGGATCTCGTTCCGGTAGCTCAGCCCCTCCGCGACCTGCCGTTCGACCAGCTCCGGCGGCCAGGGCCGTGGCCCGACGAGGCTGATGTCCCCGCGGAGGACGTTCAGCAGCTGCGGCGCCTCGTCCAGGTACCAGGGCTTCAGCAACTTCCGGCCGACCCAGGTGAGGTTGGCCGCGTCCGCCTCGAGCAGGCGGGCGTGACCGGCTGCGCGCTCGAGCACGTCAGCGCGAAGGGTGCGGAACTTGAGCAGGTCGAACGGGCGCCCGCGCGAGACACGGCGTTCGCGGTAGAGGAGCGGCCCGCGGTCTTGCGGCGCGACCAGGACATCGAGTGCGAAGGCGGCGAGGACGACGAGCAGGAGCGGGACCAGCAGCAGGAGCAGTCCTCCCGCGACGATGACGTCGAGTGCCCGCTTGGAGCGCACGACCGGATTCTGTGGGAATCCCTAGGGGACGGTCTTGTACCGCGGCACGATCGAGACCATCGCCGACGCCGTCTTGGCGTAGAGGATCGGCCTCAGCCCGCTCGTGATCTTCATGACCACGCGCGCGGCCGGCGGGAGCGACGCGATCCCGAAGCCGTGGCCGCCGCCGAGAATGTTCCCCTCGGCATCGAACACGACCCCGGAGAGCTCGAACGACTGGATCGTCTTCGCGGGGTCGTCGTTCTGGACCTCGCCTTCGATCGAGCCCGTCCATTGCGGTTCGTACGTGCTCGGCACGACGCGCGTGAAGGAGATGCCCGGCTTGGTGCGTGTGGGAGGCCCGCCTTTGCCGATCTGGACGACGATCTCGAGGCGGTCGATCGGCGCGCCGCCGGGGAAGGTCAGCTCGCCGCCCGTCGCGTGCTTGGTGCCGGCGGCGATCTCGCCGATGCGCTGTGACGCCGAGCCGATCAGGCGGTTGTCCGCCATCACGAAGTTGCAGAGGACGTTGACGTCCACGGCGTCCTGCGTCCTCGACGCGTTGGAAAGGATGACGCCCCAGCTGACACCGGTGCCGCCGTACGGATACTGCCGGACCGACCAGCCCGTCTGGACGACGTCGATCTTCGGTGGGAGCACCTGGCCGATCACCATCAGCGAGCGCGTCGCGCGTCCCGCTCCCGAGCAGGACACGGTCACACGCGCCCGGCCGGTCTGGACACGTTTGGAAACCGTCCATGTCCAGGACGCGTGACCGTTCGCGGCCGTCACGTTCCGGAGGCCCTTCTGCTTCGCGCCGCTCTTGTAGCGCACGGCCAGCGAGCACTGGGCGTTCGCCGGCGAGACGGAGACCTCGATCGTGACCGGGTTGCCCTGGACGACGCGGTCGGCGCCGGCGACGAAGCTGACGCTCTGCGCTCGGCCGTTGGCGGCGCCGGCGAAGACAGCTACGCCAAGGCCGGTCGCCAGGGCGAGGGGGAGGAGGCGTTTTAGGGTCGCGGTGGCAGTCATGTCCTCGGGCGGCGTGCCGCGGCGCCACTTCCTACTTCGCTCTCGACCGGGGGAGGCTCTACCCCTCGGATGGGGGATATCCGCGGCGCAGCGCCGCGCGGGCGGCCAGATGCCCACACATTCCGTGCACGCCGGCGCCCGGGCCGGTCGAGGAGGAGCAGAGGAAGAGCCATGGCACGCCGGTGGAGAGCCGGCGCCGTTGCACGAGCTGCACGAGGCCGTTGGCGCCGCCGGAGATGTCGCCGCCGACGAGGTTGGCGTTGTCGCGCTCGAGCTCCGCCGTGTTGCGTGTGGTCGCGGCGAGGATGCGCTCGCGGAAGCCGGGAGCGAAGCGTTCGATCTGGGCCTCGATTCGTTCCCGCATGTCGACGGTGGATCCGTGTGGGACGTGGCAGTACGCCCAGGCCGTGTGCTTTCCCGCAGGTGCGCGCGTGTCGTCGAACAGGCTCTGCTGCGCGAGCAGGACGAACGGCCGCTCTGCGTGGCGTTCCTGCCACGGCGCGCGTTCGGCTTCGACGATCTCCGCGGTCGAGCCGCCGAGGTGCACAGTCCCCGCCTGCGCGACCTCCGGTGCGCGCCAGGGGATTGGGCCGTCCAGCGCGTAGTCGACCTTGAAGACGCCGGGGCCGTAACGCCACCGCTGCAGCCTGCGGCGTGTACGGGGCGGGATCAGGTCGCCGGAGATATGGAGCAGCTGGCGCGGGGTCACGTCGCAGAGGACGAGCTCGCTCGGCGGCAGGTCGTGCAGCGACGTGACTTCGTGGCCCGTTTCGATCTCGCCGCCAAGAGAGCGCAGTCGTGCAGCGAGCGCATCCGCGATCGTCTGCGAGCCGCCGCGCGGGAACGGCCAGCCCGTCGTGTGCGCGAGCGCGAGCAGCACCAGTCCGACGCCGGCTGTCCCACGGCGGTCGAGCGGCAGCACCGAGTGCGCGGCCGCGCCGAGGAAGAGCGTGCGTGTCCGCTCGCGGTCGAGCCGTTCGGCGACCCGAGTCGCGCTTCGCACCGCGGTGACCGCGAAGCGCGCCGCTGGTGCCAGGCACCGGACAGGTCCGAGGAGGAGAGGGGCGA
>WNGB01007857.1_pt1 | contig 21862 bp, 23 predicted proteins | sample 5400681 | NCBI WGS metagenome assembly WNGB01 (sample SAMN13153367, study PRJNA577476) | soil metagenome | isolation source: 115 cm soil or saprolite under grassland replicate 2 | place: USA:California | collected 2016-06-15
CCTTTGCGGGCATCCGCGTACTTGATGGTGACGGTCGCGGCATCCTTCTCGTCGATCGTCCTGCCGGTCAAGTCACTTACGAAGATCGTCTTTCGAGCCACTATTTCCTCCCTCTTAGTTCGACTCTTCGACAGAGCGTAACCGAAAATGCAAGCGGCAATCGCCATCGGATTGCACCTGGAATGACATCCGTCAACGCAGTGGTCTTCGAACGTAATCCGCCGCGCTCCCCTCAGAGGATTTCGCGCACCTCGATGCTCGCCGAAGAGGACTTGCCGGTCCCGGCCCGAGTCGCCTGACAGAATCTCGGCCGTGGACCGCTCGACGATCGTGGTGCTCGAGGGCGACGAGACCGGGCAGGAGTTGCTCGAGGAGGCCCTGCGCGTGCTCGCGCGCGATGTGATCGGAATCGAGCTTGCATTCCCGCGGTTCGACCTCTCGCTCGAGAGCCGGCGCGCCACGAAGAACGCCGTCGTCTACGAGGCCGCCGCGGCGATCCGCGAGGCCGGGCTCGGGCTGAAGGCGGCGACGATCACACCCGAAGGGCGGGACGACGTCGGCTCGCCGAACCGCATCCTGCGGGAGGAGATCGGCGGCAAGGTGATCGTCCGCACCGGCCGGCGGATCCCCGGCGTGATCCCGTTCGGCGGCGTGCACGCGCCGATCTCCGTCGTGCGGATGGCGGTCGGCGACGCGTACGGCGCCAAGGAGTGGCGCGAAGGCGAGGGGGACGGCGAGGTCGCGTTTCGGACCGAGCGGATCGAGCGCCGGATCTGCCGCGCCGTTGCCGAGTTCGCGTTCCGCGAGGCCGAGCGCACCGGCGCGAAGGTCTTCGGAGGCCCGAAGTACACCGTCAGCCCGACGTACGAGGGGATGCTGAAGGAGGAGATGGATGCAGCGGCCGAGCGCCACCCGGAGATCAAGTACGAGCCGCAGCTGATCGATGCGACGTTCGCGCTCCTGATCGCATCGGCCGGCGATCCGCTGGTGATCCCGGCGCTCAACCGCGACGGCGACATCCTCTCCGACCTCGTCCTGCCGCTGTTCGGCTCGATCGCCGGCGCCGAGTCGCTGCTGGTCGCGTTCGACGACGACTTCGAGCCGGACGCCGTCATGGCCGAGGCCGCGCACGGCACCGCCCCCTCCCTCCGGGGGAAGAACGTTGCCAACCCGATGGCGATGATCCTCGCCGGGGCGGCGCTGCTCGCGTTCGCCGGCGAACGGGCCGCCCAGGCCTGCCGAGCGATTCGAGAGGCATGCCTGGAGGCGGTCGCCGACGGCGTGCGCACCGCCGACCTAGGCGGCCATGCCGGCACCACCGAGTACACGGCCGAGGTGATCCGCCGCGTGCGATCGAAGCTCGAGGTCTGGTCGACGCTCTAGGAGGAGCTCAGCTCAGCCGCGACGGCTCGGAGCGCGGCGGTGACGCCGAACACGCCCGACTCCCACGCCTCGAGGAAAACCACCGCGACGTCGGGGTCGAACTGACTTCCGCGGCAGAGGTCGACCTCTGCGATCGCCTGCTCGTGCGGAAGCGCCGCGCGATAGGGGCGGTCGGAGGTCATCGCGTCGAAGCAGTCGGCAACCGAGAGGATGCGCGCCTCGAGCGGGATCTCCGAGCCCGCGCGGCCGGTCGGGTAGCCGAGACCGTCCCAGCGCTCGTGGTGGTAGAGGACACCAGGAAGCGCCGGCAGCAGCGAGCGGTCGAGGGCGACCATCCGCGCCCCCGCCTCTGGATGCTCGCGCACCTCGGCCAGCTCCTCCGCCGTCAGCGGGCCGGGCTTGTTCAGCACCGCCTCCGAGACGACGAGCTTGCCGACGTCGTGGAGCGCGCCTCCGAGGCGCACCAGGGCGAGCCGGGCCTCGTCGCAGCCGAGCCGCACGCCGACCGCGTGCGCCATGCGCGCGACGCGTGCCGAGTGGCCCCGCGTATAGGGGTCCCGGGCCTCGATTGCCTCCGAGAGAGCGAGCAGCGCAGTCATCGGCCGGACGAAATTCGTCCCGGACGGGCGTATCCCTCTTTTGGGGGATGCCGCGAAACACAGGGACAGGCACCTGCGCCTGTCCCTGTACTACAGAATGGCTCCGTGTTCGAGTCGATCGTGAACGCGGTCTCGGGGTCGCCCTGGACCTACGGCATCGTCTTCGGCATAGCGGCGCTCGACGCGTTCTTCCCGCTCGTTCCCAGCGAAACGGTCGTGATCGCCGCCGGCGTGCTTGCCTCGAGCGGCGACCTGCGGCTCGAGCTGATCCTGCCTGCCGCCGCAGCCGGAGCCGTGGTCGGCGACAACGTCTCGTTCTGGGTCGGGCGCACCCTGGGCGAGCGGATCGCGGACAGGCTGTTCACGGGCAACCGGCGAAAGTACCTCGACTACGCGCACCGGACGCTCGAGGAACGAGGCGGCTACCTGATCGTGATCGCCCGGTTCATCCCGGGCGGGCGGACCGCAGCCACGTTCGCCGCGGGCAGCCTCGGCTGGGCGTGGACACGGTTCATCAAGTTCGATCTCGCGGCCGGCGCGATCTGGGGCTCGTACGCGGGGCTCCTCGGCTACTTCGGTGGGAAGACCTTCAAGGACAGCCCGTTCAAGGGCTTCCTCGTGGCGTTCGGGATCGCCCTTGCGATCACATTCGGCGTCGAGGTCTACCGCTGGTTCCGCAAGCGCGCGGCGACGCAGTCCTGAGACGCCCGTCACCCTGCGCTGCATAGAGTTGAGCACATGAGGATCGGCGTCCCGAGGGAGACTGCGCAGGGCGAGCGACGGGTCGCGCTCGTCCCGGAGGTGGTCGCCAAGCTTGTCGAGGCGGGACATGAGCTGCTGATCGAGCGCGGCGCCGGAGGCGCCGCGTCGTTCGAGGACACCGCCTACGAAGAGGCCGGCGCGGCGATCGTGGACAGCGCCTGGGGCGCGGAGGTCATCGCCAAGGTGCAGAAGCCGACGGCGGACGAGGCCGGCCGCCTTCAGAGCGGCACGGTCCTGATCGGCTTCCTGCAGCCCTTGACCGACCGCGAGGGAATCGAGCGACTGACGGCACGAGGGGTCGTCGGGTTTGCGATGGAGTCGATCCCGCGGATCACGCGCGCGCAGTCGATGGACGCGCTCTCCTCGCAGGCGACCGTGGGCGGCTACAAGGCGGCGCTGATCGCGGCCGACAGCCTGCCCCGCTTCCTGCCGATGCTGACCACCGCCGCGGGCACCGTCCAGCCGGCGAAGGTGCTCGTCCTCGGCGCCGGCGTGGCCGGTCTCCAGGCGATCGCGACCGCCCGCCGGCTCGGCGGTGTCGTCCACGGCTTCGACGTGCGTCCGGCTGTGAAGGAGCAGGTCGAGTCGCTCGGCGCCAGGTTCCTCGACCTCGGCGTGAAGGGCGAGGAGACCGCGGGAGGCTACGCGGCGGAGTTGACGCCCGAGCAGCAGGCACAGCAACAGGCCGCGCTCGAGCAGAAGCTCCCCGACTACGACGCGGTGATCACGACGGCGGCGGTTCCCGGCCGCCCCGCCCCCAGGCTGATCCCGGCTTCGGCGGTGCGGGCGATGCGCCCCGGCTCGGTGATCGTCGACCTCGCCGCCGAGACCGGCGGCAACTGCGAGCTGACCGAGCCCGGCGAGACGGTCGTGCGCGAGGGCGTCACGATCGTCGGCCGCCTGAACCTGCCGAGCGAGATGCCGTACGACGCGAGCCGGCTTTACGCGCGCAACGTGCAGGCGCTGCTCGAACACCTCGCTCCCGAGGGGGCGCTCGTGCTCGACTTCGAGGACGAGATCACGGCCGGCGCCTGCGTGACGAGGAAGGAGATCGCATGAGCCGTAGGCTCGACGGAGGCGACAGCCGGCGTAGGCTCGACGGAGCCGGCTCAGCCGGCGTAGGCTCGACGGAGCCGGCAATGAGCGGAGGTGCCGGCTTTGCCGGCGCCGAAGCGGGAAGTGAGCGGAGGTGCCGGCTTTGCCGGTGCCGGAGCGGGAAACGAGCGGGGGTGCCGGCTTTGCCGGCGCCGGAGCGAACGTGACCACGAGCTTCCTGATCGAGCTCACCGTGCTGATCCTCGCTGCATTCCTCGGTGTCGAGGTGATCTCGAAGGTACCGACCCTGCTGCACACGCCGCTGATGTCGGGCACGAACGCGATCCACGGGATCGTCATCGTCGGCGCGATCATCGTCGCGGGCATTCCAGGCCAGCCGACCTGGCTACGGATCGTCTCCCTCGCGGCGGTCGCGCTCGGCACGGGCAACGTCGTCGGCGGCTTCGTCGTCACCGACCGGATGCTGGAGATGTTCAAACGGCGCAAGCCTGCGCCGGCGCAGGAGCAGAAGGAGTGAGCCGGACCGACTGGATCAACTCGGCCTATCTGGTCACGATCGTCTCCTTCATCCTCGCGCTCCGCTTTCTCTCCCACCCGGCGCGGGCCCGGCACGGCACCTGGATCGGCGCGTTCGGGATGGGTGTCGCCATCCTCGCCACCTTCTTCCAGCCGGGGCTGAAGAACATCCCGTCGATCCTGATCGTGATGGCCGTCTCGGCGCCGATCGGCGCCTATGCGGCGCGGGCCGTGAAGATGACCGCGATGCCGGAGATGGTGGCGCTCTTCAACGGCGTCGGCGGCGGGGCGGCGGCGCTCGTCGCGCTCTCCGACTTCCACCGCTCGATCCCGGAGCCCGGCCGGCTGGAGGCCGACGTCGCGATCCCGATCGTGCTCTCGGCCCTGATCGGCAGCGTCTCGTTCTCGGGCAGCCTGCTCGCGTTCGCGAAGCTGCGCGAGCTGATCGGCGGACGCCCGATCGTCTACCTGGCGCAGAAGCTCGGAAACATGGGGCTGCTGGCCGGTCTCGCCGCCATCGGGATCGTGATCGTCGCCGGACCCCAGAAAGAGGCGCTGCTCGTCGCGGTCATCCTCGGCGCGCTGGCCTTCGGAGTCCTCTTCGTGCTGCCGATCGGCGGCGCGGACATGCCCGTCGTGATCTCGCTGCTGAACGCCTTCACCGGTGTCGCCACGGCGGCGACCGGTTTCGTCCTCCACCAGAACGTGCTGATCGTCAGCGGGATGCTCGTCGGCGCGTCGGGCACGCTGCTGACGCTGATGATGGCCCGCGCGATGGGGCGATCGGTCGCGAACGTCTTCTTCGGCGCCTTCGGCCAGCTGCAGGTCCCGGCCGAGGGCGGTGCCGCGGCCGACGGCGGCACCGTGCGCGCGACCACGCCCGAGGACGTCGCCGTCATGCTCGCCTACGCCGAGCGGGTGATCATCGTTCCCGGCTACGGCCTCGCCGTCGCACAGGCGCAGCACGCCGTCCGCGAGCTCGCGGACGAGCTGGAGCAACGCGGAGTCGACGTCAAGTACGCGATCCACCCGGTCGCCGGGCGGATGCCGGGTCACATGAACGTGCTGCTCGCGGAGGCGAACGTGCCCTACGACCAGCTGGTCGAGATGGACGACATCAACCCCGAGTTCGAGCGCACGGACGTGGCGCTCGTGATCGGCGCCAACGACGTCACCAACCCGGACGCGCGCACGAACCACGGCAGCCCGATCTACGGCATGCCGATCCTCGACGTCGACAAGGCGCAGAACGTGATCGTGCTCAAGCGGAGCATGCGACCCGGCTTTGCCGGCGTCGACAACCCGCTCTACGGGGTCGCGAACACGCAGATGCTGTTCGGCGACGCCCGCGAGTCGGTCGTCAAGGTCGTCGCGGCCGTCAAGGCCCTCTAAGGCGGGAGGGCCGCACCTCGACTCTCCCGCCCATCGCTCTCTCAGCAGACCCGCCGCCTACTCGTCGACGAGGCCGTCGCAGTCGTTGTCCTTGCCGTCTGCGACCTCCAGGGCGCCCGGGCTGATTGCCGGGTCGGTGTCGTCGCAGTCGGGCTCGCCCCCGGTCGCAGCCCTCGCAGCGGAGAACGCGCATCGCTTCCCTCCTCGTGGCTCGTTGTCGTCGGTTCCGAGGAATCGGCACCAACGGTAGGAGGAGCCGGCGCGGCCGCCTACCGTGGCCACAGGCGATTTCGCCCGGGTGCTAGCACCCCGATCGAGCGGAGGCTGGCCCCCTTGACGTCGTCCCTGCCATCGCAGACAACTTCATCTGACACTCGGACAAGGGAGGCCGGACGATGCACGAGGCCGCTTCGCTCGACAAGCTCCGCCTCGAGGTCGAGGAGCTCCGCGCGTCGCGGGCGCGCGTCGTGGCCAAGGCCGACGGGGAGCGCCGCAGGATCGAGCGCGATCTCCACGACGGCGTGCAGCAGCACCTGGTCGCGCTCGCCGTCAACCTCCAGCTGGCACGGGAGCTTGCCGGCTCCGATCCCACTGCAATGGAGACACTCCTCGAGGAGATCGCGCAAGACGTCCGCGACGCGCTCGAGAGCGTGCGCGCGCTAGCACACGACGTGTATCCGCCGTTGCTCCTCGACCGCGGGCTCGCTGATGCGCTGCGTGGGGCAGCGGCGGGTGTCGGCATCCCGACCCGAGTCGAGGCGACGACGGACCGGTACCCGCCGGACATCGAGGCGACCGTCTACTTCTGTTGCATCCAGGCGCTTGACACGGTCGAGCGAACCGGACCTGAGACTCGGGCGACCGTGCGCGTCTGGCCCGAGCACGAGTCACTTGTTTTCGAGGTCGTCGTCGAGGGCGACGTTGCCGGGCATGACGAGAGGGAGCGGGGGTCGGCGCTCACCGGCATGAACGACCGGCTGGGCGCCGTCGACGGAAAGCTCAACGTGTCCTCCGAGCCCGAACGCACCCGCGTCCTTGGGACGATTCCGCTCGAACGGTGACTGTGCGCGTCCTCATCGCTGACGACCAGGCGCCGTTCCGCGCGGCCGCCCGCTCCGTGCTCAGCGCCACAGCCGACTTCCAGCTCGTCGGCGAGGCGACGTCGGGAGAGGAGGCCCTGGAGCTCGCGGCATCGTTGGGCCCGGATCTTGTTCTGATGGACATCACGATGTCGGGCATCGGAGGTATCGAGGCAGCGCGTGCGATCTCCGCCGGATACCCCGGGACGGTGACGATCCTGCTCTCCACCTACCGAGAGGAGGACCTGCCGGATGAGGCCCGAACGTGCGGAGCAGCCGCCTATCTACACAAGTCTGACTTCGGCGGGCACGTGTTGCGAGAGCTCTGGGAGAACCGCCGCTACCGAACCTCGGCGAGGTACAGGACAACCGCCATCACGCGCTTATGAATCTCCTTCTCCCAGACGAGACCAAGCTTCAAGAAGATCGAGTGGATCACCTTCTCGACCGAGCGCTCCGAGAGGAAGAGCGTTCGCGCGATCGCAGCGTTGTTCTTGCCCTCCGCCATCTCTCTCAGCACGTCTTGCTCGCGCGGGGTCAGCTCGTCGAGCGGAGACGGTTCCGCTCGGGCCCTGTTCGCCATCAGCACGTCGACGACCTTCGGGTCGACAATCGAGCCGCCCTCGGCGACCGCCCGGATCGCCCCCGCCAGCTGCTCGACGTCCTCGACACGCTCCTTCAGCAGGTAGGCGCGCCGCGCCGAGCCGCCCTCGAGGAGCGCGAGGGCGTAGCGCGGCTCCGAATACTGGCTGAGGACGACGACGCCGACATCCGCGTTCGTCTCGCGGAGGCGGACGGCAGCCTGGATTCCTTCGTCGGCTCCGCCCGGGGGCATCCGGATATCCGTGACGACGACGTCAGGGTGCTCGGCCTCGACCGCGGCGAGCAGCGAGTCGAGATCGGTGCAGACCGCGACGACGTCGAGATCGGGCTGGGTTGCGAGCAGTCGCCGTATCCCCTCGCGGACGAGGTAATGGTCTTCGGCGAGCACCACGCGAATCGGCACCGGCGCCAAGCATACGGCGCGGTCGCGCTCTGCCTAGACATGCGTGCCCGACTGCGTGAACATAGTCACGAGGGACGAGCGACGCCCAGTAGGCAGAGGCGCCTACCGCGCAATTGGAAAGGAGCTGTGGCATGAAACGGATAGTGGTGTTGGGCGTGGTGCTTGCTGTTTCGCTCGCCGGGTGTGGCGGCTCGGGCAAGAAGTCAGCTGCGGATCAAGACGTGCAGCGGCAAGCTGACCTCTACGCCATCGACGAGATCGAGCGGATCTGGCACAAGGCCTCGTCGACACACGACGTCGACCTGATGATGACGATATGGGCTCCCGACGCAACATTGAACCTCGGAACCGAGACGCTCACCGGGAAGGCGGAGATCCGGGACTTCTTCGCGCACAGGGCGGGTCCGTTCAAACCCGAGAATCATTGGGTGTCGGAAACGCCTGCGTACAGGATTCGCACCACGGTCAGCGGTGACAAGGGCACCCTCTACTTCGAGTGTGTGTACGTCGATGTGAAGACAGGCAAGGTCGCCTCCGTGGTGGGGGCAGATCAGAATGTCCAGAAGATCGACGGAAGGTGGCTCATCACGAGCGCCGCAGCGGCAACACCAGCACTCGGGTAACGAGCCCACGGCACGATGGCGCAGTCCGACTCGCTCGGCCGAAAGCCGCTCGCAGCCGGTTCGACGCTCCTCAGCGGAGCTGACAACCCGCTCGTCCGAGCCGTCGGCCGAGTGCCGGTCAAGGTCCGGACGAAGATGCTCGTCGCCTTCGCGGGCATCACAGCCCTGCTCATCGTCGTCGCCGTGCTCGGCCTGCGAGTGCTCGGCCAGGCGAACGCTCGGGTCGAGTCGCTGGGGACGTTGCAGCTGCGGGCGGCGACCTACCAGAGCCTCCAGACTCAGGCGCAGCAGCTCAGGCAGCTGCTGGCATTGCGAGTCGGCGATGATCCGAGCCTGAGGACCTACCTCGGGGGCGGCCCCACATCGGTTCCCGAGGGCCGCAACTGGGCACTCGCCGATCAGGCGATCGCAGCCGCCCTGTCTCAGCTTGGCCCCGCGACCAACGAGACACGGTTTGGGTTTGTCCCACCCCCCGAGGACGAGGCGCGCCTCGTCCGGATCCGCGCGGACTACGGCCGGTTGGCGGAGGCACTCAAGCAAGTCACCGCGCTCGACCGGGCGGGCGCGCCGAGCGCGAAGACAAAGCAACTCCTGACCGCGGCGATCGACGCGGACAACGATCTGGGCGCGCAGACCAACCGGCTCGCGGCGACCACTCGCGCCAAGACGAACGCGCTGATCGCCCAGAACCACAGCTCGTACGCAGCGTCGCGCAACCTGTTCATCGGAGTGGGCGCCGGGAGCATCGCCCTGGCGCTCCTCCTGGGCTTTGTCCTCTCGTGGTCCCTCGTCGGCCCGATCCAGCGGACGGAAACCCGGCTCGCCGAGATCGCGGCGGGCGATTTCTCGAAGCACGTCGAGGTGCCCAACCGCGACGAGCTCGGCGCGCTGGCTGTGAACCTCAATCGGATGAACGACGAGCTCCGCCGACTCTACGGGGAGCTCGAGACCGTCAGCCGGCACAAATCGGAGTTCCTCGCCAACATGTCGCACGAGCTACGAACCCCGCTGAACGCCATCATCGGCTTCTCAGAGCTCCTCCAGCAGCAGCTGGCCGGAGAGCTGAACGAACAGCAGCTCGGCTACGTCGACGACGTTCTCGATGGTGGTCGCCACCTGCTCTCGCTGATCAATGAGATCCTCGACCTGGCGAAGGTAGAGGCGGGCAAGATGGAGCTGGACCTGGCCGCCGTCTCGCTGCGCACAACCCTCGAGAGCGGCTTGACGATGCACGCCGAGCAGGCGGGCCGGACGGGAGTCGTCCTCGGCTTGAGCCTCGATCCTGAAGAGATCACGGTCCAGGCCGACGAGCGGAAGCTGCGCCAGGTCGTCTTCAACCTGCTCTCGAACGCCGTCAAGTTCACGCCGCCGGCAGGCCGCGTCGACATCTCTGCGCGCATGACCGACGGCGTGGTCGAGGTGGCGGTCACCGACAACGGTCCCGGGATCGCCGCGGAGGATCAGGAGCTGATCTTCGAGGAGTTCGGGCAGGCACGCACGGCGGCTTCTGGCATGCCCCACGGGGGGACGGGGCTGGGACTGCCACTGTCGAGAAAGTTCATCGAGCTCCATGGAGGGCACTTGTGGGTGGAGAGCGTTCCCGGAGCAGGCAGCACCTTCCGCTTCACGCTGCCGGTGGAGCAGGGCGTATGACAGAGCGCCCGACGGTCCTCGTCGTCGACGACGTGCCTCAGAACGTTCGCCTGCTCGAGGCTGTCCTCGCGGCGAACGGCTTCGCGGTGACATCCGCGTCCTCCGGCCCGGAGGCGCTGGAACGGGTACGGACGGAGATCCCCGACCTCGTCCTGCTCGACATCCAGATGCGCGGCATGAACGGCTACGAGGTGTGCCGGCGGCTGCGGGAGGATCGGGCGACGGCGTTCCTGCCGGTGGTCATGATCACGTCCAGCGACACCGAGGCTCGGGTGGACGCGATCGAGGCGGGGGCAGACGACTTCGTCACCAAGCCGTTCGATCAGCAGGAAGTGCTCTTGCGGGTTCGCTCGCTCGTCCGTCTCAAGCGCTACCACGACACGATCGAGTCGCAGGCCGCCGAGCTCACGGAGTTGAACCGGACGCTCGAGGCCCGAGTGGAGCAGCAGGTCGAAGAGCTCGAGAGGGTTAGCCGGCTGCGGCGGTTCCTCTCGCCGACGCTCGCGGAGCTCGTCCTCTCGGAGGGCGAGAGCGTGCTCGAGAGCCATCGGCGGGAGATTGCCGTCGTCTTCGCCGACCTGCGCGGCTGGACGAGCTTCAGCGCGACGACGGAGCCGGAGGAAGTGATGGACGTCATCCGCGCCTTCCACGAGGCAATGGGCATGCTGATCGTCGAGTTCGGCGCCACGGTCGGCTGGTTCGCGGGCGACGGCCTGATGGTCTGGTTCAACGATCCGATTCCCTGTGAGAATCCCGCCGCGCGCGCCGTGACGATGACGGTCGAGATGCGACAGGTTATGGCCGGGCTGATTCCGAAGTGGCGGAAGCGGGGGCACGTGCTCGACTTCTCGGCGGGCATCACGCTCGGCTACGCGACGCTCGGGAAGATCGGGTTCAGCGGCCGGTACGACTACGGGGCGGTGGGGAGCGTCATGAACCTAGCCTCGCGGCTATGCGACGAAGCCCTCCCCGGCCAGATCCTTGTGAGCGAGCGTGTCTTCTCCGAGGTCGACGAGCTCGTCGAGGCCGAGTCGGCTGGAACGCACTCGCTCAAGGGATTCGACCTGCCGGTCGGCGCCTACAGCATCGCCGGCGTCCGGGCGTCGATCCAGGTTCCCCGATGAGCGCCACGCCTGACCCGCTCGTCCTCATCGTCGACGACAACGAAAAGAACATGAAGCTCGCCCGGGACGTGCTGCGCTACGCGGGTTTTCGAACGCTCGAGGCCACGAGCGGCAGCGAGAGCATCTCGCTCGCGGTCGGGCACCTGCCCGATGTGATCCTGATGGACATCCGCCTGCCGGACATGGACGGGACCGCCGCTGCCCGAAGGATCAAAGACGACGAGCGGACGGCGCGCATCCCCGTTGTCGCCCTGACCTCGCTCGCGATGAAGGGTGATCGGGAGCTGCTCCTCGCTGCAGGCTTCGACGGCTACCTCGAGAAGCCGATCAGCGTCCGAGAGTTCCCCGACCAGGTTCGAAGCTTCTGCAGACCGGCGACGGAGGTCTGAGCCAGGTGTAGTTCCCAGACACGTTGTTGACGGTCCGCCAGAGCCCTGACGTCGACGAGCCTCCGCGCGAGACTAGGGTACGGCCGTGGTTCCGCTCTTCACTGCACGTGACGTCGAGCAGGCTGTTTCGCCGGAGCGCGCCCTCGAGGCGGTGCGCGATGCGTTCCTCGCCTACGCGCGCGGCGACTGGACGATGCCGCCGAAGGTCTATGTGCCGGCCTACCCGGGCGGCGACTTCCGGGCGATGCCGGCACTCGGCGGCGGTCATGCCTCGCTGAAATGGGTGACGTCGTTCCCCGGGAACCCGGCGCGGGGCCTGCCGACCGTGACCGGCGTGGTACTGCTCTCCGACGCGTCGGACGGCCGGCTCGTCGCCGTGCTCGACGCTGCCGCCGTGACCGCCCTGCGGACCGGGGCGGCGGCGGTGCTCGCCGCCGAGGTGCTCGGCCGGCCGGGGATCGCCGCCGTGATCGGAGCCGGCGTCAACGGGAAGGCCGCTGCCCGCACGTTCCTGGCGCGAGGCCAGGACGTGGCGCTCTGGGACGTCGATCCGGCGCGGGCGGAAGCCGCAGCCGACGAGCTCGGGGCAAGCGTCGCCGGCAGCCTCGGGGAGGCACTGGCCGCCGACCGGCTCGTGACGATGACGCCGGGCCACGAGGTGTTGCTCGGTGAGGGCGTGTTGCGGCCGGGCCAACACGTCAGCCTGATGGGTGCCGACGGGCCGGGCAAGGCGGAGATCGCCGTCGCGGAGCTCGCGCGGACGCAAGTCTTCCGCGATGACTGGGAGGAGACCGGTACAAACGGAACGACCCAGGGAACTGTCCGCCTCTTCTGTGACGACTGGACTCAGGCCAGCCACGGCGGCGAGCTGGCGGCGGCCGTCGAGGCGGGCCTAGTCACGCACGAACGGGTGACCGAGCTCGGCACCGTGCTCGCCGGCGAGGCGCAAGGCCGGCAGGCGGACGCCGACGTGACGCTGTTCGACTCCACGGGTCTTGCCATCCAGGACTTGGCGATCGCCCTCGCTGCGCTGGAACGCACGAGCGAGCTGGACCTTGCCCAGCTCGACCTCTGACCCTCGGCTCAGTCCGCCCGGGAGGCGTGGCGGAATCGTGCCACAGCTCGCCGGAGCCGGCGTTGTCTCGGCGGCCGGAGACTTTGGTGTCAGCCTGCTGTGATCGATCCGAGGAGCCCGTGCGCCTCCGCCGCAGGACCGGAGAGGAAGTACAGGGTGCTCGTAGGCCCGGCGGCGGCGCCGTTGCCGAACGCGATCGCCCAGAGCCCGTCGATCGCGATCGGAGTGCCGTCGGCATGGCGCAGCTGGCCCTTGTAGACCCACTTGGCGCCGCGCTGCGTGTAGGCGCTGATCCGGCCGTTGCCAAAGTTCCCGACGAGCAGGTCTCCCGCGAACACGCTGAAGTCGGCCGGCGCGAGCGCAAGGCCCCATGACGCGTTCAGTGGCGCGTTCTTGTTCCCCGAGTTCACGACCTGCGCGACCAGCACGCCGTCGGGCGTGAACTCATTCACGAACCCTTGCCCGGGCGCTGCGACGTCATCCTTCTTCGCCGCGTCCTGCTGGGCGTAGGTCACGAAGATGTTTCCCCCGAGCGCCTGGATTCCGAACGGTGCATAGCCCTTCGCGATCTTCGGGTCGCTGAAACCGCCCGGGATGAGGTTGAACGACTTGTCGAACACGTCGACTCGTCCGTTGTGAAAGTCCGTCGCGTACAGCTTGTCGTTCGCAATCGCGAGGCCCTTGTAGATCGCCCCCGAACCGGAGCGATCGACACCGGTGACCGCGGCGGTCGCGTTGACGCCGGGCGACCAGCCCATGATGGTGCCGCCCTCGGTTGCGAACAGGAACCGCGCCACGCCACTCTTGCCGTTCTGGCTGACGACGAAGTCCGAGGCACTGCCGTTGAACACGGTGCCCGTCGGCGCGCCCGCCACCGCGACCGTGAGCGCCAGCTTCGCTCCGGCGCCGTTGTAGAGCGTCGAGGTGTTCGTGCCGTTGTTTGCGGTCCACCACGGCGTCGTCGGCCCCGCGCTGAGCCCCCACCCGTTGACCAGCGACGCGTCCGTGGCAGGCGCGGGCACCGTGGCCGAGTCGGACACCAGGGCGTGGACGGTGTAGATATTCGCCTGTTCCCGCGCGTTTGCGGCGCCGGCGACCCAGGCGACGAGCGCGGCTGCACCGATGGTTGCGAGCCGTCTGAACGATTTCCTCGACATGCCTACCCCTCTCTGCCGAAGATGCTTCCGGTTGTAGGAGAGCTACGGCAGACATCGGTTCGCGGTTTTGCCGCAGCCGGGGAACGGTCACGGCACGCGGTTAGGTTCTTCACGTTTGCACGGCAATGATGGGAGCGGCGGATGGGCGTTCGCACCGTGGGACCCTGTCTTTTGCGGTGCCTATGAGCCGAATCTTCACCAGGCGGGCTGTAGTCTCCAGGTCATGGCAACCATCGTTCACTTCGAGCTGCCCTCGGCCGACGTCGATCGCGCCAAGGGATTCTGGACGGGCCTCTTCGGCTGGTCGTTCGCCGGGATGGAGGGCCCGTTCGAGTACTTGATGACGCAGGGCGAGGAGCCCGTCGGTGCGATCTACAAGGCGGACGACGCCGGCAGTGGGCCGGTCGTCTACTTCGCCACCGACGACATCGACGCCAGCCTCGGGAAGATCCGCGAGCTCGGCGGCACCGCGGAGGAGAAGCAGCCGATCCCGACGATCGGCTGGTTCGCGCGCGCCAAGGACACCGAGGGCAACTCGTTCTCGCTCTTTCAGGGCGACGAGTCCGTCCCGATGCCCGAAGGCGGCTAGAGCAGCCGCGCAGGATCGAACAGGGCGAGTTCGGGCGCCTCGCGCCCGAGCATCGCCTGCGCGACGAGCTCGCCGCAGAGCAGGCCGAGCACGTTGCCGTGGCCCGAATAACCGCCGGCCACCCAGACGCGCTCCTCGCCGGGGACGCGGCCGACGACCGGCAGGAAGTCGAGCACGAGCCCGAAGATCCCGGCCCAGCGGTGCTCGACCGCGACCGGCCGTCCGACGAGCTCGGCGACGAACGACTCGAGCGCGCCCTGGATCCCGGACGTGACCTGCTCGTCTGCGGTGAACTCGGACTCGAGCGCCCAGTCGCGGAAGCCGCCTGCGACGATGCGCCCGTCGGGCGTCTGCTGCCAGTAGTCGAAGCCGTGGCGGCCGTAGTGGGGACACTCGAAGATGCGCTCCTCCAGCGGCTCGGTCGCGATCATCTGGCCGCGTGTCGGGACGATCAGCCCCTCGATCGCTCCGAGCAGCCCGCTCGGATACCCGTCCGTCGCGACCAGCACTTGCTCGGCCTCGACGTCGTCGAGCGACTCGACGCGGCTGTGCTCCCGGATCTCGACGCCGGCCTCGGCAGCGAGGGCGGCGAGCCGTCGCACCCAGCGGGCCGGCTGGAGGGCCGCGTCGCCGGGGTGGAAGACGGTCGCGCGGAATCGGCCGTCCAGCGGCTCCTCGACCCACTCGGCGGCGAAGCCGTCTGCGCGTAGCGCCTCGAACTCGACCGCCAGCGCATCCCGCTCCTCGTCATCGGCGGCGAGCCGCAGGCTGCCGGTGCGGGCGAACGCGTTGCCGGCGAGACTCTCGAGCCGGTGGAGGGCCTCCTCGGTCCGCCGCCAGAGGCCCCGCGCCTGCGTGACGTCGTACGGCGCCGCGCCGCCGCGCAGGGCGAAGCCGCCGTTCCGGCCGCTGGCACCGCCCGCGATCTCGCGCGCGTCGTGCAGCCGCACGCGCAGTCCGGCCTCGGCCAGGGTCAGCGCGGCCGCACAGCCGGTCACCCCGCCGCCGACGACGACCACGTCCGCCGGACCCTCGAGGCGCCGCTCGGGGATGGGCGGCGCGGGCTCGGCCAGCCAGTAGCTCGACATCGTCTCGGTCACGGGGCGAGGCGAGGTTACCGGCCGCGATAGATCCCTGAGCACTCCGTAAGGAGCCCGTGCAGCTCGAGCTCGGCGAGCGCGGCGGCGACGGCGCCGGCGTCGAGGCCGAGTGCGCGCACGAGCTCGTCGGCCGAGGTCGGGCCCTCTCGAAGCCGCGCCAGCACAGCGTCCGCCCCGGAAGAGAGCTCGGGCGGTTCCGGCTCCGGCGGACTCAGGCCGAACGTCTCGAGCACGTCGGCGGCCGAGGTCGCCGCCGTCGCCCCGAGCCGCAGCAGCCCGTTCGTGCCGGCCGAGAGGGCAGAGGTGATCTCACCGGGGACTGCGAAGACCTCCCGCCCCTCTTCAAGCGCCAGGTCGGCGGTGATCAGCGCGCCGCTCCGCTCCCTGGCCTCGACCACGACAGTGGCCTGTGCAAGGCCGGCGACGATCCTGTTGCGCGCCGGGAAGCGCCACGGCGCGGGCTCGACCCCCGGTGGGTACTCCGACACCACCAGGCCGTCCGCGCAGATTCTGCGGGCAAGTTCCGCATGTGCCGCCGGGTAGTCGCGGTCGACGCCGCAGCCGAGGACGGCCACCGTCGCGCCTTCGCATTCGAGCGCGCCGCGATGCGCCTCCCCGTCGACGCCGCGCGCCATCCCGCTGACGACGACGAGCCCCGCGGCGGCCAGTTCGCGGCCGAACGCGCGCGAGACGTGTGAGCCGTACGCCGAGCAGGCCCGCGCGCCGACGATCGAAACCGTAGGCTGGTTCAGCAGCTCGACCGGCCCGTCGCCGCGCAGGAAGAGGCCGGGCGGCGGGTCGAAGATCGACCGAAGCGCGGTGGGAAAGGCGCGGTCGGAGCGCGCGAGCCAGCGGAGGCCGCAGGCGGCGAGCCGCTCGCGGTAGGCGGGCTCGTCGAAGGTGCCGCGGAAGCGCCGGAACCGCGCGTCCTTCGGCTCCGAGACGACGTGGCTGCCGGTTTCGGCGGCGAAGGCGGCGAGTGCCAGCTCACTCACGGTTCCAGCTCCCTGGGCGAGCGGTACCCAAGTGCCTCGGCGACGTGCTCCGGCCGGACGTCGGCGGAGCCCGCGAGCGCGGCGACAGTTCGAGCAACCCGGGCAACCCGGGCCCGGCCGCGACCCGAGAGCGGCAGCCGCTCGACCGCCGTCGCGAGCAGCCCGTCCGCCTCCGAGGTCCGACGCGGGTGAGCGCCGGCGAGCAGCGAGCGGGCAGCCGCCACCCGCTCTGCCAGGGCGGCCGACGGCTCGGAGGGCCCGGCCGCCAGCTCGTCCGCACGCGGGCGCGGAACCATGACGACGAGGTCGAAGCGGTCGAGGAGGGCGCGGGAGAGCTTGTCGCGGAAGGCGGCGAGGCGGCTCGGCGAGCACGAGCACTCGGCACTCGGGTCCCCTCGCGCGCCGCAGGGACACAGGTTCATGGTCGCAACGAGCTGGAAGCGCGCAGGGTAGACCGCTCTCCCCTCCGCCCGGGCGATGCCGACGACGCCGTCCTCGAGCGGCTGACGCAACGCTTCGAGCGCCGGCCGGATGAACTCTGGGAGCTCGTCCAACAGCAGGACACCGCGGTGCGCCAGGCTGACCTCGCCCGGACGCGCCGCGCGCCCGCCGCCGACGATCGCCGCCATCGAGGCACTGTGGTGCGGCGCCCGGAAAGGCGGCTCCCGGATCAGAGGCCGCTCGGGCGAGAGCAGACCCGCCACCGAGTGGATGCGGGTCACCTCGAGTGCCTCACCCGGCTCGAGCCGCGGCAGCACTCCGGGCAGACGCCGAGCCAGCATCGTCTTCCCGGTACCGGGAGGCCCGGCTAGCAGGAGGTTGTGCCCGCCGGCGGCGGCGAGCTCGAGCGCGCGGCGCGCCCGCTCCTGGCCGCGCACGTCGGCGAGATCGGGGTAGCGCGGGCGCTGCTCGCCGTCGCTCTCGGGTTCGTAAGGAGAGGGCTCCCATTCGCCCCGCAGGTAGGCCACGGCCTCGGCGAGGTGGCGCACAGGCACCGGCTCGATGTCGGCAAGCGCCGCCTCCGCAGTCGACTCGGCGGCGCAGAGCAGCCGCGCGACCCCCGCCCGCCGGGCGCCCTCCGCCGCGGCGAGGACGCCGCCCACCGGCCGGATGCGACCGTCGAGCGCAAGCTCACCCACGGCGGCGTGGTCCGCAAGCGACTCCCACGGCACCTGGCGCGAGGCGCCGAGCACCGCGAGCGCTATCGGCAGGTCGAAGCCGGAGCCTTCCTTGCGCAGCCCCGCGGGTGCGAGGTTAACGGTGATGCGCCGCACCGGCCACTCGAGCTCGGCCGAGGCGATGCCGCTCCGCACGCGGTGCTTCGCCTCCTGGCAGGCGCGGTCCGCCAGCCCGACGATGGTGAACCCCGGAACGCCCAGCTCGACGTGAGCTTCCACCTCGACCCGCCGGGCGTCGAAGCCGACGAGCGCATGGGTAAGCGTGCGTGCGAGCACGCCTCCATGGAAGCTGGGGAAGTCTCACGTGCGTGTGTCAGATCTGGTTCGGAAGGCGTGCGTACGAAATCCACATCCGACCTCGCGCCTACACTCGTCCTCCGTGCCTCGCCCTAGCCAGGAAGCTCTCTACGCCGAAATCGACCTCGAGCTCTCGTGGTCGGAAGATGAGCTGCCGCAAGTCGAGCGGACGAAACACGTCCATGCGCTTCACCCATACCTTGGCAAGTACGTCCCGCAACTGGTCGAGATCTTCCTGCGGCGCTACTTCGCGCCCGGCGACCGAGTTTACGACCCCTTTGTCGGTTCTGGGACGACCCTTGTCGAGGCGAACGTGTTCGGCTGCCACGCGATCGGCTGCGACATCTCTGCCTTCAACTGCCTCCTTTCGCGCGTCAAGACCGCGACCTACTCGCTGCCGATCCTCGATCTCAGCCTCAAGGGCGCCCTTGAGCAGGCGCGCCGCTCCGCCCCGCCGAAGGAGCGCGCTGGCGACTGGCTCGAGCGATGGTACGCGCCGGCGGCTCTCGAGGAGCTGCTCGCGTATCGAGCCGCGACGGCGCGACTCGATTCCCTCGTCCGTCAGGTCGCCGAGGTGATCCTCTCTCGGGCTGCGCGCTCAGCACGGCTGACGACCCACTTCGACCTCGATTTTCCGAAGAGGCCTGTCAACGATCCGTATTACTGCCACAAGCACAAGCGGACCTGCCGGCCGGTCGGCGAAGCAGCCAAGTTTCTCCGCCGCTACACCGTAGACACCCACCGGCGTCTGCGGGCGTTCGCACAGCTGAGAAAAGATCGGGACGTGAGCGTGGTCCATGGTGACGCTCGAACCCTCGACCTGCCCGTGAAGGCGACGGGGATCATCACGTCGCCTCCGTATCCCGGCCTGATCGACTACCACGAGCAGCATCGCTACGCCTACGAGCTCCTCGACCTCGAAGATCGCAGCATGCTCGAGATCGGAGCGGCCACGAGAGGGCTGTCCCGGGCCGCCCTCGGCGACTACGTCCAGAACATGAGCGCCGTACTGAGGAACAGTGCCCGGCAGCTGACCGCCGGCGCTCCGATCATCATCGTCGTCAACGACTCGAAGGGCCTGTATCCCGAGATCCTCGAGCAGTCCGGCCTCGAGCTCGAGGAGCGCATCACGCGCCATGTGAATCGGCGGACAGGCAGACGCGCCGGCGAGTTCTTCGAGGACGTGCTCATCTGCCGTGTCCGACGCACCTAGCCGTCCGCGGCTCGCCCACACGCTCCACGAAGTCCTCGGCGTCGATCCAGGGCTCGCGGAGAAGATCGTTCAGGCGTTCGACGACTTCGTCGCCAGGCCTCTCGAGTCCAACCTGACGAAGCTCACTGGGCGCGACCTCGCAAAGAGGAACCCGATGATCTACACCGCGCGCGGCACAACCACCGTGGACGACTGGGTCGACCGAGTGCTCGCGGACAAGGAGACCTCCGCGATCGAAGCCCATCTTGGCACGTGGATGGAAGAGGTCGCCCGCATCGTGAGCGGTGGCTTCAAGCCGGGAAGCGGAGTGGATCTCCAGCGCGACCACCCCGACGATCCGTCCGTCGTCGAGCTGTATGCCATCCAGAGCGCGCCGAACACGAAGAACGCCGGCAGTAGGCGATCGGACGTCAACGCGCTGCGTGCAGCGGCAGCGGTGCTCCGGGCGGGCAGGCGGCGGGTGGAGCTGAATATCGCTGTTCTCTCGGGTCGCTCGAAGTCAGCCCCGCTCAGAGCCGATCCCAACATCATCGTTCTCGGGTCCGACGAGTTCTGGGAGAAGGTGAGCGGCGTGCGTGACTTCCGGGCACGCCTCACTCGCGCAACCGTGCCCTTGTCCGTACTGGTGAAGGGCCGCGTGGACGACGAGGTAGCGCGAATCAAGGCCGAGGCCGCGAGCCTCTTCGGTGGCGCCGACGGCAGCCTCGACCTCGATTCGCTGACTACCCCGCCGTCCTAGGCCAGGCCGCGGGAGCGGTCGTACTCGCGTAGGCGCGCGACCCTGTCCCCCAAAGGCGGGTGCGTCGAGAAGAGGTTCGCGACGCCGACCTGCTTCAGCGGGTTGACGATGTAGAGCGACGAGGTCGCCGGGTTCACCTGCATCGGCACGGCCTGGCGACCGCGCTCGAGCGTCTCCAGCGCCTCCGCGAGCGGTTCGCCGGTACCGAGCACGCGCGCGGCGGTTGCGTCGGCGAGGTACTCGCGCTGACGCGAGACAGCCAGCTGGAGCAGCGAGGCGGCGATCGGGGCGATGATAATCGTCGCCAGCGCGCCGATCGCGCCGAGCGGGTTGTCGTTGTCGTCGCCGCCGAAGATCGAGGCGAAGAAGAAGATGTTCCCGATCGCGGAGATCGCGCCGGCGATCATCGCCGCGATCGAGGAGACGAGGATGTCGCGGTTCTTGATGTGAGCGAACTCGTGCGCGAGCACGCCGCGAACCTGGTCGCGCGGCAGGTACTGGAGCAAGCCCTGCGTGACCGCGACGGCACTGTGCTCGGGGTTGCGGCCCGTCGCGAACGCGTTCGGCTGCTCGGACGGGATCAGATAGACGCGCGGCTTCGGCACGTCGTAGAGCTGCGCGAGCTCCTCGACGAGGCGGTGCAGGTCAGGCGCCTCCGCCTCCGTCACGGGCTTGGCGCGCGAGGCCCGGATGGCGAACCTGTCCGACAGCCAGTAGGCCGCGACGTTGAGCAGGACGGAGAAGACGACGAAGAACCAGAGGACGGCTCCCCCGATCGCCGCGCCGACCCCGATGAACAGGGCGGTGAGCCCGGCGAGGAGGAGCCAGGTACGGGCCTTCGTGCTGAAGCTTGCTCTGTTGACGTTCACGGCACTCCTTTCGGCTGAACGCTGGACTTCACGAACAGCCGAAGGTTTCTCCCGCCCTCGATGCTGGCTTCAGAATCGATGGCCGGCGTACCCGGGTCTCGCGACCGTTCTGACGAGTACGCCCGTTCGGGGATAGTGCCCCTCGGCACCGCTCAGGGTATCAAAACGACCCTCCGTAGCCGGCCCTCGCGGACGCCGACGGCCTCCAGGCGAACCTCGAGCGACGCGCACTCCGGATGGGCCGCGAGCCAGGTCTCCGCCGCCCGCAGCAACCGCCGCAGCTTCTCGGGTCCGACCATCTCCAGCGGCTCGCCGTAGCCCGTTCCCCCCTTTGCCTTCACCTCGCAGAAGACCAGCCGCCGGCCGCGCCGGAGCACGAGGTCGAGCTCGTAGCCGCCCGCCCAGACATTCGCGGCCAGCACGCGGTGGCCGCGCAGCCGGTACCAGCGGCGGACGCGCCGCTCGGCTGCGGCTCCGGCCGGGTTACTCGTAGCAGAGGGCCTGGAACGAGCGGCGGTGGATCTCGCTCGGCCCGCGCTGCCGCACCACCGCCGAATGTCCGGGGGTGATGTAGCCGACGTGCGAGACGAAGCCGTAGTGTGGGAAGAGCGCGTCGAGACGTCGCATCAGCCGATCGCGGGTGACCTTCGCGACGACGGAGGCCGCCGCGATCGCCGCGCTCTTCTCGTCACCGTCCACGACCGCGGTGTGTGGAGGCGCGGCGGGCCCGAGCCGGAAGCCGTCGACGAGGCACGCCTCTGCCGGCGGCGCCAGCGCGGCCAGCACCGAGCGGAGCCCGTCAAGGTTGCAGCGGTGCAGCCCGCGACGGTCGATCTCGCCGGGCGACACGAGCCGGATTGCGATGCGGTCGGCGCAGGCGACGATTGCCCGGAAGAGCTCCTCGCGCCGGTCGGGCGTGAGCTGCTTCGAGTCGTTCAGGAGCGCGAGCGGTCGGACGCGGTGGTCTCGGAGCGCGGCGTAGTCGAGGAGGACGCCGGCGACGACCAGCGGCCCCGCCAGCGACCCTCGCCCGGCCTCGTCGGCCCCGGCGACCCAGCGCACGCCGAT
>WNGB01004692.1_pt1 | contig 21854 bp, 15 predicted proteins | sample 5400681 | NCBI WGS metagenome assembly WNGB01 (sample SAMN13153367, study PRJNA577476) | soil metagenome | isolation source: 115 cm soil or saprolite under grassland replicate 2 | place: USA:California | collected 2016-06-15
GTGATCTGGAGGCGGCGATGCCAGGTGATGTCGGCCGTTTCGGCGTCGCGGACCTCGTGGTGTTGGGAGATGTAGTCCCAGACGATCGTGCCCGACCAGCCGCTGCGCGGAGCGGCGGCGGCGCGGGCGGTCACCCTTTCCTTGTCGTCCTCGGCGAAGGCGACGGCCACGGCCGAAGAGAGGAAGGTGACCAGCCCGAGGGCCGGAATCTAACGCCCCTTGTAAACGCTGTCCAGGGGCGGAGGACGCTCCGCGACTTTGTGCCGAAAGAGGCACAGCTGGTGAATGCGGCCTCGCGGATCGGCTATGCTTTCCCAAGCGTCGCCCACCGGGAAGGTGTGGCGACCGAGTCTCCCTCACGATGCGGCGCCGCAAAAGACGCTGCACACATGCAGAGGACCAGCGAGCATCCGACGATTGCGCCGGAGGCCGCGGACGGCCTCGTCGCCGCCGCCCTCCGCGCCGAGGCATGGGCCGACGAGCCCTTCCTGCGCGAGGACGAGGACCCGGCCGTGGCGCTCGCTCCAGAGACGGCCCGGCGCCAGGCGCTCGACGAGGCCCTAGCCGAGATCGAGCAAGGCCTTCGAAAGCCGTCAGCGAGCTGGAGGGTCCGCTTCGGGCTCATGCTCGGGCTCGAGCGCGCGCTCAGCGAGCGTCCGCCGCGACTCGCCTCGGGAACGGAGCTGCGGCGGCACCAGATCGACGCGCTCGCGGGCATGCTGACCGAGTTGATCGCCGCCAACCAGCGCGGCTTCGCCCCGCTGAACGGCAACGGGACAGTTCCGGCTGAAGAGCTGGTCGAGGCGCCGGAAGAGGACGAGAACGGCGAGCCGGTCGCGGACGCCGAAGCCGAGCTGGAGCCGCTCGACAGCGCCGCTCCGGCCGATCCCGGCGCGGTCCGCCGCTTCCGCTTCCGCCATCCGACCGCCTCGGGCAAGACGATCGCGGCGGCCGGATTCGTCGAGGCCGCGCGCACCCTCGGCGTCCTGATCCTCACCCACCGGCGCCTGCTCGTCTCGCAGTTCAACCGCGAGCTCGGCGAGGAGGAGGGGTACGGCGACCGGATCACTCCTGCGATCGAGCGCGGCCGGACGCCGCCGCGCGACAACCCGGTCACGATCCAGACCTACGCCTGGTTCGCCCGCCACGTGGGCGATCTCAGCCGCGACGCGTACCAGCTCGTGATCTGCGACGAGGCGCACACCGCGCTCGGCGAGAAGACGAGCGCCGCGATCCGCAGCTTCCCCGAGCCGATCTGCGAGAAGACGAGCGCCGCGATCCGCAGCTTCCCCGAGCCGATCTACATCGGCATGACCGCGACCGAGCAGCTGATCGCGAAGCAGGTCTCGGACGTCTTCCCCGCCTCGGTCGACGACCTTCCGCTCGCGGACGCGACACGCCGCGGCCTCGTCGCCCCCCTGCGGAGCCTGCGCGTGCCGCCGGTCGCCGCGATCCACTCCGTCCCGATCGTGGGCGGCGACTTCGAGGAGCGCGCCCTGGCCCAAGCTCTCGACCACCAGGCCTTGAACCAGGCGGCGGCAAGCCTCTATCGCGACCGGTTCGACAACACGCCGGGGATCGTCTACGCGGCGGGAGTCGACCACGCCTACAACCTCGCGCAGGAGTTCCGGGCCGCGGGCCTGAAGGCCGAAGCCGTCAGCGGACGGACCCCACCGGTCCAGCTCGCCGAGACGCTGGCCGCCTACGAGCGCGGCGAGATCAACATCCTGATCAACGCGATGCTGCTCGCCGAAGGGTGGAACTCCCCACGCGCGACGGTGGTCATGCACCTCGCCCCGACGGCCTCGCGCCGCGTCTACCAGCAGCGGATCGGCCGGATCATGCGGATCCATCCGCGCAAGGAGGCGGGAGTCGTCGTCGACTTCGTCCCGAAGGCCGCAACCCACAACGAGCGCGTGATCTCGCTCCACAGCCTGCTCGACGCCGACTTCTACCGCGAGGGCGCGCGCGTCCTCCCCTCACCGCGCCGCCGCTACCAGCGCCGCGCCCGCCGCAAGCTGACGCCGGCGCCCTGGCTCGTCCCCGTCACGCCGGACGTCCGCCGCCGGCTCGCCGTCATCACCCGCGAGTGGCAGCGCGTCGATCCCAAGTACCTGGACGAGGACGAGCAGCGCTACTGGGCCTCGATCGCCGGGCGGCAGATCCGCTTCGACGAGCGCATGGAGTTCGCCAAGAAGCTGACGGACGGCCGTGCGAGCAAGGTCTGCCTCGAGCAGTTCCTGTTCACGTGCGCCGCCGAGAACCCGAACCGGCGCCTGCGGATGACAGCACTCTCCGACCGGGTCTCGATGAAGGTCGAGCGCGCGGACTTCGACGACCTCGTCACGCTCGTGACCTCCGCGCCGACCTGGGAGAAGGACCGGCTTCCCGGGATCCGCGTGCTCCTGCGCGCGCTCGGGGACGGCAAGGCCGACGCACCGGAGCAGATTCTCGCCCGCTGGACGTGGAAGCTCGCCCGTGCGACGCGCAAGGTCCAGGACCGGCGCGCGAGCGCGGAGTTCCCCGAGGCGAAGAGGCTGCTCGGCGCGCTCGCGAACTCCCGCGGGCATCGCCACGAGGAAAACGCGGCCAAGCTCGTTGCGGCCGCCCTCGAGCAGCCGCTCAACGTCGGCGTCGCGCTGCTCGCCTCGGCCGAGGGCTACACGCCCCGCGCTACGAACCTGATCGAAGCCGCCCGCGAGCGGATCGGCTCCCTGCCCGACGTTGCGCATGCGCTCGCGGACAACCTGCCGGCGCCGAAGCTGACCTCGGGGCGCTCGCGCCGCAGGCGACGGCGTCGCCGCGCGCGCCAGCGCAAGGACCAGCAGACACAGAAGGGCACGGCCGAGACTCCGCCCGAGCCCGCAGAGGAGCCCGCTTCGGCGTAACGAAACGCCGGCGGCGAGGACTACCCTTGCTGTGGGCCCGTGATCGTCCTGCTTGGCATCGGCTTCGTAGCCGGGATCGTTACTGCGATCTCACCCTGCGTGCTGCCCGTGCTCCCGATCATGTTCGCCGGGTCCGCGAGCGGCGGCAAGCGCCGCCCGTACGCGATCGTCGCCGGGCTGATCGTGAGCTTCACGGTCTTCCTGCTCGTGGGCACGTGGATCCTCGACGAGCTCGGACTGCCGCAGGACTTCCTCCGCAACGTCGCGATCGGGCTCCTGTTTCTGATGGCCGCGCTGCTGGTCGTCCCGCAGCTCGGCGAGCTGGTCGAGCGGCCGCTCGCCCGGTTGAGCCGCAGGCCGAGCAGCGACCTCGGCGGCGGCTTCGTGCTCGGGCTCAGCCTGGGGCTCGTCTTCGTCCCCTGCGCGGGGCCCGTGCTCGGCGCGGTCACGGTCGTCGCGGCCACGCACAAGGTCGGCACCGAGACAGTCTTCCTGACGCTCGCCTACGCGCTCGGGGCCGCGATCCCGATGCTGCTGATCGGGCTCGGCGGTCGTCGGGCGATGGGGCGGTTCGGCGCCTTCCGTGCCCACGCGCGCTCCGTCCGCGCGGCGCTCGGCGTCGTCATCGCGGCGACCGCGCTCGCAATCGTCTTCAACGTCGACCGCCGCTTCCAGACGGCGCTGCCGGGCTACACGAACGCGCTCCAGAGCCACATCGAGGGGACCTCGTACGCGAAGAAGCACCTGGCGAAGCTGACGGGGCACAAGGAGACGCGAGCAGTCGACGCGCCGAACCTTGCCGACTACGGGCCCGCACCGGACTTCCGCGGCATCTCGCAGTGGCTGAACTCCAAGCCGCTGACACTCGCGAAGCTGCGCGGCAAAGTCGTCCTCGTCGACTTCTGGACCTACTCGTGCATCAATTGCCTGCGCACGCTGCCGCATTTGAATGCCTGGTACAAGACCTACGGCCCGAAGGGCTTTGTGATCGTAGGCGTGCATACGCCCGAGTTCGCGTTCGAGCACGTCCCGTCGAACGTGAGTCGCGCCGTCGAGCAGTTGGGCGTGCACTACCCCGTCCCGCTCGACAACGACTACGGCACGTGGACGGCCTATAGCAACCAGTACTGGCCGGCCGAATACCTGATCGACAAGCGCGGCCACATCCGCCACGCCCATTTCGGCGAAGGCGAGTACGGCAAGACCGAGACGCTGATCCGCCGGCTCCTCTCCGAGCCCGATACGAGGCTGCCGGTCGCCTCACGGCTCAGCGATCCGACCCCGCAGACGGTGACGACCGCCGAGTCCTACCTCGGCTTCCAGCGGCTCGACCGCTACGCAGGCTCAAAGATCAAGATGGGCGTGGAAGCCTCGTACACGCTGCCGAAGTCGCTACCGCAGAACGAGCTCGCCTACGGCGGGCGCTGGCGTGTCGAGGCGGAGCGGATCGTCGCCGGCAAGGGCGCGCGGCTGCAGCTGCACTTCCTCGCCCGAAACGTCTACCTCGTCCTAGGCGGGCACGGCAGCGTCCAGGTGCTGGTGAACGGCAAGCAAGTGCGCACGGTACGCGTCTCCGGGATCAGCCGGCTGTACACGCTGTTGCGCTACCCCAAGCTCAAGGACGCGATTCTCGAGCTGCGCTTCACACCCGGGATCTCGGGCTACGCCTTCACCTTCGGCTAGCCGCCGACCGGCCTCCAGCTCTCGCCGCCGTCGGTTGAGCGATAGAGGACGCGGTCGAACCCGACCGCATAGGCGAGCTTTGGATTACTCCTCGACCAGGCAAGGGGCCCGACACCTTCCGGCAGGTCGAGAACGGATTGCCATGACCTCCCACCGTCCTTCGAGAGCGCGATTCCGGCGCCGGCCGCAAGCAGCCGCGTCGGGTCGCTCGGATTGACGGCGAGCCCGATCAGCTGAGCCTGCAGCCTCTGCTTCCAGCTCTCGCCGCCGTCGGAGCTCTCGAGCAATCCCTGCTGCATGTCGCCGGCGAGGATTCGCCCGTCAGGCGTCACGGCAAGCGCCATCACGTTCCCGCCCACCCGCTCAGAAACGAGCGAGAAGCTCCGGGCACCGTCCTGGGAGCGGTACAGGCCGCGGCCGGCGACCGCCGCGAAGAGGGTGCTCGGGCTACGTGGATCGACGGCGAAACCGTGGATGTCGAGACTCGGCAGCCCGGCCGGTTGAACATCGCTCCACGTCGCGCCGCCGTCCGTGCTCTTCTTGAACACTTGATGGCCCGCCAGCCAGACCGTCTGGCCAACCGGGCGGGCGAGGTTCATGGCATCGTCGCCGGAGAGTGCATCGAAGCGCCAGCGGCGGCCTCCATCCAACGAAACGTAGAGGCCCGTGTGCGTCCCGAGCACCAGCTTCCGCGGATCGTTCGGGTTGACGAGCAACGAGTGGTAGTCCGGCGTGTTCGGCAGGCCTGATGCCGCCTTCCCTGCGTTGCTCCCTCCGCCTCTGAACACCGTCAACGCGAGCACGACTGCGAGCGCGACCAGACCAGCCGCCGCAGCGCCGTAGAGCAGCCGTCGGGACTCGATTTGTCTCGTTTGCCGCTGCGGAGGTTGGATCTGCCGTGGGCCCGGCCGGCGGGCCTTTCCCTTCTTGGCCATCTTCTTCAGCTCCTCTCGAGCGCTGTTCTCAAGTCGTGCACGAGGTTGGCCGGCGTCAGGTCGACGCCCGGGTGCAGCGTGGAGACCCAAACGCCGCGGCGATCGAAGACCCGTACGTCGGCCGAGTGGACGTCGGCATTTCCGGTCTCGACCGCCGGGACGATGTGGAACGCGCGCCAAGCGCGCCGCAACCCGTCGAGCGGGCCGGTAAGAAAGTCGAGCTTCCCCAGGGCTCCTCGCCTCCACAGGAAGCGCCGAACTCGGCTCCGTGTATCAATCTTTGGGTCGACGCTGAGTGCGACCGCCTGCACCCGGGAGCGCTCGTCCGCGGAAAGACGTGGGAACGCCGACCCGATCACGCCCGCGATGATCGGGCAAGACTCGGTGCAGGCCGTGTCGAGGAAGGTGACGACGACGACCTTCCCCCGGAGGTCGCTCGACCGCACGCCTTGACCCCGGTAGCCGGTCAGCCGAAACGCAGGGATCCAGAGGCCGGCGGGCGGCTCGCTGCCGCGATAGACGTCCGCGGTGGATGCATCCTGCGCCACGTCGTGGTCACGCGTGAGTGCGAAGACCGCACCCGCGACTGCGAGGGCGAGCAACGCGGCCGCGACGGCCGCGGCGGCGCGCAGCTCCATCAGCTTTCCCTCGCCTGGGCGATGCCCTCTTCGATCTCCGACCGGGACACCTCACCTGCGTTGTGAACCACGATCCGGCCGCGTGCGTCGAGGAAGTAGGTCTCGGGAAACCCGGTGACGCCGTAGCGCCCAAGGATCGACCCGCCGCCGTCTCGGACAGAGACGTAATTGATTCCGTACTTCTCTGCGAAGCCGCGGGCATCGGAGGTCAGATCCTGCGCATCGACGCCGAGGAACGCGATGCGCCCGCGGTGGGCGCGAGCTGATGCTTCGAACCTGGGTGCCTCGTCTCTGCAGGGCCCGCACCACGAGGCCCAGAAGTTGAGGACGACGGGATAGCCACGAAGCTCGCCCAGAGTGACCTGGCCGTCGCGGAGCGCAGGACGAAGTGAACGGGGCCAGTTTTCCTCGTGATCCCAGATCACGGGCAGGTCGAATGAGGGCGCTGCGGGCTTTTTGCCGGCTTTGACTGCCGCGACGACGCGAGCCCCACCGCGGTCATCGTTGACTACCCGCCAGACGAGCAGCGCAAGCAGCCCGAGCACGAGGGCGAGAGCGGCCCCCTGCAAGGCTCGAGCGAACGGGCGGCGACCTCTCGGGGCGCCCTCGTCCCGGTCTTCGGGAGGCGTTTCAGGCGCCATCGTCACGACCGTCGTGTCCGCCGTCTCCGCGGTGCTTCCGCATCATCAAGAACATCACCGCCATCAAAGCGGGCAGAGCAAAGCGAGACCGAGAGCGACAAGGCCGCTCATCGCCGCCTCTCGCCTGAACGGTCGCATGGAGCGTGTGGAGCCATCGGTACCTCCTCTCGTCGGTGAGTTCCTCGGCGGCCCGAGCAGAGGGCGCACCGAGGCCTACGACGCGTCGATCAGAAGAGGAACCGCTGGAGGGAGGCCAGAGAGCGTGGACGGAGTGCGCCCCGGCCGACAACGAAGCCGGCCAGGATGATCAGTCCGACAGCGGTCACTGACCACAGTTCGACAAGTGGCGGAGCGGCGGCGATGACCGAGGTCGCCCGATCGGCCGCCTGCCCAGGATGATCCGTCGCGCAGGCGCACGCGAACCCGAGGAACATCAATCCCAGCACCAGCAGCAGGACGAACACGACGAACGGAAGCCGCGCCCTCAGCCTCGCGAGGCTCATTGGTAGAGCAGGATACCGGCCCGGGGCGAATGGACAAGTCTCGGTATCGTCAGGTCGATGGAGATCAGCGCTCGAGCATTGACGCCACAGCTCCTGCCGAGTGAGCGTGCAGTTCTCGTTCGTCGGGCCACACTCCTTGCCCGCGGCGGGATCGCCTGGCACTTCGTCGAGTTCGGTATCGCCGTCGGAGCGGGGATAGCCGCGTCCTCGATCGCGCTGGTCGGCTTCGGATTCGACAGCCTGATCGAATCCCTCGCCGGCTTCGCGTTGCTCTGGCGCTTCCGCGCCAGGCGCTCGGATCTCGAAAGCGCGGAGCGACGAGCACAGCAGCTCATCGCCGCCAGCTTCTTCGTCCTTGCTGCCTACGTCGGGATCGAGGCGGCACGAACCCTCGTCGGCGGCCACCACCCGGATGTGAGTTGGATCGGGATCGGGCTCGCGGCGTTCACGGCTCCGACGATGCCGATGCTCGCAATCGCAAAGCGCCGGATTGGCAGCAGGCTCGGATCGAGCGCGACCGTGAGCGAGGGCGTTCAGAACATGGTCTGCGCGTATCTCTCGATCGCGCTTCTCGTCGGGCTCGGCGCGAATGCGCTGCTTGGCTGGTGGTGGGCCGATCCCGCCGCGGCCCTCGTCATCTCTGCCGTGGCCGTGCGCGAGGGAATCGAGACGTGGCGCGGCGAAGCTTGCTGCGCAGCCTGCTAGGCCGGCTACTCGGGCCGGTCTTCCTCTTCCTCGCGCTTGCGGGCCTCGTGCTCCCGTAGGTAGCGGCTGAGCTCGGCGGCCAGCGCGTCTCCGGAGGGGATGTCGGCCTCCCGCTCGAGCTCGTCCGCACGCTGCTCGAGCTCCTCGACGTACGCCGCGGTGTCCGAGTCGGCGGCGACGGCCTCGCTGACCTGCTCGGCATAGGCCTCGGACGCCTCGTCGAGATCGCTCACGTCGATCTCCGCCTCCAGAAGCTCTCCCAACCGCTCGCACAGTGCTTTCGCCGCCCGCGGGCTCGGCGTCAGCTGGACATAGTGCGGAACGGCGGCCCAGATGCTGACGGAGGAGATCCCTTCCTCCCTGCAGGCGTCGTGGAGAACGCCGACGATTCCCGTCGGCCCCTCGTAGCGCGAGGCCGAGAGCCCGAGCTGCTCGACGAGCGCCGGGTCGGTCGCGCTGCCGGTGACCGGGGAGGGGCGTGTGTGCGGGACGTCTGCCAGCAGCGCTCCGAGCGAAACCATCATCTCGATTCCGAGCTCGCGGCAGAAGTCGACGACGAGCGAAGTGAAGGCGCGCCAGCGCAGGTTCGGCTCGATGCCGAGCAGGAGGACGGCGTCGCGATCCGTGCCGGGAAGTTGAGCGTGGTAGAAGGCGTTCTCGGGCCAGTCGATCCGCCGCGTCAGCCCGTCGACGAGCGAGACGTGCGGGCGTGTCGACTGGAAGTCGAAGAATCCTTCCGGATCGATCTCGGCGAACCGCTCGGCTTCCCACGTCTTGGCCAGATACCCACCCGCGAGCGAGGCGCCCTGACCTCCGTCATTCCAGCCTCTGAAGGCGGCGACGAGCACCGGCCGCCTCAGTGCCGGCCGCTCGAGGACCCGAAGCTCGTCGGCCACCCGCCGGAGTCTATTCACGAGGCACGAGCCAGGCGAGCGGTCGCCGGAAGAGAACAGCGAGCGCGACCACCCACGTCCACACGGCCGCCGCCGTGGCGACGTGGATCAGGACGAGCCACCACGGAAGACGCGTGTGGTACTGCACCGCACCGATCGTGATCTGGACGCCAACGAGGCCAAGGACGCCGACGGTCAGCGCGAGCAGCCGCGGCGAAAGGCTGCGCCGCGAGACCAGGTAGCCGAGCATGAAGACGAAGCAGATCCCGAAGATCGCAGTGCCGACGGAGTGGGCGAAGACCGCGTCCTGGAGCCGCCAGAGCCGGTGGATCTTCGAGGAGTCCCCCGGATGGGGGCCCGAGGCCGTGGCGACCGTCCCGCTCACGAGCAGGACGAGGCACCCGCCCGCCGCGGCGAGCGCGGCGGCGCGCAGCTCCCTGGGGACGAACGGCTCCGCCGTCCCCCGCTCGGCTCCGACCGCGGCGAGCGCGACGACGACCGCGCCGGCTAGCACGAGCGCCGAGAGCAGGAAGTGGGAAATGACGAGGTACGGGTTGAGGTGGAACCTGACCGTCAGGTACCCGAGCGGCGCCTGCGCGAGCGTTCCCGCAAAGACGGCCGCGGCCGTCCAGCGTGCGTAGCGCGGAAGCCGGGGAGCGCGGATCGCAGCGAGCGCGGCGAGGAGCGCCGCGACGATCGCGATCCCGCCGACGAGGCGGTTCCCGAACTCGATGTACGAGTGGTAGCCCTTCTCCGGGAACGGCTGCCCCGCCTGACAGCCAGGCCAGTGGTCGCAGCCGAGCCCCGAGGCGGTCAGGCGGACGGTGGCCCCGGTGACGATGATCGCGTACAGGATCGCCGCGGTCGCGAGCGCGAGCGTGCGGAACAGAGCCGGCGAGACCTCGAAGGCGCGGACGCGTGAGGCGATGCTCGTTTCGACGTGCATCCGTCAGTAGCTTACGAAGCACATGGATCTCGCCGCGAGGCTCGGCGCGCTCCAGGAGCGCCAGTTCCGCCTCTTCTTCATCGGCCAGTCGACGTCGCTGCTCGGCGACGGGATGGTCGCGGTGGCGCTCTCGTTCGCGATCCTCGATCTGACCGGATCCGTCTCGGATCTCGGCTTCGTCTTCGCCGCCAGGTCGATTCCGCTGATCGGCTTCCTCCTCGTCGGCGGGGTCTTCGCGGATCGGCTCTCGCGGCGTGCGGTGATGCTCGGCGCAGACGTCATCCGTCTCGGCGGCCAGGGGCTGACCGCCGCCCTGCTGATCTCCGGCGAGGCGCGCCTGTGGCAGCTGATCGTCCTCGCCTCCGTGAACGGGGGCGCAACCGCGTTCTTCAACCCCGCGCTGACCGGACTGACTCCGGCGATCGTCAGCCCCGGGCGACTCCAGCAGGCAAACGTGCTCCGGGGGATCTCGATGGCGGCGGGCGGCATCGCCGGGCCGGCGATCTCGGGGGCGCTCGTCGCAACAATCGGTTCGGGCTACGCGCTTGCCGTCGACGCCGCCACCTTCGGCGTGAGCGCGCTCTTCCTCGCCCGGCTCGAGCTGCCCCCGCACCAGCGCCTGCCCGCACAGTCCTTCATCCGTGACCTGCTCGACGGGTGGCATGAGGTCCGCTCGCGGACGTGGCTCTGGCTGGGAGTGCTGGCGGCGTCGGTAGCGAACATGATGTCCGCCCCGTTTTTCGTCCTCGGCGCCGCGATCTCGAAGACATCGCTCGGCGGCCCCGGCGCGTGGGCGTTGATCCTGTCCGCATTCAGCGCCGGCTCGTTCGTCGGTGGTCTCATCGCCTTACGCATACGCCCGCGGCGGCCGTTCTTCGCCAGCTTCCTCGGCTATCTGCCCTTCGGGCTCCCGAGCGCGCTGCTCGCACTCCACGCGCCGGCGATCGGGGTTGCGGCGGCGGGTTGCGTCGCGGGAGCCGGCCTGATGATCGGCAACGCGATCTGGGAGACGACGCTGCAGCAGCAGATTCCTGCTCAGTCACTCTCCCGAGTAACCGCCTATGACTGGTTCGGCTCGCTCGCCTTCCAGCCGATCGGATATGCGATCGTCGGCCCGATCGCACTCACGATCGGGAGCCGGCCCACGCTGTGGGCGGCCTTCGCGATCATCACCCTCGTCAACGGCGCGGCGCTTTCGACGCGAAGCATTCGCAGCGTGCGCGCGCGGCCGCCCGAGCTCGAAGACGTCCGCGCCCCCTAGGTGAGCGGCTCAAGGATGTCCGGGTAGCCGTCGGCGCCGTCGAAAGGCGTCGGCCGCGAGCCGAGGTAGAGCGGGCGGTCGGCGGCGTTCAGGAGCACCGGCATCATGTCCGGCCCGCGCAGCTGGCCGAGGATGCCGGCCGCGCAATCGAGCTCCCCGAAGCTGCGCACCGAGTCGGCGCGCACGCCCGGGCCCGCCAGCACGAACGGCACGGGATCGCCGGAATGGATCACCTCCGGCGAGGCCGGCGTGCAATGGTCGCCGGTGACGCAGACGACTGCCCGGTCGAGCGGCAGGGCGCCGAGCTCGGAGTCGAGCAGCTCGATCGTCCGCTGCTTGGCGCGCGGATCCTTCGTGTGACCCGCCTCGTCCGTCGCCTTCAGGTGGACGAAGACGAACGTGTCGCCCGCGTCCAGGCGCTCGTCGGCGAGCGCAAGCCGGACGCGGAGGTCACCGCGCGGATCCTTCGTCTCCGGAGCCTCGATCGTCTCGAGACCGATCGCCGCTGCCAGCCCGCGCAGGAACGCCGACTCGGCGATGAACGTCCCGCGCAGGCCGTGACGCTCTCGAAACGTTGGAACCTGCTTGGGCCGCCCCCACCACTTGAGCGTGATCACGTTGAGCGCCGGTAGCCCGCGCTCGGCACGGCCGGCGTTCACCGGGTGGGCCTCGAGGATCTCCATCGTCCGCCGCGTCCACTGCTCGGCGGCCGCCGCAGTCGGTGCGGCCTCCGGGACGAGGGCCTGCGGGCGCAGCATCGGGTAGCGGTCGCGGAAGAAGGCGTCCGAGTCCGTCACGCGCTCGTCGGCCTCGCCGGAGACGCGCAGGATCGCCTCGCCGCGGCGGAGGTGCTCGAGCGAGAAGCGAAGGCCGTCCACCTCGAGCCCGTCGCAGGCTGCGACGAGCGCAGCGGCGTCCTCCTCGTCCTCACCGTAGCGGGGGCGGCCCGTCAGCCAGAGGCCGTCCTCGCGCCGCTCGGCCGGGCGGAGCGCGGCGAAGGCGAAGACCTCGTCCGGATCGACCTCCCGTCCGTGCCCGAGCGCTTCGAAGACGGCGCGGCCCGGCGACTCCTCCGGCCGGTAGCCGAGCAGCGCCCAGTGGGCGACCTCGCTCGACGGAGCGCGCCCGGGGCCGACGGAGTAGATGACCCCGCACGAGCCCTCGTGCGCGAGCCGGTCGAGGTTCGGCGTGGTCGCGGCCTCGTTCCCGGTGCGTCCACCGAGCACGGCGTGCGCGCGGTCGCCGAGCCCGTCGAGGAGGATCACGAGGATCGGATACATCATCGGCGTCAGTCGCCGTACGACTCGAGGGCGACGAAGGTGAAAGCCGCGCAGCCGGTCAGGTGTGCCTTGAAGCCGGACTTGGTCGTCTCCGCGTTCTCACGGGTGAAGTTGGTGCAGCTGTGCTCCGGAGCGGCAACCACGACTGGATGCGAGCTGAAATGCGTGCCGAAGGTCACCACGAAGTCCACGTGGATACGCCCGTTGATGGTCGTGCGGGTGTGGGTGAACGTGTAGCCCTGGCCCGAATTGTTGAAGACACTGACGTACCCGCGCACGATGCGGGGGGTGCTCCGGGCCGAGCTGGTCCCGGCGCCGGCGACCCCGGTCAGGTTGACGGCAAGGGCGAGGGCGGCGAGGGCGAGGATCGCCGCCGGCCAGAGAAGGCTACTGCGGTCGGACATGGGACGCTCCTTTCCGAGCGTTGGAGGGATGGGCGTATCTAACCGCTCAGGCGACCGGCTGCGGACGCCGGGCTTCGATTCCGCCGACGGCCTCCGCTCGCTCCGACCAGGGTTGTGCTTCGAGCCGATCGAAGGTCTCCCGCGCCTCCGCCAGCAGCGGCTCCGCTTCCGAGACGCGGGCCTGCGCGCTCAGCCACTCTGCGTGCTCGAGCTGCGTCACCGCCCGCCAGAAGATCAGGTGGTGCTCGCGAAAGATCTCAACCGCCTGCTTGAAGCTACGCTCGGCCTCCGGTGCGGGCCCGGCCAGCTTCGCCCGAAAACGAGCGGCTTGGGCGTTCAGCAGCGGCGGCCGCTCGCCCGGCCGGTAGCGCTCGACGATCTCGAGCAGCTCTTCCACCTTCGCCGTATCACCGAGCTCGAACGCGGCCTCGAGCCCCTCGACCGCCAGCAGCTTGGTCGTGAGGAAGGAGATCCCGAGTTCCTCGAGCGCTTTGAGAAGCTCGCGATCCACCATCTCCAGGGCGCTGCGCGGATTTCCCTCCATCCGAGCGATCATCGCCTCGTGGAGGGCGTAGCTCGTCCGAATCTGCGGATCGTCGGATGACACTGCGAGTTGCGGATAGCGCTGCAGCTGCTCCCTCGCTTCCGCGACACGTCCCCGCCGGCACGCGATCTCGAGGACGTAAATGGCGTGCATGACGCCACCGACTTCGGCGAGCTCGGGCCCCTCGAGCTCCGCGAAGACACCGTACGCCTCTTCCCAACGGCCGAGGAGCACGAGCGTGCTGATCGAGCCGGCCCGCAGGCTCTTCTCGAGCACGCGGTCGCCCGTCCGCTTGAGGAATTCGAGCGCCCGCTGCGTCGCAGCGATCGCGTCGGCATAGCGGTCGCGCGACTCGTAGACGACAGCGAGGTTGTTCAAGGCGCGTGCCGCAGGCCCCGGAAGGTCGGCTCCGGCCGCGATCTCGAGCGCGGCCTGGAGGAGGATCTCGGACTCGCGGAAACGACTCACGTGGTTCAGCATGAGGCTCTTGCTGATCAGAGCCTGCGCGAATGTCTCCGTCAAGTCGAAGCCTTCCGCGAGGGCGAGCGCGAGCTCGAGGTGAGGCGCGGCTGCAACGTGCCGGCCCTGGAGCACGAGGTAGCGCCCGAGCTGGGCGGCGACCCGGGCGACCTCCTCGTCGGGATCGTCCGTGGAGAGCGTTTGCAGCGCGCGCTCGACCCGGACGACCGCCTCGCCGACATGGCCTTCGCGAAAGTCGATGTCCGCTATCCGGCCGGAGACGCCTGCCGCCCGGTGCGCGAGGCCCGCCTGCTCGAACGTGGAATGGGCCTGGTCGAGCAGCGCCCGCGCTTCCTCCGCCCGCCCCCGGCGCCAGGCCATCTGCCCGGCGCGATCCTGCAGGCCGGCGCACGTGATCCCGTCGTCGGCGAGCTCCGCCGCCTGCTCGAAGTAGCGCTGCGCCTCTCGAGCAGCCGCGAGCGAGCCTGCGCGATCGCCCGCACGCGCGAGCATCTCGCGCGCCTTCACCTTGATCTCACCTCCGTCCGGCGCGTCCGGAGCGGCCCGGTAGGCGTCGAGGTAGTGCGACGCGACGACCTCGACGATCTCTTCCTCGTCGCCGAAGGCCGACTCGAGATGGGCGGCGGCCGCAAGATGGCGTGAGCGCCGCTCCTGCTTGGACAGCGTCTCGTAGGCCACGTAGCGGAGCAGGTCCTGGACGAAGCTGTACTGCCCGTGCTCCGGCGAGCGCGGGTCGGCCTGCACGGAGAGCACCTCCTTGCGCACGAGCGAGCGCAGGACGGGTTCCAGCTCCTCGTCGCCGAGACCGGAGAGCCTCGAAAGCGCCTGCTTCGAGAAGCTCTTGCCGAGCACGGCCGCGTCCTGGAGGACCCGGCGCTCTTCCGGCGCGAGGCCGTCCAGCCGTGCCGCGATGAGCGCGTGCAGCGTCTCCGGCACCTCGAGCGACGCGATCGGGCCGGCGGGCCGGTAGACGGGCCCGTCCTGCACCAGCGCGCCGCGGTCGAGCATCATCCGCACCGTCTCCACGGCGTAGAGCGGGACGCCCTCGGCCCGCGCGAGGATCTGCCCGCGCAGCTCGTCCGGGAGGCCGGGGACGAGCCCGTCCAGCAGCTGCTCCATCGCGGCCTGCGCGAGCGGCTCGACGTGCAGCGAGGTGAAGCTGCGCTGACCCGCGCCCCACGTCGGACGCCGTTCGTAGATCTCCGGCCGGGCCAGCGTGCAGACGAAGATCGGCTGGGAGCGGGAGCCCTCGAGCAGGTAGTCGATGAAGTCGAGCAGCGAGTCGTCCGCCCACTGCATGTCCTCGAACACCATGGCGAGCGGATTGACCTCGGAGAGCCGCTCGAAGAAGACGCGCCAGGCCGAGAACAGGTCGTCCCGCTCGTAGCTCGTCCGCTCCTCGAGGCCGAGCAGGTGCGCGACGCGCGGCTCGACGAAGCGCCGCTCGTCCTCGTCGAGCACGTGCTCGCTCAGTACGGCTTGGAGCTTCTCGAGCGCGGACGCAGGCTGCTCGTCCTCGGAGATCCGGCAGCGCATGCGGACCATGTCCGCGAGCGCCCAGTAGGTGACGCCCTCGCCGTAGGAGAGGCAGCGTCCGCGGTGCCAGTACGTGATCTGCGGCAGCCCGTCCATGTACTTGAAGAACTCCCAGGCCAGCCGGGACTTGCCGATGCCCGCGATCCCGATGATCGATACGAGATGCGCCGTCCTGTCGTCGACGGAGCCGTGGAAGAGCTCTTTGATCAGGCGGAGCTCGCGGTCACGGCCGACGAAGGGGGCTTCGAGCCCCTCGGCCTTGAGCGAGCCGCGCGCGCCGGAGACGACCCTGAGCGCGCGGAAGAGCGGGTAGAGCCCGCCTTTGCCCTCGAGCTCGTGCGACCCGGCGTCCTCGTAGGTGATGGTTTGCTCGGTCGCGCGCCGGGTGCCGTCGCCGACGTAGACGGATCCAGCAGGCGCGGTCGACTGGATGCGCGACGCGGTGTTGACGAGGTCGCCGGCGACCATTCCCTCGCCTTCCGCACCGATCGTCACGGCGGCCTCGCCGGTCAGGACGCCTGCCCGCGCGCGTAGCCCTTCTGCCCTGACCTCGTCCCCGAGCGCCGAGACGGCGGCGACGAGGTCGAGCGCGGCGCGGACCGCCCGCTCGGCGTCGTCCTCGGTCGCGACCGGAGTTCCCCAGACGGCCATGACGGCGTCGCCGATGAACTTCTCGACGGTGCCGCCGTAGAGCTCGATGAGGCGCCGGCACGTGTCGAAGTACCGCGAGAGAAGCTCGCGCGTCTCCTCGGCGTCGCGCCTTTCGGAGGCTGAGGTGAAGCCGACCAGATCGGCGAAGAGGACCGAGACGAGCCGGCGCTCCGAGGCAGTCGCCGGCGCCTCCGGTGGACGCTCGGCCGCGACCGCAGCCTGAGCCGTCAGCGCAGCACCACACTCACCGCAGAACTTCTGCCCGGGCGGATTCGCGTAGCCGCACGAGGGGCATCCGGACTGGAGCTGGGCACCGCACTCGCCGCAGAACTTCTGCCCGGGAGCGTTCTCCGCACCGCAGCTAGAGCACACGGTCACGGCGTCAGAGTAACGCGCTCGAACGACTTGATCACCCGCGCCACCCCGGGCGGCACGAACGACTCCCACTCGCCGCCCTCCCGCAGCGCCGCCCGCACGTCGGCGCCCGAGACCTCCTTCTCCGAGCCCTCGTCCAGCACGACTACCTCGAACCCCGCCTCCCGCAGCCGGTCGAGCTTCGTCCCGCCCCAATCCGAGAACAACCGGATGTACTGCGTCACGCCAGCCGGCACATACGCGGCCCAGAGCTCGGGCTCGTTGACGGGGAACGGGATCGGGTGTACGCGCGCCAGGTCGAGCCCAAGATCGACCGCAGCCGCCTTCACCATCAGCATCCGCTCCGCGTACGACCACGGATTCGACTCCGGGAGATGCCGCGCCGGGTCGCTCGGCTCGGGTTTGATCCGGGACGGATCCGGGTTCGTGATCCCGACGTACACCTCGTCCGACCGCTCGGCCGCGCCGCGCAGGTACTCCAGGTGACCGAGGTGAAAGGGCTGGAAACGCCCGTGGATCATCCCCGGTGAGCTCATGGGCGGCTCAGTCGACGGCGACGCCGGAGCCGTCCTCGACGGTCCCGATCCGGCGGATGAACAGCCGCCGCGCCTCGAACTCCGCCTCGAGCGCAGGGCCCCGCTCGGCCGGCAGCGACACGAGCAGCCCGCCGGCGGTCTGGGGGTCGAAGCCGAGCAACGTCAACGAGTCGGACAGCCCGTCGAGCGCCACGTGCGCCGCGGCGAAGTCGCGGTTGCGCGGGTCGCCGCTCGTCTTCACGCCCTTGCGGGCCAAGTCCAGTGCCCCGTCGATCGCGGGGAACCGCTCCGACTCGAGCCGCAGGCAGACGCCGCTCCGCTCGGCCATCTCGTGGGCGTGGCCGAAGAGCCCGAATCCGGTCACGTCGGTGACGGCGTTCGGGTCGAGCGGCCGCAGCACGTCGGCCGCGTCCTTGTTCAGCGTCCGCATCCAGCGGATCGCACGCTGGAGCTGCTGCGTCCCGGCGTGCCCTTGCTTGTAGCCCGTCAAGATCAGCCCGGTTCCGAGCGGCTTGGTGAGGAAGAGCGCATCGCCGGGACGGGCGCCGTTCTTCGGCCACACGCCGTCCGGATGGACGGTGCCAATCACGGCGAGCCCGTACTTCGGCTCGGCGTCGCGGATCGTGTGCCCGCCCGCGAGCAGCCCACCGGCAGCGCGAACCTGGGCGTCCGCCGCAGCGAAGATCGCCGCCAGCATCTCGATCGGCAACTCCTCGGGGAAGGCGGCGATCGAGAGCGCGAGCAGCGGCGTCCCGCCCATCGCGAAGACGTCGTTCAACGCATTCGTGGCCGCGATCGCACCGTAGTCGCCGGGGTCGTCGACAACCGGCGGGAAGAAGTCCAGCGTGAAGATCAACGCCCGCTCCGAGTCCATGCGGTAGACCGCAGCATCGTCCGCCGGAGAGAGCCCCACGATCAGGTTCTCGGCCTCGACCGGGAGGAACCCGGCCAGCAGCTGCTCCAGGCGCGCGGCCGAGTACTTGGCCGCGCATCCTCCGCAGGAGGCGAGGTCGGTAAGGCGGACTTTGCCGGTCTCGATATCCACGGGTCGCGAAATCTAGCCCAGAACCGCTTTCCAGTTGCAACGTGCAGGCATTTCCCGCTATTCCCGCCCCGAGACGGCGACGGCGGCCGCGGGGGCCGCCGTCACTCTCAGGAGAGAGGAAAGGAATGCGGGCGGATATTCGACCCGGCCGCTACGTTCCCTTCTCGATCGGGACGTCGACGAGATTCCCCCATTCCGTCCACGACCCGTCGTAGTTGCGGACCTTCTCGTAGCCGAGCAGCTCGCTGAGCACGAACCAGGTGTGCGCGCTCCGCTCGCCGATCCGGCAGTAGGCGGTCACCTCCTTGTCGGACGTGATCCCCTTGCCGCCGTAGACCTCGCGGAGCTCGTCGGCCGGCTTGAACGTCCCGTCGTCGCGAACCGCCGTAGCCCACGGGATCGAAGCCGCCGACGGGATGTGGCCACCCCGCTGCGCGCCCTCCTGCTCGTACCCGGGGGGCGAGATCAGGTCGCCGCTGAACTCCTGCGGGCTGCGCACGTCAACGAGCGCGCGCCCTTCCCCGCCCAACTCCTCGAGCACCGAGTCGCGATACGTGCGGATCGACTCGTCCCGCTCCTGTGCCCGGTAGGAGGTTGGCTCCCGCGGGCCGGCCTCGGCCGTCAGCTCGCGCTCCTCGTCGACCCACTTCTGCCGCCCGCCGTCGAGGATCCTGACGTCTCCGTGCCCGTAGATCTTGAGATACCAGTAAGCGTAGGCGGCGAACCAGTTGTTCTTGTCGCCGTAGAGGACGATCGTGGTGTCGTTCGAGATCCCGAGGCCGCCCAGGAGCTGCTCGAACTCCTCCTTGCCGATCAGGTCGCGCTCGACGGGATCCTGGAGGTCCTCCTGCCAGTGCAGCTTGACCGCGCCCGAGATGTGACCCTCCTCGTACAGGTCCGGGTTCTCGTCGACCTCGGCCACGACGATGCCTTCTTCGTTCAGGTGCTCGGCCAGCCACTCGGTCGTGACGAGCACGGGCTTCGCATATCCGTTCTCCGCCATGTCGCCTCCTTCGCCTCGCCGCTATTAAACGACACGCGCGATCTCGTCGAGCGATTCGGGGTTCTCGACCGAGGAAAGGTCGCCCGGATCCTCGCCGAGCGCCCTCGCGCGGACGGCCCGGCGCACGATCTTGGCGCTGCGCGTCTTCGGCAGCGCCGGCACGAACAGAACGCGGTCGGGACGGAAGGCCCTGCCGAGCTCGGCCGCGGCGGCGTCGCCCACCTCGCGCTCGAGCTCCTCGCTCGGCTCGACGCCGGGGGCGGGCACGCAGAAGATCCACGCCACCTCGCCCTTGACCTGGTGAGGGATGCCGACCGCCGCCGCCTCCTGCACGGCCGGATGGCCGACCGCCGCCGACTCGAGCTCCGCCGGGCCGATCCGCTTCCCGGCAATGTTGAGCGTGTCGTCGGAGCGGCCGTGGAGGAACCAGTAGCCGTCCCCGTCGACCGAGGCCCAGTCGCCGTGCACCCAGATCCCGGGCAGCCTGCGCCAGTAGGCGTCCAGGTAGCGCTCCGGGTCGTTCCAGAACCCGCGCGTCATCCCCGGGAACGGCCTCCGGCAGACGAGCTCGCCCACCTCACCGCGCACCGAGCGGCCCTCCGAGTCGACGACGTCCATCGCCATCCCGAGCGCGGGACCGCCGAGCGAGCACTCCTTGATCGGGATCGCGGGCGTCGGCGAGAGGAAGCACGCGCCCACCTCGGTGCCGCCCGAGCAGTTGATGATCGGGCAGCGGCCGCCCCCGACGTGCTCATGGAGCCACCGGTATGGGCCGGGGTTCCACGGCTCGCCGGTCGTCACGATCACGCGCAGCGAGCCGAGGTCGGCATCCGGATCGCCGTTCGGGATCAGAGCCCGGATCAGCGTCGGCGAGACGCCGAGGATCGTGACCCGCTCGGACTCGATCAGCTTCCAGAGCCGATCTTTCGGCCAGTCGGGCGCGCCTTCGGCGAACACGAGCGTGCACCCTGACGCGCCGCCTCCGACCACCGTCCACGGGCCCATGATCCAGCCCATGTCGGTCACGAACAGGATCACGTCGCCGGGATGCCCGTCCGCCTGGTACGCGACCTCGCGCGCGATCGAGACGAGGAAGCCGCCCTGGACGTGGAGGACGCCCTTCGGCTTGCCGGTCGTGCCCGACGTGTAGGTGAGCAGGTAGGGGTGCTCGGAATCGACTTCGAGCGGGGGGAGCTCGCCGGGCCCGAGCTCGACGTCCCAGAGCCCTGTATCGCGGTCCCATTCCACTAGGTGCTCGACCGAGGGCGCCTCCTTCGACGCCTCCTTGGCGATCTCACCCATCGGCACCGGCTTGCCGCGCCGGTAGGAGTGACTCGCCGTAAGTAGCACCTTCGCCTCCGAGTCCTGGAGCCGCTGGGCGATCGCGGGGGCGGCGAAGCCGGAGAAGATCGGCACCTGCACGGCGCCGATGTGCGCACACGCGTGGGAGGCGACCGCGACCGCCGGCGACATCGGCATGAAGATCGCCACGCGGTCGCCGGGCTCGACGCCGAGCGCGACAAGCGCCTCCGCCAACCGCGTCACCTTGAGCGAGAGCTCGGAGAACGTCCACTGGCGCCGATCGCCGTTCTCGCCGCGGAGGACTGCCGCCGTGGCATCCGGTGTCCGCCGCGCCCAGTCGTGGACGCACACGCGCGCAATGTTGATCCGCCCGCCAACGAACCAAGTCGCCCACTCTGGCCCACGCGAATCGTCGAGCACCTGCTCCCACGGCTGCGAGAACTCGATGCCCATGTCCTCGATCGCCGCCGGCCAGAACCAATCCGGCTCCTCTTGCGAGCGGCGGACGAGCTCCCAGTAGTCGTCGATCCCGTGCCGCCGCATCAGCCGCACGACGTTCGCGTGCGCGAGCACCTCCTCGTTTGGCGTCCAGACGATCTCAGCCACGTTGCGCAACCCTAGAGAAGTTAGCCTTTGCTAACTTATCGGGGTGAGGGCGCGGATCTTCGCACCGGAGAACCGCAAGTGGTGGACGCTCGCGGCAGTCTCCTTCGGCCTGTTCATGATCATGCTCGACAACACGATCGTGAACGTGGCGCTGCCGTCGATCCAGCGCGACCTCCACATCGGCATCTCCGAGCTCGAATGGATCGTGAACGGCTACGCGCTCACGTTCGCGGTGCTGATGCTGACGGGAGGGAAGCTGGCCGACCTGTTCGGGCGCCGCTTCATCTTCATCGTCGGCCTCCTGATCTTCACCGCCTCCTCGCTCGCCTGCGGGCTCGCACCTGACGCGCACTTCCTGATCGGCGCCCGGGTCGCACAGGGTGTCGGCTCGGCGCTGATGAACCCGGCGACGCTCTCGATCATCACCGCCACCTTCCCGCCGCGCCAGCGCGGGATGGCGATCGGGATCTGGGCCGGCACGTCGGCGATGGCGCTGGCGATCGGGCCGCTCGTCGGCGGCCTGATCACCCAGTACATCGACTGGAGCTGGATCTTCTTCATCAACGTCCCGGTCGGCGTGCTCGGAGTCGTCGTCGCCCGGCTGGTGATCACGGAGTCTCGCGACACCTCGGCCGAGCAGCGGCTCGACCTGCCGGGCCTGCTCACGTCGGCGATCGGCCTCTTCGGCCTCACGTACGCCCTGATCGAGGCGAACAACTACGGCTGGACGTCCGTGCGCATCCTCGCCCTGTTCGGGGTCGCCGCCGTCGGGCTCGCCGCCTTCGTCGCGCTCGAGCTGCGCCAGCGGATCCCGATGCTCGACCTGGGCCTGTTCAAGAACAGCACCTTCGCCGGCGCGAACGCGGTGATGATGCTGGTCGCGCTCGCGATGTTCGGCGTCTTCTTCTACGTCTCGCTCTACATGCAGAACATCCTCCACTACTCGCCGACGAAGGCGGGCGCGACCTTCCTGCCGATGACGATCCTGATCATCCTGAT
>WNGB01008399.1_pt1 | contig 21853 bp, 19 predicted proteins | sample 5400681 | NCBI WGS metagenome assembly WNGB01 (sample SAMN13153367, study PRJNA577476) | soil metagenome | isolation source: 115 cm soil or saprolite under grassland replicate 2 | place: USA:California | collected 2016-06-15
GTAGCGATGATTGCCAATATCCTGTTTCACGTCAAGAACCTTTCTGGCGGGCTCTCGGCAATCATTGTCGTCGCCGGGCTGAGCGCGAGACTGCTTCAGCGTACGCGCAGCTTACGCGCAGGCTAATCGGTATCGGCTACGCGCGCGGTTTGAAGAGCGCGAGTATCGTGCCGCTGGGCCGTTCCGTCTTTGAAGAGGAGCCAGAAAGCACGTGACAGGTTACCAATCATCGAAGGGATGGCGACGAGCAGTAAGAATACCGTCGCAGTGAGATCGCCTTGCAGCAGCGCCAGACGCCCTAAAGTGCCGAGGCCATTGCCGATTCCATAACGATTTCCCCGCATCCGGAAGAGCGCCAAACTCTCCGTGGCGACAGGCGCTGCCCGCGCAACCTCCCCCTGGTCAATCAGGTTCACTGCATACAGATCGAGCGCCGAGGCCAGTGCAAACGTCGCCGACTCAATGGGTGGAACGTGCCAGTGCACACGGCTTTCGGCCAGGCAATCCCGGCGCTGTGTCGGCTTCCAGGGAAGGCACCCGGGCCGCTTCTACCCCGCTGGAATACGTGCCATCAAATATCATCCTGACGCCTGCACCAATGCGATTTCGATTGGGTGTCCCGTTGCATCAAATCGCTGAATATCAGCCACTAAGTCGTCGTCTGGCTGCCCGTAACGATCGATCAACTCCTGCGCACCCGCATAGTTGCCGTCGCCTTGATAGCGCAATAGCCGTTCGGCAAGCACGGATATTGCTGCCTGCATGCGATCTATTTCCACTCGGTATGTTTTCATGCCGGCGTCCCTGGAATACGCCCCCATCTCTTTGAAGACGTTGAGCTGCACGAGGGCTTGGCGACTATCCCACAGACGCAACAGATGGGCCAGCGCACTGACATAGACCGCGTGAAGCTCGGCATCGCTCACGTCCCCAGTTTGCTTCAGATCGGTTATCATAGCCAAACTCAATAGGTTTGCTTTGGTCTCTTCGATCATATGGTCGAGGTCTTTGAGCGCATCCCTGACCGAGCCTTTGCCCGTGATTGTGCGCCTGATACCCAGACCATGTGCGATCTCGTGAAACATTACGAAGGTAAAATAGGCCTCGAACGTAACGAACGGGCGCTGATCGCTCGCAATCAGCAGGTCTGCTATCGGCACAACGAGCTTCTCAAATTTTGCCTGCATGGCGTTCTTGAGTTGCACCGTTCGGGTACCTCTTTGCAACCGAACCTCATCATCGTCAGGCCAGCTCACGCCAATCGGAATAGAGGCATTGTCATATCCTGCGCAGTACAAAACATCGTAGACATACAGATCGCTGGCTAACCCGGGTTGCTCGGACTTGTAGGCAGCCGGGACTGGCAACTGATCCTGGAAGCGCGACACGAGCTGTGTGTAGCGGCTCAGCCGCTGGCTCCAGTCCTGGTCTTTGATCAGGATGGTGGCCGCATACGCGGCTTTTTGCCCATATAACCGATCGGCTGATGTCTCCATTGGCCCAATCAAAATATCGATGGTGTTATCCTTCATGTCCATCCACGCGAACTCACTTGCGCGATACTCGTCGGTCAGGAGCGCATCGGCGCGCAAGGTAAGAAACGCTTTCAGACTTGCCTGCTCGATCAGCTCGGCTGCCTGTCGCAGTTTGTCGGCTGCGAGTTGAACCTGTGTCAGAAAAAACTGATGGTAGGGAATGGCAACCAACGAACCGTGGGTATCGCGGCGTACCATTGTGTACCTGCTTGTAAGATTGCGATGGATGGCAGCGCTGACTTCGAGTTCCTGCGTGGTCATATCTGGCGGATAGAAGTTTGCGCCAAGCGGCTTCGCGCCAACGCTGGCGATAAAGGGTTCATTCTCACGAAGCGCATCCCAAGGCCCATAGTTGAGCTGGATGTAGTGTCGCACGTGAGGGTCTGTCGTCGCGGCCAGCAGGGGCACCTGGTCACCATAGATCTGGATCCAGAAGGCATCGTCCATCGCGCGTGCAGCTTCGATCAGCAGCGGGATGATGGCGCGCTCGCGATCATTGAGCGGGCTGAAATCGACCGTCAAGTGTACGCGAGCATACTGGGCAAGTCGTTCCTCAATATGCATTATCGACCTCCAAGTTGAACAACAAATATAGGCATCTTGTGTTCGTTGAGGTTGATGCCGTGAGCGACCCAATGGCTTCGCGATCAGCTGCCGCGAGCGCGCGGCGCCAAAATGCGCCAAAATGACGACGATCCGTGTATCTCCAGAGGGGTACCGAAGTGTAGCGGGATGGCCGTGGGGTTGACTGTACTACCATGCATGTAGTTTTGCAAGGGGCAGCGGCGTATATATCACTTTTAGTATCACCTCGAACGGGTCACGCGCGGTGCGGTCGAAAGGCTATGTATGAGCGTTTTCGCCCCGAACGAGGTACAATGCTAGGACACCAGCATGGACGTCGCAGGCGCAAGCGGAACGAGATGTACGCTGTGTTGTTCGACCGCTCAGGTGGTTGGAAAGGGATGCTCGGCCATCAGCAGCGTCTTTTGACCAACATAAGGAGGAACCAGCAGATGCCGACCAATCTACCCAAACGGCAAGTCCCGAAGCCAACGAGCTCGGTCATACGCTGGCTGCTTGTCTCTGACCCTTCGATCCGCTGGCAGGCGATGCGAGACCTGACCGATGCGCCCGACGAGGCGGTCGCGGCCGAGCGCGCGAAGGTCGCGAGGGAGGGCTGGGGCGTCCAATTGCTTGCCAGCCAGGGAGCCGATGGTTACTGGGGCGCCGGCACTTCTAATCCCGAGTGGGTATCCCTGCAGACTCTGCTGTTGTTGCGTGACATGGGGCTGGACCCAACGAGCGAGCAGGCTCGGCGCGCGGTCGCCCGCGTCCGTGACAACGTAACGTGGCAGGGCGTGCTGCCTCAGGACGCCGCCTGGCATGGCAAGCCCCTCTTTGCAGGCGAGGTCGAGCCGTGCATCAACGGACGCGTCGTGGCGGTCGGCTCGTACTTCGGCCAGGACGTGCAGGGCATCGTCGACCGGCTCCTGGGCGAGCAGATGTCCGATGGCGGATGGAACTGCGAACAGGAACGCGGCTCGACCCGTGGGTCCTTCCACACCACGATCTGCGTCCTCGAGGGGCTGCTGGAGCACGAGCGGGTCACGGGCGGCTCGCCAGCAGTGACGGCGGCCCGTGAGCGGGGGCAAGAGTACCTCCTCGAGCGCCGCATGCTTCGCCGCCTCTCGACCGGCGAGGTGATCGACCCAGCCTGGACCCAATTCTCGTTCCCACCCGGCTACCACTACGACGTTCTGCGTGGGCTCGAGTACCTGCGCAGTGCGGGGATCACGCCGGACGCGCGTATGGCCGAGGCGATCGACCTCGTCGCGTCCAAGCGCGACGCGGATGGCCGCTGGCCGCTGGAGAACGTGCATCCCGACCAGTTGGACGCCGAGCCGGGCGCGGCCGAGGGCCGGCCGAGCCGTTGGAACACACTGCGCGCCTTACGAGTGTTGAACTGGTATTCAGCACAAGACTAACACAGATGCCGCTGGACGGGGACACGCAACGACCCGAACTGGCCCATTCAGTGACACTCCCTATACGAAGGTAGTCGCCCAATCCTTCGGTGATGCATCTTCGGTTCCGCATTGTACAGTAAGCGGCGCGCTCGCGGCGCCTGATGCGCACTCCGTCGGACCACACGCTCATGAAGCCGATCTCACTCCTGGCGTGGCTGCGCTCCACGCTGTTGCTGCATGCACATCACGATCGTGCTTGTACGGCGACTCCATCGGGAAGGTTCAGCTTACACCACGTGGAGGGGACAGTTGAATGAGAGAGACGACGTCAATCCCAGCCCACCAGGTATCGCCCTCGCTCCGAGCCCTGTTTGACGTGGGCCAACCGCTTGCCATTCGCTGCTTTGCGGTGTTGGATGGCGCGATTCGCGGGCAGATATGGACGGACGATCTGGCCCACCCCACATGGGGCGCTGTCCAGGAGGCGGCGTTTGGCACCCTGTTTCTGGGCGGACGACCGAGCGCCAGTCTGGTGCACGAGCTTGTTGCGGAACTGCGACAGGAGCGGGATGTCGCGCTCGCGCTCTGGCCGGATCACCCCTACAACCAGTTGCTTCCTCCCACTCCCGATTTCGACGGCTGGGAATTGGAATTCACCGATCGTCCACTCGGAGAAGGCCTGGTTCCTTATCTGGCCGTGCCTGACGGCTGTGAGCTGCGACCGATCGATGCACCTTGGCTTGCGCGCTGTCGATACCGCGACTATTACACGGCCTATTTTGGGAGTGCGGAGCGAACGTTGGCGCAGGGCTTCGGCTTCTGCCTGGTGCAAGAGCAGGAACTGCTGTCGGAAGCGTTCGCCACCGACGCGGCGCTGGGCATGATCGAAATAGGCACAATCACCGGCGAGGCTTATCGTGGGCGAGGGTATGCGGCACTGACCTGTGCCCAGCTCATCCGGGAATGCGAAGCGCGCGGGTATCGCACCTACTGGAACTGCGCCAAAGAGAGCCAGGCCTCGGCTGGCCTGGCGCGCAAACTGGGGTACCAGACCGAACAGGAGTTCCGATACGTCGTCTGGTCTCCCCCTGACCGATAGGATGCTATCGCTGAGTGAGTAAATGTTGAGTCAGGCGCCAGGCGGCCCACCATGACGCTCCAGCCGACCGGCTGAAGCGCTGCCGTTGTGTCAATCCGCTTCGTGCTAACCGTTTTACCGAATTCACTCCGCCGTACGCATCGGCCGGTGGCTGAGCTTTGTCGGTGGGCCGCAGAAAGCCATACCACTGTGATGGACATCGCATCACCGATCAATGAAGATAACGAGGCTGGATCTCGACGAACGCGCGCAGGGAGGCCGGTATGACACACATCGATGTGCGGTTTGGCAACCTCGACGATGTGAACGACGCCGTGTCGGTCTACGAGCGCTCGAACCTCGCTCGTCGTCAGGGCGATTGGCCGTCCCGGCCATCCCGCGTCGCTTAGGTAACGGCAAGCCTCAACGACGCCGCTCTTCACGACGCCACCTCGTGGTTTCTCATCGGTCGCGACGGCGGTGAAGCGGTTGCGATGGCGCTCATCCAACTCTTCCGGGCGAGTGGCGGAAACGGTCAGGTGATTCCGGGCATGTCGTTCCTGAACCTGATCTACGTTCTTCCCGACCGATTGGGCAAGGGCATCGGCGGGATGATGCTCGATGCCGTCATCGAGGAGGCCAATCGACGCGGCTGCCTTCGAATCTACCTGTGGACACACGAGCGCCAGAACGAGCGCGCTCATCGACTGTACCGAAGCCGCAGCTTCGCCCGGACAGGGCGCACCATGCACGATGACGAATGAGCCAGAATTGATGATACCACGCACCTACCCACATCACGACTTGCCCGGCAAAGCGCCAAGCCTCGGTGCGCCGCGTCATGAACTGGCGAATATAGTGCCCAAAGGATGATTGCTTGAGGCGTTCCAGGTCAGCAAATCGCAAGACAACCGCAGAGCCAAGGATTGCGGGCACCCACGCACCGAGCATCGCGGGACCAAACCTGCGATGCCACATCAAGTAGGTGGAGATGACGGAACCGGTAATATCAGCGGCCAGCTTTACCGGATGAATTTGGTGATAGAGCACTTTTTCAGACAAGTCCATACGCGCTCCCAGTCATATGGTTGGCGGCACAACAAGTGATGCAGCGCCAGTCGCGCCTGCATCCAGGTGATTGAGCAGCGTAGGGATAGCGAAAAAACTCGGCTTCCTGCCGAATGAATGCGCTCCAGAGTGGTACGTCCTGCGCAATCTGACGGCGCATCGCCTCAGGCAGATCGCGATACCCCGCGAACGTCCAGGGAATAGATCGAGACTCTCGGGCGTCATTCTGAATCACTCCAAAAACACGGCGCGTATCTGACGCTTTTAGCTTTTGCTCTTCAACTGGCGCCAACCGCCGGCGCGGTTGTTCGCAATAATGTGCTTGAACATGGCGGTGAGGGCTGGGGCGTTGATCGTTTCGCCTTGACGGACGGCCACCGTGCGGGCAGTCTTGTTATCGTGCCCAGCAGTGATGATGCCTTCGGGATCGGGGACAATCGCGCCGTCGTAGAGAAATATGTTGACGTGGTCCTTCGCCACCAGCAGGGCGCAGATGTTGCCTTGAAGCACGAAGTACGGACGATTGGTGCGCTTGATGGTTTCGGTAACGTCTGGGTCGGCGGCGTGGATCAGCTCGCGAACCTCGCGGCAGACGGCCTGCTGCCAAACGGGTAGGGCATCGATGTAGGTGTCAACACGCGGGTCGGCGGTGTATGTCATTGTGATTCCTCCATGGCTTCCTGGCGTTGCGCTCCTTCGATGGGCCGAGCGACCGGAGCGAAACTGTAGTATACAATCACCACTATAAGAACAACCACAAAGATACCATAGCTAACTGCCGGCGCGACAAACCCAAGTAGCATGGCGAGCACGTAGCTCACATTGACAAAGCCATAGAGATAGAAACTCTTGTGGCTCGCCCGGTGGGCAAGGCCGCTCCCCAATTCAGGGTGTGCGCGTAGATACAGCGTGAGCATCACACCAGTTGTATTCGCCACGATCAGATTCAGCCCATAAATCACGATTGGGATTGGCTGCATGGGGTAGCGACCCAAGAGCGCGGTTGGAAATGGCATGAAGCTCACCGCGAGCAGGTACACGAGGTTCAGCCAAATGAGAAAGCCGTTCAGTTTTCCGATCAACTGCAACGACTGATGGTGCGCAAGCCAGTAGACTCCGATGACACCGAAGCTGATTACATAGGCGAAAATGCGTGGGAGCACAGCGACGAGCGATGCGAACAGTTGGCTATAGTCGACGTCCGGAACCCGGATATCGAGAATGAGCAAGGTAATCACAATCGCAAACACGCCATCACTGAAGGCTTCGACCCGATTTTTGCTCATTGGCGTGCTCCTGCGCTTCAGTTGCCGCCGTAGGCGCGGCGCTGGCCGCGCTCATTCCACGATAGCGGTTGCGAAGCCGCCCCAGGCGCGCTTCCCTTCCGTCTCTTGCCCAAGGGTGCGCTGCTCGACGAGTGAAAGTCCGCAAGACCGCAGCAGCTCGGCGAGTCGCTCACGCGACGGCGGCGTGCTGTCGATGCCGAACTTCAACGGCTCGCCGGCGGCTCTGGTCCCCGCTCTCGCGTAGCGCCAGTAGAGAGCGCGCGACACGAGCGGCTCGGTTGTGAAGTAGTCGAATACGACGACGCTGCCCTTGGCGGTGCTGGCGATCTTGTGCAGCGTGGCCTCCACGGCGTCCCGGTCCAGGTACACCAGCACGCCCTCCCAAAGGAACAAGGCCGGCCTGCCGGGGTCGAAACCGGCATCCACGAGCCGCGTGAGCCAGTCCTCCTGCTCGAAGTCGGCGCTCACGAACGTAACGTCGGTGGTGTCGATGCCGGCCTTCCTCAGCGCCTCGCGCTTGACTGCCTGGGTCTTGGGAGCGTCGACTTCGAAGGATCGGACCCGCGCGCCCTTGGGCAGTCTGAAGGCGCGTGTATCGAAACCCGCGCCGAGAATGACGAACTGCGTGATGTCGTCGAGGTATCGATCAACAGCGTGGTCGAAGAACGCCACGCGGGCGGAGGCCTCGTACTGCGGGGGGACATCACCTTCGAAGGGGTACCTGAAGGCTCTGGGCACGTAGCCGGTCACGCGGTGGGCCAGCAGTGTGGGGGCGGATACCAGGCGCAAGCCCCACCGCGGGATGCCTGGCAGGACCATCATCAGCCGATTCGCCGGCTCGTCTTGCCTGGTGCCCAGATTGTGCTCGAACCAGCGTGCGTACAGCGGCCCTTGCGCTGTCCCCGACACACCCGACGCGCTCCAGGTGAGGATGCCCTTGCCGACCCAGATCACGTAGCCGAGCAGCGTAACCGGAAACAGAAGGACGCTCAGGATGTAGAAGACACTAGCCGCTGCGTACTGGCGTACCAGCAGATAACTCATAGACTATCGAGCAGTGGAGCGACCACTTCGCGTGTGTCTTTGCTGCTGACGACCGGCACAATCTCGAATGTGGCTCCCGATCCGCGCCACGATAATGTCCATTGTTGGAGCAAGCGCAGATCATCACATTCCATCAGTTGAAAGCATCGGCTGAAGTTTGGCTCAATCCAACTATCAATATAGGTGAGGCCGTCAGGGAGCAGGCGCCCGTCGTCGCGTACACGCTTGTAGATGGGCAGCATATCGTTGTCTTTGAATCGTTCAATGATCATAAAGAGCATGCAGAGATCCTTTGTCAGTTGTGACAGTGCTCGATCGGTTGTCAGGACGGTCAATAGGTTCTGGCTGGTACCCAATCATACCACGATTGGACCGAAGTACCGCTGTACCGTTCAGATGGGAAAGCGTGTGAGAAGCTGAGCGGTCCAACGAGGAGTAGTGGGCCGCCCAGCGTCTGCCGAATGGAGTAATCGCAATAACGGGTCTGCCTTACCACTGCGCGCCCGCCACCTGCCTGGTGGTGGCGTTGAGGCGGTTGAAGAGGTTGGTCGTGGCGATCATCAGGATAATGGCGGCGAGTCCCTTCTCGTCGTAGTGCCTCGTGGCCTCGTCCCAGATCGAGTCTGGGACCGGGTCGGCCCGATCGGCGAGCCGGGTAGCAGCCTCGGTGAGCGCGAGGGCAGCCCGTTCGGCGTCGGTGAAGTAGGGTGCCTCGCGCCAGGCCGCCACAGCGAAGAGGCGCTCGTCGGTTTCGCCTTTCTGCTTGGCGCTGCGCGCACCCGAGTCCACGCAGAAGCTACAGCCGTTAATCTGGCTCGCACGCAGGTGGACCAGTTCAAGCGTCGCCGCCGGCACACCGCCCTTTCTGGTGGCCTTGATCAGGGTGAGGATGGCCTCCGCGGCGTCAGGAAGGATCGTTGCTGGATTGCTCATTCGTGCTTGCATGAGAGATCTCCTTCAAGTGTCGGAGCTTCACCAGGATGCTCGCACATCCAGGCAAAGCCAGCACACATTGCGTACTGAACGGTTTGATCGTGACGGGGTCGCCCTGAGGGCGCTGCAACGGGAGTTGCTGTCCGTGTTGCATCGGCCAGGTTTAGCTCGTCACTCTTCTGACGGAATGCGACGAGCGCATGTGACCGATGGGTGCATGTCATCAATCGAGTTTCCCGCGTCACTCCTCTGACGGAACGCGACGAGAGAATGTGACCGATGTACGAACACCAATGGCGGGCGGCGCTATTCGCGGCCGCGCGTCCAGAGCGGGAGTGGTGGCATAGGAGATGCTCGCTGCCCTGTCACATCGGCTGCCTTTCGCGCGTCACTCCTATGACACACCACATTGAAGGGATGGAACCAATGCACCAACACCAATGGCTGGCGGAGCAATTCGAGGCCCACCGAGCCCACCTGCAAGCGGTAGCCTACCGGATGCTCGGCGACCTGAGCGAGGCGGACGACGCCGTCCAGGAGGCCTGGCTGCACCTCAGCCGCGTCGACACACGCTCGGTCAAGAACCTGGGCGGCTACCTCACGACCATCGTCGCGCGGATCTGCCTCGATATGCTGCGCGCGCGCAAATCGCGGCGCGAGGAGTCCCTCGAAGTGTCTGGGCCTGAGCCAATGGTGCGCCCTGAGAGCGGGAGTGACCCTGAGCACGAAGCGCTGCTGGCCGATTCCGTCGGTCTGGCGCTGCTCATCGTGCTGGACACACTCTCTCCCGCCGAGCGCCTCGCGTTCGTGCTGCACGACATCTTCGCCGTGCCCTTCGACGAGATCGCGCCGATCGTGGAGCGCTCCGAGACTGCGGCACGGCAGCTCGCCAGCCGCGCCCGCCGGCGGGTGCGGGGAGGGACGAGGGTTCAGGATGCCAACCTCACCGAGCAGCGAGCCGTGGTCGACGCCTTCCTCAGCGCCTCGCGGGAGGGTAACTTCGACGCGCTGCTGGAATTGCTGGACCCCGACGTCGTGTTCCGACACGACCGCACAGCCGTGCCTCTCGGCGCGTCACGGGAGGTCACTGGCGCGCTGGCCGTGGCCAAGCAGTTCGCGGGACGAGCCCAGGCAGCGCGACCGATACTCGTGAACGACTCCGTAGGACTCGTCGTGGCCCCGCGTGGACGGCTGCTGCTGGTCCTCGATCTCACGATTACGCACGGCAAGATCGCCGAGATCAACGTGATTGCCGACCCCGCACGCCTCCAGAAGCTCGACCTGGCGGTTCTGGGCGACTGACGGGCTGGTGCAGCCGACTGCCGGCCCACGTCGAGCCTCCGGTCTCTGCTCGGGCCGCTCAGGTGCTGGTGCTTCGAGGCCCAGGCCTTCCTCTCGGCCAAGTGCGGCATGCGCACAGGAGCTGAAAGCGGCGCCTGGTTCGGCTGTCCGCAACCGAGCGCCAGTCAGATCGTACGACGCTCCCGAGTGGTCTCAATAACCTGCGGCAGGCTACAGGCGGCGGGCGTGGGGATACCTCCGGAAAACCCGGAGGTTTCCCCACCTAGTGCAGATGATGCCCAAGCGATACCGGCGCATCGCCCTCCGAGTCCACAGAACCTATGCCATGGTCCTGGCCACGATCGGGCTCACGCACGATAATGTGGTTCAACCTCACTTTGTGTGGAGCCGATTCCTGGCGTCGCATACTGATGCGGCCGTGAAGAATCGCGAGACGCGATTTTTCGCCTGGATCACAGGAAGTGAGGGTGAACCACATTATGGGACGTGACACTGACCGCACTGCCGTTTGAAGCGAGATTCGTCTCCATGCCGTGTTGAGCAGATGCGCGAAAATTCTAGCACGGATGCATTCGCCGTAGTTGTCATCAGTTCCAACCACTCGATTTTCCGCAGATCTCCACGTCGGCGGGATCGTGCGTAAGGCTTGCCACCTTGTGGCGCCGGGCGCATGCTCCTGCCGCTGCTACTGCGGCGCGGGATCACGCCGAGCACGCGACCCACGTGGCGCACGCTGAGGCTACCGCTGGCTAATCTGGCAGCGTTCGAGGTGCATAGGACGGCGATGTTCCTGGCGATGGGGCTTGCCGCCATGCTCGTGTACGAGAAGATCGGATGGCAGTACTGCGCCGCGTCTGCCTGAACCTCCACCTGATCTAAACCGTGGCGCTGGTGACCGCCGCGATGCTGTTGCTGGCGATCTGCTACACGTCGAAAACATTGTTCACCGCTATCGGTGGGGCTCGGATGAACGCTCGCTGTCCGAACCCCATTTTCATTTCTCACCGCGATCCTCCTCGCGATGGCGTGCGTGAGCAGCCCTCTCTAGATAAACACAGGAGACGCCTGCGGGGACGCGGCAGCGGACGGTGCGAGGATGGCCGGACTGTATTCTTGCAGGCGAGCGCTCTGCCGCACTGTCGGCTGGCGCGCAACCGAAAGGAATCTTGTCGTCACCGGGCGGCGTGCTGTGCGGCTCGGTGACCGTTAGCAGAGAGGTCATACGATGAAACCACGCATGTTTATCATGCTGTTCATCTGCCACGCGGTTCCGCTGTTCATCGGCATGGGGCTGTTTCCGCTCCTGCCGCTCTACGCCGCGCGCTTCGGCGCGACCCGCACCGACATCGGTGTCTTCTACGCGGTTGTCTACATCGCCAGCACCGCCGGGGTACTCGGCACCGGCTGGCTCGCCGCGCGCGTCTCGCGGCGCGCGCTGTTCTTCGCCGGTGCGACGCTCGGCATCCCGGCGCTCGTACTCATGGGCCATGCGACGGCGCTCTGGCAGGTCGTCCTGCTGACCGCTTGCGTCTGGCTGTGTGGCGGCATCACGTTGACCCTGCTGAGCGTGTTTACCGGGGTACTGGCCGACCCGGCCAGCCGGGGACGAGTATTTGGCCTGATGTTCCTGGCCTACCCGGTCGACGCGCTGGTGGGTGGGACGGTTGTCGGCTACCTCACCACGTCCTACGGCTACACCGTGATGTTCTACGCGCTCGCAGCGATCTGGGTCATCCAGCCAGTCGTTGGGCTGCTTGGCCTGCGCGACCCGCGGATCGTGCGGGCGCCGGCGCGACCGAGCGGCAGTGCGCTACCCATCCGACTCGGCCACTCCTTCACCCTGCTGCTGGTCGCCTCGCTGCTGGCGTTCGCCGCAACCAGCATTGGCCGGCTCGGCATCTCGCTATCGATGCAGGCGCTCGGCTTCGCACCGGCCGCGGTCGCCAGTACCGCGATGGTCAGCGGGCTGCTGACGATCCCGCTCGCGCTGGCCCTGGGGGCGCTGGCCGACCGGGTCGGCGGCGGGCGCCTGCTGACAGTGAGCTACCTCCTGGCTGCGGTGGGCGCCGGCACGCTCGTGGTCGCCACGGCGGTCTGGCACTTTCAGCTCGCGGCCACGCTGCTGCTGGTGGCCTGGTGCCTCAGCCGCTCGGCCGCCTCGGCGCTCGCCGCCGACCTGCTGCCGGCAGAAGCGCTGGCGGTCGGTCTACCTCGGCTCGGCGCGATGGACTCGCTTGCGAGTATCGTGGGCTTCGCGCTCGCCGGGTTTGTGATGGACACCCTGGGTGGGCCGGCGCTGTTCGCTGGGGCCGTGGCCCTGGCGCTCGGTGCGCTGGGGGTGCTGGCCGGAATGACGTGGGTAGGCCGGTATGTGGCGCGCGCTCGCGGCGAAGCGCCACTACTGGAATCGCAGGGCACGGTTGGCCTGGTTCCGCCGGCCCAAGCGCGCTGAGTAGGAACTCGCTGGTGAGATGAGCAATAAAGGATAAGGCGTGCGCGGGCCGATTGTGCGGGGTCACGGTTCGGCCTCGCGCACCGCTGTGAGGTAATACTGGCCGTCCGGCGCTGGCGGCGTGGCGGCACCTACTTCCGCCTTCGCTGTGGGGAGCCAGCGTCGGGCCTGTACCCCTTTTCCTGGTTCACTTGGCTGGACGCCATCCGCTCGAAGCGCGCAAAATGGCGGAGTTGTAACAGGTCGCGTTCGAGGTCGTCAGATACAAGGCCTGTCTGGTTGGCTGTTCCCGGCATGGCCGATCCGCTGGCAATCGCCCGCGCTGCCGCCCGCCTCGTATGGCAAGGGCGCCAATCCCGCGTAGGCAGTTAGCTGGTCAGGCGCAGCGGCCAGCGAGAAGTTCTCGCTGCCCACACAAGCGGCTTTTCATGCAATCGCATTCGGGATGTGTGTTTCTAGGCAGACGGCATATGGAAGCTCGGGGTCGAGCGGGACAACGCAACCTCTTCCTCCGTCATTCCCTCCACAATTCCCTCAAACATGGGCGAAGACAGGTAGCGTTCGCCGGTATCCGGCAGCATGCACAGGATCACTGAGCCTCGATCAGCCTTCTCAGCGACCTGCATGGCGACCGCGAAGGTGGAACCACCGGAAATCCCGGTGAAAATGCCTTCCTTTTGCGCCAGCTTCTTTGACCACTCGATACCAACAGGCCCCGGTACCGGGATCAATTCGTCAAAGTAGTGTTGGTCGATGGATTCCTGCAGCACGTACGGGATAAAGTCCGGCGTCCAGCCCTGAATGGGATGCGGTTGGAAAGCGGAGTGGCTGACGGCAGGAGCATTATCGGCGCCGCGCACCTGCGCGATGCCGCTGCCGACGAGCTGCGCATTGGCGGGCTCGCTGAGGATAATTTTCGTGTCTGGACGTTCCTTGCGCAGCAGCCGGGCGACGCCTGTGATCGTGCCACCGGTGCCATAGCCGGTGACCCAGTAGTCCAGGCGCTCACCGGCAAAATCAGCCAGAATTTCGCAGGCGGTGGTATTCTCGTGCACCTTCGCGTTGTCGGCGGTTTCAAACTGCCGGGCCAGGAACCAGCCATTGGCGTCGGCCAGTTCCTTGGCCTTTTGATACATGCCGAAGCCCTTTTCGGCACGTGGCGTCAGCACTACTTTGGCGCCAAGAAAGCGCATCAGCTTGCGACGTTCGATCGAGAAACTGTCAGCCATTGTGACGACGAGCGGGTAGCCTTTCGCGGCACAGACCATGGCCAATCCGATGCCGGTATTGCCGCTCGTAGCCTCCACGACTGTCTGGCCAGGTTTGAGGTCACCGCGGCGCTCAGCTTCTTCGATGATGCTGATCGCCAAACGATCCTTGACTGAGCCGGCTGGATTGAAGAACTCCGCTTTCACATACACGCGAACGTGCTCGGGCGCGAGGTTGTTGACCCGGATACAAGGCGTATCGCCGATCGTATCCACCACACTTTCATACAGTCGGCCGCGGCCGCGAGTCGTACGGGAAGCATTCGACGTCATGATGTCTCTCCTGTGTTTTACTCTTGAAGAAGAGGACTTTGTGCTTGCTCAGTAACCCAGGTGCCTCGACGAATGAATGGTCAGCTGCCGATAGCAGTCCGGGTCAAGGTCTGCCCGCGCCAGCGGCTAGTTGCGCAGTTTTGGTCAGGCTGTACTGCCCTTTCGAGCACCGTGTTGCAGTACCATCTGTTCAAAGGCCCTATCTCGCTGTTGTGAACGTAACGGCCTGCGTCAGCCGTGCCCGCTGGCAGGATGAATGAGTAGGGTAGCGCCGCGTGTGCGAGGGTGGTCCACGTAAGATAACAGGTTAGGATGCTGTCATTGTCGCAAATATTCGGGGCTTGGTCAAGGAGGCGCCACAAGCGAACGGATGCCGGCGGCGAACCGGTCGGCGACCTCGACCGACCGGTAGGCGTCGACCGAGACGATGTCGAACAGCGTCCAGTCAACGCCTTCGAACGGCATCGAGGCGTAGGTGATCCTCCCGCCGAATGGTGTCGCCGGGCAGAAACCCCTTGTTCAACAGGCTGATCTCGGCGCCGACTAGCGCTGTTTCGCCACATCGCATCAGAGCGCCTGGATTTGCGCGAGAATGCTTGGTCCAATCGTAGATAACGAGAGCGTAGGTTCCACACGACAAACCTACGGGCACACTGGACCACCTTCCAAGAGCGACCGGGCATTACCGGTTTGAGCTGTGTACCCTCATCGCCCCTACGACCAGGCAACCGGCGGGAAAGTGTGCTGCAAAGGTCCGAGCGGCAAGCCGGTCTCAGCTGCGATACTAAGCAGACGGTTGTATTTGGCAAGGCGCTCGGACTGAGTGATCGACCCGATCTTAATGTAGTCGCCCTGCCATCCCACGGCCAGATCGGCGAGCCAGGTGTCCTCGGTTTCTCCGCTGCGTGCGCTCACCGTGACGCTCCAGCCTGCGGAGCGCGCCAGCCGAGACGCATCTGAGGCCTCGCTGATGGTCCCGATCTGGTTCACCTTCAGCAGCAGTGCATCAGCTGCCCCCGTCGCGGTAGCCCGCCCGATCCGTGCCGGGCTGGTGCAGAGCAGGTCGTCGCCTAGAACAAGCGCCCGGCCCGCCACGCGCTGCCGCAGCAACGGCCAGTGCTCCCAATCATCCTCGGCCAGCGCGTCCTCGACACTGATGATCGGATAGGAATGAAGCCAGTCAATCACCTGTGCGATCATCTCCGCGCTTTCCAGGCTGCGTCCATCCAGCTGGTAGTGGCCGTCCAGGTACATGTGGGTCGCCGCGACATCCAGCGCCAGCGCCACATCGCGTCCTGGTGTGAGGCCTGCGGCGGTGATCGCCTCAATCGCGTCCTCGATCATCGCCTCGGTGGTCGGAAACTCTGGCGCGAGCCCGCCCTCGTCGGCGGTGAGCGCACGCATCCTGTACTTGCGATAGATCAGGCGCGCGGCCTCCTGGTACACTGCGTATGTCATCGCCAACGCATCGTCGATTGTCGCCGCGCTCGCTGGGACGAGCAGCAGATCCTGGATCGACACCTGCCCGCCCGCGTGTTTGCCGCCGCTGAACAGGTTGATCATCGGCCGTGGCAACTGCTGCGGTTGCACCCCTGCGATATCGGCAAATTGTCTGTAGAGCGGAATCCCCCGTTCGACGCTGACGGCACGTGCAAAGGCGAGCGAGACCGCCAGAATGGCGTTGGCACCAAGGCGCCGCTTGTTCGGAGTTCCATCAAGGGTGGTCAGCAGATCGTCGAGGTCGCGCTGGGCAGCGATGTCACACCCCACCAGCGCATCGGCGATCTCACCTCCGATCAGCTTGGCCGCGGTGCGGCAGCCGAGGCCCCCATAGCGGCTCACGTCGCCGTCGCGCAGCTCGATCGCCTCGGCGGCTCCGGTCGATGCGCCTGATGGAACCGATGCAGATGCCTCTGCCCCACTGGCGAGCGCGCAGGTCGCCAGCACGGTTGGGCGACCGCGGCTATCGAGAATTTCTAGGCCAGTCAGCCGTGTCACGATCGCCATTGATTGCCTCCTGTGCCACTTATGCTGTCACCAGCTCGATGAACGCGTCTATCAGCGCCCGCACTGTCGCCAGCGGCCGCCGCATCAGTCGCAGAGTCGCGACACGCTGTCGTTGGCGCTGCTGCTGGTCCAGGTACTCCAGTGGCGACCGTCCAGAGACGCGGGCGAGCAGACAGCCGAGGGTATGCATGCACACGTGCCGCTCCAGATCCGCGCGCCAGTCGCACTGATCGATCTCGGAGGCATATGCGGCCCAATAGTGGACGGCAGCGTCCGCGAACAGATTGCGCCGCTGTGAAACGTAGTGCCCCTTGCTCAGCAGGTGGGTCAGCGAGAATCCCAGGTCGAATGCCGGGTCGCCGAAGTGGATAACCTCATGATCGAGCAGCACAAGCCGTCCGGAGTGAACGAGGATGTTCTTGGGACTATAGTCGCCGTGCACCAGCGTGAGACGACGAGCACGCGTCGCGGCGATCAGCTCCTGGAAGAAGCCCGCGCTCTCGGGCAGCTGCTCGGCTGTGTAGCGGTAGTACGGCTCGACGCGCAGCGACTCGAAAAATTGCTGATCGGCAAAGACCGGCTCGACCTCGGCCCGCCGCAGCGAGGCGTTGCGGTGCACGGTGCCGATCAGCGCACCGAACTGCTCGATCTGGTCGGGCTCGACCTGGCCGGCCAGCAGGTCCGATTTCCAGTTGGTATGCGGCTGCGGCACCGCCTCCATGGCGAGGATGTGATGCTGATGGTCCTCGAACACCAGCCGGGTGGTCGTCCCGGGCGGCGCCAGGCTCTCGAGCCACCGCAGGCCGGCCGCCTCACGGTGAATCCGCTCGGGGCTGCTGAACCAGTCCGCGGCGACCCGCAACTTGGCGAGCGCCTGTTTGACCACCCAGGCGTCACCGCCCGGGCGCTCGACCAGCACCGTCCGGTTAGAGACACCGCCCATCAAGGCGCGTGCCGTGATTGCCTCATTGGTCCCGATGACACCACGGTCCCGCAGGTAATTCAGCAGCAGTGCGGGCTGTTCAATATCCAATAAACTGTCCATGGAAGCTGCCTCAGTACGATTCTGGATCGGAACGCGCCTGCTCCAGATCGATTGACACTCCGCTGCTCCGACGCTATGATTTGTCGAATGCCAACGTCGCCGGATCGATTCGGAATAAAACTATGCGTATGCTGATTAGTCGAACTAGGCTTTTTCGCTTGCGGCGCTCGACGATCGAGCCGACCTCCTCGTAGATCCAACCAGGCTGTGGGTAGGTGCAGAGCTCCTCGCCGGCCACAAACAGACGCCGCGCGCCGTCCCAGCCTTTGTGTAGATACGGGTTGGTACCGCTGTATGACGCTGTCCGCTGTTTTGCGTCTTATATCATACAATCTGCGCTGATGGCGACCATGCGCCGGTTCCATGCTGCGGCCCCGTTCGCCAATCCCCAACCCCTAATCCCCAATCGCCAGGCACCTTAGCTCCGAAAGCGGTGCGCGGTGTCGATCGCGGTCTTCAGGTGCTCCCAGGGAGTGTCGCTTGGCACCGTGCAGTCCGCCGCCAGGATGAAGCGTTCGGGCGCCGCCGCCAGCACGCTCTCCGCAGCCTGGCGAATCTCGTCCAGGCTGCCGGTGGCGATCACACCTTTCCGATCCAGGCCGCCCATGAACGGCCGCCCGAACATCTGGGCCACGTCGGTGGGGCGTAAGGTCCGATTGCCGAATGTCAGGCTGCAGTTGACGACGTGGCCGGGGTAGTCGAGGAATGGGGTGAGATCGGCATAACCGCCCGCATAGTCACAGATATGCAGGATGTTAAACGAGCAGGATTGGACCTCGTCCCAGACCGCAAGATCGGTCGGCTTGATGTACTTCCGAAATAGATCCGTGCCCGGAAAGCGGAAGGCTTCGCCGCCCTGGGACGAGACATAAAACCCGTCCACACCCACCCGCCTGCAGCCGCGGATGAGGGTCAGTACGTTCTCGGTCATGATCTCCAGCCCCGCACGCACAGCTTCCGGGTTGTCCCGCAGGTGCTCGGCCAGTGTCTCCGCGCCGGCGAGCTGCGCTGCCCACATAAACGGCGAATAGACGGTCATGATCACCAAAGCTTCATCCTTCGCCGCCTTGACCAGCCCTGCGGCCACGCCGATGGTCGTCTCAAAGAATTCCGCACCACAGCGAGGGGCGTGCGCCCAATCCGCCGGGGTGCGGATCGGCGGCGCGGGCGGCACAGTCTGCTCGTACTGGATCTTGACGACATCCATGCCGGTCGCGCGGAAGAAGGCCAGGTGCTTATCAATCGCCGCCTGGCCCAGGTGGTAAGCACGGTCGAAATGCATGAAGAAGGCTGCCGGAATGGAGGCGGATGGGGTTGGGCTGTGGACCAGGCTAAGGACGGTATCGCATTTGTTCATATCTCTCGCTCCTCAGAGCACCTGAGCGTTCACGTGTATCCATGCTGGCCTATTCGCTCGTCATTATACCGCGGGGCTGGGGACTGAGGGCGGAGATCTGAGGCCGGAGGGCTGAAACCTCCCGATTTTCCGGAGGTTTCCCCAAGCGAGCGACGCGAACGCAGGATGGTAGTACAATGGGCGCTGTTCGCAACGCAGCCGAACCACTGCGCCGCCGACTGGAATCTACGATGACCGCCACGCCGCTTTATGTGCTGTTCTCCGACTACGCTGGCGCCGTCCCGGGCGCGAGCGCCCTACTCGTGCGGGATGGTACTACCATCGTCGCCGCCGCCTTCGGCCTGGCCGACCTGGAGCAGAGCATTCCTACCACACTCGCAACAAATTACCGCCTCGCCTCAGTGAGCAAGCAGTTCACCGCCATGGCGGTCTTGCTGCTGATTGCCGATGGGCGCCTCGCGCTCGACGACCGGCTCGCACGATTCTTTGAAGACGCCCCGCCTCACTGGCAGCACGTCACGCTGCTGCATCTACTGACGCACACCGCTGGCCTGCTTGACTACGAGGATCTCATTCTACCAGGCGCTACCGCTCAACTCCGCGATCAGGATGTCCTCGATCTCGTGCGGCCCAGTGACAGCGGCTACCACGCTCCTGGCGCGGCCTTCCGCTACAGCAACACTGGCTATTGCCTGCTGGCGCTGATCGTAGAGACGGTCGCCGAGCAGCCCTTCGCCGCCGTCCTGCGCGAGCGCATCTTCACACCGTTCGAGATGACCGGCACGCTCGCCTACGAGGCAGGGGTCTCGGATGTCCCGCGCCGGGCCTACGGCTACTCGCTCCACGGCCAAACATGGACGCGAACCGACCAGAGCCTGACCAGTGCGACGCTGGGCGATGGCGGGATCTACAGTTCCGTCGCCGATCTTACCCGCTGGGACGCGGCGCTCGCCACGGGGCGGCTGCTGCCGGGTCAGCTCCTGGCGCGCATGTTTTCGCCGCATGCCGCCACGCCCGACGGCGCGGCGTATGGTCTGGGCTGGTACCTGCGTGGGCGTCGCGTCGCCTATCACACCGGCGAGACGATCGGCTTTCGCACGGCGATTGTGCGCCGGCTGGACACGCGGCTGACCGCGATCGTGCTCGCGAACCGCAGCGAGGCCGCGCCGCTCGCGCTTGCCGAGGCGCTGCTTGCCCAAGCAAGCGAAATCTAGTTGCTAACTCCTCAGTCGGTGGTGCAAGATCCTGGCGCAGTATTTCTGCCAGAAGGAGCGGGCAATGAGCATCGATAGTCTGATAAGTGGCGGCCGCGTGGTCGACGGCACCGGCAACCCCTGGCGCTACGCGGACGTCGCGATGGAGGGCGACCGCATTGCCAACATCACGCGGCCGGGTCAGATCCCGCCACATCAGGCGCGTGAGGTCGTCGACGCCCGCGGCATGGTTGTCTGCCCGGGCTTCATCGACATCCAGAGCCACTCCATCCTGCCGCTGATGCACGACGGCCGCTCGCTCTCCAAGATCACCCAGGGGGTCACCACCGAGATTATGGGCGAGGCCTGGACGCCCGCGCCCTTCGGCGGCCAGATCGTCGACCCGTTCGCCAATAGGCTCGTCATGCTGGACATCGCTGCCTGGGCGGAGCGAGCACGAGCGTGGCGGCGCTTTGGCGACTGGTTGGCGGCGCTCGCCACGCAGGGTGTCTCGCCGAACATCGGCTCGTTCCTCGGCGGTGGGACGCTGCGCCAGTATGCCTGTGGGATGCGCATGGGTCGCGCGAAGGCCGACGAGCTGGCCAGCATGCGGCGCGTGATGGCCGAGGCAATGGACGACGGCGCGTTTGGGGTCGCCTACGCGCTGATCTACCCGCCCGACTCGTTCGCCGACACGGATGAGATCGTGGCGGTCTGCCAGGTCGTGGCGGAGCACTCGGGCATCTACATCACGCACGTGCGCTCCGAGGCCGAACAGCTGGTGGAAGCGATCGGCGAGGCGATCACAATCGGGAGGCGGGCGAATGTGCCGGTCGAGATCTATCACCTCAAGGCGGCCGGGCGGCCGAACTGGAAGTTGATGCCGGCGGCTATCGCGGCGATCGAGGCGGCGCGCGCAGCCGGCCTGGATGTGACGGCCGATATGTATCCGTACGCGGCCTCGGGCACCGGCCTGAGCGCGATTTTGCCGCCCTGGGCCGACGCCGATGGCAAGCTGTACCAGAATCTGGCTGACCCGGCGATGCGCGCGACGATCCGCGCCGAGGTGCTCGAGCCCTCTGGCGACTGGGAGGCGATGGCGCATAACACGACACCGGCAGGCGTGATGCCGATCGGCTTCCGCCTCCCGGAGCACCAGCCGTATGTCGGCAAGCGGCTGGCCGAGATCGCCGACATGCGCGGCCAGCACTGGGTCGACGCCGCGCTCGACCTGCTGGATGCGGAGGGCCAGCGCATCGACACGATCTACTTCTCGATGGACGAGGCCAACGTGCGGATGCAGCTTGGCCTGCCGTGGATTAAGATCGCGACCGACGCGGGCGGCTACGACCCGGCCTGGGCGGCGCCGCTTGGGCCGGTCCACCCGCGCGCCTACGGCACCTACCCGCGCGTGCTGGGGCGCTACGTGCGCGACGAAAAGGTACTGACGCTGGAGGACGCGGTGCGGAAGATGACCTCGGCAGTGGCAGAGCGGCTGGGGCTGCGCGAGCGCGGGTTGCTGCGCGCGGGCTGCTATGCGGATGTGGTGGTGATGGACGCGGCGACGATCGCCGACCAGGCGACGTTCGAAGCACCGCACCAGCTGGCGAGAGGCGTTCGCGATGTGTGGGTGAACGGGGAGCGGGTGCTGCGGGGCGGCGTGCATACCGGCGCAACGCCCGGCCGCGTACTCAGCGGGCCAGGTCGGCGCGACCCGGCGCCATAGCAGGGCGGCCGTCTTTCGCCTTGCCTCTGATCGCCTGCTCATACCCCTTGCCATACCTGCTGGGGCTGTCATCCTAGGGAAACCTGGGGAAAATCGGGAGGTTTCGAGAAGCGCGGTCCAGCACCGCTGGCTGGCGTGGCACCTGTCCGCGAACGAGTCGCCGAGAAGCACCTAGTGCAGCTCCACGGAAATCCGTATCCAGTTCAAGCGACTAATGGTCGCCCCGTATAGGTCCAGCGGAATGGCTTGGCGGTCTGATTGTAATAGTCGATAAAGGCCAAGATGCGAGTGCGCAAATCCTCCACCGAGCTGAAAG
>WNGB01013218.1_pt1 | contig 21852 bp, 18 predicted proteins | sample 5400681 | NCBI WGS metagenome assembly WNGB01 (sample SAMN13153367, study PRJNA577476) | soil metagenome | isolation source: 115 cm soil or saprolite under grassland replicate 2 | place: USA:California | collected 2016-06-15
CGTGACCGCCGGCCTTGAACACCGGCACCTCGCCGAGCGGGTGCGGCTCGAGGTCGAGGAAGCGCCAGGCCCGGGCCAGCTCGGCGCCGGGGTCGGCGAACATCGCCTCGCTCTGCAGCACCAGCACCTGGCTCGGGGGCACCACCGCGTGGACCCGCTCGAGCTGCTCGGCGTAGCACCCGCGGGCCAGGTAGGAGAAGTGGCGGTAGGCGAAGCTGGAGTAACCGGGCTCGACCACCATGCGCTCGACCTCGCCGGCCAGCCGCTCGGGCTCGCGCTCGAGCGCCTGCCGGAAGGGCAGCTCCTCGCTGCCGAGCCGGCGCTCGTACTGGTAGTGCGACCATGCCCGGTCGACCGGGTCGCGCAGCACGGCGATCAGCCGCGCCTCGGGCAGCGTGGCCGCGATCCGCTGCGGCGCCAGCGGGTGGAACATGTAGTACGGGCTGGCCTCGCCGGTGATCGCGCGGCGCCCCGCGTCCAGCGGGAAGACCGACCAGTACCAGCTCGAGCCGCGCGAGAAGTTGACGTCGAAGTAGTGGCTGCCCTTCTTGAGCAGGCAGCCCGCCACGTCCGGGTGGCGGACCAGGTACTCGTACAGCGAGGTGGAGCCGCCGCGCTTGGTCCCGATGACCAGGAAGCTCGGCAGCAGCCGGGCGCGGCCCAGCCGGGCCAGCAGCTGGCCCGATGCCCGCGCCATCCAGAAGCGCGCGCGGCTCGCCGTCTTCGCCTGCATCCGCTTCGACCCCATCCCCGGCCCGCGTCCCCCTCGTCGCCGTCGTGACCACGCCGGACATCCTCCTCTGCACCCTCAGAAAAGTCGAACTTGACAATACAGACTGCGACCCATAAGGCTCAAGAGCAGACTCGCGTCTGCCACCTCAAGTCGCTCTCGATTACCGTGCGCAGGGGAGGTCCCCCAATGGGTCGCTCGCTCCGTCCCCGCGGTCGGCTGCTCCGGACGCTGCTCGCCGGGCTGGCTTCGGCCGCCGCTATCGTCGTCGCGCTGGAACTCGTCCTCGGCGGCCTGCGGCCCGGGCCGGAGCGGCCGCATTCCGGCTCCGTGCCGGGCGCGGCCGCCGGGCCCGGCACGACCCTCCCCTCCGGCGCGAGGGGGGGCCCGGCCAGCGGCGGCACGGCCACGGCCCCAACCGCTCCGGCGCGCCCCGAGACTCCGCCGGCGGCGCTCAAGCCGGTGCTCGGCGGGCTGCTGGACCGCCACCACGTCCCCCCGGCCCAGTTCCGCGGGATCGTCACCGGCTTCGTCGTGCCGGTTCCCTGGGCGGCGCTGCAGCCAGCGCCCGCCGCGCCGCTGCTCGCGAACAACCCGATCGACCAGGCAATCGCGGTCGCTCGTGCACAGGGACTCAAGCTCAAGCTCAGGGTCACCGCCGGGATCGACGCCCCCGAGTGGGCCAAGCGCCTCGGCGGCGCGCCGGTCCCGGTGAGCGACTTCTATGGCCGCAAGGGCACGGTGGGCCGCTTCTGGAGCGAGCGGTTCGGCCAGGCATACCTGCAGCTCCAGCGTGAGCTGGCCGCCCGCTACGACAACGTGCCCGAGCTGGTCCAGACCGAGATCACCCGCTGCACGACGATGTTCGCCGAGCCCTTCCTGCGCCAGGGCCGCACCTCCGAGAGCGTGCGCAGCCTCATCCAGGCGGGCTACACCGACACCGCCGACGAGGTCTGCCAGCGGCAGCAGGTCGACGCGCACCGGGTCTGGCAGCGCACCCGCTCGGGCCTGTCGTTCAACCCCTACCAGCGGATCTCCCCCGCTGGCGAGGTCGTCCCCGACGAGGTGTTCACCGAGCGGATGATGGTCTACTGCAAGCAGATGCTCTCCAGCCGCTGCGTGCTGGAGAACCACTCGATCCGCAGCCGCGGGCAGAACCGCTGGTACGACCGGATGTACCAGGCGATGCGAGCCCTCGGTGTCCCGATCGCCTTCCAGACCGCCGCGCCCGCGCGGATCGGCAACCTGATGGACACCCTGAACTGGGCGATCGCGCAGGGTGCCAGCTCGGTCGAGCTGCCCGTCTCCTACTCCACCGCCTCGAGCATGGCCGCGCTGGATCCCATCGACCAGCGCCTGAGGAGCATCGCGGAGCTGGCGAGCTGAGCGGACGCGGCGAGATGCGGCGGTCCTTGCCGCCGCGCGCGGGCGGCGGAGCCCTTGGAGCTGTCTGCTATCCTGCAATCCCTCGAGCATTACGAAATTCTCGATCTGCCCAAAGAGGTGACCGGTTCGTGGTTGGCGACGGCCTGGCTCCCCTGTTCATCGTCGGCGCGCCGCGCTCCGGCACGACCCTGCTCTACAAGCAGCTCTGCCTGCACCCGGAGGCGGCGTGGATCTCCAACTGGGCGCGCCGCGCGCCCGGCCTGCCGGCGCTGGCTCTCCTGAACCGGCTGGCGCCGAGGCTGCCCGGCGCCCGCCGCAGGACCTGGTTCGGCGTGGACGCCGCCAACGCCTACGTGTACGGGCGCAGGCGCCAGCTGGCCGAGCGCCTGTTCCCCATGCCGGTGGAGGGTGAGCCGATCTACCGCCGCTGCGGCGCCCCCCTGGACCCGGGCACGGCCACCGCCGCGGCCTCCCCCATGGCCGCCGAGGCCCCCATGGCCCCCGAGGCCATGGCCGCCGAGGCCGCCGAGCGGTTGCGGGCGGGCCTGCGGGCCATCGGGCGCTGGTCCGGCGGCCGGGTGCTGGTCAGCAAGCGCATCGCCAACAACCGGCGCATCCCGCTGCTCGCCGCGGCGTTTCCGGCGGCCCGCCTCGTCAACCTGGTCCGCGACGGCCGTGCCGTGGCCTGGTCGCTCTCCCGCGTGGACTGGTGGGAGGACGGCGTGGTCTGGTGGTACGGCGGCACCCCGCGGCACTGGCGTGAGGAGGGCCGGGACCCATGGGAGCTGTGCGCCATGCACTGGGTCCGCGAGCTCGCCGCGATCCGCGCCGGCCTCGCCGCCGTGCCCGCGGACCAGCAGCTCGAGCTCCACTACGAGGAGCTGGTCCAGGCACCGGTCGCGGTGGCGGAGCGCGTCGCCGCCTTCGCCGGCCTGCCGCGCGACCCCCGGTGGCCCGCCGAGCTGGCCCGGCTGCGCTACCCCCCCGGCAAGATCGACGCCTGGCGCGAGCGGCTCACCCCCGAGGCACGCCGGCGCATCGAGGGCATCCAGCACGACGAGCTCCAGCGCCTCGGCCACGCCATCTGATTCTGAGACGGTCAGACCGAGCCGGTCAGCGGCCGGCGTGCAGGTCGCGCTCGGCCGCGAGGAACCGCGGCCGCAGGCGCTGCCAGGTCTCGGAGAGCAGCTCCGGCAGCACCTTGGTCTGGCCCACCACCGGCATGAAGTTGGTGTCGCCGCCCCAGCGCGGCACCAGGTGCAGGTGCAGGTGGTCGGCGATCCCCGCGCCGGCGATCTGCCCCAGGTTCATGCCGAGGTTGAAGCCGTGCGCGTCGGAGTCCTCGCGCAGCGCCCGCACGGCGAGCTTGGTGAACGCCATGGCCTCGGTCAGCTCCCCGTCGGTCAGGTCCTCGAAGTCCGCGATATGGCGGTAGGGCGCGACCATCAGATGGCCCGGGTTGTACGGGAAGGCGTTGAGGATCACGAAGGTGTGCCTGCCCCGGGCCAGGATGAAGTTCCGCTCATCGTCCTGCTCGGCCAGCAGATCGCAGAAGATGCAGCCGCCGGGGTCCCCGCCGCCCGCCGCCCGCCGGATATACGCCATCCGCCATGGCGTCCACAGCCGGTCGCCGTTCATGCCGCGGCCGTCGCTACCCGCCGCCTGCCGTGGTCGCCGGCGCGGCGGTGGTCGTGGTCTGCTCGGTGCTGGCGGCTGTGGTCGGTGCCGCCGTCGTCGGAGGCGCCGTGGTGGAGGTCGTCGTGGTGGTGGAGGTCGTCGTGGCGGGCGGCGCCGTGGTGGAGGTCGTCGAGGTGGTCGTCCCGGTCGAGGTCGACGAGCTCGACGGCGTGGCGCTGCCCGAGGTCGTGCGGGGCGGCGCGGTGGTGGGCGGCGCGCTGGAGCTGGGAGGCCTGGTGGAGCTGGTCGGCGGCCGGCCGGTGGTGGGCGGGGCCGCGGTCGGCGGCGGCAGGGTGGACATCGGCGGGTTCGGCACCGGCACCCGGAACGTGCTCGGCGGCGCCGCTCCCGGCCTGGTCGTGCCCGGGATGACGCGGACCGCGCCGGCGTAGCCGTTGCGCCAGATGGAGGCGACCCGCACCACGTCACCGGTGTGGGGCGCGTGCACCATCAGGCCCTTGCCGATGTACATGCCCACGTGGTGGATGGTGGCCGGGTTGCTGGGGTTGTCGGCGTAGAAGACCAGGTCGCCGGCGAGCAGGTCGGCCACGGCGACGTGGGCGCCGGCGGAGAACTGGTCGGCCGCCACGCGCGGGATCGTCACGCCGGCCGCGAGGTAGGCAGCGCTGGTGAGCCCGGAGCAGTCGAACGTGGCCGGGCCCTCCGCGCCCCACTGGTACGGCTTGCCGAGCTGCCGCATGGCGTAGGCCACGGCGATCTCGGCCGCCCGGGCGGACCGCATCCAGGTCGCCTGGCCCAGCCCGCCGACCGACACCGCCCAGGCGTCGTAGGCCGAGCGGCGCTGCGCCTCGACCTGGCGCTGCTGCGCCTCGAGGGCACCCTTCAGGCGCCGGTCGAGTCCCTTCAGCATGGCCTCGAGGCGCTGGTTCAGCAGGTCGAGCTGCTTGCGCTGGGCCTCGACGTCGCCGCTGCGGCGCTGCTGCCGCACGAGGTGGACCGCCACCCGCCCCCGCACCCGGTCGAGGTCCAGCGTGCGGCGGCGGACCTGCCGCAGGTCCTGGCTGGCGGCCTCCAGCTCCGACTGCCCCGGCGAGCCGAGGCGCAGGGTGTCGAGGCGCTTCTGGGAGGCCGTCTGCTCCCGCTCGGCCGCACGCCGGCGCGCCATCAGGTCGGCCTGCTCCCGGCGGAGACTGCGCTCGACGACCTCGGCCTTGACGAGCTGCTCGGAGAGCCGCTCGAGGTCGGCGTACTGCTGGTCGAGCCGCAACTGCAGGTCCCTGGCCCGCGCCAGTGCCACCTGGTCCGCCGCGCTCCGCGTCGGGGGAGGCCGCTTGGGTGCGCTGGGAGCCGCCAGCGCCGGAGCGGCCGGGAGGACCGCGAGCAGCAGGGCGGCGACGACGGCACGGCGAACGGCTGAGAACCTCCAGTGCCGCTCGACCATGCCACCTCCCGCTGGGCGCTACACCGACGATACCGGGCAAACCGGATCGCAGCATCCTACCCGATCTCTATGTACTTCGTGCCCCCCGAACTACGTAGATTCTCGGGCGAGCAGATAGGGAAAACTGTCTGGTTAGTCTTCCGCGGGAGAAGCTGCCGCGTTCAGAACTGCGCCCGCTCGGTGCTGCCGGCCATGGCCAGGGTGGAGGCGCCGCCGCCCGAGATCGCCCCGGCCACGGCGTCGAAGTAGCCCGTGCCGACCTCCCGCTGGTGCCGCGTGGCGGTGTAGCCCTCGGCCTCCAGCGCCAGCTCCTGCTGCTGCAGCTCGACGTAGGCGGGCATGCCGCGCTCGGCGAAGCCCTTGGCCAGCTCGAACATGCCGGCGTTCAGGGCGTGGAAGCCGGCCAGGGTGATGAACTGGAAGCGGTAGCCGAGCCGGCCCAGCTCCTTCTGGAAGCGGGCGATGGTGGGCTCGTCGAGGTGCCTGCGCCAGTTGAACGAGGGCGAGCAGTTGTAGGCGAGCGCCTTGTCGGGGTGCTCAGCCTGAATGGCCTCGGCGAACCTGGCCGCCTCGTCGAGGTCGGGCGTGGAGGTCTCGAACCACAGCAGGTCGGCATAGGGCGCGGCAGCGAGACCCCTGGCGATGGCGGGCTCGAGGCCCGGTCGCACGCGCCAGTGACCCTCCGCGGTGCGCTCGCCGCTGAGGAAGGGCCGGTCGCGTTCGTCCACGTCGCTGGTGAGCAGGGTCGCGGCGAGCGCGTCGGTACGGGCGATGAGGACGGTCTCGACGCCGGCGACGTCGGCGGCGAGCCGGGCGGCGCAGAGCATGCGCAGGAACTGCCCGGTCGGCACCAGCACCTTGCCGCCCAGGTGGCCGCACTTCTTCTCGGCGGCGAGCTGGTCCTCGAAGTGCACCCCGGCGGCGCCCGCCTCGACCATCGACAGGGTGAGCTCGTAGGCGTTGAGCGGCCCGCCGAAGCCCGCCTCGGCGTCGGCCACGATCGGCACCAGCCAGTCGCGGCTGCAGCCACCCTCGACCGACTCGATCTGGTCGGCCCGTCGCAGAGCGTTGTTCAGCCGCCGCACCAGCGCCGGCACGCTGGAGACCGGGTACAGGCTCTGGTCGGGGTAGACCTTCTCGGCCAGGTTGGCGTCGGCCGCCACCTGCCAGCCGCTCAGGTAGATCGCCTCGAGTCCCGCCCGGACCATCTGAACGGCCTGGCCACCGGAGAGCGCGCCGAGCGCGGCCACCACCTCGCGCTCGCCGAGCAGGCGCCACAGCCGCTCCGCCCCGCGTCTGGCCAGGGTGTGCTCGACCGGGACCGACCCTCGCAGGCGCAGTACCTCATCGGCGCCGTAGTCGCGGCGGATCCCCCTCCAGCGAGGGCTGGAGGCCCAGTGCTCGGCAAGCCTGGTCGCGGCGGTTCCCGTGGACGGAACGGGCGATCGCATGGCGGCCACTCCCTTCATGACCAATGGCGAAAGCCGCGGGTACAACGGCTCACCCCAAAAGCGGTTGCGGTGCGGGCTGCGCCCGCGTGCTATTTATCTCGGAAAACACCACTCGACAATAGACGTCATACAGGTTTCAATCCAATCGTTTGTTGCTATTGGCATCATCGGCAGCACCAATACCACCAGCAAAGGCGGGTGCCCCGACCCCCCCGCTCTCCGGCCCGACCCGGGCGGGGCCCGGCCGTGAGGTGGTCGTGTAGGCTTTCGACCGAGCGCCAGCGCGGCGCTGCCGGCCGCCGACGCCGCACGTCTCAAGGCATGCAGCCCGACCGGACGGGTGCGGCAGCGGCGGTCGGAGGGAAGGCTGGGAAGGAGCCAACGCAGGATGAGCGTTCCGAGCGCGTCGTACTCGATGACGATGCGGGTCCACCTGGGATCGGATCCGCTCGGCATCGGCCGCATCACCACCGCCGTCGGCGAGGCCGCCGGCGTGGTGGTCGCGGTCGACATCGTCGAGTCACACCCTGACCGGCTGGTCGTCGACCTGACCTTCAACGCCTCCGGCGCGCGCCACGCTGAGGCGCTGACCGAAGCGGTGGAGGCCGTCGACGGCGCACACGTGCACAAGGTGAGCGACCGTACCTTCCTGCTCCACCTCGGCGGCAAGCTCGAGGTCACGCCGAAGGTGCCGCTGCGCACCCGCGACGACCTGTCGATGGCCTACACGCCGGGGGTCGCCCGCGTCTGCCGCGCCATCGCCGAGAACCCCGGTGACGCGCGCACGCTCACCATCAAGCGCAACACGGTCGCGGTGGTGACCGACGGCTCCGCCGTGCTCGGCCTCGGCAATATCGGGCCGGCCGCGGCAATGCCGGTGATGGAGGGCAAGGCGGTCCTGTTCAAGCAGTTCGGCGGGGTCGACGCCTGGCCGGTGGCGCTGGCGACCCAGGAGACCGACGAGATTGTCCGCGCCGTCGAGCTGATCGCCCCCGCCTACGGCGGGATCAACCTGGAGGACATCGCCGCACCGCGCTGCTTCGAGGTCGAGCGGCGCCTGCGTGAGGTGCTGGATATCCCGGTGTTCCACGATGACCAGCACGGCACCGCCATTGTGGTGCTGGCTGCGCTCACCAACGCGCTGCGCGTGGTCGGCAAGAAGCTCTCCGAGATTCGGGTGGTCATGTCCGGTGCGGGCGCGGCCGGCGTGGCGATCGTCAAGATCCTCCAGGCCGAGGGCGTCGGCGGGATCGTCGTCAGTGACCGGACCGGTATCCTGCACCCGGCCCGCGAGCGGCTCGACGAGAGCAAGCGCTGGGTGGCTGAGAACACCAACGTGGAGCGGCTCGAGGGCGGACTGCTGGACGCGCTGTCGGGGGCGGACGTGTTCGTCGGCGTCTCCAGCGCGGACCTGCTGCGGCCCGCGGACATCGGCGCCATGGCAAGGGACGCGATCGTGTTCGCCCTGGCCAACCCCGATCCCGAGGTCGACCCGGCCGGTGCCCGCCGCTACGCGGCGGTGGTCGCCACCGGGCGCAGCGACGAGCCGAACCAGATCAACAACGTGCTTGCCTTCCCGGGCGTCTTCCGCGGCGCGCTGGACGCCGGCGCACGGGCGATCACCGAGGCCATGAAGGTCGCCGCCGCTCGCGCGATCGCCGGCATCGTGGCCGACGACGAGCTGCGGCCCGACCACATCGTGCCGAGCGTGTTCGACCGCAGGGTCTCGCCGGCGGTCGCCCGGGCGGTCCAGGACGCCGCCGAGCACGACGTCGGGGCCACCGGGTGACGACCCGGTGAGCCGGGCGGGCATTCAGGCCGAGGCGGTGGGCGCGTGGTTCGCCGCCAACGTTGCCGCTGCTCGGCCGCCGCTCACCTTCGAGCTGATCGCGGGCGGGCACTCCAACCTGACCTACGTCGTGCGCGACGCGGCCGGTGCGGCCTGGGTGCTGCGCCGGCCGCCGCTGTCGGCGGTGCTCCCCTCCGCACACGATATGGGGCGCGAGCACCGCATCATCTCCGCGCTGCGCGGCACGCCGGTGCCGGTGCCCGGCGCGGTCGGGCTCTGCCAGGACCCGTCGGTCACGGGCGCTCCGTTCTACGTGATGGAGTACGTCGACGGGGTGGTCCCGCGCGACGAGGCGACCGTGGAGCGCACCTTCGAGGTGTGGCAGCGCGCCACTCTCACGGCCTCGGTGGTGCAGGTGCTGGCCGCGCTGCACCGGGTGGACCCCGACACGGTCGGGCTCGGCGACCTCGGCCGCCGCGAAGCCTACGTTGAGCGGCAGCTCAGGCGCTGGAGCAGGCAGTGGGAGCAGTCGAAGACCCGTGAGCTGCCGGTGATCGAGGAGGTCGGCCGCCGCCTGGCGGCGCGCGTGCCCCCGCAGCAGGGGCCCGCCAGGATCGTCCACGGGGACTACCGGCTCGACAACCTGATCCTCTCCCCCGCCGGCCACGTCCTGGCCGTGATCGACTGGGAGCTGTGCACCCTGGGTGATCCCCTCGCCGATGTCGGGCTCCTGATGGTCTACTGGTCCGAGCAGGGTGACGAGGCGAAGCCGCTCATCTCGTCGCCGACCGCCGTGCCCGGCTTCCCCACCCGCGCCCAGGTGGCCGCGGCCTACGCCGGCGCCACCGACCGGGACCTCGGCGAGCTCGACTTCTACGTGGCGCTCGGCTACTGGAAGCTGGCGGTGATCCTCGAGGGCGTGTACGCACGCCGGCTCGCCCGCGCCTACGGCCCGAGCAGCGAGAGCCACCAGGGGTTGGCCGCGCTCGTCGCCCAGCTCGGCGAGCAGGCCCTCGAGGCCACCGCCCACGCCGGCCGCTGACTGGCCGTCAGGTCAAGTTTCCGCCAGGTGTACGTAGGTGACGGCGGACGGGCGGGCGTCGGATGCCGGCCGAAATGCCCTCAGGGCTTCGAGACGGTACCCGCGGGTTGGTCCGAATTCTCCTCCGCCCTTCTGCGTAGAGCCCGCCGGGCAGCCATCGCCCCCTACCGAGCCCCGCTGGTCCTCTTTCCTGATTTCACGGCTCCCCCAATTGCATGAGTCTTTTCATGCAAAGACGGATTCAAGGACCGGGAGGAATCTGCTGATGAGGAAGCTCTTCGCCGTCGCCACCCTGCTCGGAGTCATGACCGCCGGGCTCGGGGTCATGACCGCGCCCGCCCAGGCGTTCACCCAGCCCCGCTGGTACCGGGGAAGCGCCAGCGAGGTCACCGTCTATCTCGAGAAGACACGCGTCAGCGCCACCAACTGGTCGTACGTCAAGCTGGCCGCCGCCGAGTGGGCCAGGAGCAGCCGGATCAGGATCGGCTTCGTCACCAGATGCCCCAGCAGGTTCTACTGCGTGAAGGTCTACGACGGCCGCTGGAACAAGCCCATGGCCGGCTGGGCCACGCTCAACGCCGACCCGCGGACCAACTACGCGTGGTACGGCACGCTGCACCTGAACAACCGCTACCTGACCAGCTCGGCCACCCGGCGCAAGACCGCCTGCCACGAGCTCGGCCACGTCGTCGGCCTCGACCACCGCAGGAGCGGCAGGACCTGCATGCGCGACGGCTTCGGCACGATGTACGGCCACCCGGACGCCACCGACTACACCAACCTCCGGAAGATCTACGCCCGTCCCTGAGCGCATGACCGCGGCGGCAGGCTCACCCCAACGGCTCTGCCAGGCTGGCGCCCTGGTCGGCGACCATGCTGACCAGGCGCCGGTCCCTGAACCAGGGGCGCAGCGTCAGGTGGGCCGGAGGCAGGTGCCCGTAGAGCAGCAGGCCCTGGCCCGGCGAGATGCGGCGCAGCGTCTCGGCCGGCGAGGGGTAGCGGGTGCGCAGCGACTCACCCTCCTTGGCGGCGGTGGCGCTGGGCGCGGTGAGCGTGCGGACGGTGTCGTCCTCCAGCAGGTGGGACAGCACGCCGAGAGTGGCCTGGTCGGTGATGCCCGACAGGACCACCTTGGCCTTGTGGTGATTGAGCAGGGTCTCCGCACGGTCGCCGTAGCGTGCCTGCATCTGGCTGATGTGCCGGAAGGTCGTGATGAGCTGCACGCCCCGGTTGGCCGCGCCGGCGGCGTACATGTCGAGCTGCGGCAGCGCGGCCGAGGTGGCCGCGTCGTCGAGCACCACCAGCAGCGGCGGGTCCAGCGGCCGGCCGAGCTGGCTGGAGCGCTCGTAGGCCAGGTCGATCACGTCCTGCACGAGGGCGACGAACACCGGGCCGAGCCGGCGCTGCTCGTGCGCGGGCGGCGGAGAAGTGGGTGGTCAGCACGCCCTCCCTGACGGTCGGATCGCTGTAGGCGGCGATCGCGGTGAGCACCGCGGCGTAGACCTGGCTGCGGTGCTGCTCGGTCAGGCTGGAGATGAGCTGCATGGCGTCGTTGGCGGAGGGCTCCCCGGCGACGCTGAGCGCGGCCGACACCTCGGCTCGCTCGTGGCGCTGCACCCACCGGACCACGTCGCCCATTGAGCGGTCGGAGGTCGCGGCCGCCAGCAGCAGCGCCGCCAGCAGGGTCGCGGCGGCGTTGTGCAGGAAGTCGGCGTCGGGCGAGCCGGGCGTCACGCCGCGTCCCGCGTCGATCAGGGAGCGGGCCATCCGGTAGGCGCCCTCCCAGGTGTCGCAGCGGCCGAGCGGCGTCCAGGTGGAGGCATCCAGCCCGGTGACCCCGGCCGGGTCGTAGAGGTAGACGTCGCCCTTGCGCCAGCGCTGGCTCATGGTGTGCCGGATCAGGTCAGCCTTCATGCAGGCCGCCAGGACCGGGCCCTCCCACTCGAGCACGGCGGGGACCACCAGGCCGCTGGTCTTCTGGCTCTGCGCCGGGCCCACCACGATCACCGACTGCAGCGGCTCGGCGGCGACCAGGCGCCCGCTGATGCGGCCGAGCACCACCCGCCCGGGCTGCGCCGCGCGCACGTACAGGTCGCGGAACAGCTGCGGGCGCGCCCAGCCACCGGGCCCGGTCTGGCCGCCGGCGGGGGTGGAGTGCTGCACCACCACGGTCGTGCTGAGCCGCCGGCGCAGCAGGCGGAAGCCCTGCATGAGGTACATGTAGGCGACCGTGCAGACGAGCAGCAGGATCGCCAGGATCAGGTAGAAGCTGATCGGCCCGGGCAGCAGGTCGCGGACGCTCGCCGGCCAGGCGGCGGCCGGGTCGGCGGGAGCGCGGAAGACTCGCGCCATCACCGCGCCCATGTCGCTCACCGACACTTTCGGCCAGGTGCCGCCGGAGTGGAGGAAGCCCGCGACCTCGCCCGCGAGCCACAGCAGGAAGGTGGCCCCCAGCAGGGCCGATACGGCGATCAGCAGCATCTGCTCGACGTTGCTCTGTCGCCGGATCGGCGGTTTGCTGCTCAACGGCCCACCATCCCGGTCACGAGGCGCCCTCGGCGGCCTCTGGCGTGCTCTGCTGCGCCCAGGGCGCGGAACGCGCGTCCATGTTGGCGTCGGTGTCGACGATCTCGCGCTCGATCATGCCATCGATGCGGTGCTGGACGATGAAGGACCGCCGCCCGACCCGCCAGAGCGCCTCGCCCCGCTCCAGCATGGGGATCTGGTCGCACTCGGTCTGGGTGAGGCCGAGCAGCTCGCGGGCCTGCTCGACCTCGCCGAACGACTGCCGGTAGATCACCCGGGTCTCGGAGTCCTCGAGCAGGCCCTTGGCGAGCTGGACCTGCTCGCTGCCGGCGTCGCCGGCGGCGGTGAGGTCGGACAGGCGGTGCATCACGGCGATGTTCTGCACGCCGTACTGGCGCGCCAGCTTCCAGCTCTCGCGCAGCCAGCGCGCGATCGCCAGGTGGCGCAGCACGACCCAGGCCTCGTCGAGCACCACCATGCGCCGCACGCCGTCGTTGCGCGTCCACGACCCCTGCAGCCAGGCCGCGGTGCAGGCCATCAGGATGGGCCGCGCCTCGTCCTTGACCTCGCGCAGGTTGAAGACCACCAGGCGGCCGGAGAGGTCGAAGTCGCTGGAGGTGGGACCGTCGAACATGCCACGCAGGTCACCGGAGCCCATGCGGCGCAGCGACAGGGCGAGCTGGCGCCCGTCCTCGGCCAGGCGCGCGGTCGAGGTGCGCAGCTCGTGCGCGGTCGCGTCCGACGGCTCCAGCAGCCGGTTGACGACCTGCGGCACGGTCGGCTGGGCGCGGCGGTTGCCTGCCTCCACCACCGCCTCGTGATGCGCCCGCTCCAGGCAGGCATCCTCCTCGGGCCGCAGGTTCCGCCCGAGCATCACCGCCGCGATCGACCGCAGCAGCGCAAGCTGCGCATCCCCCGCGATCATGGGGTCCAGCGGGTTCAGCCGCAGCGTCCCGCCACTGCGGAACCTGATCGGCTCCGTCCCGCAGAAGGCTGCCAACTGCTCGTATTCACCCTTTGGATCGATGATCCACGCGGTTCTCCCAAAGAGCATTTGCCGCCAAATGTAGGTATTATGGACGATGACATCGTTCGCGACGAAGCAAGCGCTGGGTTCGACGGTGAGGTCGTAGACGTGACGTTCTCCCACGTCCTCGATCGAAACGATGCGATCCCAGAAGACATCGGAGTCCAGGAGCCAGCCATATTCCCGGGTGAGTCCGAAGACCTCGCAGAAGGCGCGGAACCCGGGCCGATTCAGGTGACCCGTCTGCCGGTTCACGATGTGGCTGAACTGGAAGCGATACTTCGCCCCGAGGCGCTCGGCGATCTGCTTGAACCGTGCCGTGTCGGCCCGCCCGTCAGGGAGCCGGGTGGCGGCGTCGAGCCGTGCCCGCATCTCCGCCGAGAGTGACGGCGCTCCGACGTTGGCCTGGACCGCGCGGGAACGAGCGGCGCAGGCGGCCGCGAGCCGCTCTCGCTTCTTTCCCCAGAGTGGGATCACGTCGAGGAAGTTCTGCTCGGACTGGGAATAGACACGTAGCGTCCACGAGGGGAAGACCTCGCCATTCAACGTCGACCGATGGAAGCGGACGCCACTCTGTATCCCAAAGCGCAACAGCAGGTGCTGGAGCTGCCGCACCAGCCGTTCAGAGGCCAGGGTGGTGGATATGCCAGTCCCTTTCGAGCCGACGGTCCCGTCGCACATCCAGAAGACGGCGATGAACCGAGCAAGCTGATCGCGCGGCAGGCGGTAGATGATCTCCGGGATCGTCTTCTCGCGGGAGAGGGCACGCGGCACGCCGTGGCGGCGCAGGACCGTGGTGGCAGCGCCGCGCCGGCTGGAGTGGCCGTCTGCATATCGCCGTGGCTGCCCCTTGACGTTCCCGTTCCGGCTCCGGGTGGCGGTCGGCGTCGGCTGCCCACAGCCACAGGCGCAGGTGCCGTCGGGTGGCTCGATGAACCTCGCGTGGCCGGTCAGCTTCCAGTCATACCTGGAGACGTTACGGACACTGAAGCCAAGGCGCTCGCCAGCGGATCGCATGCGGGCCACGATCTCTGGGTCCGCCGAGGTGAAGCCAGCGCCACCGGTCTGGCCGGGGACATAGCAGCCCTCCGCGAGAATGATCGCGAGGAGGTCGACCTCCTCGTCGAGGATGCGACAAGGCTCCTCTGGGAAGGGCACCTGTGCCGGCGTGGCTGCGGTCTCCTCCACCGCGAGCTGGTCTGCCCGCCGCCAGCCGTCTGGCATCAGGAAGGGGTGCTCGGGCGTGGTGATGACCGACCGCCCGGAGGCGAAGGTCACCTTCAGGCACCGGGAGAAGCCGGCGTCGACCTTGGCGGTGATCGGCACCGCCGCGATCCGGCGCTGCGCGTCCAGGGTCAGCACCCGGCTGACGGTCTCGTCCTTGAAGACCTCGCCGATGGTCCGCGGCGCTCCGGTCACCGGGTCCATGACCTCGGTGTCCTCGTCGAGGCACTTCACAAGGGACGATTTCGCGTAGCCGATCTGCCCGATTACGAGCATATTCGGACCCGTGATTTCCTTTCCATAGAGTGTCCACGGGTCGAAGCAGAAGCTTCCCCCAAATACGTCGCGACCAATATAGACGCCATCGCTGCCCAAACCGCCCTCGGAGACGAACGGGTACGCAGCTTGGAGGTGCGCGGTGGTTACGCGGTGAGCGGGCCTGCGAGGTTTGATCCTCATCATTTCAGTCCACGGCACATAGGGAGTGTAAAGGTAAAACTGGAGTCCTGCTCGCCGTCGCAGCGTTGGATTTCGAGGCGGCATTGACCCGCGGCGTGCTCGACCTCGCCGCAGGCGGCGGCCAGCTCCTCGGTGTCATCGGCGGTGACGGTGATGTAGCCGGAGAAGCGCACGTCAGCGTGGCCGTCAGCCAGCTCCTGCTCGCGGCGGGCGACGGCGTCCGCCTGGTTACGGCGCTTGGCGGTGCCGATGAACCCCAGCTTCTGGCGCAGCTCCTCGTCGGCGACGTCGGCGGTCTTGGCGAACCCGACCGCGCGCATCGCCTTCAGCGGCGGCACCGGCTCCATCGTCACCGACACCGTGCGCATGCAGCGCGTCTGCACCAGCAGCGGTGCCATGAAATCCGGCCCGACGTCGATGCGCGGCCACTCCGCGATCCAGTAGGTGGCGTGCACCACGTCGTTGGTGCGGTAATAGCCCCAGTGCGTTGAGGTGCGCCGCGGCCAGGCGTTGCGCGCGCTCACCCCGTCCTCGCGACTGGGATCGACCGTGGCCAGCCGCGCCAGGTTGGTGCGGGCGTTGGGGTCGTAGGCCAGCCGGATGGTGGCCGCCAGCCGGCGCGGGCCGAGCGCGTGCATGACCTCCACCTCGGCCTGCTCCAGCCGCCGCGCCATCGTGTCCAGCTCCCGCGCGAGCACCATGCAGGCGCCGGTGTCGCGGCCGCCCGCCTGCTTCACGGCCTTGGCGGCCTTGCTGGCGTTGAGCTGCAGTGCGATGTAGAGCTCGTGCTGCTCGGTGACCGGGCCCGCCGCCTGCGTCAGGCGCAGGTAGCTCTGCAGCGGCAGCGCGTCCAGTCCGATGCTCGGGTCGAGCGCCTCGCGCAGGTAGCGGTTGAGCGCGTTGCGGTCGTCGGGGACCGTGCGCTCCAGCCACTGGATCCGCGAGATCGGGGCGCCCTCGCGGGCCAGCCCGGCGACCACGCCGGCCCAGCCGGCCAGCCGCTGCGCCTTGTCCTGGGGATCCAGCAGCACGAAGGAACGCGCGCGCGCCTGGATCACCGCCGTGTAGGTACCGTTGGAGCGGTCGGCCAGCACGCCCAGCTCGACTCCCCGGAACGGGAAGGCCAGCAGCTCCACCCTGCCGATGGGGTCGGGTGGCCGCACGGGAATCTCACCCCCTCGAAAGCGGGTACCGGCCTCAGGCGCCCCAGAGCGCCAGCGGTCACGCCCGATCAGCTTGCGACCGAAGAATGAGGCGACGACCGGGACCCACTCATTCAGGGTTCTACCTCCAAAGGGAACGAAGCTTGCGAGACCGCCCACCGTCAGCAGCAGAGCGCCCAGTGCCAGGCCGGCACCGCTGCGCAGTGTCTCCACCACCATGATGGTCAACAGCACCGACGCGCCCAGGACCAGCAGCTGACCCGGCCGCATCGTGCCGATCAGGCCGCGGCGCTCCAGCGGCCCGAACTGGTAGCGGACCTCGGTGTAGTTACGCATCCGAGCCCTCCGCCGCCGGTGACAGGTCGGGCAGCTTCAGCGGCCGCGGCACGCCATTGCCGCCGGCGGCGCTCGCACCGCCCGACACCCCGGCGCCGCCTGAGCCGTCGGCGGCCGCCGCGGCGGCGGCCGCCGGACCGTGTCCCCCCGGGACGGGCAGCGGCCTGGCCACGCCGCGATCAGGTGCGGACGGGCCGCCGACGTCCGGCGTCATGGTGTTGAAGCCCGAGGTGACGCGGCTGCGCGCGGCGGTCACCGTGGAGCTGGCCGCCTTGGCCGCGGCCGCTGGCGCGGCCGCCCAGCCCGCCGCGCCAGCTCCCGCGCCGGCCGCGCCGGAGCTGCGGAAGCGCGACTGGATCATCTGCGACACCACCGAGGTGCTGGTGAACGCGGTCGCACCCTGGGTGGCCTGGCGCAGCGCGGCGCGCTGCTGGCCGGCGGTGACCACCGCGGCCTCCGCCAGCGGGATCAGCCGCAGCAGGGCGATCGGCGTGAACGCGGCCATCAGCAGCAGCGCCCCACCCGCGAGCACGCCCTCGAAGCTGGCCAGCCCGCCCGCGCTCAGCCCCGCGGCGGCCATGTCGATGATCGCCACGATGAAGACCTTGGCGAAGATGATCGCGATCAGGAACTCGATCAGGCGGCGGCACCAGCGCCAGCCCGCCGGCCACACCATCGCCGCGAACCCCAGCGGCAGAAACAGCACCGCGACATAGATCGCCGCCGAGCGCAGCAGCAGCTCCAGCCAGATCGAGAACGCGCCCAGCACCACCACGATGGCGCCCAGCAGCACCCCGAACACCGGCACCGCCGGGTTGACCGTGCCCGCGCCGACCGCGCCCAGCCAGCCTCCCGTCTGGGTCATGAAGTTCTGCGCGCTGGCGGTGGCGTTGTGGCCGATGGCCGTGCTCATCCAGTCGCTGGAGTCGATCAGCAGCTGGGCGAGGGCCGGCGCGACCGCGGAGAAGATCGCCGCGATCGGCAGGAACACAAACGCCGAGCGGATCGCCTGCATCGCGTCGACCCGCACGATCGCCTGCGCCACCGAGACCAGCAGGACCGGCAGGGCGATCACCATCGCCAGCGCCAGCATCACCCGGTACTGCGAGCCGAACCAGCCGGCATTGACCACGTTCGGGCTGGTCGTGCCGTTGATCAGCGCACCCACCTTCTGCAGGAACCAGTTGCCCGCCGATGCCACCGCCGAGGTGAAGCTGCGCAGCGCGCTGTCCCCGGCGGCCGAGGCGACGTTGGTCGCCGCGCCAGAGATCGCGCCGTTGACCGAGCGGCTGGCACCCTGACCGAGCTGGCAGACCTTGCGGGCGATCGCGGTCTGGTTCTTGTCGCACGGGTCGGCTCGCCGGGCCTGCTGGCCCGCCACGGTCGTGGGCGGCGCCGTCGTGGTCTGCGTCTGCGCCAGCGCGGCGGGGGCGGTCACCAGGACCGCGGCAAGGACCAGGCCGGCCAGCAGCAGGAGCCAGCGGGCCCAAGGGGTTCTACTGTCCCGGGGCATAGTGGTACTCCTTGAATCGCTGGGCCTCGCCGACCAGGATCCCTGTCGGGGTGGGAGGCGCGTCATCGGCGACGGGGACCGGTCCGTCCTGGACGGTTGCACTGGTCTCTTTCCAATCCTTGTCGATCCACTCAAGCTCCACCGTCGTCACGCCCCATGCCTCCTGGACGGGCAGGCTGGAGTCCTGGTAGCCGCCGACGCCGGTGGTCCAGATCGCGACGCGGGCGCGCGCGCCATCGTAGAGCTCGACGCGGTAGCGCACCGGGATGGTCTGGAAGATCACCTTGTCCGGGTCCAGCGCCGCGCCCGCCTTCGCGCCGGCCCCGCGGCTCAGCGCCGCGACAACGGTCTGGGCGGTGGCGTCCAGCTCGCGCTGCAGCCGCGCGCGGGCCTCCGGAGCGGCGATCGCCTCGACCGCCAGCCGCCGCTTGGCCGCATCGAAGAGCACCTCGCTGGACAGCACCGCCGTGTAGTTGGTGGCGGCGCCGATCGCACCGGCCTCCGAGCGCGCCCAGCCGACCGGCACCAGCCCGCCGCGGGTGCGGCCGCTCCAGACCTGCTCACCGCCCGCCTCCGCCGCCCGCGGGACCGCTGTGGCCGGCGCCGAGGTTCCCGCCCCCGCCTGTGGTGTGGCGGCTCCGGGAGCCGCCGGGGTGCGCGGTGTGGCCGCGGGCTGGGGCGCGGCGCCAGTCCAGCGGCCGATCAACAGCCCGCCGGCGAACAGCAGCAGGGCGAGCACGAGCATGCCGAACAGCCCAAGCCCGCTACCTGCGCCGAGGCGACGCTGCTCGGGTGGCCCGTAGATCACCCGAGCCTGGCTCTGCTCACGTATCGCCAACCCTCACCTTCCCATCAGCCAGGGGGACCACCGGTGGAGGCGGGGACGGCGGTGGGGTGGCCCACCGACCGGCCGCTGCGCGGTGGCTGGACCGCTCGCTCGGTCCTCGCTCGGTCTAGGTCGTCCGGCCCAGCGAGAAGGCCCAGTTGACCAGTGCGGCGGCTGCGCCGACGATCACCGCTCCGACGATCGAATACAGCGTTGCACGCTTACCGACCGCGGCTTGGTGGTAGTTAGAGCTGAGGGACCCGACGCCCCACATGGCTCCACCGATGATGATCCCGGCGAGGGAGAGAAACAGGGCGAACGCACCAACACCGTTGATGACCTGCTGAAACGGCCCAGCTCCGGGGATGGCGCTGAAGTCGGGGGTGAAGTTCACCTTTTGCGCAACGACTACGTGCAGGTGGCGCATCAGCACGTACCTCCTTGGCTTCCAGAGTGCCGATTCCCTCGGCGACGGCCCCTCGCGGCGTTCGGTATCGGCAGCTCTCGTTCTACAGATGATCTTCTGCTAGAGCGGTAATGATTCGGTCATGTCATGTCGCGAACCCGTCCGCGACCGCGGCGGCCACCTCCAGGTAGGCGTGTCTGGTCACCGGACGCAGGCGAGCGACGTCGGTCTCGGCGCCGGCGGCCAGGTGCGGGTCCCAGGGGACCTGCACGACCGCGCGGCAGCGGCCGGCGAAGTGCTCCTTGATGCGGTCGACCTCCACCAGGCTGTCGGCCTGCACGCCGTTGACCACCGCGACGGCGCTTCTGACCAGCTCGGAGTGACCGTTCTCGTTGAGCCAGTCGAGCGTCGAGCTGGCCGCCCTGGCCGAGTCCAGGCTGGGTGACATCACCACCACGATCTGGTCGGCCAGCTGCAGGATCCCCCTGGTCGCCGACTCCAGCACCCCCGTGCCGGTGTCAAGGCAGATCAGGTTGTAGTGGCGCTCCAGCAGCGCGATCGCCCGGCGGTAGTCCTCCTCGCCCAGCGCCCTGGTGATGCGGGGGTCGTCGTCGGAGGCGACCACCTCCAGACGGCTGGGCGCCTGTGAGGTGTAGGCGCGGATATCGGCATAGCGCGTGATCATCTGCTCGTCGGCGAGCAGGTTGGTGATCGTCGCGGCGGTCTCGCGCCGCACCCGGTAGCCGAGCGATCCGGCGTCGGGATTGCCGTCAAGGGCGACCACCCGGTCGCCGCGCAGCGACGCGAAGGTGTGGCCCAGCATCAGCGTTGTGGTGGTCTTGCCGACCCCGCCCTTGCGGCTGATCACCGCCAGCGAGCGGCAGCCGGGCACCGGCGTCTTGGCCCGGGCCATCAGCTCACGCTCGGCCAGCTCCGAGGGGCCGGGGCCGAAGTTGACCCGGCCGCCGCTGAGCCAGTAGAGCACCCTGCGCCAGCCGTCGCGCGGCGCCAGCTGCGCCTCGCGCAGGTAGCGCTCGGCGGTGAAGTCGGACGCCGTGGCGGCCGAGGCGTCCCGCCTGGCGGGCGTGGTCACGCCCATCTGCCGCTGGGTGCGGGTGAGCTTGGGCTCGTCGCTGCGGGGCACCGGCTCGTTGCGGTAGCGCTCGGGCAGGTCGTCGTCGCCGTCGTGGTGTTCCGGCGGAGGGGTGGGGGTAGTGGTCCCGTTCCCACCGCCGAGCGGGACGAACGCTTCCTCTGCGGCGGCGTTCGGGCTGACCCTCGGCTGCTGTGTCACGGCGAACCCCCTAGAGCCCTGCGGGACCGGTGCGGCTTGGCGGATCCGGAGTTTTGGGCTTTGTCGTATCAAGTCGATATGCTCACGGCGTTGGGGAAGGAGAGCAGGTCATGCACCCGCATATGGCGTATCAAAGGTTACACTGCCCGGCAACGGCACAAAAGCGTGTGCCCAGCATGTGCCACCTGTGGCGACGCCTCGGCTTCGCAGCCGCCGCGTCGCCGCGGGGACGACGAGCGCCTCGCCGGTCATCACTGCTCCTTGTTCCGGGCCAGGGCCGGGCAATCCAAGCGCCCGGCTCCACCACTCGCATTCGATCCTAGGACGCTGGTCGGCTATCCTGTCAATGGTATCGAGCCCCTAAAATAGCACTTGCTATCACTCGCGTGTTGAACCCCCCGCTCGAAACTTCCTCTTGAACTGCACCCGGCCAATCCCGTAAGACACAAGCCTACGACGCCGCCCTGACACCCCGACCCGCACGGCGAGCAGGGATCGAGCCAAGGTCACCAGGTCATGAAGAAGCTCCTGATCATCATCGTGGCTGCGCCTGTGGTGCTGGTGCTGGTCGTGACGATGGTGATCGGCGGGCTGTCCACCGGCATCATCGGGGGGAACTCCCCCAGCCAGGACGCACGCCAGGATATCCCCGCCAACTACCTCATGCTCTACCAGCAGGCCGCGGATACCTGCCCTGGCCTTCCCTGGCCGGTGCTGGCCGGAATCGGGAAGGTCGAGACCAACCACGGCCGTCTGGTGGCGCCCGGGGTCACCGAGGGCGCCAACTTCGCCGGCGCTGCCGGGCCGATGCAGATGGGCGTCGGCGTTGGCGTGGCCGGCGACGCCTTCTGGCGGTTCGCCGTCGACGGCAACGCCGACGGCCGCAGGAGCCCCTACGATCCCGCCGACGCGATCCCAAGCGCCGCCAGCTACCTGTGCAAGGCGCTGCACGACAACGGCGGCGACCTGTCACGGGCGGTGTTCTCCTACAACCACGCGCAGTGGTACGTGGACAAGGTCCTGGCCATCGCCTCCAGCTATGCGGCCACCGCGGGCCTGCCGGCCGGCGCACCGGCCTCCAACGTGGTCGACGCCGCGCTGCAGTTCGCCTACAACCAGCTCGGCAAGCCCTACCAGTGGGGCAGCGCCGGCGAGAACGGCTTCTACGACTGCTCGGGGCTGACCCTGCGCGCCTACCTGTCCGGCGGCCTGCAGCTGCCCCGCACCGCCGCGCAGCAGTGGAACGCCGGCCAGCACGTCCTGGACCCAGGCTCGGTCCAGGCCGGTGACCTGGTGTTCTACGCCAGCGACCTGAGCAACCCGGCCACCATCCACCACGTTGGCATCTACATCGGCGCGGGCAACATGATCAACGCCCCCCACGCCGGCGCGGTCATCCGGGTCCAGCCGGCCTTCCGCGGCGACTACATCGGCGCGGTCCGCCCGACCGCCCACTGACAAGCCTGTTTGTAGGGTCCTCAATAGGGTTGGCACACAGATGCCATCTGTGCCAGATAGGTGCGAAGACCTCCTCTGTCGGTCTCAACGAAGGCGGTATAGCTCTGCTGGGGCAGACCCGACTCCGCCGACTTCGGCGGGGT
>WNGB01004299.1_pt1 | contig 21850 bp, 18 predicted proteins | sample 5400681 | NCBI WGS metagenome assembly WNGB01 (sample SAMN13153367, study PRJNA577476) | soil metagenome | isolation source: 115 cm soil or saprolite under grassland replicate 2 | place: USA:California | collected 2016-06-15
GCTCGTGCGTCATAAACTCCATCTCCGCTTCCGTAAACGGCACAAAACCCCAGTTGTTTTTCCACGCTTGATTATAAATCTGACGGAGCCGGCTGCTTTCCTCGCGAATATTCTTGAGATTTCCAGCCCGGATCGTGACGGCCAAACGCTTTCGAAAACGTTGGCCCAGTGGTCGCAAACGCGCCGCGGCTCTTGCGGGGTCAGCAAACCACCACGCGTACCAATCTTTCGCTTTGGTAAAACCACAGCTCTCGATCAGGTCCCGGTAGTACGGCGGATTATGTGCGGTCAATATTGTTGGAGGAAACTGAAACCCATCAATCAAAAGACCGCAGACATAGTTCGTTGAGTAGTCAATCGGACCCATGATTTCAGTGCGTCCCTTTTCGCGAAGCCAACTGGCTGCGCGTTCGAAGAGTTCGATAGCTACAACGCGATCGTTGGTGCACTCGAACAGACCGAAGCAGCCGACATTCGATTGGTGCAGCGTATTGTAGTTCGGATCGTCGCTCGCCATGATTCGGCCAACGATCTCGCCGTTTTTTCGGGCCAGAAATAATGCGGCATCGCCATGTTTGTAGAACGGGTGGCGTTTACGATCGAGGAACGCTTTGCGTTCGATTATTAACGGCGGCACCCAGGCGGGGTCATTTGCGTAAATCTTCCACGGAAACTTAATGAACGCATCACGCTCCCGGCGCGAGCTGACCTCTGAAATTTCAATGTTCGACACAGAAAAAGGCTACAATGTCATTCTGAGCGAAGCGAAGAATCTCGGATCATTTCGTCCGTATCCCATGGATGTTCATAAAACTTTGGCTGTTGTTCCCAGTCGTCACTCAGATCTAGCCACCGTGGGTTCCTTTGCTCAATAAGCGCAAGTTTTCTGCCGCGGCGCCAGCCCTTCAGCTTCTTCTCACACGCTATCGCGTTGTTCACGTTGCGAAAGTGTTCAAACCAAACAAGCCGATTCAGCTGATAGCGTTTCGTGAACCCGTCTACCTCGCCACATCGGTGCTGGCTCAAGCGCCGAGTGAGACTATTCGCAATCCCGATGTACAACGCCTTGCAATGTTTGTTGGTGAGAATGTAAACCCAATAATCGTGGTTGCGCATAGGGTGGAACTAATCAGAGATGTTTCGCTCCGCTCAACATGACAAAAGGCCTGTCAAGCGGGTTCTAACCTTTTCAGCAGCGATCCGGCCATTTTTTCCTGGCGAAACAGAAGGTAAACGAAGAGCAAATTGAGCGGGATCAGCTCGAACCAGAAGTAATAAATTGGTTGGCTGATGAACAGAAGGGCAAACAGAACCAGCATCCGGATGTTCGTCATCAACAGTCCCCACCATTTGAGCATTGGACGGGCTAGATTTCGATAACGCGCTCTTAGCCAGTCAGGAATTTCGCCGTGAAACAATTGGCCGACGACATCACGCAACATTTTCAGACGTGGTGCCAGCATTTCCTGCTGGCGAGTAAAGTTCAGATACAACGCAATCAGAAGCTTCTGCCACGGTGCCTGACGCCAGGTCAATTTTCGGTAATCCGATCGCAGTCCGGACGAGGAATCCAAGTCCGTCCCCGCTCTCGTCGTTACAAAGTAAAGATAAGTGCTGCGATAATAATCAGCGGCTGCTCCTTGCAATGCATGACTGACCCCCGCTCCGAGCGCGAGAAGACAGATCGCTGGCGACGAGCCTTCGAACAGATAACGGAGAGTCAAATGCAAGTAAACGCTGACGAAGACCAGGTGGTCGGCAATGCTGTCAATGATACGGCCCTCGCGGCTTTCCCGATGCGTCATGCGCGCGAGCTGCCCGTCCGCGTTATCGAGTGTATTTGCGCAGACATGGAGCACCATCCCGGCAACGTTGATGCTTAGGTCGCGATAGTAATAAAGGTGCCCCGCGGCGACGCCAACGATCCCGGCCAGCAAGCTCACGCCGGCCGGCGTCATCTTGAGGCGCGCAAACGACTGGGCCAGCCAAAACCCTATTGGCCTGTAGAAATAAAGATCGAAAACTCCCTCGACGTCGCGCGCTTTGAAAGTCGATTCGATCTTGGGGGCCGCCGTCTGAACAACCTGTGCCGGCATTAAGAACTCATCCTCACCGCCAGCTCAGACATTTTGCAGCGCAACCGGAACGTGGTCGCCTTGATTTTCGAATCCGCTTTGAGCGTGTCATCGAGAATGTTGAGCGCTTCATCTAGATCGGCGCGGGTATGTTTGGCAGTCACGCAGGCGCGGAAACAAATCTTGTTTTCCGGCACTGCTGGGTAATCCACCGGCGCGACCCACAAACCGCGTCGTCGCAACTCGTGGCCTAACCGGTACATGCGTTCCCGGTCCCCGATCACCAGCGGCATAATATACGTCGTCGACGTTCCGGTATCGATGCCGATGTTGCGCAGTTGCGCGTGAAAGTAATCGGCGTTCTCCCAAAGTTTTTTTCGCAACTCCGGCTCGCGCATTCCGATTTCCAGCGCTTTCAAAATCGCCGCCACCACCACGGGCGGCAAAGCGCACGAATAAACGTACGGGTGCGCGTAAAACCGCAGGTAGCGAAGGGTCTCCTTCGGGCCGGCCACAAATCCGCCCAGCGCGCCAAAAGCTTCTGAAAATGTGCCGTAAACAAGCGGTATGCGACCTTCCACATCGAATTTTTCCGCGGCGCCGCGACCGTGTTCGCCACAAGCGAGCATCGAGTGCGCCTCATCGACAAAAACACTCGCGCCGTGCGATTCTGCGATATCAAGCAGGGCCGGCAGATTCCCGAAATCGCCATCCATGGAATAAATTCCTTCCATCACCACGAGTTGACGGCGAGCCTGTTTGCGCGCCAGCGCCTTATCGAGCGATGCCGGGTCGTTATGCTCGAATTTGTCCGCGCGACATCGCGAAAGCGCCGCGCCGTCGCGCAAACTCAAATGCGAGCGATTATCCAGGATCGCTACGTCGTTTTTGCGCAGCAAACCGGAGATGGTTCCGAGCGCGCCACCAAATCCGCTGTTAAAAAGCATGGCGTCTTCGCGCCCGAGAAATTTTGCCACCTGCCGCTCAAGCTCGCGGTGCAGGTCCGTCATGCCGGAAAGCATCGGCGAACCGCATGCGCCGAGACCGTGCGTCTTCAACGCTCCCTGCGCTGCGGCGATGACATCGGGATGATTTGCCAAGCCGAGGTAATTGTAGGAACAAAGGTTGATCACCGAGCGCGGCCGACCGTTGTAATCGATGGTCGTGCGCGCGTCGGCACTAGCGAGCAGCTCCGGTTCATAAAGTTCTACCGCGAACCTGGCCTGTCGCATCCAATGCGTGAATCCGGACGGCGGCTCGAGCGGATCGCTCGTTTCGTGTGCCAGAAAATTGCTCAGACTGAGTTTTGCCGGGTCGTTGTTCATCAAATGGTACACTGCCTTTCGCTCGCTGCCCCCCCAACGGACGGCGCGTCCCAGCAAGATTGAGAGTTTTTATGTTTCACAGATTCCTTACGAAATTCTCCGCCGCAGCGGTTCCGTGTCGGGGCAGCCAATCTAGCGGGTTTCGGATTTCAGACAAGATTTTAGTAGGCAGCGTCAGTCGGTCGCGCCGATCCACCAAAGCTTTCGAGGCAGCGGCGGCGTCCCTACCTCTCGGGCAGTATGTAACGCGACTACAAGGGCTGAGGCGCGCTACTTCCGCGTGGTCCCAAAAACGTAATCCCAAAGCGGCGAGCTGATGCCGTATCCAACGTGATCGTCCTTGAAATGATGGCGGAGATGATACTGCTTCAGCCAGAGCCACGCGCCGCGTTTCATGGCGAGATGGTGCGTTGCGTAATGGAGCATGTCATAGCAGATATAACCGAAAACCAAACCCGCAAACACGGACGGCGTCAGGCTCCAAAAAATTAGAAAAAACAGGCCATAGAAAAGAAACGCTAGCGGGATACTTATGACTGGCGGCATAACGAGCCGCCGCGCATCGTTGGGATAATCGTGATGCACGCCGTGAATCACATAGTGCAACTGCTTTCCCCAACGAGTCTTCGGTTCGTAATGGAATACGTACCGGTGGATGAGATATTCGATCAGCGTCCACAGCAAAACGCCTAACAAAAACAGCGCAGTGACCGCTACCATCGACAATTGGCGTTGCCACAGAGAGACGTAAAGCATGTAGACAACGACCGGCAGGTACAGCATCAACGGAACCACCGGATGCACCCGCGAAAAAAATTCCATGAAATCGCTCTCGAACATGCGCACCGTTTCGTTCTTGTTCGAGACGTACAATCGATCCGCCATTGTTAAAAACTAATGGCCCTCGCACTCAGATCAAGACTGCCAGCGTGGTTGGCTGTGGAGTTCGTGACCCGTTGTGAGTCCGTCTTTTCTTTCATTCGTTCAACCCGCGAATAGAGACTGTATCGCCTGTCAAAAACGAACTGAAACAACAACCGGCTCCAGGACGAATGATATTTCAGATTGCCGTAAAACTCCGGCGCCATTGCGCGCAGTCTCGGCAGGTTGTTCCACGGAATCGAGGGCAAATCGTGGTGCTCGTTGTGATAACCCATGTTTAGCGCAACACGATTGATAGGCCCGTAATAGCTGAACGTTTCCTGGTCGAAATCGTAAGTGTAATGCTCCTGAATCCAGCGAGCACCGACCGGATGTAATCCAATTGAAAAGAAAAATGCGAACACGAGATAGAAAAAACCGGGCCAACCGCAAAAATAAACGACTGCCGCGTCGTAGAGGACCGCACACGCAAAATTGATAAAGAACCAGCGGTCCCACATCTTGATCGCTTTTAAACGCGGCGGGCGCGTTAGCTGAAAAAAGGGAAAGAGCATGAGCCAGATTGCCTTGCGATACCATCTATTACCGACCAGGCGCGCTTCCCAGTGGTTCGCCAGGTCCGCGTCATATTCGTAATCGCCCTGATGCGAATGATGCTTCAAATGATAGACCCGAAACCCCATCGCCCCGGGCGTAAGGTTGGCAAGATCGGCGATGATGGCCACCATCTTGTTCCAGCTTTTGTTCCGGAAAATCAGGTTGTGAGTTGCGTCGTGAATGATGACGTAATTCGCGTGATTCGCGAATGCGCCAACGCAATACGCGATGAGAAGGCTGAGCCACCAGTAACCGAACCCAAGCCTTCCCATTCCATACGCGATGGCTGTTTGCATAACCACAATTGAGACGGCGATCAGCGCCGTCCACGGATTGCGCACCATCAATTGCCGGACTTCCGGATGCGCTTTGATGATCAAGCGCGCCCGCCCCGGATGTGGCTGGTCAGATTCAGATTGATAAAACGCGGCCTGCATCGGTTTGATCAGGGTAAACCAACTACCAGCCTGGATAATTTCAAGCGCTCGCCAATTAAAAACGGCCGTAACCGAATTCGCATCCGCTTTCAATATCTCGCGACTTTGTGCGATTCCTGCGGAAAGATTGGACGAAGAACCTAGCGTGCCATGAAACATCCGCAGTTCTCGGCTTTTAATGCAAAATCGAAATCGTGCGTCTTTGTTGCCATCGCTCGTCGTCTGGTTGTGGCAAGCTCCGTGCCGCTGGTCGCTACTTCGATCGCCTCCGAGCCACTGGCCAAAGGAATCCAGGACAACTCGTTTTTCATTGAAGAAGCTTATAACCAGGAGCCTGGTGTGGTGCAGCACATCCTGAATGTTCCGATCAATTTCATTAACGGCTCGCGTGAGATCATCCCGAGTTTCACCCAAGAGTGGCCGGTCTTCAGTCAGACGCATCAGTTCTCTTACACCATTCCGTACGCCTTCACGGAAGACGACAACGGCATGGAAGATATGCGGCTCAATTATCGCCTGCAGGCGCTAACAGAAGACGAACGCATTCCAGCTTTCGCGCCACGTTTCTCGTTTGTCCTTCCGACTGGCGATCCCGATAAGGGACTGGGCGTCGGCAGCGTGGGTTACGAGACCAATCTGCCTTTCAGCAAGATCGTGAGCGACCGCTGGACGCTACATTTTAACGCCGGCGCATCGGTATTTCCTAACGCGCGAAATCACGACCTCATGAATTACAATCTTGGCGCCAGCGCTATCTTCGCCGTGAGCCGCGACCTGAATCTCATGCTCGAAACAGTTGCGGGATGGAACGACGATATCGCCGAAGGCGTTCTCTCATCTGAGGCGACTGTGAACCGCTCTACGACTGCACTCATTTCTCCTGGTGCGCGTTACGCGTTCAATCTGCCGAATGATGCGCAATTGGTCGTTGGTCTGGGCCTGCCTATCGGGCTCACCTCCGATTCACCCGATTGGGGCCTGTTTTTTTACTGTTCATTCGAGCATCCGTTCGGGCGAGTCGAAGCCGGTCGAGCAAAGTAAGGAACGCGACACTGATGCGGTTCCAATCGTTGGCGAACCAAATGTGACAGTTTGCCAGCAGCGTTTGCGCTTATCGCGCGGTATATCCGCCATCAACCACGAAAACTTGACCGGTGGCGAACGACGCAAAATCCGAACACAAAAACAGTACCATCCCGGCAACCTCCTCGGGTTGCGCCGCGCGACCCATCGGAGAATTCGCCATCAGCGTCCCGCGGATAGAAGGATCCTCAAACCAGTGTTTGGTCATCCCGGTCTCCACTAACCCTGGAGCGAGCGCGTTAATCCGAATCTTCTGTCTCGCGTACTCGAGTGCCGCCGCTTTGGATAATCCGATCACAGCATGTTTTGCCGCCACGTAGGGGGTTATGCCGGGATCCGCAATCATGCCGGCAATCGACGCGTTGTTTACGATCACACCTCCACCGGACTTGAGCATGTGCCGAATCTGGTACTTCATGCAAAGAAACACGCCCTTCAGATCGACGGCAATCACTTCATCAAAGCTTGCCTCTTCGAGCTCAGCCAACGGCGCTGCCTCAGGAAGAATTCCGGCGTTGTTGAACGCATAATGTAATGCGCCGTATGTCTTCACGGTGGTCGCGACCAGATTTTGGACCTGCTCGGCGTCGCGGACGTCTGTTTTGACAAAGAGAGCCTCGCCCCCATCGCTCTTGATCAATTCGGCGGTTTTAGCCCCCTCGGGATTTATGTCGCCAATTACCACTCTGGCGCCATGGCGGGCAAAAAGGAGCGATGTCGCGCGTCCGATTCCAGTAGCGCCACCGGTAACGATCGCGACTCTATTGGTGAAGTTAAATTGAGGAGAGTTGAGGGCCATGACAGGCGGACTCACCGTTTGCCAATACGTTTGGATCACCTTGCCAGCTCTATCGTAAACGCAAAGTCGATTCTCAAATCAATCGCACGCTACATTAGAGCGAAGTTATTCCCACGTAATCCCGGCGCTGGGCAGCCCGATCCTGAAAGTAACGGAAATGTTTCTTTTGTTTGCCTTCACAGGATTGGATCGTGGTCGATATGAAAGGCATGCGTACGGAACAGGACAGGCTTGGGTTGGTCGAGGCCCCGTCAGACAAGCTTTGGGGAAACGCAAACCTCCGAATGGAAATATCGCCCGGCCGGGATGTTTACGAGGTCCGTCCCCGCAAGGACAGGGACGGCTTTGATTTAATCAGCGATCGGCTGCGAGGCGGCCCGATCTGGTATGCGGGACCCGACGCAGTCCGCAACGCGGTCGCGTACGCGAAGTATCGTTCTCACTCCCGGTCGCATCGGGCGATTATTCGCGTGTTTGACGAATCCGACACTGCAATCGAGACACACGAATTCGCGTCCGATTTTCACAATTGGCAAGCACATCCGAAAAATCAAAAAGGTGTGATCCGGTTCCGATGAAGTTGTTCAGCGTGGTGGCGAACCGCTTAGGATCGGGGAACCTGCCGCTGCACCCGGGCCTATGCCTGACCTCAACGGCCCTCGCGTTGGAGATTGTTTGCGAAAGCGTCGCCGACTTCAGCTTGCCCTCTTTCGCGCGCACGTGAAAGCCTTTGCGCGACTCCCCGGAGTCCCGGCCTCAAACGCGCTTTTTCAATGGAGCGCCGCCGAGCAGCGGCAGAACGAAAAGATTTGCCAGGATATCGATGACACATCCAGCAAGAACTACGAGGCCGAAACGCTGCGTCGGTGGAAAATCCGATAGCACGAAAATGGCAAATCCTGCGGCGATGACCACATCGGAATAGACGATTCCGCGCCATTGCTCTTCGCGTCCGCTCGCCCACGCGTCCCACCCTTTCTTACCGTCGCGTTGCGCGCGGCGGACGCCGAACACCAGATGAATCATCGAATCAATCGCAATGCCGATGCAAACATTTGTGGCCGGAGCGGAAATGATGTCCACCGGCACATGAAACCACCCGATGCCACCGAGCATCGATAGTGGCACGAGAGTCAGGCTCGCGATCATCGCGAATGCGCCTCGGACGGATCGCGCCACGACCAACGCGATCAAGACAAACAGCAAGTTCAACCAGAACAAACCTGTCACCAAACTTTCCGCGACCAGTTTGGCCAGTCGCCCTTGCAAATAATAAATGCCGCCCACGAGGTCGGCCTTAAATCCATACTTGTGACAGACAGCACGAAGATCATCGACAACATCAACGCGATATTTTGTCCGACGCCCCTCGATCATCCGAAGCATGAATACCGCTTCAGTGCGGTCCTCAGTTACGAAACTTTGGGCTACCCGTGCGTACTTCGGCTGCTCCATGATCTCCATCATTTTTTCGTAGCTGATGAGAAAGGAAAATGGTGTGCGGTCGCCTTCGGCGAGAAGAGTCGGCAGCGAAATAACTGTCCCGACCTGTTTCTGATTTTCCAGCGCGCCATGCAACGTCCACATCTTCTTGTAAGCATCGTCGGTGTTCAGTCTGCTTCCGTTTGATGCGGACACGACCAGCGTGAGCGGGTTGCAGCCGCCGGTGCGATCTACGAATTCCAAGCCATCGCGCAATTCCTGATTCGGCTTGAAATAATCGAGAAGACTCGGATCCGTGTTCACCCTGGTCAGGCCAAATCCCAAACCTACGCAGAGCAAAATGACGCCTAACGAGAGCAGCGCAAATCGGCGCGACCAAAATGCGTGTGTAGGTTCCGCCTCCACAATTTTGCTTTTGCGCGGGACGGCCCAGCGCAGGAAAGCCGGATACATCAAATACGCGCAAATGAACGCCACGACTGAGCCCAGCACGCCACCAAATCCGAGTTCGCGCAGCGGTTTGGCTTGGACAATTAACAAGCTGGCGAAGCCTAACGACGCGCAGACCATCGACCAGAACGAAGGCGGAAAAGTCATGCGACGCGCCGCTGCTGTCAGGTCAGGGGTTTTCTTACCGATGCGGTGCCCGCGATCCGCCAGTGTTTGCCAGTTAAATGTCATGTAAACCAGGTGCGACAACGCGATCACGAAAACGATTGTGCCGAGATTGACCGTCAGGATGCCGATCTTGTGACCGAGCATCGATTGCAGAAGCAGCGTCAACAAAACGGCGCTGGTGCACGTGCAAAGCATTCCCACGAACAGGCGCGCCGACCGGAACAACGCCGCCATCGTTAGACCAAACAATACGACCGCCGTAAGACCGAAGTAGCGAAAATCATGCGCCAGACTGCGCCGAAGCATTTCCACTACGTAAGGCGGCCCGGCGATATGAATCCGAAAATCTCGAGCGTCGAGATCATGCACGATCTGCTCGAGGCGCTGGATCGGTTTTTCCGTGTGACGGCCTTTCATGAAAATGATCACGTTGCTGGACTTTCGGTCGTGCGCGATCAGCAACCGGCTCCAGAACGGGCTCTTCAACGCATCCTCAAAACTTTTTGGTCCTTCGGCCAGACTCTTAACCGCGCTTACGCCGCCAATGTTGTGGACACGCTGTGTGAGTTTCTGAATTCGTTCGAGATATCGCGGCGAAGAAATGTCGCGCGACGACACCGCCAGAATCACTTCTGGTTGCGACGGAAAACGTTGCTCGATCTTTTTGGTTTGCTGGATTCCCGGATCATTCGTCGAAAAGAAAAAATTCTGATCCACCACCGGGTTGAGATCCACGAGCATTGCCACCGACAGGAGCAGAGCGCCGGTGATCGCGAGCATCACCCATGGATTGCCGGGAGAAATTGGCCGCATCAGGGGAATCTTCCCCTATTCAACGCGGCTGCCTAACCAATTAGAGGCAAAAGATTGGCCGCCCTATCGGGATTCAAGTCCTGATTTGCAGCGGCTAAGTTTCTTCAGCATGTCCAAATCCCTGCGATGAGCGTTTCTTTCTTTTGCTCGCGTCCATCCCTTGTATTGGTTTTCACGTCTTCGTGCCGTTCGACTCGCTGCGCTCGCTCAGGATCATTCGACGCGGTCCTTTCGTCCCTATCGCAATGTATCCGAGACTCTGCTGCGTGAAGCGCAGTCATGAGCGAGGCCTTGAGAAAGGCCGAGTCGAATGGCGACCCTAACGGGATTCGAACCCGTGTTACCGCCGTGAAAGGGCGGTGTCCTGGGCCTCTAGACGATAGGGTCACAAAAGCCGGGCAATATCAGAATTGCCATGCCTTCACGCAAGGCAAATTGCCGGATTGTTTCAGGTTTTTCGTTCGAGACGGCGCATGGCACCGTAGCTACAGACTGGGATTCAGTTCGTGAATTAACGCCGCGGCGCGCGCGGTTGCGCCTTGATGCTCGCTCAAAACTTCGCGCGCCCTTTGGACGAGGCGTTGGCGCGCTTCGCTATCGCGCAAAAGTTCGGCGATCGTCAGTTCAAGCGAATTCATATCGGGAACCTGGATCGCCCCTTTCTTCAATACGAGCGCATTGGCCAGTGTCGCGAAGTTCTCCATGTGCGGACCAAACACGACTGGTTTGCCCGCGATAATCGGCTCCACGGGATTTTGCCCGCCGTGCGCAGTCAGGCTTTTTCCCATGAACACAATAGTGGCGATCGCATACCAGCGATGAAGGTCGCCTGTTGTATCGAGAACAATACAATCCGCATCTGATTCACGACCGATCGCCACTTCGCTTGCCAGTGTCACGCGCATTGGCAAAGCGCCGAATTGCGCGCGGATTTCGCGGAGCCGTTCGACGTGCCGCGGCGCAATGAACAACCGCAAAGATGGAAATTGCTGACGCAAGCGCAGAAAAATGTTGGCCAGAATTTCCTCTTCGCCGCGATGAGTGCTGCCGCCGAACAATACCGGGCTCTCTCGATCCGCAGGATTGAAGCCGGCTTGCTGCGCGCTTTCTGGCTCTTCCAAACGCTGGCCATCCCCATCAGGATCGTATTTGATACTTCCAACCGCTCGGATCCGGTTGCGCGCAACCCCGATCGCAACCCATCGATCGACATCATCCGGCTCCTGTGCGCAGACCAGATCCAACAGCCGAAATGTGGGCGCCACAAAAAATCGGAACCGTCGAAACCTCCTCTCCGATCTCCGCGACAAGCGCGCATTCACCAATATCGTTGGAATTCGGCGTTCGTGCGCGAGTGCGACAAGGTTTGGCCAAACTTCAGCTTCCACCAGCAAGATCCGTGTCGGCCTGATCACCGAAAACGCACGTCGCATGATCGGCCAGTAATCGAGCGGTGTGTATAGGACTTCGATCCAGGGCGGTGCGTTCTTGTTTGCCAGTGCGAAACCAGTTGTAGTCGTCGTGGTCAGGACGCAGCGCAAATCTGGTTCGAGCGCGAGCAATGCATGGGCCAGTTTCAACGCGATATTTACTTCCCCAACGCTTACCGCGTGCAGCCATGTCGATTCTCGCTTCGACAGACGAACGCGTAGTTCACCATCGTAAATTCCCAGGCGTTGTCCGAACTTTTCGCGGTAACCGCCGCGACGAATCATCTTCACGAAATAGCCCGGTAAAAAGAACAACAGTCCGATTGGCCAAAACAAATTGTAAACAAAGCGGATCACGACAGTTTTAAAATTTTAGAGCGACGCGAGGACGCGTGCGCACTCCCAAAGCTTCGCGAAACGAGATTCACGTTCTCAACAATTTCGCACGCAGTGTTTTGGAGTGCGGTGAGTCCTCGCACCGCTTTGGGACAGAAACAAGACTTCAGTCGCGCCGTATCGCTTCTGGCGAAGCAAACGCCACAGTTTCATTTCGGGAAGAGCTTCTGCCGGCTGTTTCTCCAAAACGAAAATCCCATCTGCGTTCATTAATTGAGACAACGCTTCGTTAGCCAGCAATCTTTCGGTGAAACGCTCACCGGCCTCCGTTTTTTCGTACGGCGGATCCGCAAAGATGACGTCAAACATTTCAGCGCGGGAGGTGTGCCGGAGGAAATCGAAGACATCCTGCTGTCGAACTCGTCCTTTCAACTTTGTCTTGGCCAAATTGTTCTCGATGATCTCTGCCGATTGTCGATCTCCCTCAACAAAAACAACAGAAGACGCGCCGCGGCTGAGCGCTTCAATTCCGAGTGCACCGCTGCCCGCGAAAAGATCCAGGACGCGCGCCCCCACCATGGAATCGCCCAGACTGGAAAAGATAGCAGCTTTGACACGGTCCATCGTTGGTCGCACACCCCGCTTCGGAACTGCCAGGCGGATTCCGCCGGCGCTGCCGGCGATCACTCTCATGGCGACGCGGCTGGCGTTGGTGTTGCAGTAGCCTCAGGCAGCGCCTGCTGGGGTGAAGCGGAAGTTGATGGCGCGGCGGGCATCGCGCTGCCCGCGTCGCTACGCTCAGGCTTTGCGGGCGCCGGTTCTTCGATCTGTTTCTTTTTCTTTTTTGCTCGCTCCTTTTTTCCGCCGCCAAAGAAGCTGTTTATCATACTGCTAAGATCGCGGCCGACCAGTCTGTCCATTAAGTTTGTGCTCGGGCGATCGATGGTGCCGCCAACCTGAAAGTCGATGGCAGAATAGCCCGGTTCGTTGATCGGTTGAAAATTCTGGCGAATCGCTTTGAAAAGCTGGCCGCGAATTTTGTCGTTGATGGCGAGCTGCGAATCGAGTTTCAGCTTGCCGTTAAACGTAACTGTTCCCGACGCTGTGAGACGAATATTCGGAGAGCGCAAAATCAATTCGTCGATTGTGACCAAGCCTGGACGCACATGATATTTCGCCTCCGCTTGCTCAAGATGAAGCTCTCTCAGTTCTTCAATCTGAAGAACCTCCCCCAGTAGCACGAGCAAGCTGTATTGCTGGACCCGCCCGTCGCGCAGGAAAATTTCGCCCTTTCCATCGAACGCTTCTGGATCGGCCGTTTTGCCGGAAGCCTCGAAATCTCCCTCCAATTTGCCCTGGACGATTCCCTTGGGTCCGCCTGCATTTGCGATAATCTGATCGGCCAGCACATTGCGAAACTTTACGCTCGTGGTAAACGGAGAATCCTCCGCTTCCGGTTGCATCGCAAAATAGCCGTTGATCTCACCGTTACCGGCGCGCGCGGAAATCTTGGAAAGCTCCAGCACGTCCGGCTCGTAACGCAGTGGGGACCGCAATTGCTCCAGAAAAAAACGGTCCTGCAATGAAATTCTCGCCACCCTCGTATCGCCGTGAAGCGCGAAAGCGCTGCGGATGCTGGTGCGAAAGTCTACTCCATTAAAACTCGCAAGCAGCCTGCCGGCGTGATCGAGAAAACTGAAATTGCCATTTTTAATACTGACGCGTCGAACCTCCGGAGGCATCGCCAGTCTCGGTTCCCGCATCGGAGATGGATTGTTGACTATCGCCTGAGCCGGAGAAGGACGATTCGCCGGAGAAATGGCAACGACAGGAGCCGTCGGTGTTTGACGTGTTTGAGAGGTTTGAGCGGGTTCGCTTTCTGCGTCCGGCTGGGACACAGTTGGGGCCGCCGTCTTTGTTCCTCGTGATCTGGGTAATTTCCATTTTCCTTCCACGTCCTGCAGCCAGACTACATCTGGATTGATGAGCGCGACCTCTTTGATCACCAGGCGCCGGGAAAAAAGAGAGAGGAAACGAACGCGCAGTCGAAATGTTTTTGCTTCCAGGAAATGCCTCGGATCAACCGGCGAAGTTTGCGCAATCGTGATGCCGCTCAGCTCCAGTCCACCCCAAGGCGTCACGCTCATGCTGCGGATTCCGAGCGTGGTGCCAAGGCGTCGGCTCAATTCCTGTTGAATCTTTGCGTGTGTACCCTGCGATTGCACATATAGATTCACGCCGGTCAAAAGGATCGCGCCAAGCGCAACCACCGCCCCGAGCGCAATCAATGGAACCCTGCGCAATTTTTTCACCGTGAGACGTTACGCAGTCCGAGTTTGAAGAAAAGACGAAAGCCCTCTGCTACTTTTCCTTGTGACCGATACGATTGTCATTCTCAACCCAACGGCGGGCAGTCCTGAACATGTTCGGAGCTGGCAGGAGCGCACCGAATCACTCGCTGGCGACTGCCCGGTCCGCGTTACATCACATTCTGGCGAAGCGGAGGCGCTGGCCCGGCGCGCAGTCGAGGAGGGATTTGTGCGGATCGTCGCTGCAGGCGGCGACGGAACAGTCAGCCAGGTAGCGAATGGACTCGCGGGGAGCAATGCCACATTGGGCGTGCTCCCAATGGGCAGTGTCAATGTTTTCGCGATGGAGCTTGGCTTGCCATTGCTCAATCTCCAGCGCTGCTGGGACGTTATCGAAGGCGCAAACGTTCGTCTGGTGGATATGCCGAGCGCAAATGAGAAATATTTTGTCCAGCTCGCCGGCGTGGGATTGGACGCGCAGGTGGTGAAAGAAACCAGCCTCGCATTCAAACGCAGTTTCGGTCCGCTGAGCTATCTCATCTCCGCAGCGCATATCGCGGCACGGCAACCGCCAAAGCTGTTCATCGAGTCGGAGCATACTTCCGTGGAAGAAGGATCGTTTGTTCTTGTGGGAAACGGGCGCCTTTACGGAGGGCCCTTCCCGTTTTTTAAACACGCTATCATCGATGACGGCTTGTTTGACGTCGTCGTCTTCAAACGGCTGGGCTATCTCGAAATCATCAAATATCTCCAGGACGTTGTGTTCAGCTCCGACATTAAGGTTCCGGAGATCGAATATTTTCAGACGCGGCAGCTTCGCATAACCAGCGAACAGGACGTTCCCCTGGAGCTTGATGGTGAACTCGCGGGCAATTGCCCGGTTGATTTCCGAATTCGGAAGAGAGCGCTTCGGGTTTTGGCGCCCCCGCCGTCAGCCTGATCGGAGATTGCGGTGTACCGCGAACCGCAAAAAATCCAGAAATCATTTTGTGTTAAACACGTAACATGAAGTTGCAGTTGTTTTGCGCACTCGGCGTCAAAGAGCCGCTGTAACCGGCTGGCCTTCGCTGAAATCCGCGTGATGTTCTGCGCGATGTCTCGTAGTGATCGTTGGATTCGCGAAAAAGCGGCCGCGTCAATTAATCCCTCACAGGTCGAGACTGCCCTGGTTCATCTTGAGGAACATTGGCCCGAAACCGCTCAGCCTCTTGCCGATGTCGTCGAACAATTTCCGCTGGGCGAAGCTGCCCTGCTTCATCTTCTCGCTGTCTCCAGTATTTGCGCTGCGCGGCTCACGCACGACCCGGACAGCCTTCTGTGGCTTTGCCAGCCACAAATCTGTTCTGCGTCTCGCGGGTATGCGGAGATGCTGGGCTACTTACAGAGATCGGCTGGCACCTCGATCGCAGATCAAGGTTTTTCTGCTCTTCGCGTTTGGAAGGGCCGTGAGATGACGCGCATCGCTGTTCGCGAGCTTGCAAACGTCGCGTCGCTCGAGGAAACCACCGGCGAGCTTTCGCAGGTGGCGGAGATTTGTATCCGCAATGTGTTCGAACATTGGAACACGGAATTGCGGCAACAGTATGGTTCGCCCAAGGCGGAATTCGCGATTCTTGCACTGGGCAAGCTCGGCGGCGGGGAGCTAAATCACAGCTCAGACGTTGATCTTCTTTTTCTCTACAGTGAGGAAGGCCAGCTCACGGCGCACATTTCTTATCACGAATTCTTTAACCGGCTGGGAAAAAGAATCCTCGAAACATTTTCGACCGGGCATCCGGCTGGCTCGCTTTTCCGCGTCGATCTGCGTCTGCGACCGGAAGGCTCGGCAGGGCCATTGGCCCGCTCGCTCGAGAGCATGGAAAATTACTATGCGGGGTTCGGCGAAACCTGGGAACGTCTCGCGCTGATTAAGGCGCGCGGAATCGGCGGCAGCCGCGAGCTTGCTTACGAATTTCTGCGGCAACATCAGCCGTTTATTTATCCCAGGAGCGCATCGCCCGATTTGCTGGATGAAATCGCCAGTATCAAGCGGCGCATCGAGCGCGATATCGTCGGCGCGGACAAGCTCGAACGCGACGTGAAACTTGGACGCGGCGGTATTCGCGAGATCGAATTCATCGTGCAGACTTTGCAGCTTATCCATGGAGCGCGGCATCCGTTCTTGCAGGAATCAAGTATGCTCAAGGCGCTGCGAGCGCTTCGTGAATTGGATCTTCTTCCGCGCGAGGACGTGCTGACTTGCGACAACACCTACCGGTTCCTCCGCCGCGTGGAGCATCGTTTGCAGATAGAGGGCGAACAGCAAACGCACATTGTTCCTCGAGACCCGGAAGCTTTGCGACGTCTTGCACTGAGCCTCCGGTTTTCATCCAGTGAAGATTTCACTGCGGCGTTGCAAGAAAGGATGCGCGCAGTGCGTCCGATTTTTCAACGGATCGTTTCAGGAACATCAATATCCCCGGCCACAGTGCCCAACGCGGACGATCTCGAAATTTTCAGCGACCAGAAACGAGCAACCAAGGCGCTATCCGACCTTGCGCAGGGCGCTGGAAGTTTCCATATCGCACCGCGAACACGGCAGATCTTTCGCAAGCTGCGTCCGGCCTTACTAGGATGGCTTGCTAAGACCGCAGACCCGGGTACGACGCTCAATCAATTCGTTCGCCTCGTGGAGGGTTACGGTTTGCGGAGTTTGTTCTTTGAGCTTCTGGTCGCAAATCCTCGATTGCTGGAGCTGGTTGTGAAGACTTTTGATGCCAGCCGCTTTGCCAGCGAGCTTTTGATTCGCCGTCCGCAGCTTCTGGAAGACATCACCCGAGATCCAACATTTGATGAACCGCGATCGGTAGGGGAAAATTTGAGACGGCTCGATTCGTTAGGCGCAAATGCAGACAACCTGGACCCGATACGCACCTACCGGCAAAGGCAAGTGTTGCGCATCATCCTGCGCGACGTGCTGGGACTTATCCAACCAGTGGCGACTTTTGCCGAGCTTTCAGACGTCGCGGAAGCGTGTCTGGTTGTTGTCGCCAAGCTCCTCGCAAGTGAGCAACTAACGGTCATCGCTCTCGGGAAATTTGGTGGACGCGAGATCAGTTATGGCGCGGACCTGGACGTTTTGTTCGTGGGCGACGACGTTCGCGCCGCGCAGAATCTTATGAACGCCATGGCGCACCCAACGGCCGAGGGAAATATCTGGGCACTGGATGCAAGGCTGCGCCCTGAAGGCGAAAAAGGCCCGGTTGTCTGCTCACTTGAAACTTATGAATCGTACTATGCGAGCCGAGCCCAGCCTTGGGAATTGCAGGCTCTGACTCGCGCACGCAGCATCAGCGGACCGTTGCAAAACGAATTCATGGAAATCGCAAAACGCGCATGGCGTCGCGCATGCCAGGATGCCGGCCTTTTCATAAAAATCGACGACATGCTCCAGCGCATTCGGCGCGAGCGCGGAAGCGGTTCGGATTTTCTCAATTTGAAGACTGGAGCTGGCGGCATCATAGAAGCGGAGTTTCTCATTCAAGCGTTGCAGATGCGCGGAAACATCTGGGAACAGAACTGGGAGCGCGCCGTCGATCGATTGCACGAGCATGGGCATATGGACAAGTCGGAGGCTGCGAAGCTCAAAGACTCTTATGCGTTCCTGCGTCGCTGCGAACTTGTGTTGCGTCGATATGACAACAGAAGCATTTCAACGCTTCCGAGCGATCCAGACGAACAACGAAAGTTTGCCATCCGCCTTGCCTATCAGGAATTCGACCCTTTCCGTCGCGATTATCTCGATTCTCGCGAGGCGATTCACGCGCTTTACCAAGAGCACATTACGCCGGCTTAACCGAGGTAACGATCAACGTTCGCCCAAGCAGCAGGCCCGGTGAATTCATCGCTCGGACAGCCCAGGCATTCCGCTCGTCCAGCGTGCCGTAGGTATTTTTATCACGATGATAGACGACCCAGTTGGCGGCACGGAGAGGAACTATTAGGAACGGAAAAGCCAGAAGGGAGCGGCGTTGATATTTATCCACTGTCAGTTTCAAATCGCGGAAACCGACGCTGAGAAGGGCGTGCGAAAGATAGAACCAACTCACCGGGTTGATGTGGCCGCGCGTGGTGTGAATGTCGGATTCGTCAGGCGCTAGAGGGCCAAACAAGTTGTAAAAACCGGACGACAAATAGCGCAGACGGGAGCGCAGATTTAAAATATTTGGAGTCGAAAATACCGCGACGCCCCCTGGTTGCAGAACACGATAAATTTCCCGGATGACCTCCCGATAGTTTTCCAAGTGCTCAATCGTCTCGATGCACGTGACAAGCGCGAAACGATTATCGCTATACGGAAGCGGTTGGCGATTCAGATCGACGGTGTCGATCGCGGGACCGGGAACGGAGAGCAATTTATCCGTGTAATCGCAGCCAAAGGAACGAAACGGATAATGTGCTCGAACGAGCCGCAACAATTCGCCAGTCCCGCTGCCCACGTCGAGATAATCTCCGCTGGATGGCAAGGCAGGCGCCTTCGCGATCGCGCGCAGGACAGCCTGATGAATCCCCGATGTGCTTAGCTCGGAAATCTCGCGCCGCCGTTTTCTCCCAAGGATCTTTCGGTAAAAAATCTTGGAGAGCCTTCGAGTGCGCACAGCGAATTGTGAACCGTGTCCGATCGCGTTAAAGACCGGCAATCGCCTGCGAACCGATCAGCCTGGGATGCCCTTGAGCATTTCAGTGTTGGTCGGGAATTTTTTCACAAACATCAAGAGCCGCTGAATCGCTTCCTCTGGTTTGTGTCCGGCCAGGCCGCGCCGAATGAGATTGATTTTCTCCAGTTCCCACGGTTGCAGCAGCAACTCTTCGCGCCGTGTGCCGGAGAGAAAAATATCTACCGCCGGATAGATGCGCTGATCGCTGATTTTCCGGTCGAGCACCATTTCCATGTTTCCGGTGCCTTTGAATTCCTGAAAAATCAGCTCGTCCATGCGGCTGCCGGTTTCGATCAGTGCCGTAGCGACAATCGTGAGAGAACCGGCTTCCTCGGTGTTACGCGCGGCTGCAAAAATTTTCCGTGGAATTTCCATGGCCCGCGCATCGATACCGCCGCTCATGGTGCGGCCCCCGCCACCCATTGCGTTATTGAATGCGCGAGCGGTGCGCGTGATGGAGTCGAGGAGGATAAATACATGTTTTCCTGCTTCGACGAGGCGTTTCGCGCGTTCGATCGCCAATTGCGAAATTCGCGTGTGACTTTTGATGTCGGCATCGTTCGAGCTGGCCATCAGTTCTGCTGTTGGATGCGAACGACGAAAATCGGTCACCTCTTCCGGACGCTCATCGACAAGGAGAATAATCAGAATGACTTCCGGATGATTCTTTGCCACTGCCTCGGCGATGTGATGCAGCAGTGTTGTCTTGCCGGTGCGCGGCGGCGCGACAATCAGACCGCGCTGCCCCATGCCAAGCGGCGTCATCAAATCCATGATCCGCGTTGTGTAACGGTCCGGCGCCGTCTCGAGCTTGATTCGTTTGTTCGGATTGATCGTGGTCAATTCCTCAAATGGCGCGAGACCCTGATATTTCGTCGGCTCTTCACCGTTAATCTTCAGCAGCTTGACTAATTGCGGGCCGCGGCTGCCGCGCCGGGTTTCACCGTAAATCCACATCCCGTCACGCAAGGCGAAACGGCGAACAATTTCCGGCGTGACGAAAATATCCTGCGGCGTTTGCACGAAGTTACGCTTCGAATCGCGCAAGAACCCGAAACCTTTGCCCGAGATTTCGATGATACCTTCGCCGAATTCCGGCTCGGCCTGGACTTGTTCGCCACCTTCGGCACCAGTCTCCACTCCCTCTCGTCCGACTGAGGCGGATCGATCAAGGGTCTCGACATCGGTAACCGCGCCGGCGGGATCGGCATTGGTTGACGAAGAATTTGGCGACTCTGCGGAATCACCGCGCCCGAACCGATCGTCCCGGCCCCGGTAACGTTTTCGCGGGAAACGACGGCGCGGGCGATGATGCCGTTGCTCCGGCAAGGCGGACTCAGTGGGCACAGGTTGGTTTTCGTTTTCTTCGTTCATAAGTTAAAATTCTCGGGCGCAGCACCGCCCTAACACGTTTCCTGCAAGCAATAGTTTTTCAGGCCGGCAATCTAGCCAGCAATTCGTCGGGAATTTCTAGATTTGAATAGACGTTTTGTACGTCGTCGTCGTCCTCAAGCGCGTCACACAAACGGAGCACCTGGCGCGCCGCGGCCTCGTCTGGTACCGCAACAGTCGTATCGGGAATGAATGTAAACTTTTGCCCATCGGTCGTCACGCCCGCACTTTTGAGCGCCTCAGCTACGGCATATAGCTGATCGTGGGAAGTGATAATAACATACTGATCGTCATCAGTTGTCAACTCTTCCGCGCCAGCCTCCAAGGCAACTTCAAGCAACCGATCCTCTTCGATGCTCGACCGCGGAACGGTGATTTGCCCTTTCCTGTGGAACATGTACGAAACGCTTCCGGTTGAGGCGAGATTGCCATTATGCTGGCTGAAAATGCTTCGAATCTCCGCCCCGGTCCGGTTCTTATTGTCGGTTGCCGTTTCAACAATGATGGCCACTCCGCCCGGCGCGTAACCTTCGTACACGATTTCGTCGTATTGTTGTCCATCCTTCCCCTCGCCGGTGCCGCGCTTGATCGCACGCTCGACGTTATCGTTCGGCATACTCTGCGCGCGCGCAGCCTGGATCGCGCTGCGGAGGCGCGGATTGCCATCGGGATCGCCGCCGCCGCGCTTTGCCGCGATGGTGATCTCTTTCGATAATTTGCTGAAGATCTTGCCGCGTTTCGCGTCGATCGCGCCTTTAAAACGCTTGACCTTCGACCACTTACTATGTCCCGCCATGGATGGGGATTGTTATGCAACTGCTGATTGAACGTGCGAATTTCCGAATAACACCTCGCCGAGAGAGTCGCTGGCGAGGAAGGAAACTAGCGCCTCATATTCAATTCCAACGAGAACTGTTTGTCAATCAGTTTGAAACAACTGAGCCTAGCTGCTTCGCGAATGGTCCGTGTCGATATGCATATCGGTGCGGACAGTCTGATTCGACGCAATCGTGAATGGTTGCGGCTTCGCGCGCACATGCCTGCGGACGCGTCCTTGCACGTCGAGAATATAATTACCCGGTGGCAGCGCTACGCGATAGTTTCCGTCCCCATCCGCAGTAACCCGCGCAATTTCTTTTTGTCCGTCCTGACTCAGGATGACTAGTGGATAGTCGGCATAATTTTCCGCCGTCTCTGCAGTCACGTTTTCATCGGTGGGCTGGACAGGCTTGGGCGAAACGATCGTTAAATGGCCCTCTACGAAACCCGATGGCTCGGCGTCAATCGATGCCATGCCGGCAAGCAACAAGCACACGCAGGCGGGAACCAGATACTCTGGGAGTGACGACATCATCGCAAACAAATTGGGCGGGATAGATTTTCACTATCCCGCCCAAAGACTAATCCAGGTTTATGGCAATGTCAGTTGCCAGGCGCTTCGGCCGTGTGTTGCGGCGTAGAGCTTTCGTGCACTCGGCACAATCGTGAGGCCAGCAACCTCCACCATGGGAAGGCCCGTGCCGGCAACTGTCCAGCTCGTCGAGCCGTTAGCCAATCTCATGACACCAAAGTCGTTAGAAACATAGAGATCGCCGTTTGAATCGTGCGCGATGC
>WNGB01004302.1_pt1 | contig 21844 bp, 18 predicted proteins | sample 5400681 | NCBI WGS metagenome assembly WNGB01 (sample SAMN13153367, study PRJNA577476) | soil metagenome | isolation source: 115 cm soil or saprolite under grassland replicate 2 | place: USA:California | collected 2016-06-15
AAGAACGCGACGTGGAGCACACGATTTACGAAGTGCCGTTGACGCTGCACGCCGAAGGCCTCGATCAATTGGTGTGCGATCTTTTGCAGCTCGAAACTCCCGAGCCAGATCTCACAGACTGGCGGAAATTTGTCGAACGCATCGTCAGTCCCAAAAGGCGCATCACTATCGCCGTGGTCGGTAAGTACATCGACCTGCAGGACGCATATAAAAGCATTTACGAATCACTCACGCACGCGGCGGCAAGCGAGGACTGCGGAATCGATCTCAGACTTGTCGATGCCGAATCCCTGGAGCAGGGCGTCGATCGCCAATTAGAAAATGTGGCCGGTATCCTGATTCCCGGCGGGTTCGGCGTTCGCGGTGCTGAAGGAAAGATCAATGCCGCGCGTTTCGCGCGCGAGCACAAAGTGCCGTTTCTCGGTCTTTGTCTCGGCATGCAGGTGGCGACGATTGAATTCGCGAGAAACGTCTGTGGAATCAAAGGCGCAAACAGCACCGAATTCGATAAGGAAGCCGTGGAGCCGGTCATCTCGCTGCTGGAAGAACAACGCGGCATCCGCAACAAAGGCGGAAGCATGCGCCTTGGCACCTGGCCGACGAAACTTGTACCCGACACACTCGCGAAGAAAATTTACGGACACGACGAAGTGATGGAACGGCACCGGCACCGTTACGAATTCAATATGAAATATGGCGATCACATGACCGAGAAGGGCTTTACGATTTCCGGGACATCACCCGACGGCACGCTCGCGGAGTTGATTGAATTGCGTGATCACCCGTACTTCCTCGCCTGCCAGTATCATCCGGAGTTTCAAAGCAAGCCAAACAAGCCGCATCCGCTTTTCAGAGGATTCATTCAGGCCTGTCTTGCGCATCCAGCGGATCATGCGCCGCGCGTTGCAGCCGATCCATTATCGCCGCCCCGAGTCCATGAAGAGGAACTCGTTCCGCAACGATAAGATCGAGATCGGATTGATCCAGCTCGCGCAAATAACAAAATAAATTCGCGGCTGCCTCGCGGTAATCTTGCCGTTCGCTTAAGCAACGAAACACGGCGAAATCTTTTGCTGATCTAGCCGAATTCCACGCCAGTAAACCGACCCGCTGATTCTTTTTTGGCGAAAATGATTCTGAAACTTCGATGAGACGGAGCGGCGTTCTCGGCGCGTAGTGTGTGGGTAATTGCCCCGGCGCGGAGACTCTTTCAATCGGACCCGCGATCTCGATCGTGCCAAATTTGGATAATTGCTCAGCAGTGACTGGCCCACGGCGCAAGATCTGGATTTTGCCACCCCGTACGGCAACAATCGTTGATTCAATGCCGTGAGCGGTTGGTCCGGCGTCCACAATTAGTGGAATACGACCGTCGAGTTCGTCGCAGACATGCTGCGCCGTCGTAGGACTCACGCGACCAAATCTATTTGCGCTTGGGGCGGCCAGCGGCTTCCCAAATTTGTGAATTATTTCGGAAAAAACTGGATGCGCACTTATTCGAACTGCGACGGTGTCTAAGCCTGCAGTAACAATATCGGGGACGATTTCACGTTTGGGCAGGACAATCGTGAACGGTCCTGGCCAGAACGCTTCGGTTACCTTCCCGGAGAGGTCGTCCATCCTGGCTACGCGCTCGACCCAATCACGATCTGGCAGGTGAACAATAAGCGGATCGAAATACGGCCGCTTTTTCGCCTCGAAAATCTTTGCTACTGCTTCGCCATTGAGCGCATCAGCAGCGAGCCCGTAAACAGTTTCGGTGGGGAGCGCGACGATTTCGCTTCGTTCCAGCAATTCAACCGCCGCAGCTCGGTCGGTTGAAATCTCAGTTTTCACTCTGGCAACTTCTCGGCAAGCACCTTTTCAGATTGCCTCTTTCGGAAAGATTCCAAGCTCTTGCGGACTTTCTCGTCAGACGTGGCGAGGATAGCAGCGGCGAGTAATGCTGCGTTTTTCGCGCCCGCTTCGCCGATCGCGAGTGTCCCGACTGGAATGCCCCCAGGCATTTGCACAATGGATAAAAGCGAATCGAGTCCCTGTAGTGCTTTGGATTGAATCGGAACGCCTAGCACGGGCAGCCAAGTGTGAGCAGCGATGACTCCAGCAAGGTGCGCCGCGCCGCCAGCGGCGGCAACAATAACGCGAACACCGCGATCCTCCGCTTTGCGCGCGAAATCGGCCGTTGCATCAGGAGTGCGATGCGCCGAAAGGACACGAGCTTCGTTGGCGATGTCAAGCTCATCAAGAGTATCGACGCAATGGCGCATCGTTTCCCAATCCGACTTGCTGCCCATAATGACGGCGACGAGAGGTTTCGATTTAGACATAAGAAATGCACGAGAGACTAACAGCTCCCCTGCAGAATTCTAGCCTCCAAGCACACCAAATCCGTTGAGGACAGCGGACGCTACAGCGCTTGAGTTTGGAAATGTTACGCGTGCGTTGTCCTCAGCGCACTCCGGACGATTTGGAAATCGGTATTCCTTGTTGATATTGCAAGGTGAACCTCGTCAGATCGATTGCGCTGATTGGCATGATGGGGATGGGCAAATCTGTTGTCGGAAAAGCCTTGGAAGAGAAAACAGGATTGCCCCGATTCGACACGGACGAAATTACCTCGTCGAAGTTGAATATGCCCATCAAGGAAATCTTTTCGACGCACGGCGAAGAACACTTTCGTGATCTGGAAACGGAAACACTTCGCTCGATGTCCCTGGAAGAACCGGCAATCATCGTCACCGGGGGCGGTATCGTGTTGCGGGCAGAGAATGTTGATCTTTTAAGGCAACTGGGGACAGTTGTCTGGCTCGACGCTGATGAGACCACGCTCCGAACGCGCATTCGCCGCCTCAGTGATCGCCCGCTATTGCAGACAGCGAATCCGGGGGCGACACTATCCGAATTACTGGCGACGCGTGAACCGCTCTATAGAAAGGCGGCCGATCTGCGAGTGGACGTTTCCCAAAAGAACCCCCAGGAGGTCGCTGAATTGATCCTGGAGAACATCAAGAATTTTCCTGTCGGAGAATAGGCATGAGATCTGAGGTCGACAATATGTCGCCGCGAATATCGGGCGAGGAATTAAAAAAAGAGCTGATCGCTTTTGCGCGTGAACTGGGATTTGATTCGTGCCGTGTTGCCGCTTGCGCTTCCCCACCGCATGCAACGGAGTTTCGAAACTGGCTGCGCGAAGGAGCGGCAGGAGAAATGCATTATATCGAGCGCGGCGAAGAGAAACGTTGTGATCCGCAGAAGGTTTTACCGGGCGCGCGGTCGATTATTGTTGTGGCGTTGAACTATTTTCAGGGTCATACGATTCGGCGGTCACCCGCCTCCGGTCGCCGCGGCGACCTTCGGCGTGGCAGGCGGACTGCCGCTACAGGAAAAATCGCCCGGTACGCGTGGGGCGACGATTATCACAACGTGGTCGAGGCGAAGCTGGACAAGATCGACAATTTCCTTTGTGAATTCGACGGGCGGCAAAAATGTTACGTCGATACCGGACCTATTCTGGAGCGCGATCACGCAGCCGAGGCTGGGATCGGCTGGCACGGTAAAAGCACAATGCTGATCAATCCGCGTCTGGGCACATGGTTTGTTCTCGGCGAGATCTTAACAACGCTCGATCTACCTCCAGATGATCCCCAACCGGATCGCTGCGGAAGATGTGAACGCTGCATCACTGCTTGTCCAACAGGCGCAATCACCGCCCCGCATCGGCTCGATGCGCGCCGCTGCATTTCTTATTTAACCATCGAGCTGAAAGGCTCCATCCCGCTGGAGCTTCGGCCTCTTATTGGAAACCGGATTTTCGGCTGCGATGATTGTCTCGATGCCTGCCCCTGGAATCGCTTCGCCAAGACGTCCCGAGAATGTGCGTTCTCGGCGCGGCACGCAACGACGGACATCTCCCTTCGGGATTATTTGAAACTGAATGATACCGAATTTGCGGTGCTTTTCCGAAACTCGCCGATAAAACGCGTCAAGCGGCGCGGCTTTTTGCGCAATGTTTGCGTAGCGCTGGGCAACGTGGGCGATTTGTCCGATCTGCCAGCGCTGGAAGACGCTGCGGCCGACCCCGATCCGTTGATTGCTGAGCATGCTGAATGGGCGATCGATCGGATTCAGGAACGGTGTGAAATGCTGGCGCTGGAAGTTTGTTGAATCCGGAATGCCGGGTGCTGCATCTCATTATCGAGGCTGTGAACGCGTTTGCCTGGCCAGGGTCTAAAGTGAGATAATCTTCGCCGCCCATTTTCAACGAGCATCTTATGCATCAAACCTTGACCACCCCTCCGGTTGCCTCGCCACAGGCCAAGAAACGGCGTTTGCGGCGGAGGCGTTACACCATTCTCGGCTCGATTGGCCTGGTATTGCTGCTGATCATCGGTTCGGTCGTCGCCGGCAAACGCGAGAAGCCAATTCCGGTCACAACAGAAACGGCGGTGCGCAAAACGATTCTGCAAACAGTCTCCGCGACTGGAAAAATACAACCCGAAACAGAAGTAAAAATCTCGCCGGAAGTGGCGGGCGAAATCATCGATCTTCCAGTCGAAGACGGCAAAGCGGTGAAGAAAGGCGACCTGCTTGTGAAGATCAAACCGGACTCGTACAAGGCGTTGCTCGAACAACAGGAGGCAGCGATCAGCGCCGCGAAGGCAACGAACCTTCAACAAAAGGCGACAATGGTGAAAGCGGAGCAGGATTTAAAACGCGCGGAGGACATGTATGCGAAGAAGACGATCTCGATTCAGGAATACAACGCTGCGCAGGCCGCGTCCGACGTCGCGAAGAACACCTATGAAAGTTCGTTACACGAAATCGAACGCGCGGAAGCAGGTTCGAGCCAGGCGCGCGATCAACTTTCCAAGACGACGGTTTATTCACCGATCGATGGGACGGTGACAGTCTTAAACAGCAAACTCGGCGAGCGAATCGTGGCGACCGGACAATTTGCCGGCACCGAAGTGATGCGTGTGGCCGATCTCGGCCACATGGAGGCGCGCATCGACGTAAACGAGAACGACGTCGTAAACGTGAAAGTCGGCGACAAGGCGAAGGTAAAGGTCGACGCCTACGGCGATCGCAAATTCGACGGCACAGTCTATCAAATTGCCAACACCGGGACGATGACGGGAGCCGGCACACAGGAGGAAGTGACGAACTTTCAAGTAAAGGTCCGGATCGACGATCACGACATGACCTTAAAACCAGGATTGAGTTGCACGGCGGACATCGAGACAAACATGGTCAAAGACGTCGTCGCCGTGCCGATGCAGGCGGTCACGATTCGCACCGGTGAAAGCAATCTGAGCCCGGAAGAGATTGAAAAGAAAAAACAAAAGGCTGCCGCGCGCGACAAGGGCGACAACAATGCCGAGTTTACGAATGAGAAAGCGGAGAAGGCCGCGCAGAAGGAAGAGCGTGAAAAGCTGGCGAAAGTTGTGTTCCTGAAACAAGGAAGCACTGCGAAACTGGTAAAGGTGACGACCGGAATTTCGGACGACACCTATATGGAAATCAAAAGCGGTGTACAGCCGGGCGACGAGGTGATTTCGGGAAGCTACAGCGCGATTAGCCGGAAACTGAAAGAAGGCGCCCAGGTCACTTACGACAAGGAAGTGTCGAAGTAGTTGTCGATCTGGCGATGGAGACGCGCGATTCAATCAAGCCCCGTGGCCCGATCGTGATCGATATCGAGAACATCACGAAAGATTACGTGATGGGCGAAGAGATTGTGCGGGCGCTGCGCGGCGTGTCGCTGCAAATTCATCGGAACGAATACATCGCGGTCATGGGGCCAAGCGGCAGCGGTAAGTCGACGCTCATGAACATGCTCGGTTGTTTGGATACGCCGACGTCAGGTCGCTACGAATTTAACGGCAAGAATGTGGCTGAGATGAATGACGACGAGCTCGCGGCAATTCGGAATCGCGAGATCGGCTTTGTGTTTCAAACATTCAATCTGCTGCCAAGATCGACATCGTTACGTAACGTCGAACTCCCCCTCATTTATGCGGGCATCGATCCGGAGACGCGCGAGCAACGTGCAGCGGAAGTTCTGGCCGATGTTGGCCTGGGCGATCGAATTCATCACAAGCCTAACGAGCTGTCGGGAGGCCAACGCCAACGCGTAGCTGTGGCCCGCGCGCTCGTGAACAAGCCGTCGATCATTTTGGCTGACGAACCGACCGGGAATCTCGATTCGAAAACCGGCGAAGAAATTATGGCGTTGTTCGAGGATTTGTATCAACGCGGCAACACCATCATTCTCGTTACGCACGAGCGCGACATCGCCGCACACGCCCGGCGCACAGTTCATTTGCGTGATGGTCTGATCGAAAGCGATCACGCGGGATTTATTCCTGAAGTTGATATGGCCGCCGTCAGCTAAGATCGACATGAAACGTTTGATCTACGAATTGGACGAGAGCTGGAAAATCGCGGTCGCGCAAATGCGCTCAAACATAACGCGTTCCACCCTCACGGCCCTCGGCGTCATTATCGGTATCGTCGCGGTGACATTGATGGGCACCGCGATCGGGGGAATCTCGATCGGCTTCGATAAGAGCATGGCTGTGCTCGGCGATGACGTTCTCTACGTCACGCAGTGGCCGTGGAAGCCGGTGGACGATTGGTGGAATTATCGCGACCGCAAACGAATCAAAACGGAATACGCTGAAATGCTCAACCGCATAATCGAGAAAACGCCGAACTCGAATCTCGTTGTCGCCGTGCCGACATCGAATGTCTTTCGTTCGATCAAATATGCCGGCAATCAAGTTGACAATGTTTTCGTGCTCGGGACGACTTCGGATTTCATTGTAACATCGACAATCGATTGTAAAGAAGGCCGCTTCTTCAGCGATATGGAATCGCGCGGTGGCGCCAGTGTTGTTGTGATCGGCTATGACGTGGCCGACGCGTTGTTTCCGTCGGAGAGCCCGATCAACAAAACGGTCTTGATCAACGGTCAGCTTTTCAAAGTCGTCGGCGTCAACACGCGACAGGGGACGTTTCTCGGCTTGTTCAGTTGGGACTCGATGGTGGCGATGCCGCTCGGGGCGTTTAACAAGTATTTTTCGGCGAAGCCTGATTCGGATGTTCGGGTAAAAGTAAAGGACAAAACCAAACTCGCGGATGCAAAGGACGAATTGACCGGTTTAATGCGGCGCGTGCGCGGTTTGGCTCCGGAAAAGAAAGACGACTTCTCGATCAACGAGCAACAGGCATTCAAGAGCACGCTCGATCCGGTGAAAAATTCGATTGCGGTCGCAGGATTGTTTATCACAGGTCTTTCTCTCTTCGTTGGAGCGATTGGCATCATGAATATCACATTCGTTAGCGTGAAAGAGCGGACCAAGGAAATCGGGACGCGCAAAGCACTCGGCGCCCGCCGGCGCACGATTCTGTTGCAGTTTCTCATCGAATCGACTGCGCTATGTCTCCTCGGTGGATTTATCGGGCTCACGTTTGCATACGTGATGTGTTTTGGAATCGGGAAGGCGTTTCCATCTTTCCCAATTCATTTTTCGGTCGAGCTCGTCATCGGGAGCATGATCGTGTCTGTTATGACCGGACTCATTTCCGGATTCGCGCCAGCGTGGACGGCCTCGCGCCTCGATCCGGTAACAGCATTGAGATACGAGTAAGATCGACATGTTGTTTAGCGAGATGATCAAAATGGCGCTGGGTTCGCTTGGCGTGAATAAGCTCCGGTCGAGCTTGACAATGCTCGGGATCACGATCGGCGTCTTCTCGGTCATTTCAGTGATGACTGCGATCGGCGCCCTGCAATATTCGATCGAGAACGGGATCAGCTTTCTCGGCTCGAACATTTTTCAGTTCGCTAAATATCCTGCGAATGTGAGCGCGAGTGGCGACGTGCGCGAAAAATATCGGAACCGGCGCAACATCAGTTACCAGCAGGCGCAGCACTACTATCATTTGATGGAAGGCGAGGCCCGTGAAATTTGCCTGAAATCTTTCGCGTACGAAGTGAAAGGGCAGGCGGTTTATAACGGCGTGAAAACGACACCGAGCCTGCTCGTTGTTGGTTCGAATCGCAGTTTTCTCACCGCAAATGCATTCACGCTTGGTTACGGCCGGAATCTCAATGACGAAGATGTCGAACTTTCGCGCCGAGTGATCGTTGTCGGAAAGACGGTTGAGAAGCGCTTGTTTCCTCACGAAACGCCAATCAACAAAGTGATCAGGATGAGCGGGCATACCTATACCATTGTCGGCGTGCTCGCCGAGAAGGGAACAGCGTTTGGTCAAAGCCAGGATGACATCTGCATCATGCCGATAACCCGGTTCTTCGAAGATTACGGCGAAGCCAAACGCACCGTGAACATCGCGACCCAGGCTTTCTCGGCCGAAACCTATAATCGGGTATTCGACAAAGCGATTGGTGCGATGCGAATCGCGCGCGGACTGCGCGCCGATCAGGAAAATGATTTCGAGATTTATTCGAACGACTCGCTCAAGAGCGCATTCGTATCGATCGCTGGAGTGGTGCGTATCGGCGCATTTGTTATCAGCTTCATCGCGCTCGTTGCCGCGGGGATCGGGATCATGAACATCATGCTCGTTAGCGTGACTGAACGCACCAAAGAGATCGGCATCCGCAAATCTATCGGCGCCCGCAGCCGAGACATTCTCCGGCAATTTTTGACTGAAGCAGTTTTCATTTCCGAAGCCGGCGGCATTTTGGGAATTGTACTCGGAATAATCGTGGGCGATCTGCTCGCGGCATGGCTGCAGGCGGCGCTAATTTTTCCATACGGTTGGGCTATCACGGGCTTGGTTGTCTGCTCGGCCATCGGGATTGGCTTCGGTCTCTACCCTGCTTACCGGGCAGCTTCTCTCGATCCAATCGAGGCGCTGCGCTACGAATGAGAGAAGCCTCAGGTCAGAGGAATTCCTAATTCAAACCGAGCGCTTTAAAGGTCGCATCGACGTGCTGGAAATGAACATCCAGCGAGCAAAGACGATCGATCTCTGAATTGGAAAGCCGGTCGGTAATCTCCGGCTCGCGCTTCACGTTCTCAACGAACGTCCCCTCACCTTTCCACGTTTTCATCGCGGCGCGTTGCACGGCCTCATATGCATTCTTGCGCTCTGCGCCTGCTCGCGTAAGCGCGAGCAAAATCGACTGGCTGAAATAGAGACCCCTCGTGAGAGCGAGATTCTGTTCCATGCAATCCGGATAAACTTGCAGTTTTTCAATAACCTCGCGCAGTTTCACGAGCATGTAGTCGAGCAATATGGATGAATCGGGCAGGATAATCCTTTCGGCGCTTGAGTGACTGATGTCGCGCTCGTGCCAAAGAGCTATATTTTCCAGCGCCACAATTGCGTTTCCGCGAATGACGCGCGCCAGGCCGCTCAACCGCTCGCTCGTGATCGGGTTGCGCTTGTGCGGCATTGCCGAGCTGCCTTTCTGTCCTTCACCGAAAAATTCTTCCAGTTCGAGAACTTCAGTGCGCTGGAGATGACGAAACTCAGTCGCCCAACGGTCTATGCTCGAAGCGATCAGGGCGAGCGTAGCACAAAATTCCGCGTGCCGATCTCGCTGCACGATTTGCGTAGAAAGCCTCGCCGGCTTCAATCCCAGTCTCTCACAGACTGCCCGCTCAACCTTTGGATCGACATGAGCATGCGTGCCAACCGCGCCGCTTATTTTGCCGACGCGAATGCGCTCGCGCGTTTGGGTAAGGCGCTCTTCCGCGCGTCCGAATTCATCGAACATCAGCGCAAGCTTTAGTCCAAACGTGATCGGCTCCGCGTGCACGCCGTGACTCCGCCCGATCATTGGAGTCATCTTGAACCGGCGCGCCTGATCTGCAACGGCCTTACGCAGTCCTTTAAGGTCGTCGAGAAGAATCGTGACCGATTCTGTCAGTTGCACTGCCAGCGTCGTATCGAGGACATCTGACGAAGTTAATCCTTGATGGATCCAGCGCGCAGCTGGCCCAACGGAGTCAGCCACATTTTCAAGAAAAGCAATGACGTCGTGATTCGTCCGCTTTTCAATCTCCGCGATTTCAGGGATGGAGAACCGCGCCCGTTTCCGAATTTCGGCCGCGTCTTCCTTCGGAATTTGGCCAAGTTCTGCCATTGCCTCACAGGCAATCACCTCGATCTCCAGCCAAATCTGAAATTTTCGTTCGTCCGACCAAATCTTACGCATCTCTGGCCGGGAATAGCGATCAATCACTGCGGCAACATAAAAGCGAGCAGCTCATGCGAAAAGCGTTTTGTTAAATTCTATTACGATTGGAAACATCGGCAGAGGCGATCCACAATCGACGATCTGAGGACAGCACGCGCCTCAGAAGCAGATTACGACTCGACCTTGGAAGCGAGCGCTCACCAGCAGCGGGATGGATCAGCAAGAAATAACTTCGAACGAATCGGCGGAGCCGCTATTTCGGGCGTCAATTCTAAACTAGCAAACCCGCGCCCGGAGGAAGCGACCGTTGCTTTGCACGCGGACTTTGCCACTGTCTAAAAGGTCTGCCACCGTTGCAACTGTCTCTCTGGTGCTTTTCGTGCACGAACTCACAGCCAGGACCAAATCGCCAAGGGAAAGCTTGGAGCGCGGTTTGAGGATAAGCCTGTTCTTTTTCATTTATAACGTCGTTTTCCGACAGGAATCCTAGACAGCAACTCCGATGCCATCGTTCAATGTGAACAAACGTAGCGTCGTGGAGGCAAACTTATTAGCCGCTTATTGGTCTTGCCGTTGCGCGGCGAGTTGACACTTGTGTTCAATTCATTGACACATTAACGGCCGTTCGGCCGCTTCTGTGCCGGTTTGGAGAGACGCATTGACACTATGTAGAGCGCCGCAAAGACCGCTACCACTACCAGTATCCAAGTCGACTGAGCATGGATAAAACGGACCAGCGCTTCCGGGTCCGTCAAAAGTTGCGGCTCAACGCGATACGCTTTCTGGCCAAGATAAGCAAGGATGTAGCACCAAATCGCCGACCCGGTGATGGTCATCAGGCTGAAGAGCCCGAAGTTCATCCGAACGATACCTGCCGGAATCGAGATCAAATGGCGCACGACCGGAAGCAGCCGCGCAAAAAAGATCCCGCCTGCTTCATAGCGGGCCAGCCAACGCTCCGCTCGTTCCAGCTTTTTCGGAGTCAGCAATACGAAGCGTCCATATTTTACGATCAGAGGCCTGCCGATTAATCGTGACGCCCAATATGTGACGGCCGAGCCCAAATACGATCCGAGCGTTCCCGCCAGGACTACCCCAGTAAAACTGAGTTTACCTTGCGCGGCAAGAAACGCAGCCGGCGGAATAACGATTTCGCTGGGCACAGGAAAGATCGAGCTCTCCATCGCCATCAACACAATGATCCCGGTGTAGCCGCCGGTCAGGACCCAAGTGAACCACGTTTCAAGAAGCTGATGCATAGTGATTTTCGATTTTCGATCTTTGATTTTCGACTACGCTGGCGAACGCGCGATTAGTTCAATCCAAAATTCAAAATCCGCAATCCCAAATTCACTATGTCGATCTACCGGCGCGTCCTCCGTTATTACCGCCCCTTCCTTGGGCAAACGATCTTCGGATTGCTTCTGTCGCTTATCGGTATTGGCCTGAACTTGCTCAAACCGTGGCCGTTTAAAATAATCGTCGACGATTTCCTGCGCGCCGGCCCGGCAGTACGCGGCAATTGGCGTGTGTGGATTCCCCTGCTCTGTCTGGGACTGGTCGCGATCCAGCTCCTCTGGGGAATCATCAACTGGATCACAAATTACCTCTTCGTGAAAATCGGGTTGCAGGCTTTACTCAAGTTGCGGACCGATCTCTACTCGTATCTTCAAGCGCTCTCGCTCAGGTATCACGATGCGCGACGTTCGAGTGATTCCAGTTTCCGGGTCGCCTACGATTCCCAATCGATTCAGACAATCTACAACAAAGGTTTTACGAACGTCTTCGCATCGATCATCACATTGATTGGAACATTTGTCATTATGCTCCGGATAGACTGGCAATTGACATTCGTTTCGCTTGCGATCGTTCCTCTGGTTGTCGGCGCGATTTACCTTTTCGCGCATCGGATTCGTCATGAATCGACATCAATTCAGGAACAGGAGAGCGCGGTTCTGGCGCAAGCGCAGGAAGGCCTCAGTTCGATCCGGATGGTGCACGCATTTGGGCGTGAGGAATTTGAGGTGCGACAATTTCACCAGCAGGCCCGGCAAAGTTTGCAAGCCAATCTGCGGCTCACGCTGACAAACGTGAACAGCACCCTCGTGATCAGCACACTGATGGTGATCGGCACAGCAGCGATGTATTATATCGGCGCGCTGCACGTTCTCGCCGGCACGCTTACCCTGGGTTCTCTCCTTGTCTTCAGCGCTTATCTCCTGATGCTTTATCAACCGCTCGAGTCTCTCACCTACACGGCCTGGGCAATGGAAGGCGCCACCGCCGGAGCAAAACGCTGCTTCGAAGTTCTGGATCGGCAAGATGATGTAGTTGATTCACCCAGCGCGATTGCCATTTCATCTGCTGCGGGCGCGATTGCGTTCGAATCCGTAAGCTTCGGTTACGCGGAAGATCGATACGTGTTGCGGGATATCGATCTTTGCATCGATCCCAATCAGATCGTGGGGCTTGTCGGCGGCACCGGTGCCGGCAAAAGCACTCTCCTCAGTTTGGTGCCACGATTTTACGATCCCACGACAGGCTCAGTCGCGCTAGACGGCCATGATCTTCGCCAGATCACAAAAAAAGCGTTGCGCGCGCAGATCGCGATCGTCTTGCAAGACACACTCCTTTTTTCGACAACCGTGCGAGAGAACATTGCCTATGGCCGGCCGGATGCGACGGACGAAGAAATCATTGATGCCGCGCGGCGCGCCCAGGCTGATGACTTCATTCGGCAATTGCCGAACGGCTATGCCAGCACGGTTGGCGAAAGGGGTGGCCATTTGAGCGTCGGCCAGCGACAGCGCATCGGCATCGCGCGAGCATTTTTGAAAAACGCGCCGATCTTGTTGCTCGACGAGCCCACTTCGGCACTCGATCCGACGACCGAATCGGCAATTATGGAGACAATCAAAGAATTGATGCGAGGCCGGACTACATTGATCGCAACTCACCGGCTCGCAGCCATTCATGACGTCGACCAAATCGTTGTTCTCGATGGCGGACGGATCGTCGAGAAAGGCTACGGCCCGGAACTGGTCGGGCGTGGCGGTTTTTACGCGAAACTTTATACTTCGGGAAAATTTCCTTCATGAGCAACGTCAAAGCGGATCGACATGTCGAGGACGATTGGTGGCCGCATTCGATTCCGGCCAACGTCGAATTCGGCGAGGGATTTTATTGCGAGAGCGCGCAAATCTTCCGGAAGCTTCGTAGCAAAAAGCCGCGCGCCGTCGTTATCGGCAAACATGTTTCCTGTTATGCCGGCTGCTCGTTCTCTATCGGCGAAGATGGCCAATGCACGATCGGCGATTTCACGCTGCTTAACGGCGCGCTGATCATGGCGGACGAGAAGATTGAGATCGGATCGTACTGCCTCATTTCCTGGAACGTCGGGATCGCCGACTCCGATTTTCATCCGCTCGATCCCGCGCAACGCCTGGTCGACGCGCAAGCTTTGGCGCCTTATTTCAAAGATCGTCCGCCGCGCCCAAAATTGAGAACCGCTCCTGTGAAAATCGCGGACAATGTTTGGATTGGCATGAACGCGGTCATTTTGAAAGGCGTCGCCATTGGCGAGAACTGCGTTGTCGCTGCCGGGTCGGTCGTTACGAAAAGCGTTCCGCCGAATACGGTGGTCGCGGGAAATCCCGCCATTGCCGTTAAGCAATTTGAAGCGTGACTCAATTTAATTTCGAAACTCCAACATCGAACATCCAACGCCGAATGCTCTGTTTTCAATGCTCGGGGCTGGAGGTTGTCTGTTGGATGTCTTCTCTCTCATGAAGCGCAAGCGTATCGTGGTCATGGGCTTCATGGGTTCGATGCCCATCGCGGGTGTGATCTGGCAGCACATTCATTATGTTGTCGGGCTGCAACGGCTTGGTTGCGACATCTATTACATCGAAGACTCGGCCCGGCTTCCGTACAATCCGCAGACCTTTGAGGTAAATAATGAATTCGATTATGCGGCGGAGGTTCTTGATCGCTTGTCGCAAGAATTCGGATTCAGAAGCCGCTGGGGATTTTGCGCGCGTTATCTGCCCCGCAATCCGACTGCCGGCCTGCCGTTAAAAAGAATACGACAGCTCTATCGGGAAGCAGACGCCATCCTCAACGTCTGTGGCACGCAGGAACTCAACGACGATCTGCTCGCGTCCGATCGCATTCTTTACATCGAGAGCGACCCCGGCGTTGAACAAATCAAGATCGACAAGAGAGTAAAATCGACGGTCGATTATTTGCGACGGCATCGCGCGCTCTTCACATTTGGCGAAAATATCGGCACGAAAAGTTTTCCTGTTCCGACGCACGGTTTCAAATGGCTGCCCACCCGCCAGCCAGTAGTCACGGATCTTTGGAAAACAAATCGCGGTCCCCCGCGCGCGGCTGTTTTTACATCGGTAGCGAATTGGTCGACCAGCGGGCTGAAAGACATTACATGGCGGGGCAAGAAATATCTTTGGAGCAAATCGCGCGAATTTTTGCGTTTCATGTCAGCGCCGAAAAAATCAGGGGAACCCTTCGAGCTGGCGACGAACGTCGAGGATGTAAAGACGCAGAAGAGGTTATTGCGCAACGGGTGGCGCCTTCGCTGCCCGCTCCAGATGAGCGTCGATTACTGGCACTATCGCGACTACATCCGCCGCTCGAAAGGTGAGTTCACAGTCGCCAAAGATCAATACGTCCGGTTAAACACCGGCTGGTTCAGCGATCGGAGCGCCTGCTATCTGGCAGCTGGACGCCCGGTTATAACTCAGGAAACCGGCTTCACTAAAACTTACGGAGGCACGCTGGGACTTTTATCGTTTCGATCGCCGGATGAAATTGTCGATTCCGTGAAAATAATTAACGCAAACTATGCCAAGCATTCCCACGCTGCTCGCGCTCTGGCTTGCGAATTTTTTGAAGCGGAGAAAGTCCTCAAATCCGTTCTCGATCGCGCTGGAATTTGATTTCCTCGCTTTTGCGAGGCACAGATGTTGAACGGCGAATGCATGGATCATGTCAGTTCTGTCCGGACGCCGCTGGCAAATGCAGATTCCAAATCTTGATTTCCTATTAGTTCGCTTGATTCTTCAGACTTTTCGCCCATGAAGCGCACTCTCATTTTTGTTTCCGTTACATTGCTTCTGGGATTGGCATCGTATGCTCAGCAAAGCACCCCGGCGTCCTCTCCGATTGAGCCGCAAGCGCCGGCAGGCCGGGCTGTAAGCCCCAGCGCGCCAGCCCAGGCAGTGGTGCCGGTTCCGGTTCCGATTGCGCCAACAAAACCAAACGGACCCGTTCAGAAGAGTCTTGTTCGAATCACAGCCACGGCCGTCGAACCGGATTACAAGGCGCCTTGGAATGCCGGCGGGCTCGAGCGAGGTGTCGGGGCCGGCTTTGTGATTGATGGCAATCGGATCATGACGAACGCCCACGTTGTCAGTAACAGCCGCTATCTGACAGTCGAACGTGACGGCGATCCCAACAAATATCGAGCCCGGGTGCTATTCGTCGCGCACGATTGCGATCTGGCGCTTATCACAGTGGACGCGCCAAATTTTTTCAAGAACATGCTGTCCCTGAAATTCGGCGGAATTCCCGCGCTGGAATCGGCGGTTTCGGCCTATGGCTATCCAATCGGTGGCGAAAGGATGTCGGTCACGACTGGGATTGTGTCGCGAGTTGACTTTCAGCTCTACACTCATTCATCGATTGATCAACATCTCGCGATTCAGATTAGCGCCCAGATCAATCCGGGCAACAGCGGCGGACCGGTGATGCAAAACGGCAAGGTAGTCGGCGTTGCATTCCAAGGTTACAGCGGCGACGTCGCTCAAGGGGTGGCCTACATGATTCCCACTCCAGTGATTGACCGATTTCTAAAGGACATCGGTAATGGACATTACGACAAGTATGTCGATCTGGGGATGACCTATTCAAAACTGCAAAACCAAGCCCAGAGAAGGTTTCTCGGATTGAAAGATGACGATCGTGGCGTGCTGGTAAACACAGTGGTCGCAGCCGGGCCATCAGCCAATATTCTTCACCCTGGGGATGTTCTTCTCACGATCGATGATCATCCCATCGCAAGCGATTCGAATGTCGAATTGGAAGGCGAACGTGCGGACTTTCAGGAAGTCGTCGAACGAAAATTCAAGGGCGATTCGGTCAAGTTCGATATCTGGCGCGACAAACAGCGCATGACGGTCTCCATCAAACTCTTTACGCCCTGGCCTTATCGGATTCAGGGCCACAGCTATGATGTGCGTCCCCGTTATGTGCTTTACGGTGGCTTGCTTTTTCAGCCGCTGAACCTCGATTTGCTCGAAGCATATCGGCCAACCGATCTGCGTCTTCGCCATTTTTTCGAATACTTTGTTCTGGAACAACTTTACCTGGAGCATCCCGACGTAATCGTGCTGACGAACATTTTGCCCGACCCGATCAACACCTATCTGGCGCCGTACCGCGGCGGGATCGTCGATGAAATAAACGGCAAGAAAATTCGAACCCTCGACGAGTTGGGGAGCGCTTTTGCCGAAACACCGGAGCAATTCGTCATTCGGATGATTGGCGACGGCCCTCCTTTGGTGCTCGATCGCAACAAAGTGGAAGCCGCACGGGAGCGGATCAAGACGCGTTATAATGTGTTGAAAGAGCAGAATCTCGAAGAGCAACCTGCGTCAGAAATGGCGCAACAGGTGAAGAGCAACTGATGCAAAGACATTTGGTAATTATTTTTGGGGTAGCTCTCGTCACGCTGACCGGAGCAATGGCGAAAAAGGAACCCGGCGTTCCAGCGTCAATGAGCACACAAAAGCAATTGGCGCTCGTCCGCGTGAATGTAACCGGGCAGTCCTACGATTATTTTCGACCATGGCAAAAGAAAGCGCCCTTTTCAAAGCGCGCCCTCGGCGCTGTTTTGTCGAAAGGCCGTGTCCTGGTAACCGCCGATCTGGTTGCCAACCAAAATTACGTGGAGCTCGAACGCGCGGAAACCGGCGAAAAAACTGCCGCCCGAGTCCAGGTGATTGATTATGAAGCCAACCTGGCGCTGCTCGAGCCAGCAGACAAAACGTTCCTCGCTGGAATCACACCGCTCGAGATCACGGCCGACACGGTAGTCGGCGATCGGCTTGCCGCCTGGCAACTGGAACCGACCGGAGCCTTGCTCGCGACGGAAGGCTTGGTGACGACTGTGCAAATGACACAATATCCGATCGATATTGGAGAATTTCTTACCTATCGCGTCAGCATTCCGATGCAGTATCGAGAGAACAGTTACACGGTGCCGCTGGTGAAGAATAACAAGCTTGCCGGGCTGCTGCTCCGCTACGATTCACGTTCGCAACTCCTGGATGCCATTCCTGCGCCCGTCATCACGCATTTCTTAAAGGAAGCTGATAGCCAGCATTATCGCGGTTTCCCGTCCGCCGGCTTCTCATTTTTCCCAACACGCGATCCCGAACTGCGCGAGTTTGCCGGAGAAAAAGACAAGGGCGGCGGCGTTTACGTTACGAATGTGGAACCGAACACGCCGGCAATGAAAGCCGGGCTGCAGGTCGGCGACATCGTGACAGCGGTTGCAGATCGCGAAATCGACCAAAATGGTAACTATGTGGATCCGCTCCACGGGAAGATCGAGTTCACAAATCTGCTTACCGCGCACGCATATTCCGGCGACGTTGTTCCTTTCCGCGTTGAGCGCAACGGCAAGCCTATCCAGCTAAACGTGACGCTTGAGCATCGAGACGCGAAAGATTATGTCAGCCCACCGTACAATCTCGACCAGCCTCCACGCTATTATGTGCTCGGGGGTCTCATTTTTCAGGAGCTTTCCCGCCAGTACCTAAAAGAATGGGGGCCAACCTGGGAAAGATCAGCGCCCCAGCGTCTGGTGTACTTTGATCGCTTCCAATCGGAACTCTTTCCGGATGGAAACCGCCGCGTCGTTATCCTTAGTCAGGTCCTCCCGGCCGACAGCACAGTCGGCTACGATGACCTCTCTTATTTGACGGTTACAAAAGTGAACGGGAAAGAAATCAAGTCGTTAGACGACCTGGCGAAAGCGGTGAAACAGCCAATTGACGGCTTCATCAAAATCGAGACCGAGGAAGACCCGAAGCAGATTGAGCTCGACGCCGCGCAAGTGGCGGCCGAAGCGCCCAATCTCCAGGAAAATTACGGTATCTCCTCGCTGCAACGCCTCGACTAAGGCGGCTACCGCGGTGCAGGACTGTTGTCAAAGCTGAATATCATCGGTCAAGCTGCCAGCTGACCGTGGTCTTGCTAAAAACCGGTCTACTTCCTCCTTGTAAGTCTGGAACGGGTCGCCCATGACAAGAAAATCGCGGCTATCGCAGGCGATCGAATCCCAATTAATCACGTAAGGGAGCCTACCGCTTTGGGATTGAAAAAAAGCCACTGCAAGCCCGCGACCTGATGCGCGGGTATTGGCGGGAGGAGTGTGTGTCGCGGTCGGGCGACGTACACTGTCGTTCCACTCCGCAATTCGCTTGCCCGGAGTGACACCGAAAAATAATCCACGGAGCGGATCGATGTTGTGATATTCGAGATCGAGGCTTTGCAGCCATGGATCGGCCCATGTCAGTTTTTCCGCCTCCACAAACGTCTCGAGCAACCACTTCTTCGTGATCCAGTCTACCCCGCCTATCAGCGATTGATGGTTTCGCTCGAGTGCTTCAAGGACGAAGCCCCAGCTTTCCAGTAGCCAGTTCGTTTCCGCGTTCCTGTCGCCCAAATATTTTCGTGCCAGTTGATGGAATTCCCACTGCACATCGAGTGCCCCGATGCTCTTGCCATTCTCGAGCTGAACAATCCATTGCTGAGTAGTATCGCGCGAGATATCACGGGTGCTTTGGACGGCATCGGTCAGGACAAGATCCCTCGGTAATTGGCCATTCTCAAGCAGCGACAAAATGCAAGCAGTCGTGCCGATCTTCAGTGCGGTGGCAAACGGGCTCATGTTGGAATCGCCGATGAGCAAATGAAGCCGCCGATATTTTCGGTAATCCGCCAGCGGTTCATCCCGGGCGTTGATGATCGCGCGATTGAATTGCACCCATTGATAAATGTCATTCACGATGTGATCGGCGCGTTGGCTAAGCTGAAAATTGACCTGCGCTTCTGATTGCGGCGGTTCAAAATCGAACGCGAGCGGATTGGATTGGCCGACGCGCCCCGCCCCGGTAAAGATCTGCCTTGTCGCCAAAAAAGTAAGCAGCGTTCCGAGAATTGGCGGCGTGAATTGCGCCTCCCGTTTCATCAAGTAATTCTCGTGGCAACCAAAGGTGGCCCCGGTATGATGATCGACATTGTTTTTGATGAACGACACGTGACTGTCTGCGCCCAACGCGACGAGTGATGAGTGGAGCAGGTCATCTCCGGCCAGTTCGTAGGTGACAAGATCGTGTAAATGCAGGCATTCCGGCGACGCGTACTCGATGTGCCCCATGTCGAGATAGAGACGCCCGCCATTTAGAAGAAAACCTCCGTTGCCCGGTGGTTCTTCGTAATCCCGATAATGCAGATCGATCGTGCCCGCCTCGGCTTTGCGAAAGAGGTAGTTTTTGACCTTTGCCGGCCAAAGCTCGGAATTGGCGTGCGGCTCTTCCTTGCTCAGAAGACAGCCGTATTCGGTTTCAATTCCAACGATCCGATCCATCGAGGCAATTAACGCACCGAATCGCTAAATCGCTAAATGAAAAACGCTGTGCCGCTGAAGCATTCACTCACTTGAACCAGACAGGAAAACGCCCAAACTGCATTTTGATGGCCACGGTTACTCTCCGCAGTCCATTTGAAAAAGTGGGTGGTCTTTTCTATTTCGGACGAATGCTCGACAAAATTCGTTTGCACGCCAAAGGCCAATTGCCTGCGGATTATCATGAGAACCTTGGGAAAGGTTTCGACGAAAAGTGCGTGACCTTTCTCCGAATCAACTACGACCAATTAGTCGAGCACGTGACACGCGGCGGCTCCGACGAGGAAATTCTTCAATGGTGCTTCAACGTTGGCCGTAAGCCATCTGAAAATGACGTTTACATCTGGAACGAATTCATGCGCAAACGAGGCTGGAACGACGAAGTTTCCGGGACGCTCAAACGGCGGAAAAAGGAAGCCGGCATGTCCGACAGATCCGATATCGAAACGGCGTTTCAGTTCATTGACGCTGACGAAGGACGCCTGCCGAAGCCCGGCCGTGGACAAGACGCTGTCTGATCACTGACAACTGATCACCGATCACTGGTGATTTTTCTACTCCGCCAGCGTGTCGATCCGTTCCGCCAGTCCGAAATCGAGCTCGGTTAGGCCGCCTTTGCTGTGCGTCGAGAGAACCAGGTGCACTTTGTTGTAGCGAATATCGATGTCGGGATGGTGCTCTTCTTCTTCCGCCACTTCAGCCACTGCGTTTACGAAATCGATCGCATCGGCAAAATCATCAAACTCAAAAGTGCGCTCGATGTGCTTCTTCTCCAACTCCCATTCGGGCACTTTTTTCATGCGCTCTTTCAGCTCGCCTGCTTTGATCAAGTCAGCCATAACGGGACAACGAGTAACATCCGCAAATCGTTTTGCAACGCCAAAAAAGAGCGCCTTCCAATACTATGGATCTGCTTGTCACACCGTAGCCTTGGCGAAGGCGGATGGGGCCGGTGGGCGTCTCGCCTGCCGGGTAAAACTCTCAAAGATCGAGAATATTCCGAAGATTCTTTGCGGAATCGAAGATCTCTGCGGCGCAATTGCGCGCCTGCCTGGAGAGTCGCGCCCAGTCCCGCAGTACTAATTTTACCGCGCGTTCCGCCTCGTCGGCCCCTCGGACAAAACGGAACCCGTTCTCTGAGGGCAGATATTTTTCCGCTCCGGTTGGTTCGGTAATGACCGGTCGCCCCAGCGCAAGAAAGGCCGCCGCGCGATCGCTTATCCAGCCAGTCTTCCACGCCACATCCACACCTTTAATGGCTGTAAATTCGGCAAGCGATCCGGCCATATAGCGCCGGTAACGGCCGGGTGTGTGGGCAACCCGGTGAGGATCGACAATGTGCCAGCCGCGCTTGTTGAGACGCGCCCGCTCCGGATCGTCCGCCGTGATATTCATTGCCAGTTCAAAATGCGCTTCGGGAATCCGTTTCGGAAGATCGAGATAAGGCTCGAAGGCAAATTTTTTCGAAAGATCTGGAAACGCGCCATCCACTTCCACTGCTCCACCCCAATACCATTGTCCGATCGTCGTGAATTTGGGTAGGCGCGGACGCGGCCGGCGGCGGAGAAGTTTCGTATCCGCCAACGGATAAAATGTTTTCCAGCGAAGCGAGGACCTCGGCAGCCGGCAATCATGCCCACGAACGTTCAGGCCAATCGTCCAGAAGTCGTGGTGATAGGATTGGCCCATCTCCATCTTCGTCATCCAATAAAAGATTTCGCTCGGATCGAGATCGCAAAAAATCCGGCGCTCGAACTGCAAAAGCAACGGCGGATGAATCGAATAACTGAGATTGAGCAGTGTGGTTGGTCCCGCCAGCCGATCGAGCAAAGCGCGTTTCGACATTCCTATGCAACGCATGTCTGATAAGCCATGCGCGTCCAACGCCGGGTTTTGGTAAAGCAGACAGTATCGACCAGCCAATCCGTGCGCGCGCAATTGTCGCTGGAAAT
>WNGB01006667.1_pt1 | contig 21838 bp, 17 predicted proteins | sample 5400681 | NCBI WGS metagenome assembly WNGB01 (sample SAMN13153367, study PRJNA577476) | soil metagenome | isolation source: 115 cm soil or saprolite under grassland replicate 2 | place: USA:California | collected 2016-06-15
GACGGGTACACGTCTGCCGCCGGCGGGCGAACAGCGTTTCCGCGTCGAGGTCATCCCCGCGGGCGGCGCCGAGTGGAACGGGAAGGCCACCGTGACCGTCTCGGTCGCGCAGGCGCTGCGGGTCGCGGTCAGCGGCGGCGGGCTAACCCTCAACCTGACCGGACCGCCGACCGTTGTGGTCGGCCATCCGGTGCCTTTCGATTTGCGGTTGACCAACTCGGGGAGCACTCCCCTGACGAACTTGACCCTGCGCGTCCCGCTGCCGCCTGGACTGCAACATCCGCTCGGCAGCGCGATTGAAGCGGCGGATCTCACGCTCGCGCCGGGCGAAACGCGCACCCTCAACCTGGAGTTGATCGCAGCCCAGCCCGGGCGTCAGTCCGTCGAGGCGGCTGTCCTGTCCGGTAAACAAACGCTCACCACGACCCGCGCGGAGGTTCTCGTCACCGAGGATCCGGTTCTGACCATCCGCATCACGGGGCCCGCAGAGAGTTGGGTGAACCAGGAGAGCGAGTATCGCCTGGAGGTGACCAACCGGAGCGGGGTCGCGGCGCGCTCGGTGACGGTGACAGACTTGCTGCCTGTGGGGGTGGCGTTCGTGGGCAGCGGCGCCACTTGGCAGGACGCCACAACGCGGATCGTCCGCTGGCAAGTGGGGGCAATGGAGCCGGGGCAGACCAAGGTGATCTCGTTGAAACTGATGAGCCGTGTCGAGGGGGGCGTCCTGAATCAAGCGTCGGCGCGGAACGAGCAGGGACACGAGGCCCAACTGCACAGCGTCTTGCGCTTTCGTGCCACGCCGGTCGGGGGCAATGGCCGACGCTGACGGGTTCTTCTCGTGGGGACTCCCCGTTGTGGCACGGTCTCCTGACCGTGCCACTCTGGACGACCGCAGGTCTCCCTGAACCCCGAGGAGACCTACGGTCAGCAGCCGTGGCACGGTCAGGAGACCGTGCCACAACAGGGCACTGCAGTGGAGGCCGCCAAGCCCACGCGCCGCGGCCCGTGGGCTTTCAGGAATAGTAAACTTTTTGCAAAGATTTCTTTGCCAAAGGGACGGGTGCTCGGTATGCTTCTACCCTATCACATTTCCCCTTCCCTTCGGGCCGGGGGTGGATTGAAACAACCAGCCGCGAAGGCTGTCGCGAGGGGAACGGATTCCCCCTGGGCCACGAAGGCTGAGTGCGGGGGGAAGGATTCCCCCATTTTTTCGAGCCCCTCCTCCGCTCCGTACTTTGGGCAAGTCACGTACCGGCACGTCGGGAAGACCTTGAGCGGTGCGCGCCGCTTGCTCTTGAGCGGGGAATAGCACGTTGCTAATATCCGGCGGTGGTGTGGGAGTCGGCGTTGGCCACCCCGCGACCTGTCGCGCAGGGGTTGGCACGAAAGCGCATGACGCCACGGGCCGATTGCGATCCCTGAACACCCCGCCTGACCTTTCTCACAAGCTGCTGGTCCAGTTCGGAACAGGAACCACAGGTTACGCGGAGAGCGTGGCGCACCCACGGACTGGGGGCCTTGCGCGCCGTGGCGAGGGGAGGTGTCCGGAACATGAGCGCTAACCGAGCGGAAAAAGAACAGGTCCGCGTCCATATCCGGTGGATGATCCGCCGCGACATGCCCGAGGTCCTGCAGACCGAGCAGCAGAGTTTCGAGTACGCCTGGACCGAAGAGGACTTCCTCCGCTGCCTGCGTCAGCGCAACTGCATCGGCATGGTCGCCGAGCAGGGCGAAAAGGTCGTCGGCTTCATGATCTACGAGCTGCACAAGCAGAAACTGCACATCCTCAACTTCGCCGTCAGCCCCGCCTGGCGCCGTCACGGCGTCGGCGCCCAGATGGTCGCCAAACTCATCAGCAAGCTCTCCAGCCACCGCCGGACCCGCATCACCCTGGAAGTGCGCGAGACGAACCTGCCGGCGCAGCTGTTCTTCAGCAGGCAGGGCTTTCGAGCGGTGCGTGTGCTGCGGGCCTATTACGAGGATAGCGGCGAGGACGCCTTCGTCATGCAGTATCAGTTCGCCGACGACATCGGCGACGACACGGAGGAGGCGGTCAACCGTATCGCGCAGTATGAGGAGAACTGAACGGAGGGTGGCGGGTGGCGGGTGGCGGGTGGCGGGAGAAGACACGGCAACTTGCTCTTCTCCCGCCACGCGCCACCCGCCACCGTCAATCAGGCAGGTGTCGCGGGCGTCTCTGCGCGCAGGCAGCGCCCGATCTGGCGCACCGCCTGCCGCAACCGTTGCTCATTCTCCACCAGCGCCAGTCGCAAATACCCTTCCCCCGCAGGACCGAACCCGCCGCCCGGGCTGACCGCCACCTCCGCCTCCTCCAGCAGTTTCATGGCGAAGTCGATTGAGCCCATCCGGTTGCGCCACTCCTCAGGGTACTGGGCCCAAACGAACATACTTCCCTTGGGTTTCTCCACCTGCCAGCCGATGCGCCGCAGGCCATCCACGAGGATGTCGCGCCGCTTCTGATATTCCAGAGATTGACGCTCCACGAGGTCGTCGCCGTGCCGCAGCGCCAGAATCGCCGCGATCTGCACCGCCTGGAAAATGCCGTAGTCGTAATAGCCCTTGATCGTCGCCAGCGCCCGCACCATCTCGCGGTTGCCGGCGCAGAAGCCCAGCCGCCAGCCCGCCATGTTGTAGCCCTTGCTCATCGTCGTCGTCTCGACGCCGACCTCCTTCGCCCCCGGCACGCTCAGAAAACTCGGCGCCCGGTAGCCGTCGAAGCACACATCGCCGTAGGCGAAATCGTGGATCACCATGAACCCGAACCGCCGCGCCAGTTTGACGACATCGACGAAGAACTCGCGCTCGATGACGGTCGTGGTGGGATTGTGCGGAAAATTCAGGATGAGCACCTTCGGGCGCGGGTACAGATGCTCGGCAACGCTCGCGATATTGCTGAGAAAGCGGTCGGGTTGCGTGCATTCCAGGCTGATGACATTGCCCGAGGCAAGGGCAACGGCGTACACATGAATGGGAAACGAAGGTGCCGGTACGATGGCCGTATCGCCCGGCCCCAGCAGGGCCAGGCACATGTGGCTGAAGACTTCCTTCGACCCCAGACCAGCGAGCACCTCGGTTTCAGGATCGAGTTGCACACCGTGGCGGCGCTCGTAGCGCAGCGCACATTCGCGACGCAAATTGTAGAGCCCGGTGCTGACCGAGTAGCGGTGGTTGCGCTCGTCGCGGACGGCTTCGCAGAGTTTATCGATCACCAGCGGTTCAGGAACGTCGGTCGGGTTGCCCATGCCGAGGTCGATGACATCGACGCCGGCACGGCGTTTGCGATACTTCAACTCGTTTATTTTGCCAAAGAGATAGGGGGGCAGCCGCTTGACGCGCTCCGCCACGTTGATCGCGAAGGGGATGTCAGGGGTGTTCGGTTCGCTCTGCATGATCGGTTCCGGGTGGGTGGTTGTTTGTAGTCCCGCCTTCAGGCGGAATGAGTCGTTGCCGCCTGAAGGCGGGACTACAGACAATGAGTGTAGCACGATTCGGTTGGGCTGTCACGATTGGGACTGGCGTTCGCCGCGAAACATGCCATAATAGAGATGACCGCAGTTGCGCAGCGCACATCCCGTCCCCCTGTGCGAACTGCCTCCCATCGCTCACGGTCGGTCCTCACAGGACGCCTCGCCCTTTCGATGCCATTGTCTGGCAGGTAGATACCCACGCCGGCACCGCTGCCGCGGAAGACCGAGCAACCCGTTTTCAGCCGAGGTATCCATGACGCGTACCCTCCGCACGTCCGCCGCTCTGAACGCGCCTGGAGAGATTTGGGAGGGCCCCTGGGGACATGAGACGATCTGCATCGTGGAGGACATCCACCCCGCGATGGACAAGGTCGTCGCCGCGATGACCGCGGCGGGCTACGCTCGCGAGGACATCTTCGCCGTGCGACTCTCCTTGGAGGAGGTGGTCGTCAACGGGATCAAGCATGGGCACCAACACGACCCGACCAAACAGGTGCAACTGAGCTACCGCGTCACACCGGAGCAGGTTGTGCTGGTCATCGAGGATGAGGGTCCGGGCTTTTGTCCCGAGGACGTGCCGAACCCGCTCGACCCAGAGAACGTGGAGCGAACCTGCGGCCGTGGCGTCTTCCTCGTCCGCCACTACATGACCTGGGTACAGTACAACGAACGCGGCAACTGCGTGACGATGTGCAAACGGCGCTGCGCGACTGATTAGTTCTACTGTGTGAGATCAGGCGAGCGGGGGGCGTAAGCCCCCTGATTCTGAGACGACGCGCAGCCATCAGGGGGCTTACGCCCCCGCTCGCCAGGACAAGTGCCGTTCGCGTCCTCCCTTCGCGACATCGACGACACGCCCCTCCCTCCTGGACACCGAGCAGAAGCAGGAACTCGCGTGCGACGAGAGCGCGGCGCGACCACCTCGTCCGCGCCAACCTGCGGCTAGCGGCTCACGGCGATTCGCGACTGCTGACCGGGCCCTTGTCGCGGTGCCGGGCTTCCGCCTCTTCGACGGAGTGCGATTGGGTCAGCCGCCGGTCGCGCCGTGCCAACTCCACCAGTTTGCCGTTCTGACACAAAATCTCATGCCGCTGTGCGGCGTGAGGGCTTGTGTGTCCCATCGCTGGCGCTCCGGGCTTGTCTCAACCCATCCCACCGCCAGGAGAGCCGGTTACGCCAGGGGCTGGATCGACTGGAACAGGTCCGCCACCCGCACGCGCAGCCCGAGCGAGATGCGGTAGAGCGTCTCGATCGACGCCGAGTTCTTGCCCAGTTCGATCTGCGACAGATAGCCCAGCGACACACCGGTCCGCTCTGCCATCTGCGCCAGCGTCAGCCCCAGCGACTTGCGCCGTTCGCGGATCGCTGCCCCCAGCGCCTCGCGCAGCGCGTCCTCAGACAGCCGCAACAGTCCGCGCCCCTCCAGGCAGCGATTGACCGCCCGCTGCAGATGATCGACCTGGAATGGCTTGGTCAGATAGTCATAGGTGTGCGCCCGCAGGCAGTGCAAGGCACTGTCGATCGACGGGAACGCCGTCACCACAATGATGCTCGCTTCGGGCTGGTGCTCGCGTACCCATTGCAGGACGCGGTCGGGATCGAGCCCCGGGATCACGTAATCAACCAGCGCAGTGCAGGCGAACCGGTTCTTTCCTCTCGACCGTGGCGGTCGGATGCTTGCCGTTCGCCATTGCGGTGCTCCCGTTCGTGTGAAGGGAAATGCTCACGTTGCTCTCTCCTTGGATGATATTGTTCCGAAAAGTCGCGTTGAATCAATTCTGCTCCGTCGGGGCCGGAGCGCGGGCGTCCCGCCCGCTTTGGCAACGTCCCGATGCGGGCAAGATGCCCGCGCTCCGGGGGTTCACGCCGTCTGTCCGACGGGGGCTGTGCTACGGCCGCGCTCAAGGGCGCTGCCCACCGCCTGGACCAACATGTCGGCCCGGAACGGCTTGGCCAGAAAGCCAGGTTGGATCAATCCCTCGACCTGCGGCGCTGCCGGCACCTCGCTGCTGACAAACAGCAGGTTGACGCCGGGATCGTGTTGGCGCAGTCGTTGCGCCAGTTCCACCCCGTTCATCGACGGCATCACCACGTCCGACAAGACCAGGCGAAACGGTTCTGCGGCGGTCGTGTACAGGGCCAGGGCCTCGGCGCCGCCGGCCGCCACCTGGACCCGGTAGCCCACGCCTTCGAGAATCGTGGCGATGAATCGCAGGATAAGCGGATCGTCGTCGACGACCAGCACGCGCTGTTTCCCCTCCCGAATGGGGGCTTGTTTGGGCACGGGCAGCCCCGCGACGGGCAGGAACAGGCGCACCGCAGTTCCCTGCGCCGGGTCCGGACCAAAGCGCAAACCGCCGCGTGCTGCCTGCAGCACACCGTAGACCATGGCAAGGCCAAGGCCCCGGTGACGCACTTTGTTACTATGAAACAGATCGGCGAAGAGCCGCTGCCGCGCCTCGGGGGTCAATCCCGCACCCGTGTCGGTGACGGTCACCTCGATGTGCGGCCCCGGCATCGCGCCCCCGAGCATTTCCTGACAATCGGCCTCGCTCAAGTCGGTCAAGCGAGCAGTGATCGTGACGATCCCCTGCCCAGCGATGGCCTCGCGGGCGTTGTCGAGAATCTGGGCCAGCACCTGCCGCAGGGCCCCGGCCTCGACGGCGACGGTCGGCAGTTCGGGTTGCAGGGCGACGTGCAGCCCCACGTTCGGCGCCCAGGTGGGCCGCACCCGCGCCTCTTCCTCGCCGACGACGGTCTGGATCGCGACCGGGGGAAACTCGCCGAAACGGCGACGGCTGAACAGGTGGAGTTGTTGGACCCAGCGGGCCCCTTGCTGGGCGGACTCCCAGACCTCCTTGACATAACGGTGCGGCAAGGAGTCGGTTGGCAGGTGGTTCAGCGTCAGTTCCGCGAAGCCGAGGATGCCGGTAAGCACATTGCCGAAATCGTGAGCCAGCCGGCTCGTGATCTTGGCGGCGCTTTCAAGGTGCTGCTGGATGCGGGCGCGTTCGAGAGGCCGTGGCCAACCAGCCGCGCGGCCCTCGGTGGTGGCGGTCAGGCGGGCCAGTGCTTGCCCTGCCAGCGGCAGCGCTGCCCTTTCCCCGCCCGACCAGACGCGCCCTGCGGGCGCTTCGAGCCAGAGCAGCCAACCGCCACCCGTCGGCGGCCAGACGGCGGCGAGGAGACACGTCGAGCCATCTGCCGCTTGCGCCGACACACCATCGACGCTCTGGCGAATTTGGGCGAGCAAATGGGGCTGGTTCTCCCAGGGGAATGCCGGAGCGGAGGACGAACCATCGACGCGCACATGCTGCCGCACCAGGGGCGACCCTTCCGGGGGAGCCGCCAGGCCAGCGCCGCGCGCAGCGAACGCCCGGGCCAGGTCGGCGAGCAGGGCGGGCAGGGGACGAGCCTCTCCTGCCGCAGTCTGGAGGAGTCCGTGGATGAACTGAAGGGCGGTGGAGGTGGCGTCGTCCGCGTCGCCCGAGGGGCGTTCCGCGACCAAGGTGTCCGTCGCCGGGTTCATGGGGAATCCTGTCAGGTGCGCCTCGATTCTGTCCCGATGCGAAACTCTAGGTCACATTTTCCGATAATGACGGGTTGCTGACACAAAATCACGAAAAAGTTTGACTCGGACCGAGAAGTGTGCTCTGGCGCGAATAGGCTCCCTTACCCTGTGGTCGGAAGCGGCTCGCTTGCGGGCCCCGCTGGACTCCGAAGTGGCTCGTTTATGGCCGCAGGCAGAGCAGGTTGCGCCGATTGGCTTGTCCTGCTGGGGCCGCGGTGGCTACGATGAAAGGAGCACTGGATTCGATTCATTTCCGATCACGCGGGCCCAAGGGTGTCCGTGAGATGAAATGAAACGAAACCAGAGGTCGTCTCACCTGCCTTGATTGTACCACGCCGGGGGGGGCAGGGAAGGGGATCGGTTCGAGCCCTCATACATGATCCAGTTGAGCCTGTCCGGTGTGGAGGGCGAGGCTCCTGGAGGGCGAGGCTCCTGGAGGGCGAGGCTCCTGGAGGGCGAGGCTCCTGCCGAGCCGGGCTAGATAGCAGCTCGGCAGGAGCCTCGCCCTCCAAGCCCGGCTCGGCAGGAACCTCGCCCTCCAACACCGGACACTCTCAACCGGATGGTGAATCAGAGGCGGTAAATGGATGTGGCGGCAAGTTGCAAACTTGCCGCCACATCCAGTCAAGCCCCCAAAGAAGAAGGACCGGCGCCCTCGACGTGGAGGAGGCCGGTCCCTTTCGGACCATCAGGGTTACCGGTGACGGTCACTCCACCTTGAGCGTGAAGCTCTCGGAGTGGCTGTTGAACTCGGGAGCGTACATGCACTGAATCTCCGCCATGCCGCTCTGATACTGCCCGCGGTGCGACACCCGCGTCGAATACTCGAACACGTAGACGCCCTTGGGCAGATAGTCGATGAAGAAGTGGCTGGCGGTGTCGCGCGTCGTCTCGTAGTAGCCCAGCCCATCCTGATAGCGCCAGCGCGACAGCACGTTGACCGGCTCGGTGCCGCTGCCGCGCGCGTCCTTCAGGTGGACATACTCCATGTCGCGATCCACGCGCAACTCCAGCCGCACCACCAACTCATCGCCGACCTTGAGTGCCTCCTTGACCGGCTGCAGCACCGGGCCTTTTTTCGTGTAGACCTTGGTGTACAGCGCCTTCTTGAGCTTGAGCGGCGTGCCCTCGTAGCCGGTCACCTTGCCCACGTCTTCGAGGTACTGCCAGGTGACGCTGCCCCAGCTGACGCCATCGTCGGTCTTCTTGGTCACAATAGCGCCGAGCGACGGCTTGATGTCGTTGCCGACGAACCGCTTCTCGTAGAAGCCGGTGCCGGCCTCGACCTTCTGCGGTTGGATCGTCACGTCGCCAAGGGTCACCTCGACGAGCGCGTCGGACGCCAGCGGGCTTTTCTCGCCGCGCAGCAGCAGGGCGTAGACGGCGTCGGCGGTCGCCTTGGTCGTCTTCCAGTCGCGCGTCTGCTTCTGCTTCAGCAGCCACACCTTGCAGTCCTCGACGGCGACCTGGTCGTTCATGACCTCGTCGAACGCCTCGATCATCATCGCCTGCGTCTCGATCGGCGCCCGGAACCACGACCACGACCATTCCTGGTCGCGCCAGAACATGCCCAGCTCCTCGTTGCTGACCGACCGTTCCTTGATCGACTTCATGATGCCCTGCGCCGACGCCTTGTCGCCGAAGCGCTGCAGCGCCAGCGCCAGGTGCGCCTGCGACTGGCGATTGGCCAGTTTCAGCCAGTGCGTCTTCGCCTGGCCGAGGAAGTAATCGACCGCTTGCTTGTTCTTGCCGTCAATCGCCTGATCGAGCAGGAAGAAACTGCGGCCGTAGAGGTACAGAGCGATCGTCGGCGACAGGTTGTTCTTGTCTTTGTTACCGTGACGCAGAATCTCGCGATAAATCCGATCGACCCAGCCGTCGAGCCGGTTCAGCGACTTGATCGCGGGGGCGTCGTCCAGCTTCAGGCCGAGATGGCGCATCCGGCCGAAACCCGTTGTGATGTAGAGGGTGATGTAATCGTTGCCGCGGCCGCCGGGGAACCACGGCCAGGCGCCGTCGGGGTTCTGCCAGTCGGCGAGCTGCTGCATCAGCCGTTTCGTCTCGGCATTGAGACGATTGTCGTCGAACAGGATGCCGACGTTGCGCCGCGCCTCGGCCTCCGACTCGGCCTGGCGCACCCAGGGCGTCTCCTCCAGCATGACGGCGCGCAGATCCTGGTTTTTCTGCAGCGGACTGTCGAGGGCGGGCGTGCCCTTCCACTGATCGAAGACCTTGCGAATCTTCGGATCGCTATTGGCGATGTAGCGAGCGAGGGCGTTGGCATAAAGGCGATTAAAGGTCTGCTCGGTGCATTCATAGGGGTACTCCATCAGGTAGGGCAGGGCCATGATCGCGTACCAGTTCGGGTTGGAGACCATCTGCACCGTCAGGGTTTTGTTGCGGAGCGTATCGGACTTGCCCGATTCGCGCAGCCGGGCGAAGTCCCACTTTTTCTCTCCCTTGCCGCGCAGAGGCAGCGGCAGCGACTCGGTGACGAGGACGCGCCGCGCGAGGACGGGGAGGTAGCCCTCCTCGCCGTCGGCGACCTTGCCGGCCGAGCCGACCGCCTTGTACGTCAGGAAGCCCAGGTCGTCGGGCACGGTCATGCGCCACGAGAAGGACCGCGATTCCTTGGCGGGAATGTCGAACCGTTTCTCGTTGTTGGTGTTGGCCAGGGCCGCATCGACCGACTTGCCGGTGCGGACGTCGTTGAACGTCAGGCGAACGATGCCGGCCTGGCGCGCGTCGGACTGATTGCTCACCTTGACGGTGAACTCCAGCACGTCGCCCTCACGCACGAAGCGCGGCGGGTGCGGTTGCACCATCAGATCACGAGCGGTGACGGCGTTGTCCGTCAGGAAACCGCTGCGCAGATCCTTGTCGTGAGTGAAGCCCATGAACTTCCAGCGCGTCAGCGCCTCGGGCATCGTGAACTGCAGCTTGACCTCGCCGTCCTTGCTGGCAAGCATCTGCGGGAAGAAGAACGCCGTCTCGTTGAGGTTCTTGCGAGCCGACACCTTGCTCAGGTCCGGGGCCTGTTGGAGCCCACCCTGAGCGGGCGGGGGGGCTTGCGCCTGCTTCTCGCCGCCGAAGCCGCCAAGGGCCATGTCCGCCGCGGCTTCCTTTCCCTCATCTTTCTTCATGCCCTTGGCGGCCAGCACATTGTTGGTCGCCACGGCGCCCGGCATCCCGCCGCCGAACATCATCGGCTGGCCACCCTCGAAGTAGGCGTAACCCCAGAAGTTGCCGCCGATGTCGTGCGGGAAGGTGCGATAGTTCCAGGTCGTCTGCTTGTAGCTCGTTGCCCACTGTCCGCTCAGGTGGTGCAGCGCCACCGGTACGTTCTGGAACTGCGAGAACAGGTTGGAATGGTCCTGGCGGAAAACATTGATCTTCTGCTGCCAGCGGTGCGGCAGATAGGCGTCGAGCGATTCGTCATAGAGGGTGGCGACCATCTCCGCCACCGCACGCTTGGCGTCGGGGCCGGTGACGACCGCCGTCCACGTCTCCTTCTGCCCTGGCTCCAACTTGGAGACGAAACGCTCCCAGCGAACCTTCAGATCTTTGTTGGTCCACGGCACATCGACATGACGCGCTTCCAGGTAAGCGCGGTTCTCGCGAACCATCGTCACGCGCACCGTGAAGCCGCCGCGCATCGCCTCGGTGATCGCCTGGTTGACGCTCACCTGCGTCTGGCCCGGCTCCGTCCAGAAGCTCTTGAGCATCTTGCGGCGATGCTCGATCTCGATGAAGGCGCGGGCCTGATCGTAGCCCGTCCCCCAGAGCAGGCTGAACGTGTCGCCCGGCTCGACGGTCCACTTCGGAGCGTTGACGAGGTTGGGCACTTTCAGACCGAGTTGCTTCGCCTCGGGGTCGAGCACGCGCAGCGGCAGCCGGGCGGTCACCTGCTTGCCGTAGCGATCCTTCGTCTCCAGCATGACGCGATAGGCGCCGACGCCGAGTTGGAACGAGATCTTGACATTACCGCTCTTGTCGGTCTTGAATTCCTGGGTGGCGGCGACGTCGCCGAGCGGCCAGGAGTTGGGATTGGACAGGTCGGGCGCCGGCTCCTCCTCGACGAGCTTGCCGCCGCGCCACAGCTGCCGCGACCCGTAATAGTGGTCCTGCAACTTGCCGCGGTGGACCTTCTCGGGCTGCTTGAGGCGATAGACCTTGACGGTGCCCTGCGCCTCCTGGGCCTCGCCGTCGAGAGTGGTGGTGCGAGCGCTGATTTCGACCGCCTTCGCCTTGGTCTGCCAGTCGGCGGCGGTGAGCGACGCCTGCAGGGCAGTGTAGCCGACGTTGATCGCGGTCTGGCCGGAGCGCGTCTCGCCGGTGGTGTCGGTCACGTCGGCGCTGACCGTGTAGTGGAAGATCGGCTCATCCTTGGCAGGGACTTTGACATCCGGATGAGCGGTAAAATCGATCTTAAAGCTACCATCAACGCCGGTCGCGGCGAAACCGTGAGCGATTTCCTGACCCGGCTGCCGCTGCGGCACACGCCACCAGTAACGCCAGCCATACCACGCGGGATAGCGCACCTCGCGGACGATGCGATAGCGCACCTTCGCCCCGTCGATCGCGGCGCCGGTGTAGGCCGTCGCCTTGCCCTGCAGGTTGACGACCTCGTTCAGCTTGGACGGAACCTTCGGCTTTTCGAGGGTTACCTGGAACTTGGGCCGCTTGTACTCCTCGACGCTGACGTTGGCAGCGCCTTGCGGTTGACCCTCAACGCGAAGATGCATCTGGCCCATGAGCCGATCGGCCGGGGCGGTGAAACTGCCGCTGAAAGAGCCGTAGTCGTTCGCCTGGTGTTGCCGGCGGGCCACTTCCTTCCCGTTGGGGTCGGTCAAGACAACGGTCAGGCCCTGCCGGGCGAGCGCCTTGTAACTGTCGCTGTGCTGCTCAACGCTGATGCACAGGCCCTGATACTGGATGGTCTGGCCTGGCCGGTAGAGCGAGCGGTCGGTGAAGAAGATGGTTTGCGTAAATGGCTGCGGGCGAGCATCATAGCGATGGACATAAAAGTCGTGGGCGGTGTGGAGTTGCTGGTCCTTGTGGCGCGCATGGACCAGGTAGGTGCGATTAATCGCACCGTCGAAGCGGAAATAGCCGTTGACGTCGGATTGCGTCGGGTCAGTGGGAACGCGGACGTTGTTGTTCTGCAGGTGCCAGGCGCGGACGGTGGCGCCCTCGATGGGCTGGCCGGTCTTGGCATCGAGCACGAACCCTTCCAGCGAACCCTCCCCCTGACGCTGGCGCATCACCAGGGCCAGCTGGCTGACCCAGATCGGCGTGAAGGTAACGACGTTGTCGCCGCCACCGAACTTGGGATCGTGGCTGGCGAGCAGGAAGTAAAAGCCCGGTTTGAGATCCTTCGGGGCGGCGAGCGTCTCGTTGCGGTCATGGTAATCCTGCGTCGCGGGCAGGTCGGCCGACCATTCCAGTGCGGGTTTGTCGCGAACAAGCGCATCCCTCTCTTGCCTATTGAGTTGCTCCGGCCGCCAGTTCGCCGCCTTGAGGCGCTGCTCGAAGTTGACCGGCACGGCGCGGAAGTGGATCTTGTTGATATTGCGATAGTTGACCTGCAGACTCGGCCAGGGATCGTTCCAGACACGCTCGGTGTTGATGTTGAACGATTTGGCCTCGATCGTCTGGACCAGGTTGAAGCACAGTTTGCCGCCGTGGCTGTCGGGCAGTGCCTTCGAGCCGCGCACGGCCAACTTGTGCGCCTGGACCCAATCCCCCTCAGTGTGCAGAACTGACGCCCAGTGGAACAGCGCCCTCACCCCGACTTCGTGCTTGGGGTTCGCGTCGGCCAGGCGCTGCAGGGCCGCCTTGTAGCGCTTCGCCTTCTCCTCGCCGAAGGCCTGGTTGTACCCGAAGGTGAGCCGCCAGAGGTCGGCGTCGAGGAAGGCGGTGTTGTCCTTGTCGCCCTGATGGAAGCGCAGCAAATCCTGGTAAAGCCGAATGGCCTTGACGGTGCGCGAGTCGGTGTCGGTGGTTTTCGGGGACCACTTCAGGAACTCGTCGGCGGAGGCGAAGATAGGGCTATCAGCGGGCAACTCGTAGGCGTCCTGGGCGCGGGCGCCGCCCTGGGCGCCGCTGCTGTAAAAGGCCAGGGCGTTGTAGGCGAGGAAGTCGTACAGGGTCGGCCGATAGCCGTCGGGCACGTCGCCTTTTTCGAGGAGGTCGTTGTACTGCGCGATGGGAATGGCCTTGAGGGCCTTCTCGGCGGACAGGGCCTTGGTGAACTGCTTGTCGATCTCGGCGAAGAGGCGCGGCAGATCCCACGTCGTGAAGTCCTTGCCGGGAGCCTCGCCCGTGGCGGTACGCTGGAGGAAGCGCCAGGAATTTTGCTGGAAGTAGTGCCAGTACCAGTTGGCGAGGATGGCATCCATCACGGGGTGTATCTCGGCGGGCGCCTTGGCGATGGCGGCCTCCAGGCGGATGACCTTCTCCTCGGGCTTGTTGCCCTGGATGTTGCCTTCGAGGCTGATCTTGCGGGTGATGGCCTTGATGTATTCGGGATAGGCCTTGTCCTTGAGGGCGGCGGCGATGATGGGCTCGATGTGCTCGATGGCGGTTTTCGGGAGACCCTTGTCCATGGCCTGCTGGACTTTTTGCCACTGCTTCTGACGGTCGGGTGGAACGCCCCAGGTGAGCAGCGGCAGGACGAGGAATGCCAGGCTGAGAATGGCGACTCGTCGGCTCATCGGCCTACCTCCTAAATGGTGATGCTTCCGCGGTGTGCCTCGGTCGCCGCGGCTCGAGACAGGATGGGCTTCGCGCACACTGACCGCGCGCGGTTTATCCTACATAAAGACGAGAAACGACCGCCGGAAGTTTGCGACCAGCCCACGAGCTGCAACCCACGGGCTTCCTTGAATCCCAATGCCTCCTCGGCCTACTTTTCGGGACAGTGCTTGCGGCAGTCTTCCGAAGCTGCCTAGAATAACCTTTGAGGTTGACGTTGCAGCGCTTCGGACACACGATTGGAGACCGTCTATGGATCAATTGACACGAATCACACTCGATCCCGCAGTGATGGGAGGCAAGGCGTGCATTCGCGGCCTCCGGGTGACCGTCGGGACAATCGTGGGACTGCTTGCCGCCGGACGCTCACGCGAGGAGATTTTGAAAGCCTACCCCTACCTCGAACCCGAAGATATCGACCAGGCGTTGACGTACGCGGCGTGGCGTCTTGAGGAGCGCGAAGTCGCGCTCTCCGGCGTATGAGTGTGAAACTCCTGGTCGATATGAATCTGTCGCCGGACTGGGTGCCGGTTTTGCAGAGCCACGGTTGGTCCGCGGTCCACTGGTCCACCGTCGGTGACCCGCGGGCCCCGGATCACGACATCATGGACTGGGCCCGCGCCAATGATTCTGTGGTTTTCACTCACGACCTGGATTTCGGCACCGTGTTGGCCCTCACTCACGCAACTGGCCCCAGTGTCCTGCAGATTCGCGGCGACGATGTGCTACCAGCTCACATGGAAGTCATTGTCATCGCGGCCCTGCGGCAACATGAGGCGGATTTGGCTGCAGGCGCTCTCATCGTCGTGGACGCGAAGAAATTCCGCGTCCGGATCCTGCCAATCTGAGGCGCGGACAATTGTGTCTCGGTTCGGTTGCTCCTGCAACCCGCCTTGACTCGCCCTTCGATCCCCACTACAACCCCAAACCTGCAACCACGGGCACGGCTCGCGGCGTGCGCAGCGATCGGGAAAGATGGGGTGTTCATGGAAGAGTGCGAATGGCAGACTCTTTCCCCGGCGCGGTGGCGCTGGCGGACGCTCGCCTGTTGCCTGATCCTCGGCACGGCCGCCCTCCACATCGCTTACCTGGCCTGCAACTGTCCCCTCGATCTCGCCCCCGACGAGGCGCACTACTGGGATTGGTCGCGCAAGCTCGACTGGAGTTACTACAGCAAGGGCCCGCTCGTCGCCTACCTGATCCGGGCCGGCTGTGAACTCTTCGGCGCCTGGTCGCGCGCCCTCACCGGCACCGACATGCTCGCCGTCCGCATGCCGGCAATCCTGTGCGGGAGTTTGCTCCTCCTGAGCCTATACGTCCTGACGGTGCAGGTATCGCGCCGCGAAAGCCTGGGTGCCGTCGTCGTGCTGTTGGCCCTCACCCTGCCGCTCATCGCCGTTGGCTCGTCGCTGATGACCATCGACGCGCCCTACACCTGTTGCTGGGGCTGGGCGCTGGTCGCCGGCCATCGTGCGATTTTCCGCGGTTCGACGTGGGCCTGGCCGCTCACCGGGCTGCTCATCGGCCTGGGAGTGCTGGCGAAGTACACGATGATCTTGTGGGTGCCGTCACTGGTCCTGTTCCTGCTGACGTCGCCTCAGCAGCGGCGGCTCGTGGCGCGGCCGGGCTTCTGGGCAATGCTGGCGGTCGCGGCGCTCTGCTGCCTGCCGGTCGTTGTCTGGAACGCGCGCAACGACTGGGTGAGCCTGCGCCACGTCAGCGGCCTGGCGGGCCTGTCGGAGCGCTCGGCGGGCGTGCGCTGGCTGGGGCCGGTGGCCTTTGTGGGCGTGCAATTCCTGCTGTTGCTGGGCTACTGGTTCGTGGCGTGGCTGCGGGCGATGGCGGCTCACGCTCCGTGGCGCGAGCCGCGGCCGGAACTGCGTTACCTGTGGTGGATGTCGGCGCCGACGTTCGTGGTGTTCCTGCTGTTCGGCTTCAAGACCGGCGGCGGCGAGCCGAACTGGCCGGTGACCGCATACGTCTCGGGGCTGGTGCTGACCGTGCTGTGGCTGGCACGCCATCTGGAGACTGCCCACGAGGGCGAGCGACATGCGGCCCTGGTGTTCCTGGGGCTGGCCTGTGGCTTGGGGGTGGCGCTGACCCTCATCATGCATCGCAGTACCTGGGCGCACCCGCTCCTGGCCCAGCTCGCAGGGCCGCCAACCGCGGACGCCCCATTGCCGCTGCGGCGCTTCGATCCGACCTGTCGACTGCGCGGCTGGCGAACCCTGGCGACCGCGGTCGATTCGGTGCGTGCGGAGCTGCGCGCGGAGGGCGTCGAGCCGGTGCTGGCGGGGGCGGGCTGGAGCCTGCCGGGCATTCTCGGCTTCTACTGCGAGGGACAGCCGGTCGTCTATTCGTTCGGGCTGGCGCTGGGCGACCGCCGTAGTCAGTACGATTTCTGGCGGCCGAACCCGGTCTGGGACCATGAGCAGTTCGCGGGCAAGACATTCGTCTTCGTCGGCGGCGACTCACTGCAAGGGCTCTCCGGCGCCTTTGCGGAGGTTGCAACTCCTTTTATCGTGACCCACTACGAGGGGGGCCAGCCCGTGTCGCGCTGGACGGTCACGGTTTGCCGCGGCTACCGCGGCTTCCCGGTGATGCAGCACGACCACCATTTCTGAACGCGCCATCCCACATTTACGGAACCGAGGAAGCCGGCCTGGCGCCGGGGAGGGACGCTGTGTGTAAGTTATTCTCGGGAGTAGCAGTCGTGGCTCTGGCGTTGGCCGGGTCCGGCTGCGTGTCGCTCACCCCGGCGCAGCGGGCGCAGTTCGCGGCCATGAAAGCCGACGGCGTCGCCGTGCAGGAACGCAGCCCGGTGGTGGGGGCTGTGCTGGGCATCCTTCCCGGCGGCGGTTCGTTCTACACGCAGCAATGGGGCCTCGGCGTGGTGGACTTCCTGGCCTGGCCGTATTCCGTGCTCTGGGATCCCTTCGCCGGCTATGCGGGCGCCGAGGCCATCAACTACGAGGCCAGCCGCGTGCATGCGCGGCGCCTCAAGGCCGCGCAGCTCGCCGAACTGGATCAGTTGCTCGACGAGTTGCAGATCCCGCAGGACGACTACATTCGGCGGCGGCGTGCGCTCGAGGCGCAATTCGCCTGTTACGAATGAGCGGGTGGGTTGGCGGACAAAACCCCTCCCCTGCGAGGAGAGGGGGAGAAGAAAAGATGTTGTCTTGCTTGCTCCCCCTCTCCGCTTCGGGGAGGGGGTTGGGGGGAGGGGTTGCGTCCGATAGTTCGTCGCCTTTTCACCTTTGGAGAGACCACTGAGGGGCCGCCGTGCAGGTCGAGCACGCCATCCTGGTGCAGGGGCTGACGTACGCTTATCCCGGCGGGCAGAAAGCCCTGCAGGGTGTCTCCTTTCAAGTCGCCGCCGGCGAATGCGTCGGCCTCGTCGGCCCCAACGGTGCGGGCAAAACGACGCTTTTTCTGTCCCTCATGGGGGTATTGCCACCACCGCCAGGTGTCGCGCGCCTGGCGGGACTCGACCCCGGCAGCGCCGCCCAGCGCAAGCGCCTCCCCACCAGCGTCGGGATTGTCTTTCAGAATAGCGACGATCAGATTTTCAACGCGACGGTAGCCGACGATGTCGCCTTCGGGCCGCTGAATCTGGGCCTGCCCGCCGACGAGGTCCGGCAGCGCGTCGCCGAAGCGCTCGAGCGCGTCGGCCTGACCGACTGCGCCGGCCGCGTGCCCTTTCACCTGTCCGGTGGTGAGAAGCGGCGGGTGGCGCTGGCCGGCGTACTGGCGATGCGTCCCGACATCCTGCTGCTGGACGAGCCGTCGATGTACCTCGACCCGCGCGGCCGGCGCGAACTGATCGGACTGCTGAAGGGCCTGGCGGGGACGAAGATGATCGCCTCGCACGATCTGGAGATGATCCTGGAGATCTGTGGTCGCGTCCTGGTGCTGGATCGTGGTCGCGTGGTCGCAGACGGTCCCGCGGCGCAACTGTTCGCCGATGCGGGGCTGATGGAAGCGCACGGCCTGGAAGTACCGTACAGTCTGCGACGGTGACAGGGTGACCGGGTGAGGCAAGCAAGCCCACGGGCCGCGGCCCGTGGGCTTTCCGGTCACTTATTGCTGCCGGGCAGGGGCGCCGCCGGGACGCGGCATGCCGCGTGCACGCCGCTGGAAGTCAAGCTCCAGCACGCCGTAGTTCGATTCGTGCGCCTGCACCACTCCGATCAGGGCGTTCATCAGCCGCTTCGCCGTGTAGAAGTTCATGACAACGCGGTGCGACAACTTGATCGGCTCGGTCGGGTTCGGCTGCATCTGCGTGTTCAGGCCGAAGTCCAGCACCAACTCTTCGGGCGTCACGCTGACGCGACAGAAGTTGGTGTAGACCGTCGACAGACCGCTGTAGTCAGTCGGGAACTGCGGCGGCTGGGCTGGGGTCTCGGGGGCTGCTGCTGGTTTGAGTTCGTCGGCCACTGGGGTTCTCCCTTGAGTTAAAGCGGAATCTCCACCATCCTCTGACATAGTATGGGCGGGCGACGGGTCGGCTTCAATCGCTTCCCAGGTGATTTTTCCGAGATTCTTGGCGCCACCGTTAAAGTCTACCAGCGACCGGTCTGGCCACCGCGCCCCCTGGCGGAGTAGAATGCAGCCTCAAGGATGGATCTCAATCGCCCTCTGGTCAAGGACACGACCATGCACACTCCTCTTCTGCTGCTTGAGGTGCGCCGGAAGCGTGACGCGCTGCGCGCCCGTCGCCACGCCCGTCAACTCGCCGCCCTGCTCGGCTTCGAGCCGCGCGAACAGGCCTGTGTTGCCGCCCTCGTCTTCGAGATGACCTGTCAACTGCTGAACCAGGGGGGCAAAGTCAGGCTTCGGTTCGGGGTGGACAACGATCGTTTGCTCGTCATGCCTGCTCTGACGCCGGGGGAAACGGCCGCGGCGCCGTTGCGCATCGAGAAGCTGTTGCCGCGCCGGGAGCCGCCGGTTTCGTCCGAGGATCTCGGCTGGATCCTTCGGCAACTGAACGAGCTGGCGCCGGTCGATGTGTTCGAGGAAGTGAAGCGTCAGAATCAGGACGTGCTGCGGCTGTTGCTGGAGTTGCAGGCGTTGGAGGCGCGCCTGACACAACTGACCCCGCAGCAGGCCGAGCCGACCGCCGCGTGAGGAGAACTGTCAAGGTGGATGCCGGGCCGGAACCGGGCGATCAGGGATTCAGGCCGACTTCGCTTCGAGTTCCTCGAAGAGTCGGGCCACCGTCCGCCATGCTGCCTCGGCCTCCGGCTTGAGGCCCGCCTGCAGCGCTTCCAGGTAGCGGCGCTTCTTGCGAACGGCGTCGGCACGCTTCGCCGATGGTAGATAACCGGAGTCCAGCAGGTTGTCGAACAGGTCGGCCAGTTTGCACACCTGCACCTGCCACGGTGCCGCGGCTAGATCGCGACAATATGCCTCTTCTCTCTCCTTGAAGGGCAGGCGCTTGTCCTTGGAGAGCGTGGCGACCCAGCCGGCGATTTCGGCACCAAAGCGATTGGTGATGTCGTCGAAGTCCGTGGTAGTGTCCTCGATGGTGTCGTGCAAGACTGCCGCGGTCAGCGCCCGCTGATCTGTGATGCCGAAAATGTCGCGCAGCACCAGGCAGACGCGGAACACGTGGCTGACGTAGGGAGTGCGGCCATCCTTGCGCACCTGACCCTGGTGAGCGCGGGCGGCGAAGGCAACGGCTTCCAGCAGCGGTCGGTATTGTGCCTCAAGCGTCTGTGCCATGGATTGGTTCTCCTGTGCGGTCCCGGACCTGGGGCGACCGGAGTAGCCCGCCGCTTCCCCCATTCGGGTGCCATCAGGAGATTACCACACCAGCACGAGGCGCCGCAATCGGCGCCCGCTCGTGGCTATTTGAAGAGGGCAAAAAGAACCTGACTGAGAGTCAGCGTGATCGCGGCCGTCACGAGGATGAGCAGACCTGTCTTCCAGCCGTCGCGCGATCCGTCTCCGGCGGGCGCGGGCACGGCAGGCACAGGCGCGGGAGCAGGAGGCGGCCCCGGTGGGAGATAGCGAGCACTCCGGAGAGGCGTTCCCGGCGTCTGCGCCGGGACCGTTGGCTCGGCGCCCATTCCTTCGATGGCAGGCAGGGTCGGGACTCCACTCCGAGAGGTGTCCGCGGCAGCCACGGTGAGGCGCGGGGTGTGGTCCTCGGCGAGGCGAGCGTCGATCTGTGCTCGTGGCACTCGATCGGTGGTGCGAAGGCCAACGGGCCGCTGATGCACTCCGGAGCTGCGGCCGGTGGCAGGAGGCGACGACGGGCGACCCACCAACTCCTCAAGGAACTCCTGGCAGGAAGCCTGCCGCAACCCTGGCTCGGGGTTCATGGCACGCTGGATGGCACGCTCAGTGCGCTCGCTCACAAACGGCGCGAGCTTGCGGAGCGGCGTCAACTCGTTGTTGAGTTTGCGCATCATGATCCGCACCGGATCGCCGTGGCCGAACGGCAACTCGCCGGCGATCATCTGGTAGAGCGTGGCACCCAGAGAGTAAACGTCGCAGCGAACGTCGGCGTGCTTGGCGTTGCGGAACTGCTCGGGCGCCATAAAATTGGGCGTGCCCAGACCCGAACCGGTGCGGGTCAACTCGATCGCCGCGTCCACCTCCTTCGCCAGACCGAGGTCGGTCAGTTTGGCGGCGCCGTCGCGCGTGACCAGGATGTTGTCCGGTTTGATGTCGCGATGCAGGAGCCCCAGGCTGTGAGCGTAGTGCAGGCCCTCGCTGACCTGGCCGATCAGGCAGACCGCCTCTCCCTCCGGGATGCGACCGTGCTTCTCGATCCGATCGCCGAGCGACACACCATCAACGAACTCCATCACCAGGTACGGCTCTGCGCCAGCGCCGTTGTACTCCAGGGCACGGACGACATTGGGGTGATCGACCATGCTCGCCAGGCGAAACTCCTGCTCGAAGCGTTTCACGAGGCTCGCCTTGCGGGCGATGCTCGCCGGCATCACCTTGACCGCAACAATCTCGTGGGACACCCAGTGGGAGGCCTTGTAGACCGTCCCCATGCTTCCCTCGCCGACCTTTTCGAGCAGATTGTAGTTGCCCAGAACATCCCCGACCGCATTCTTGACCGCCATGAGCGAGCCCCTCGCGATGTCAATCCCGACAACTCCTTAGCTCTTAGGGAAAGGTAGCATACGAAACGTGCGCGCGCTGCAAGAACCGTCTGGGTTTTGCCTACCACACATCAACCCACGCACCGAGGCGCCAGACCAACCACGAGTTGCCGTGGAGCCTTTTTCAGAACGTCGATCCGCTTCCTGCTCCCTTGCTGGGTGTATCAAAAAATTCGCAGATCTGTGTCCGATCTGAGACAGGAGCGAGCATTACACAAGTAGACAGCTCAACGGGGCCGCAACAACTCAACACACCGTTTGAACGTCGCCCCTGCATCACCTCGCTGACGAGGCAAGGCGTTCGCGTCACCAACCAGCCCAGGGATGTGATGCACGAGCCGGAAGCGTAAGCGACGGACACACCGTCGCTTACGCTTCCGGCTCGTTCACCAGGTTCCTTGTATTGGACCAGTGCGAACTGAAGCGCCGGCAACGACACCTTTTCGAGTTATCCGACCTACAGCTCCATGTCCGGCCTGGGCTTCTACAACTACGCCCAGGGCTTCGATGTGGTCAGGGGCAACGCCAGTGCGGGCGGCTACGACATTGCCTACCTATACGACTCGGCCGGCAACGACCACCTGGTCAGCACGCCGACCTCCACCACCCTGTCCGGGTCGGGCTTCTCCAACTCCGCCTCGTACTTCGATTCGGTCAACGTCTCCGCCAGTGCGGGCGGCTACGACACCGCCGACTTTTACGACTCGACGGGCAGCGACGACTTCCTCGGCCGTGGGACGCTGGCACGCATGTACTACGGGACCGGCCCCGCGGTGCGGGCCTACTACTTCGACCTCGTGCGCATCTACTCGAGCCACGGGGGCTTCGATCACAAGGACGTCAGTTCGGTGGGTTATGCCTTCGAGTCCTACGGGCCGTGGCAGTAAAAGACGTGTGGG
>WNGB01009299.1_pt1 | contig 21838 bp, 21 predicted proteins | sample 5400681 | NCBI WGS metagenome assembly WNGB01 (sample SAMN13153367, study PRJNA577476) | soil metagenome | isolation source: 115 cm soil or saprolite under grassland replicate 2 | place: USA:California | collected 2016-06-15
ATGAAGGGCAAAATCGTTTCCGGTGATCGCGAGCTTCTCGTTAGCGACGGCCGGACCATTCCCGTGCTGCTGCGCGGCGACCCGATGGCGAACGACGCAGGTGAGATTGTCGGCACGCGCGCCATGTATGTGGATAATAGCGAGCAGAAATTTGCCGAAGAGCAGATGCGCTTGGTCGTCGAATCGGCTCCTAACGGCATGCTCATGATCGACAAAAACGGCATGATCACGCTGGTCAACACGCATGTCGAGCAGCTGTTCGGCTATCGGCGGGAGGAACTGCTTGGCAAGTCCGTCGAATTTTTGATACCGCATCGCTTTCGCGGGTCCCATCCGCGCCAGCGTGAAGAGTTTTTCAACGACGCGAAGGCGCGCATGATGGGCGATGGCCGAGAACTTTTCGCATTGAAGAGGGACGGCAGCGAGATCCCCGTTGAAATCGGTTTGAATCCAATCCATACGCGGCGCGGCATGCAAGTGCTGGCCTCAGTGGTGGACGTGACCGAGCGCAGACGGGCGGAAGGGGAAATTCGCGCGCTCAACATCACCCTGGAGCGGCGGGTGGCTGAACGAACCGAAGAAATTCAGGCTTTGAACGCCGGCTTGGAGCAGCGCGTGGCTGAACGCACGAAAGAAATCGAGGCGGAAAACGCCCAGCGCAAGTTGATTGAGAAAGAACTCCAACACGCGCATGACGAGCTTCAGCGCTCGGTTCTGGAGTTGGAACGCCGAAATCAAGAGATGAGACTGGTCGGCGAGATGGTTGAACTCCTGGAGTCGTGTCGCACCCTCGAGGAAGCTTACGAGGTCGTCACGCGGCGGATCCTACATCTCTTGCAGGACACCAGCGGGGCGCTTTATATGGTCACCCCATCGCGCAATATGCTTGAATACGTAGGCCGTTGGGGTGAGCCGGCTCTCGAGTACGAAAAGACATTTGATCCCGAAGATTGTTGGGCGCTACGTCGCAACAAGCCCCATGGCATGGAATCTGAGACATCCGATCTGATTTGCAAGCATATCGAAGGCGCCAATTGCGCGGCGGGAGCCTATCTGTGCATACCCATGGTCGCGCATAGTGAGGTCATGGGTTTATTGCATATTCGATATGCCAATGAGAATAAGAACGCGAAAAGTATTATTGCCAACTCGGCGAAGGCGGCGACCGAGCAGCTGTCTCTAATACTGGCGAATTTGCGCTTGAGGGATACCCTCAGGAACCAGAGTATTCGCGACCCGCAAACGGGGTTGTTTAATCGCCGGTACATGGAGGACTCGTTGGATCGCGAGTTGAGCCGTGCCGAGCGCTCCGGAAAACCCGTGGTGGTGGCGATGCTCGACATCGACCATTTCAAACATCTCAACGATAACTATGGCCACAGCGCCGGGGATGCAGTGCTACGGGACTGGAGTAATCTCTTAAAATCTAGATTTCGCGGCAGCGATATCGTGTGCCGCTACGGAGGAGAAGAGTTCGTGATCATATTACCCGAAATCTCCGTCGACAATGCGCGCCAACGTTTGGAGCAGCTGCGGCAAGACCTACGACGGGTAGTCGTGCGTCAAGATGGGCAAACCATCGATGGCGTAACGGTATCGATGGGAATCGCTTATTACCCCATCCACGGCCGTACGAATCAATCCCTGATACAAACTGCCGATAAAGCGCTTTACCGAGCCAAGGAATTAGGGCGCGACTGCATTGTCACGGCGTCGGAGGAGGCACAGGACGATACGACAGCCGATTGGTCATTCCGGACCTCGTGAACCTCATCCATCAGCGGCCACGGCGGTGAACGTCGGACATTTTTTCGGCCTTGAGCGTCGGTTGCTCAGCGGACGATTTCGCTGCTTCGTTGCTGCTGTAAATGATTCTCGTTGACACTGCTTAAGGCTCCGCGTATATTGAAATTCCGTGATGCGCTTTCCGCGAAAGCCATTGCGGTTTTTTGTTTTTGAGGCGAGCGCGCGACTTGCAGCTGTCTGGTTCTTGCAATCCTGATCTAGTCAACCGATGAGCGTTGTGGCGATTATCCCGGCGCGTTACGGTTCGACCCGTCTTCCGGGAAAGCCATTGGCTGACATTGGCGGCAAACCGATGATCCAGCATGTATACGAGAGCGCTTCGAAGGCGCGGGAACTGGATCGAGTCGTGGTGGCAACCGACGACCGGCGCGTCGAACAGGCCGTGAGAAGCTTCGGCGGCGAGGTGATGATGACTTCGAAACACCACGCCAGCGGCACGGATCGATTGGCCGAGGTGGCGCGCAAGATCCGCGCGGATTGGCTGGTTAACGTGCAAGGCGACCTGCCATTCATTCGCGCCGATACAATCGTGCGAGCGATTCGGCCGCTCAGGCGGGACCGGACAATTCCGATGGGAACGGTATGCACGGCGATCTACGAAGAAGAGGAATGGCGTAATGCGAATATCGTCAAAGTTCTCACCGATCGCGCCGGCTTTGCGTTGTATTTTTCCCGCTCGCCGATTCCTTATGTTCGGAACAGCGTCATCGATCCATACCACAAGAAGATGCGAGCCGATCGGCGCGTGTGGGGCTATCGCCATTTAGGGCTGTATGTATATCGACGCGATTTTCTATTGAAGTTTGCGCGTCTCCGGCCGACCGCCTTAGAACAGATCGAAAGTTTGGAGCAGCTGCGGGCGTTGGAAAATGGTTATCGGATTTACGTTGCGGAAGTTGACGAGAGTGGAGTCGAAGTCGATACTCCCGCTGATCTGAAAAAAGCGGAGCGCTACTTAAAGGCGCAGCTAAACTGAAAGGGACTTATGGCGAGCGCGAAAAACAAATTCATTTTCGTTACCGGCGGAGTCGTGTCCTCTTTGGGCAAAGGGCTGGCAGCGGCGTCCATCGGCGCGCTATTGGAAAGCCGCGGCCTCAAAGTGACGATGCTGAAGATGGATCCCTATATCAACGTCGACCCCGGCACGATGAGCCCCTTTCAGCACGGCGAGGTTTTCGTTACGGATGACGGCGCCGAAACCGATTTGGATCTGGGACATTACGAGCGCTACGTCTCGACCCCGATGGGACGGAAAAACAACTGTACGACAGGCCAGATTTACGAAACCGTCATTGCCAAGGAACGACGCGGCGATTATCTAGGCGGAACGGTTCAGGTCATCCCCCATATTACGGACGAGATTAAGCAGCGTATCTTGGCGGCGGCAGAGGGTTACGACATCGCCATCGGCGAAGTGGGCGGTACCGTCGGCGACATCGAAGGATTACCGTTTCTCGAAGCGGTGCGGCAAATAGCGTGGGATTGGGGCCGTGAAAACGTTCTGTACATTCACCTGACGTTGGTTCCCTACATCACCGGCGGCGGTGAGCTAAAGACGAAGCCGACGCAGCATAGCGTAAAAGAACTGACCGGATTGGGCATCCAACCGGACATCTTGCTTTGTCGCACCGACCGTTTTCTGGACAGAAAAATCAAGACGAAGATCGCTCATTTCTGCAACGTTGCGGAAAACGCCGTCATCACCGCCAAAGACGTTGAGTGGATTTACGAAGTGCCGTTGGTTTTTCACGAAGAGGGTCTCGATGAGCGGGTCGTCGAGAAACTCAATATCTGGACTGGCTCGCCCCATCTGGAAAATTGGCAGAGGGTGGTTCAGGTTCTGAAGAACCCGAAAGATTCGGTGCGGATCGCGGTCGTCGGCAAGTACATGAGCCTCAAGGAATCCTACAAGAGCTTGTTGGAGGCTCTGGTGCATGGTGGAATCGCCAACGAGGTTCGTGTTGAGCTCAATTGCATCGAAGCCGAGAAGATCGAGCAGGAAGGAACGGACCCACTACTGAAGCAAGCCGACGGGATCCTCATTCCCGGCGGTTTCGGCGACCGCGGCAGCGAGGGCAAGATCGCGGCAATCCGCTATGCGCGCGAGAATCGGATTCCCTTCTTTGGTATCTGTCTCGGCATGCAAATGGCGGTCGTGGAGTTTGCTCGCAATGTTTGCGGACTGCAGAGCGCCAACTCCAGCGAGTTTGATTTGCAAACGCCGCATCCGGTCATTCATCTAATGGCCGAGCAGAAAGCGATCGACAGTAAAGGCGGAACCATGCGCCTGGGAAGTTATCCGTGCCTTCTCCAGAATGAGACTCTGGCGGCCAAATTGTACGGCAGAGAAAAGATTGCCGAACGCCACCGCCACCGCTACGAATTCAACAACAGTTATCGTGCGGATTTTTCCGCCAAGGGGATGGCCTTGAGCGGCTTGTCCCCCGATGGCAACCTGGTCGAGATCATCGAGCTCAAAGACCATCCATGGTTTCTCGGCTGTCAGTTTCACCCGGAATTTAAATCGCGGCCGATGGCGAGCCATCCTCTGTTCCGCGGTTTCATCGAAGCCGCGATAGAAAACCGAGAAGCCGTGCCGGAACTACCGCGCATGAAAATCGTTCGGACCTAAAGATCGACCCGGTTGCCTATCAATGTCCACCAAGCGGATCAGCATAGGAAACCTTCAGATAGGTGGCGATTTGCCGGTCGTCGTGATCGCCGGACCTTGCGTGATCGAAAGCAAAGAGTCGGCGCTAGGGCATGCGACCGCCCTTAAAGAAAAGGCCGATCGGGTCGGGGTTCCTTATATTTTCAAATCTTCTTATGACAAAGCCAACCGCTCTTCTGTGCAGTCGTTTCGTGGGCCAGGATTAGAAAAAGGATTGGAGATTCTTGCCGAAGTCAAAAAGAAAGTCGGTGTGCCAGTCCTCACGGACGTTCACGAAATCGATCAGGTTGGGCCGGTCAAAGAGGTTGCGGACATTTTACAAATTCCTGCCTTTCTCTGCCGACAAACAGATTTCGTTATTGCGGTGGCTAACTCCGGGAAAATTGTCAACGTAAAAAAAGGACAATTTCTTGCGCCCTGGGATATGCGTAACGTCATCGAGAAAATTCGTTCCACCGGCAACGAGCAAATTCTTCTTACTGAGCGGGGTGTGTCTTTCGGTTACAATAATCTAATATCCGATATGCGCTCGCTGGTGGTCATGCGCGACCTGGGATATCCGGTCGTATTCGACGCGACGCATAGTTTGCAATTACCCGGCGGCCTCGGCAATGCGTCCGGTGGTGAACGCAAGTATATTCCCGCGCTGGCTCGCGCAGGAGTGGCGGCAGGTGTAGACGCGCTGTTCATGGAAGTTCATCAAGATCCCGATCATGCCTTGAGCGACGGCCCCAATTCCCTGGACTTAAAAGACTTCGAAAGATTGCTCCAGACCGTCAAAGCCATCGATAGTTTAACCAAAAGAAATTAACAGAGTGAAATCAGCAGAGCTTCTTAAACGCGCAGCAGAGGTGCTGCGAGTCGAGTCCAATGGGATTCTCTCGATGGTCGATCGGCTCGACGAAAGTTTCGTTCGAGCCGTCGAACTGCTGCGAGGCTGTCGTGGCAAGGTTGTTGTGACCGGAGTCGGCAAATCGGGATTGATCTGTCGTAAGATCGCGGCCACGTTGGCCAGCACCGGTACCCCGTCATTTTTCATTCACGCGGGTGACGGCGTGCACGGCGATCTCGGAATGATAATGCCGGGAGATGTGATTCTCGCTCTTTCCAACAGCGGTGAAACCGACGAGATCCTCAAGGTGCTGCCTCATTTCAAGTTTCATGGTCTTAAGCTGATCGTGATGACCGGCAATCCAGAGTCGACGCTTGCCAAAGCAGGTGACATCGTCCTGAATGTCGGAGTCAAAGACGAGGCCTGTCCGCTGGGGTTGGCACCAACGACCAGTACTACGGCGGCTTTGGCAATGGGCGATGCCTTGGCGGTGGTATTGCTCGAAGAGAAAGGCTTCAACGAAGCAGATTACGCCGTTCGCCATCCCGGCGGGACCTTGGGCCGCCGCTTGCTGCTCCGCGTGGAAGATCTGATGTGCCGCGGCGAGCAATTGCCGTTGGTGCAGGATGAAACCTCTGTCAGGGAGGCCCTGTTCGAGATAACTTCAAAGCGCCTGGGCGTCACAGGTGTGATCGATTCAAAAGGCAAGCTAGTTGGAGTTATCACCGATGGCGACTTGCGTCGCGGACTGCATAGCATGGGCGATATCTTGGCTCTTCAAGCCAGAGACATCATGACAAGCAATCCCAAAACCATACCGGCCGACACTTTGGCTACGGAAGCCGTCGCCGTGATGGAACGGTTTTCGATTACGTCCCTCTTTGTTCTTGATGGCGACAGCAAAAGACCTCGCGGCATAGTTCACCTCCATGATCTGGTCAAAGCGGGCCTGTAGTCTGCGCCGTGAAAACTCCTGTTGCAGTTCGTAAGAAAGCCAAAAAAATAAGGCTGCTCCTCCTTGATGTCGATGGCGTCCTGACCGACGGACGGATCATCATCGACGACCGCGGTGTCGAGACGAAGCAATTCCACGTACGAGACGGGCAGGGAATTTCCTTGCTCCAACGGGCGGGGATCGACGTTGGGTTTGTCACGGCGCGTTCTTCGAGGAGCGTGATTTTCCGTGCGAAGGAGTTGAACGTTAAGCTCGTGCGCCAGGGGGTACAAAACAAGCTCGACGCCTATAATGAGATCAAACGCAGCAGCGGTCTTAACGACGATCAAATTGCCTATGTGGGTGACGATATCGTCGATCGACCGGTTCTTAAATTGGCCGGGCTGGCAGTTTCTGTGGCTGATGGCTGGCCCGAATTGATTTCGACTGTCGATTTTGTAACAGCCGCCGGGGGTGGTCAGGGAGCGGTTAGAGAGGTAGCGGAACTGCTGCTAAAAACGCAAGGTAAGTGGTGAATTCTGACGAATTGAGTTACGTAACTCCAAACAGCTCCCGAAGCTTCTTAGGATTACAAAGCAATTTTCGTGCCGAATACTTTACAGTGCTCCTAAAGAATGATACTTTTGCATTTAAAATTACAGAATAACCATGCGCAAAGCTAGACGGACCATTTTACTGTTAGCGATATTACTGTCCCTTGGGGGTGTCGGCTACAAAGCGACGGAGTTCGTTCAACGGGTACAGAAAGAAATCAAGAAAAATCCTCTCAAAGCCTTAGACTACCTGCCGGAGTCAGCACTTCACATGAAAGAATTTCATAGAGCCAAAATCGAAAATGGCCGGAAGATTTGGGAGCTCTTCGGCGACGAGGCAAGTTATTTCAAGGAGCAGAAGGAAGCCATTATAAAAAAGCCAAGGTTCTATTACTACGACAAAAAGGGCGAGGTTGTGGAAACCACTGGCGACGAAGCGCACCTTTACATCAATGAAAAGGAACTTGAGAGAATGGAACTCCGTGGCGACATCCAAGTTTCGTTTCAAGGGTACGTGCTCAAGTCAGAGGAAGCCAATTATTTGCCGGCGAAGGATCAGGTCATCTTGCCGAACCGCACCACCGTCGTGGGAGAAGGGATAGAATTGGAAGGCTCGAGCATGGAGATTGAGTTGGAGGACAGGAAGATTCGCTTGGTGCATCGCGTGAAGACAAAAATTGAGCCCGAGAAGTTGGCGAAGAAAAAGAATAAGCCTAGTCCGGACCAGCGGGTCGGGGGATAACATGCGGCGCGCGATGCTCCATTTCACTATTTTATTCTTCATACTATTGTTCAGTTACGCTATGGCAGCAGCGCCGGCGAAGAATGACGCCAAGAAGGGTGATATCAAGAAGGCGGATGATGGCACAAAGAAGGATGACACGAAGAAAAGCTCCACCGCTTTTGAATTCAACAAGAAAGACCCGGTCTTCATCACCGCAGATTGGATGGAAGTCGATCAGAAGCAAAATACCATTACCTACAAGGGGCGCGTCGTGACTGTGCAGGCCGATATGACGATGCGCAGTGAAACACTCACCGCATACTACGATCCGGAAATGAAGCAGATGAAACAGATCATCGCCGAGGGGAAAGTTAATGCGACGCAAGGCAATCGCGTCGCAACGGGTGAAAAAGCTGTTTTCGATGACAAGGCTAAGACTGTAACCCTCACTGGGAGCCCGGTGATGCGCCAAGGCAACAGTCAAGTCAGCGGCGTCAAGGTCATTTATTTTGTTGAACAAGACAAGTCGATTGTCGAAGGCGATGATAAGAATAGAGTGCGAGCGACGATATTCCCTGAGGAGTTGAAGAGCCGGGAGCAGGGGGATGCCAAGTAGAGATGAGCGTCCTCAAGGCGGTGTCGGTCGCAAAATCCTATGGCGGGCGGCGCGTCGTCGACGGCGTTAATTTGGAAGTGAAAGGTGGCGAAGTCATTGGCTTGCTTGGTCCCAACGGCGCAGGTAAAACCACGACGTTTCATATGATGGTTGGCTTGGTACAGCCGGACGAAGGGCGCGTTTTTCTGAATGACGACGATTTGACCGGCGCGCCGATTTATCAACGGGCGCGCGCCGGCATCAGTTATTTGCCTCAAGAATCGTCCGTCTTTCGTCGCCTTACGGTGGAAGACAATCTGAGGGCGATCTTGCAAACTCTCGATCTCAGTACCGCAGACCAACAAGAACGAGCTGACGCTTTGATGAAAATGCTCGGTGTCAGCCATTTGGCAACGCACAAGGCCTTTACACTCTCCGGGGGTGAGCGGCGCCGGGTGGAGATTGCGCGCGCACTAGTCCTTTCGCCGTTTTTCTTGTTATTAGACGAACCTTTTACTGGAATCGACCCGATCGCCGTGGCGGAGATCCAAAAGATCATTCGCCGGTTGATCAGCAGTGGCATCGGCATTCTCATTACCGATCACAACGTGCGCGAGACCCTAGGCATCTGCGATCGGGCTTATATCGTCAATGAAGGCGCGATTCTCGAAGAGGGTACGCCAGAAACCATCGCCGCGAGCGCTAAAGCGCGCAAATTCTATTTGGGAGAAGGCTTTAAGTTCTAAATATGGCTCTAGAAATTAGACAGGTTCAAAAGCTCGCGCAACAGCTGGTCATGACCCCGCAGCTGCAGCAAGCGATCAAACTGCTGCAACTTTCTCGGCTTGAGTTGGAAGAAATGGTGCTCAAGGAGTTGCAGGAAAATCCCGCACTGGAAGAGGGACCGACGGAGGAAACCGAGAGCAGCGAGCAACCGAGAGCCGAAATCCAGGCTAGCCCTACCGGCGATACATCGGAGCTGGTGATTAACCGCGAGATCTCTGCCGTCGATAAAATCGGCACGTTGGACTGGCAGGAGTATCTCGATACCCATTCCAACTCGATCCACGGTTCTCTGACCGCCGAAGCGACCTCTGAAGATAGCGACTCACCACCGTCGTGGGAGAACAGCCTGACGAAAAAGACCACGCTGGAAGATCACCTCATCTGGCAACTACGACTTTCCAAGATCACCGAGCAGGAATCGGCGATCGGCCAGTATATGATTCAGAACCTGGATGAAAACGGTTACTTGGCCGTCACTATCGAGGAAATTTGTAACGCCACGGGCAGCACACCTGAAGATACCGAAGCCATTCTCAAGCGCATACAGTTTTTTGATCCCGTCGGGGTTGCGGCGCGTGATCTGCGCGAATGTTTGTTAATCCAGCTCGAGAACCTGCAGCTGAGGAATAGCTTGGCAGCGCGCATTGTCGCTGATCATCTAAGTTTTCTCGAGTCTAAACGCTATGAAAAATTGGCCAAAGACTTGGGTGTCACCATCGATGAGATTGCCGACGCGGCGCATGTGATCGCGTCCCTCGAGCCCAAGCCTTCGCGCGGCTTTGAGCAGGATGAGGTTCGCACGGTGTTGCCCGATGTCTTCGTCGAAAAGGTCGGGGATGAGTACCTGATTTATTTGAATGACGACGGCGTGCCGCGGCTGCGGGTGAGTTCACTCTATCGGCGCATGGCCGGCCAGGAGGGCGCGGAAGAAGAGCAGGCGCGGCAATACTTACAAGAAAAGGTGCGCGCGGCCACCTGGTTGATTAAGAGCATCCAGCAGCGTCAACAAACCCTATTTCGCGTTACCCAGAGCATTTTCAAGTTTCAACAGGAATTCCTCGAACATGGGGTGAAGCAACTCAAGCCGATGGTCCTGCGCGACGTCGCCGAAGACATTCATATGCATGAGTCCACCGTCAGCCGCGCTACGGCCAATAAATATGTTCATACACCGCAAGGGCTGTTCGAGCTCAAATACTTTTTTCAAAGCGGTCTTAAAACTGGCAACGGCGAAGATGTCGCCAGCGAAAGTGTCAAAGAGAAGATCCGCGGCATCATCGCCGCCGAAGATCCGCGCAGGCCATACAGCGATCAGCATATCGCATCCATGTTGTCGAGCGACTCCATCGATATCGCGCGGCGCACCGTGGCAAAATATCGCGAGGCGATGGGCATACTCCCCTCTTCGAAACGCCGGCAACCATTCCTGCGCCGATAACTGCAGGAATTAATTCGACTCGATGAGCGATATCAAAGTTTCGGTGACCTTTCGGCATACGCAGCCAACCGCGGCCCTGAAACTGTACGTTGAACAGAAGATCCACCGAATCGGCAAATATTTTTCGCATCCCTTGGACGCCCGTGTCATTCTCGCCGTAGAATCGAAAGAATGCCAAATAGCGGAAGTCGAGCTGCACACGCATGGGACGATGATTCATGGAAAGGAACAACATCAAGATCTATACGCGGCTATTGACTTGGCGATCGACAAAATTCAGCGCCAAATAAAAAAACAAAAAGAAAAAACCAAGCTCGCTCGAAGAAGGTCACAGGCGTGAAAATCACTGATTTCCTCACGGTCCAAACGATTATCCCGGCTCTGGCCAGTCGCGAAAAGAACGCAGCGCTTGAGGAAATGGCCAATTGGCTGGTCTCGTATCATCGCCACTTAAACAAGCAAACAGTCCTCACCGTGCTCTTAGAGCGCGAAAAAATCAGCACGACGGCGATCGGTGAAGGCGTCGCGATTCCGCACGGCAAGCTTCCCGGTGTTGAACGGGTCTTGGGAGTTTTCGCGCGCAGTCCGCAGGGAGTGGATTTCGCTTCTCTGGACGGCGGACCAACGCATCTATTTTTCGTGCTGATCGCGCCTGAGAATGCCGCTGCGGATCACTTGAAGGCCCTAGCGCGGATTTCCCGGCTGCTTAAAGATGAAGCTTTTCGGCGCCGCCTTATGGAAGGTCAGACCAGTCAGGAACTTTTTAATGTCATCGCTGAAGAGGACGAAAAGTTTTGAGCAACTATGACCGTCGGGTTGGACATCATCATTATTACTGGCCTCTCCGGGTCGGGGAGAAGCTTTGCGATTCGCGCTCTCGAAGACAACGGGTTTTTTTGCGTCGATAATCTACCCGCACTGCTCATTCCAAAATTCATCGACCTCTGCCAGGGCTACCAAGAAGAAATAAGGCGCATCGCGCTCGGCGTAGATCTCCGAGGCGGGCAGTTCTTGCAAGCATTGCCGCAGGTTCTCGCCGATATGCGCGGCGCGAACCATCATGTTCAGGTGGTCTTTTTCGACGCCTCAGATGACGTCTTGCTCAGGCGGTTCAGTGAAACCCGCCGGCCGCACCCGTTGGCCGGGCAAGGTTCGATCCAAGACGGCATATCGCGCGAGAGGAAAGCCTTGGAATCCATACGCGCCCTAGCCGACAAAGTGATCGACACGAGCGACTTTAACGTGCACCAGCTCAAACGCGAGATCGAGCAACACTTTTGCCAAGCTCCGCAGACCCGCCGAATGGCATTGTTTTTTACATCTTTCGGATACAAATTTGGCATTCCCCATGATGCCGACATGATTCTGGATGTGCGGTTTTTGCCCAATCCTTATTTTGTCAATGAACTGCGGGCACGCAGCGGCCTCGAATCCGAAGTCAAAGAATATGTTCTCGGAAACTTGGAAACGCGCGTGTTTCTCGATCGTCTTTATGCTCTTCTCGAGTTTGCCTTGCCTCTCTATGAGCGCGAAGGCAAGAGCAGCCTCACTCTGGCGCTCGGCTGTACCGGTGGCCGACATCGCTCGGTGGTTTTGGTTGAGGAGTTGCAAAAGCGATTCGGCGCGGAGAAATTTCCTATCCATATCAAGCATCGGGATATCGATAAATAATCTATGAGTAGAGTCGTTAAAAAACTGGAAATCACCAACAAGCTGGGATTGCATGCGCGCGCGGCCGCGTTGCTCGTGCAAACCGTCAACAGATTTTCCGCACAGGTAACTCTCTCCAAGGACGGTCAATGCGCCGACGGGCGAAGCATCATGGGCGTGCTCACCTTGGCTGCAACTCACGGTAGCAATGTTCAAGTAGAAGCGAATGGAGAAGACGCCGAACGTGCAGTTAAGGCCATTGAAAAGTTGTTTGACAGCCGCTTCAACGAAAACGAGTAAGATTGAATCCCCCCCTCGTATTCGCTATACAAGGTAGATTAAAATTTTGATTTGAGAGCGCTGGAGGTTATTCCCATGGCTGGCAAAGATTTCTTATTTACTTCTGAATCCGTTTCCGAAGGTCATCCGGACAAACTTTGTGACCAGGTTTCAGACGCGATTTTGGACGCCCATTTGGCGGGAGATCCCAACAGCCGGGTGGCCTGCGAAAGCCTCGCTAAAACCGGGATGGTCGTCGTCGCCGGCGAGATCACCAGTATGGCGAAAGTAAGTTACGTCGACATCGTGCGCGAAGTCGTGCGCGAGATCGGCTATACCGATTCCGCGATGGGATTTGACGGGCATACGTGCGCGATTCTTACGGCGATCGAGCAGCAATCGCCGGATATCTCGCAGGGCGTGACAGAAGGTGAGGGTTTGCACAAAGAGCAGGGCGCCGGCGATCAAGGCATGATGTTCGGCTACGCATGCGATGAAACGCCTGAACTGATGCCGTTCCCGATCCAGATGGCGCACGGCTTGGTTCACTACCTTGCCAAGGTTCGTAAAGGCGGCGAAGCTTATTTTCTCCGGCCCGACAGTAAATCACAGGTGACCGTGGAATACCGCGACGGCAAGCCGGTGAAAGTCAAAAACGTCGTGATTTCCACGCAGCATAGTCCCGAAGTCGAATACGGCAAACTCAAAGAAACTATCATCGAGGGCGTCATTAAAGCCGTAATCCCCGCCGAATATCTCGACAAGGACACCATCTTCCACGTCAACCCGACCGGACGCTTCGTGGTCGGCGGACCGCAAGGCGATTGCGGTCTCACGGGACGGAAAATCATCGTTGACACTTACGGCGGCATGGGACGCCACGGTGGCGGCGCTTTTTCCGGCAAAGATCCGTCCAAGGTCGATCGCAGCGCCGCCTACATGGCGCGTTACGTGGCGAAAAATATCGTAGCCGCGGAGTTGGCGCAGCGCTGTGAAGTGCAACTCGCCTACGTTATCGGCGTGGCGCAACCGGTTTCGGTGCTCGTCGATACGTTTGGCACAGGCGTTATTTCGGAAGGGAAAATCGCCAAGCTCGTTCAAGATAATTTTGATCTCAGTCCCAAGGGCATTATTCAAACTCTCGATCTCAAACGACCGATCTATCGTCCGACAGCCGCCTATGGCCACTTCGGCCGCGCGCCGGAAGACGGTCTGTTTACCTGGGAAAAAACCGACCGGGCGGCGGATCTCAAAAAGGCCGCGGGTCGGGTCTGATTCAAAAAAGCGGAGGAAGCGGTTAAGATGGCGGGGAAAAAATACGACGTCAAAGATCTGCGTCTGGCTGACGGCGGGCGCAAACGGATTCGCTGGGCCAGTCAGGATATGCCGGTTCTAAAGCGAGTAAAGGAACGGTTCCAGAAGGAAAAACCGCTGCGCGGGATGCGCTTCTCGGCTTGCCTGCATGTGACTGCTGAAACGGCCAATCTGGTGCAGGCTCTCAAAGCCGGCGGCGCGGACGTTTTGCTCTGCGCGTCGAATCCACAAATTCCCCGTTTTCGCGATCAAGGGCGAGGACAACAAAAGCTACTACAGCCACCTGAGATCCGCGCTCGAACATAAGCCGGTAATCACCATGGACGATGGCGCAGACCTGGTATCGATGTTGCACACGGACTATGCCCACCTGGCGTCAAATATGGTCGCCAGCATGGAAGAGACCACCACAGGCGTGATTCGCTTGCGCGCGCTGGAAAGAGATGGCGCGCTCAAGATACCGGTCATCGCGGTCAACGACGCGGCGACCAAACATTTGTTTGATAACCGATACGGCACCGGTCAATCGACGATCGACGGCGTGATTCGCGCAACCGACATGCTGATCGCAGGCAAGAAGGTCGTGGTCGCGGGCTACGGCTGGTGCGGCAAGGGGGTTGCATCCCGAGCGCGAGGTATGGGCGCGAAAGTTATCGTCACCGAAATCGACGCCGTGAGGGCTTTGGAAGCCTCCATGGACGGTTTGGAAGTGATGACGATGAGAGAAGCGGCGCGAGTCGGCGATCTCTTCATCACGCTTACCGGCGATATGCACGTCATTGCCGAAGATCATCTCAAAGCCATGAAAGATGGCGCGGTGATTTGTAACTCCGGCCACTTCGACATCGAAATCGATCTTAAGGCGCTGAAGAAGCTCTCCACCAAAGTGGAGAAGAACGTGCGTAATTTCGTCGACGCCTACGTGCTTCCTGGCGGAAAGAGAATTTATCTGCTCGGTGAAGGTCGCCTTGTCAATCTCGCCGCGGCCGAAGGTCATCCGGCTTCTGTCATGGATATGAGCTTTGCGACGCAGGCTCTTGCGTCGGAGTGGGCCGTGAAAAATCAGACAAAACTCACGCCGAAAGTCTACGACGTTCCGAGCGATGTCGAGAACTGGGTAGCGAAACTGAAACTATCCTCGATGGGCATTCGCATCGATAGCTTGACCAACGAACAGCAGAAATATCTCTCGTCCTGGGCGCACGGAACATAGTTTTAGATTCGATCATTCGAAAGGCTTCGGTAGCTCTTCTCTGCCGGAGCCTTTTCATTTTCGGGAATCTAGTTGTAATTCGGCAGGGCACCTTGACGAATCACACCGCCGCGGACTAATAATTCTTACAATCACCATAAAGGCGCCATTGAGCCGTAAGGAGGATTCCATGTCCGCTCTGCAAAAATTCATCGCATCCGCTCGTGAGCTCCACGCCGAAGAAAAGGACCCCGCAACACGCTGGGAGAAAATGACACCGCTGTTGCAGGAATTGCTCGCCGACCCGTCGGTGAAAGAGCAGTCACGGAGCTGGCCTGACTGTTCGCAAGGCGGCGAGCGCGCGGAAAACTTGCTCTTCTACGAGGATGCCGATTACAAGTTTGTCATCAATGGTCTCATCAAAGCGCCGCACACGCGCACGCAGATTCACGATCACGCGCATAACTGGACGCTCTATGGTGTGCTCGACGGGACCGAGTCAATCGAGCGCTACGAGCGCGTCGATGACCGGTCAAAACCTGATTACGCCGAAGTGCGCAAATCGGTCAACGTGAAGGTCGGCGCCGGCAGGATCGATCTGGTTCCGCCGTATGAGATTCACGCCGAGGAAAGCGGTGACGGACGAACGAACCGTCGCGATCATCGTCCGAGCCGAGAGGGCCGGCGGTTTTCTGCAGGGCCGTTACGATCCTGTTTCCAATAAATATTGGCAGGGCTACGGTCCGAAGCAGATTCCTTATACGCTTAAATAGCGACTTGCGCCGAGTATCATCATTTTTCGTAGTCATTTTGCAGGGAGGACCCCGTGGCCGAAAATTCGATCCCAAGTAGGCCAAAGATTGCGGTCTTTTCCGGACCGACCGCGACAATTCAAAACAGCGAGCCGCTGGTCACGAGCAATAAGGCGAGAGAGAAATACGGATTGCTGTTACGCACGAACGCCGACGGCTCACGGATGCGATTCGACGTTCTGCGCGCGCAGCGTTTAGCCGCGCCTGTCACAGTTTACATCGAGCAGTTCAGCGCGCATCCACTCGAGCGAGACGCCGCGCAACTTTACGGACCGCCGGATGGCTATTTAGATTCGACCGGTATTTTTCATAAAGAGCGCACAAGTCCAAGTGATAAACCGGTTTATGAAGTGACTCTCAAACCGGATGACGGTCTTTACCCGCTGCCCTACATGGCTCGCCAAATCAACGGGCAGGCGTGGGAGATGGACGGCACGGAAAAAAATGTGCCGGCGGAACTGTGCCGTGTGCCTTTCTTTCCGGACGGCTCGAGACTGTTTGAAGAGATCGACCGCTTAGGGATTTCCGACGATGGCGTCGGTTGCCTGCTCACGGGAAAGGCCGACTTTGACTTTTTCCGTGCGTTGCCGTCCGGCGGTTACGCAACGGGCCGTAGCGCCGGCGAGCGAACCGATGTGGGCGAGGGTGATATTGCGCCGGAGATTCGCGGCGTAGATTTCTTTCCCTACCGGCCCGGTTATTTGCGCAAAGAACCGCCGATGGCGGCGCTGGCACGCGTGACCAATATCGTGCAACGGGCGCTCGCAAGCGGCAAATATCTAGGCGCGATTTGGCTCGAAGGCAGTCCGTTCGTCGAAGAGACAACTTACTGGCTCAATCTGTTGATCGATGCGACAGCACCGATCTGTGGAAATTCTTCCCAGCGGCCTCATGGCGCCATCGCCAACGACGGCGATCGTAACATCGTCGACTCAGTCGATTACATTACGTCGCGCATTTGGGCGGACGAGAACGGGCGCGATTGTATCGGCGCGGTGGCGATCCTCGATGAGCAGATTTTCACCTCGCGCGACGTGCAGAAATCCGACGCGCGGCCCGGCGGCTACGTCGCTACTGGCGGTCATGGCGGCATCATCGGCAGAATGGGCCATCCCGGACCGCCGCAATTTTCGTTCAAGCCGGTCAAGCGGCATACGCACGCTTCCGCGGTGAACATAAGCCGTCTGCCGAGCGCGGTTCAAGGTTCCAGGGTTCAAGGTTCAAAGGTTGGTTGCGTTACAGTTGCGATTAAAGATGGCGCGGGGAATTTGTTGCCCGCGGCGATTCCTAAAGTGACGATTACCAAGCATGCGCGCTACTTGCCCGAGGACACTTCGGGCGATGCGAGTAGCGAGGTCGACATTCTCGCCCGGATTGAAAAAAATCTGCGCGACTCGCCGTTGGCTGGATTTGTCGCCGAGGGCTCGGCGCCGTTTGGCGCTATGAGCAATTCCGTCGACGCCGCGCTGAAGCGCGCCACGTTCAGCGGCATGCCAGTGGTGAAAGTTGGCCGAGGGAACGCCGGCGGATTCGTCGATCCGACGCGCGATCCGCTGGCGATTGCGGGTAGTAACCTTACGGCGACGAAGGCGCGGTTGTTGCTGATGGCCTGCTTGATGAAATGCGGTTGTTTGCCGCCGGCGGCGGATCCGACGAAACCGACGGCAGCCGAGACAGAAGCAACCAAAGAAAAGTTGGCTCAATACCAAGAAATTTTCAATACGCACTGACAGGCTTTAGCGGGTCGGTCGTGTGGAGGCAATTTATGTCCGGAAAACATGGACATTCGCACAAACCGTTCGAAGGGCACATGCATGACTTCGATGCACATATTAGGGCCGTCGAAGAAGATTTGGAGTACTACCGGGCTAAGCGCTTTGAACCGCGCATTTTCTATTTACTCCGGCGCGGCGTGGTGACGTTCGCTGATTTGTTGAAGGCCCGAGTGGCGCTCAAGCGCAAGAATCAATTCTTCAAAACGAGAAAACCACAGGGGAAAAACATCGAAGCTCGCGTGCGCTATCTGGAGGAGTGGCTCGATGAATATGTAAAAGGCATTGTGTTAGTCTCCGCGCGCGCGGTTGAAGCGATGGACATGGTAACCGAAGACAATCGCAAGGAACGCGGCGACTACGATGACTTTTTCAAAATCAAAAAGAAGGAGCACCACGGCACCCTCGAGGAACGCATGGTGAATGTGGAGCAAGACTTGAAAGATTACCAGGAATTGCTCGAGGTATTTGTCCAGGCGCTGATCCATCGCGGCTGGTCTACCCGGGGGGAGTTGGAGCAGCGTTGGAAGCAGCTCCACGAGGAGCGGCCGTGGACGGGCGGCGTGATTGTCGCCAAGGCGTGGACCGATGCGACATTCAAGCAAGCGCTGTTAACGACGGGGAGAGAAGCGCTCAGAGAAATGGGCGTGCATCAAGGGAAAGTCGGCAAGCTCGTGGTCGTGGAGAATACGGACTCTGTGCACAATGTTGTCGTGTGCACGCTATGTTCCTGTTATCCGTACGACATTCTCGGCGACACGCCGTGGTGGTATAAGCACGAAAGCTACCGAACCAAGATCGTGCAGAATCCGCGCGCGTGCATGCAGGAAATGTTCGGGCTGGAGATTCCCGCGAGCAAAGAAGTTCAAGTTTACGACAGCACTTCCGACGTACGCTACTTCGTCTTGCCGAAATGTCCCGCTGGTACAGAAGGGATGTCGGAAGAAGAGTTGGCTAAGCTCGTCACCGTCGATAGTCTGATCGGTGCGGCCGAAGCTTTGAGTCCGTTCCAGCTCAAAGAAAGAGAAATCGCCCACCCGGAACCCGAAGTGCCGCGGGTGCGGCCCGATTGAGTGAAATTTTGAAATCGATGAACAACAAATTTAAAATCGGCGATCCCGTCGTCGTTGCACCTGAAAATCCCACAGGCAACCCACGGACGCCCCGGTATATCCGAGGCAAACGCGGCGTCGTCGGAATGGTGCACGGCGTCTTGGAAAACATTAGAGACCACCGCGGCGTCCATCAGCCGCTCTACACGGTGAGGTTCGACCTGAGCGAGCTGTCGACTTGCCAGGATCGAGATTTCATTTGGGTTGACGTGCATGAAGAATGGTTGAGTCGGCTGCAGCCGGATGGTTAACGAACTCACTTCGAGCAAACCCTGCGACTGAAAAGTATTTGGATGAAGCCGAAGCAGCTGGCATCGAGTCGACGGGCGGGGCGTAGCCTCGATCGCCGTGCTCCTTTACGATGGTCCCGTATCCTTCCCCCCTTAACCACGCACGGAAGCTGCCACAGGCGGCAGTTTTTTGTTATTGTGTATTTTCTCGACAGGATGTATATATTGTCGCCAAAGGTGGATTAATTCGCCAAAGGTGTCGTTCGACAACGGTCTAATTCAGCCCTTCCCCACGACGATCATTTAAAATCCACCTTCAATTTGGTTTCCCGTTGGCCCGGCGTTTAAGAGGTTCTTAGCGGAATCGATGAATAGGGCCCGAAGCACCCCGACTTCCCTTCGAAAGTTTGCATCGAAAAACTTTTCCATCGGCTGTCCGATAGTCCGACGCGACAGGCGGCGCTTAACGCACTCAAGAAGATTTGGGTAGGCGCAGTGCGTTGGCTTCGTGCGTTGTAAGCCGGTGCATCTAAAGACTTCTGTCCCAGGAATCTGCAAAAGTGTCAGTTATCCCGGGTGAGCGAGATTTATAAACTTCCCCAAACACTCAGCAAGCTGCTGGGTCAAGAGAGGAGATGCAATGGCAGATCAAAACGAAAGCCAAGGCGCGAATGGACTGGTTGCGAGAGGCGCCGAAGCACTCGACGCACCGTCAAGTACGCGGAACGCAGCAAAAGAATTGCGAACGCTGCGAAGTCGCGGTGGGCAGCGGGTTAAGAAGCCAACCAGATTAGAGCGCACGCGAAAACTACATGAGGTGCTGCTCAATCTGGCGCAGGAACTTAAAAGCAATGGTTTTTTCTCAGTGCTGTCGCCGCCCGGCCCGATAACGATTATCGGGTCCGAAATCGAGGACCCCAAAACGCAGGGCAAGATCGGACATGTGCGCGAGCCACTCGGGATCTATATCCAACGGCTGTCTGTCGAAGATAACTTTTTCCAGCGACCGCCCTTCGATCATCTGACCGATCCGATCTACCGCCGGCTCATTCGGGATTTTGTCGAAGGCGCGGCGATGCCTGAGAGCAAAGTAGCGGCGCTGAGCTGGGCCGGCGGAGTGCGCTCCCTCGATGCGGACAATATTCGGTTCTCGATCATCGACGGCCTGCAGCGGCTCTATTGCTTTCTCATCGCTATATTATTGGTCTGGCGCCGCGAACATCTCGTGCAAGACGGCGTGATTCCCGAAGAGGCATGGCACTTCTTCGCTGAGTCCGTGAAACGCTTGGGCGACCCAGAGATTGCCACTGGAAACCTTCTGCGGCGCACGATTCGTTACGAGATCTTTTATGCGATCAGCCTCGCGGGGCTGCTTCACTACATGGTGACATTCAACTCGAGCCAACGACGGATGAGTTTGCGAGTACAACTGGAAATCATGAAAAAACCGCTGATTGAACATTTAAAGAGCGAAGGTATTCCCATTTGGGAGGATATCGGCCGGATGCCGGGGGAAACGAGGCCGAAGGACAAGTTCCTGGCGTCCGATATCGTGTTGGCGACTCAGGCGTTTATTACACATAACTCCCATGTGACCGCCGCTGTGGAAACCGAACGATTTCTCGACGAGAACCAGCCTTACCTCGATAACATCGGTGACATCTCTGACATCATGCGAACATTGAAGCGCATCAATGGCGAGGTCCACGCGAGGATGGTGCAGGTTTATAAGTCAAACTCCACCCAGCGATTCTTGATGACGAACGGGGACCCGTTTCTGCTCGGATTCGTCGCCGCATGCGGCTATGTTCGCAACCGGGGAAGCATGGAAATTCTCGACAAGGCGCTGGACAAGCTGCTCGGAGAATTCGATCGGGTCTGCGATGATCCTCTGCGGTTGGAAGCCTTCAAAGGAGCACTAGAGATGGTTAACGCCTCTCGGGGCAAGGACGCGAGACGGCTCGTCGACGACACTTTTCGCCGATTCTTCTTGGGTGTAACGACCGAACTTGATTGGTTGGATACGGCGAGTCAGATGACTGGAGGGTTGTCTCATTGATGGCGTGATTATAACTTTTTAAAAGGCCACAGACCTTTGAAACTTGAGTTCCCCGCCTTTCTATTATTTCTTCGTTAGGATATTTACTGATTTCCCTGTAGGACAAGACCCGAGTTGACGATAACATGCCATGGGGGACGCAATTCCGTATTTAGTGGTGTCTCGGCCGCCACGTATTTCGTCCGTTGCCTCAGCGCCAAACCTCCGCAGCTGTTTCTACTGCGCAATCCAATTTTTGCCACATCTCGTCTTCGCTGAGCACCTTAGAGTCGATACCGCCAAAGCCGCATTGCGGGCTGAGCGCAAGCTGTTCTACCGGCAAGTATTGGCTCGCGTGATCGATGCGCCGTTTCAAATCATCGACGGTCTCCATGTCTGAGCTTTTGGTCGAAATTAAGCCTAGCACGACGATTTTACTTTGCGGCACGAGACGCAAAGGTTCGAATCCGCCGGCGCGATCACTGTCGTACTCCAAGAGCAGGCGCTGGTGTTTGAGACTGTTAAATAACCGTTCGGCGATGGCGTCGTAGGAGCCTTCTCGGTGCCACTGAGGCACAAGTCTACCCGTCTTTGGATCGATGGTTCGAGCATTGCCGCGGCAGATATGGATGCCAAACGTGACGCTGGGAAAACCTTCAATGAGCGCGTTATCGGCGTCTATGGATCGGCGAAGATTTTTCTCCGGATCTTCGCCGCGGGAGCGCATTCGCTCCAGCGAAACCTTATCGACGTAAGCGGTATAGCCAGGAGCATCGATTTGAACGTATTTGCATCCGGCTCTCACAAGCTCCGTAATCATCTGCCGTTCGATCCGGACCACGTGATCGACAAAATCATCGAGATCCTTGTAAACGTTCTTCGATCCTTCCCATTTGAAACGTTGGGCGATTCGATCCGGACCGAGCAAGGTGACCTTGGTAGGAACTTTGGCGACGCCCTGAGCATAACGAAATTCCTCGAGGGGCAGATTGCGGACTAGCTTTAATCGCTCAAAGGCGGCACGGCGGGTGACGATCGCCGGCCCGGCTTCCTCGAAATTTTGTTCGGCTCGTTCCAAAGGATTCTGGTTAAGATCACG
>WNGB01004304.1_pt1 | contig 21835 bp, 13 predicted proteins | sample 5400681 | NCBI WGS metagenome assembly WNGB01 (sample SAMN13153367, study PRJNA577476) | soil metagenome | isolation source: 115 cm soil or saprolite under grassland replicate 2 | place: USA:California | collected 2016-06-15
GTGTCCTCGCCCACAACCTCATCCGCAGCTTCCAGCTCGACACCATGGCGGTACCGAAACCGCGGTCGCGCAAACGCACCTATGCGTACCTGATCCGTAGCATGCGCACCCTACGCTTCGTTACCCGGGCCGGCCGCCTGACCCGTATTGGTGGCCGCCGCGTCCTGCGACTCTCCCACAATCCTGCCACGGAGGCCCTCTATGCCGAGCTTGATCATCGCCTGGCTGCCTGAGTTATTTGCGGATTGGGGTTAGCCGACCCATTGCCGACACGACCGTCGTTTCTGCGTTTCCCTGGCAGATCTTCAGCACTTCACCGGATATGTCAGCACCACACGGTCCACTGGGTACAGCTTTGCCTTGTCGAAACATCCGACAATCCTTGCGAGAGGGTCTTCGATGTCCTTTACGTTGCGGCCTCTCTGCACCTCCAGGTGCACGTGCTCAAAGCCGGGGAACGCACGCTGCCCCGATGTGCCGATTGCCCCGATCCGCTGGCCGCGCTTGACCATGTCCCCGACCCGAACAGCGATCACGGAAAAGTGGCAATAGACCGTTCGGTAGGGGCCGGGATCGTGGTCGATGACGACGATCAGACCACACAAATCGCGATTGTCCCGCGCCACGGTGACGCGGCCGTCGGCCGCTGCGAGCACATCAGCTCCTCTCCTGCCTGCGATGTCGATGCCGCGGTGGGGACTCAGTAGCGGATACCCCTCGGCGCCCAGCCGGTCGCCGAACCCCGTGTGAATGCGCGGAGCGCCGTCGCCCGACGGAGTCATTGCGCGCAGAAGGTGCGTGAGGGGCAGGACCACGAGAAATACCGTCGCAACGATATTGATGACCAAGGAAAAGAAGCGCACGCGCCCTTCTCCGCGGCAGCTCCGCACGAACTGGACGAGCGCGTTCACGGACGACACCATGACCAACGCGGCACCGGCCGCCGCCAGGGCAGGGAAGAGAAACCGCGGTGCCCGCTGGGCTATCGACGGCGATGACGCGCCCACGAACACCACTACGGCCACCGGCAGGGCGAGCCAAAGGACCGAGCCCGTCATCACGCCCCGCGTTCTCGATCGCTCCATGGCGGCTAACGCCGGTATCAGCCACGGCGCGAAGCGCCGATAGCCTCGCGGATTAACCCGTCGAGTGCGGCTCGCTCGCGTTCGCTTCCCGCCAATCGCGACTGAACGGCGGACATTGCGGAATGTCCGGGTCGGCCACGAGCGATCATTGGCGGGCTTTACTCGATCACCTCGTCGGCGAGCGCAAGCAGGGCCGGCGGGACGATGAGGCCGAGCGCCTTGGCGGCTTTCATGCTGATGATCAGTTCAACTCTTGTGACCTGCTGGACTGGTAGATCGGCCGGCTTCTCGCCCTTGAGGATCCGGCCGGCATAGAGGCCGACCAGGCGGTACCCTTCCGTTAGACTTCCACCGTAGCTCATCACGCCGCCGGCCACAGCGAAGTCGCGATCCTGATAGATCGCGGCTATCCCGTGGCGGAGAGCCAGCGCGCCGAGTTGTTCTCTCCGGGCCGTGAAGAATGAATCTATGGCGATCACGAGGGCGCTTGCTCGTAGTTGGACCAGCTCTGTAAAAACCGAATCGAAGTCGCGTTCGCTGCTAGCGCGCAGAGTGTGGAGCCGCAACGCGAGGCTGCGGGCCGCCTCCTGTAGTTTTCTCGCGGTGGATTCGGCAAGCGCGGGATTGCTCGGGTTGACGAGCACGGCCATGACGGTCGCCCTGGGCATGAGCTGGTGCAGCAGTTCCAGCCGCTTCGGCGCAAGTTCACCGCCCAAAGAGGTCGCGCCCGTGAGGTTGCCGCCCGGGCGGTTGAGGTTGGCGACGAGTCTGAGCGCAACCGGGTCGCCCGCCGTAAAGAACACGATCGGAATCGTCGTGGTCGCCGCCTTTGCTGCCAAAGCCGCAGGAGTGGTACCAGGTGTAGCGATCACATTCACTTGGCGACGAACTAGATCGGCCGCCAGGGCAGGCAATCGATCGTTTTGGCCTTCGGCCCAACGATATTCGATGGCAACGTTCTGACCTTCGACATAGCCGCTTTCGCTGAGCCCTTGACGGAACATCCGTAGATGACTTGCGAACAGAGCAGGCGATTCGCTGCCGAGGAACCCAATCGCCGGCATCAACGTCTGCTGCGCACGCGCAGCCACCGGCCACGCCGTAGCGGCACCAAGAACGGTGATGAACTCACGCCGTGTCATTCGATCACCTCTGAAGATGCGTCCGACTCGGTTGAGCGCATAATACCGTCTTCATGACGCTCAACGCGCACGCTCAGCGGCCGGAGGGCGAGCAACGCGAGCCCCCGGTCCGTTGGAGCGTGATGTTGGGCGGCGCGACATCATTCAATAACCTGATCCGCCCGCAGGAGCACCGATGGCGGAATCGTGATCCCGAGCATCTTGGCGGTCTTGAGATTGATGACAAGCTCGTATTTGGAAGCCCGCTCCACCGGCAGGTCGGCTGGTTTGACACCCTTGAGGATCTTGTCGATGTAGGTAGCGGCGCGCCGGGTCAGGTCAACGAGATCCGGCGCGTAACTCATGAGACCGCCTGCCTCCACATTCTCCCTCGTCCCGAACATTCCCGCCAGACGGTGCTTCAGCGAGAGCTCAGCGAGAAGCGCGCGCTGGGAGCGCGTGAGCGGCGATGCCACGGCGAGAAAGCCGTTCACACGTTCTCGCGCCATTATGGCGAACGCCCCATGGAGATCCTCGGGTGTTCGCACCGGCACCGTAAGCACCTGAAGGCCAAGCTGTTGGGCGGCAGCCTCGAGGGCGTGCGAGGCAGGACGGTGCGACGGCGCCGTCACAGTCAACAGCACGCCGACCCGCGTCATGTGCGGCAGGGCCTGCTTCATTATCTCGAGTTCCTTGGTCACGAGCTCCGTGAGGAGCATCGACAGCCCCGTGATGTTGCCGCCGGGCCGCGCAAGGCTGGCCACGTGGCCGACACCCTCCGGGTCGGCATGAGTGGCGAACACTATGGGGATCGTCTTGGTCGCCCGTCGGGCGGCTTCCACCTCAGTCGAAGAAGTCGCGAAGATGACGTCAACTTTCAGGCGGACCAGGTCGGCTGCGACTTCGGGCAACCGATCGGGCGTTTCAGCCGATCGAAATGCAATGGCAATGTTCTTGCCCTCGACATAGCCGAGGTCCCGCAGGCCCATCCGCAGTGCTTCTGCCCGGTTCGCCCAGGAAGCAGCGGGACCGGAAACCAGGTACCCGATCCGGTGAACATTCGCCGGCTGCTGCGCGTGCGCCTCGGGTGTGAGCGACGCGATGAGTAGCAGAAGGGCGACGAACATGCAGGTTCTAACGCGTGACACCCATGCGATTCGTGGTCTCACAACCGGGTCTTCCCCTTGGCGCCGATAATCCACCCAACGTTGCGCTCAGCGGCCGGATGCGAGCAACGCGAGCACCCGGGCCGCTGGAACGCGAAGTGCGGCGATTGACCAGCACGCGGTTACTGGATGACTTCATCCGCGCGACTCAGTACCGACGGTGGGATCGTCAACCCAAGTGCTTTCGCCGTCTTGAGATTGACGATGAGTTCGAATCGCGTGGCCTGTTCCACAGGAAGGTCGCTCGGCCTGGCACCTTTGAAGAGCTTGTCGACGTAGCTCGCAGCGTATCGGAACTGGTCAAGGATGCTCGGACCGAAGCTCATAAGAGTGCCCGCCTGTGCAAACTCGCCGAACTCGGACGCCACTGGCATCATGTGCCGCTTGCCTAGCTCGACGACCCGCGCCCGATGGGTGATTTGGATTGCATCCTCCGTCGTCATGACAGCCTGGGCCCCGAACTGCACCGCGGACTCGAAGGCCTTGTCAAGATCGTCAGGGACGCGCAGCTCGAACGCGTGGAGCTGCACTCCGAATTGTGGGGCGGCTGCCTGTATCTGCTTCAGTTTCTGGATGACGCTGGCATTTGCCCCACTCCACAAGACGGCCAGCCGGGTCAGTGCCGGGAGAATCTCCTTCAGCAGCTGCAGTCGCTTGGCGGTCAGCTCGGTTGCGAGGAGACTGGCCCCCGTGATGTTCCCTCCCGGTCGTGCAAGGCTGGCAATGAAGCCGGCCGCTATCGGATCACCGACGGCTGCCATGACGATGGGAATGGCCTTGGTCGCCTTCCGTGCGGCGTCGGTGGACTCGGTTCCAGCCGTCAAGATGACGTCGACGTTTCTCTGGGCGAGATCGGCAGCGAGCGCGGGCAGGCGATTGGGCTGCCCTTCCGTGTACCGAAACTCAAACCGAACGTTCCGCCCATCCGTCCACCCTCGCTCCTGAAGCGCCGCTGTGAACGCGCTGACGCGAGCCTGCGCCTGCGGGTCAGTCTGGATGTACGGCAAGAGGAAGCCCAGCCGCCGCACACGGTCACGCTGCTGCGCACGCGCGACGAGGGGCCAGCCGGTTGCGGCGCTGCCAAGCACAACGAGGACGCTGCGTCGCTTCATGACTCGCCTTGTAGTAGGTGAACTTTGATCACAGCTCGCGGAGGATCCAAGTCGCCGAACGCCCACGCTCAGCGGCCGGGGAGCGAGCAACGCGAGCCCCCGGTCCGTTGCAGCGTGATGTTGGGCAGCCTTGAGTCATTCGATGACGTGGTCCGCCCGCAGCAACAGCGACTGCGGGATCGTTAGGCCGAGCGTCTTCGCTGTCTTGAGGTTGATCACGAGCTCCCACCTCGTCGGCTGTTCCACGGGGAGGTCAGCAGGCTTCGCACCCTTGAAGATCTTGTCTACGAACGTCGCCGCGCGATGATACATGTGGAAGTCGCTCGATCCGTACGTCATCAGCCCCCCGACGTTGGCATAGTCCTTCGCCGGATAAATCGACGGCAGTCGGTGCCTTGCCGCAAGGTCGGCGATAGGTTTGAGATTCGCCTGCGTGACGCCGTCGAGTCCCACGACGAGCGCCTCCGCACGGTGCTTCGCGGCCGTATCGAACGCCTCGCGTAAGTCCTCTGGGCGCCGCACATCGAGCAGCTGAGCGCGGATACCGAGTGACCGCGCCGACGTCTCGACGATTCTCCACTGAGGCGGGATCACAGGGTTACCCATGTTCAAGATCGCTGCGACGCGTTTTAGCCTCGGAAGCAGCTCGCGCAGCAGCTCGACTCGTTTCGGATAGGATTCGGTTATTCCACTGCTGAGCCCGGTGACATTCCCGCCTGGCCGGGCGAGGCTCCTGACGATGCCGGATCCGACAGGATCACCACTTGCCGCCATGACCACCGGAACGTTGCCTGCCGCACTCTTCGCTGCCAGAGCCGCTGGCGTTCCCCGCGTCAGGATCAGATCGACCTTCGAGCGAACGAACTCGCCGGCCAGGCCCGGAAAGCGTTCGTCGCGACCGTCTGACGATCGGTACACGATCTCCAGGTTCTGACCCTCTTTGTAGCCCAGTTCCCGGAGCCCTTGTCGGAAAGCATCGATGTTGGCGGCGTTGAGTTCAGTGGACCTCGTCTCCAACATGCCGATCCGATAGACCTTCTCCGTCGCGTGGACCACGGCGGCTGACGGTGCGGTCAGTAGCACAAGTGCGACGATCATGAAGAACCTAGTAATCGTTGTTCTCACGACCACTTTTTCCATGCAAACGCCAGTGGTCCGCCCAATTCGAAATCACTTGAACTGCGATATCCGGCTGCGTACGTCTGTATAGCACGACGAACGAGCCCGGCCGAGCTCGGCCGGCGCCCGCGTTTACGCGAACTTGCAGGGCACGCCTTCGTTGCCTTGCCGTGATACACCGCGAGGCGCTGCAAGATATCACCTGGGCCGCCGCGAGCAATCCGATGTTCCGGGCCCCCAAGGTCATGACAGGAACATCCGGTCGGCGGGGCTCCAGACTCCGGCGAGTCCCCGGTTGAGATGTGGGTGTAGATCATCGTGGTGCTGAGGTCTGACTGGCCGAGCAGCTCCTGGACGGGTGCGGATGCCGTGGCTCTCCTCCAGCAGGTGGGTGGCAAACGAGTGACGGAAGGTATGGCACGTCGCCTGCTTGAGCCTCGAAGATAGTCGACCGCCGAGGAGCGTACAAGACAAATCCACTGGCCATCGGGGGGACGCGAGGACTGCACGGATCGGATACAGTCGGCGCGGCGGTCCCAAACGGCCGACGCGACGTGCGCGAGCTTGTTCTCGATGATCTTTTCGATCAGGTTGTCCTCTCGGAGAATCTAGGCGCCTCCTTCGGCGACAGCGGGTGCTACTTGACCTTGAGGAGATCTCTCAGGCCGTCGCCGACGAGATTGACGGCGAGGACCGTCATCGCCAGGAAGGCGCCGGGGAAGAGGATGATCCAGAACGCGCGCTGCACGTAGGCGCGCCCCTCGGCCATGATGTTGCCCCACGAGGGAATGTCGGGCGGCGTGCCCGCGCCGAGGAAGGACAGGTACGCCTCGAACAGCATGGCCGAGGCGCAGATATAGGTGCCCTGCACGATGAGCGGCGCGACCAGGGCCGGCAGGATGTAGAGCCACAGGATGCGCGGCGTCCGGGCGCCGAGGGCACGCGCTCCCTCCACCATCGTCTGTTCCCGCAGGCTCAAGACGGAGGCGCGGACCACGCGGACCACGCGCGGGATCTCGGGCACCACCAGCGCGATGATGACATTGCGCACGCTCGCCTTGAGGAGCGCCATGAGGGCGAGGGCCAGGAGGATGGCGGGAATGGCCATGAGGCCGTCCATCACGCGCATCACGATCGTGTCGAGGCGCCGGTAGTAGCCGGTGATGAGGCCGATCGGGATGCCGAGCGCCAGGCTCGTGAGGCCTACCGTCACGCCCACCAGGAGGGAGATGCGTCCACCGTAGAGCGTGCGCGAGTAGATGTCGCGGCCATACTGGTCGGTGCCGAACCAGAACTCGGGCGCGGGCTCGCGAAGTCGGGTGATCGTACGAAGGCTCGTGGGGTCGACCGTACCGAGGTATGGCGCGGCGAGGCCCGTCGCGAGGATGAGCGCAAGGCAGGCGAGCCCCGCGACGATGGTGGGCTGGCGGCGGAGGAAGCCCCGCCGCGCGGCACCCGGCAGCGGTGCGGTCGCCGCGGCGATCGGGGCCGCGCCGGCCGCCGCGCGCTCAGTAGCGGATGCGGGGGTCGAGGAAGACATACAGGATGTCGATGACCAGGTTCAGGAGCACGTAGATGCCCGAGATGATGAGGATCACGCCCTGGATCACCGGGTAGTCCCGCCGGACGATCGCGTCGACGGTGAGCCGTCCGATGCCTGGCAGGGCGAAGACGCTCTCCGTCACCACCGCCCCGCCGATGAGGAGGGCGAAGCCCACGCCGATGATGGTCACGACCGGCAGCGAGGCCGCCTTGAGAGCGTGGCCCAGCAGGACGCGCCGTGGCGGCAGGCCCTTGGCGAAGGCCGTGCGCACGTAGTCTTCCCCGAGCACGCCCAGCATGCTGGCGCGCGTCATGCGCGCGATCAGCGCCATGTAGATCAGCGACAGGGTCGCCGCCGGCAGGATCAAGTGTCGCAGGAACTGCCACGGGCCGTCGGCCATGGGCTGATAGCCCTGGACCGGCAGGGCGCCCAGCCGGATGGAGAACACCCAGACCAGGAGGAAACCGAGCCAGAACACCGGCATGGAGAAGCCCGAGACCGAGAAGATCATGATCACGCGGTCGATCCACGAGCCCTGACGCCAGGCCGCAAGCACTCCCAGCGGCACCGCGAGCGCCACGGAGATCAGCATCGCCAGGAGCGTGAGGGCGACGGTTGGCCCCGCGCGCTGGGCGATGAGCGTGCTCACGGGGAGCCCGGAGTAGATCGAGGTGCCCAGGTCCCCGCGCAGCACGCGGCCGAGCCAGATGCCCGCCTGGGTCAGCAGCGGCTTGTCGAGCCCCAGCGCCGAGCGGATCTTGGCGATGTCCTGCGGTGTGGCATAGTCGCCGGCGATGATCTGGGCAGGATCGCCGGGCGTGAGGTGGAGGAGGGCGAAGAGGGTCAGGGCCACCACCCCCATGACGGGAATGGTGGCCGCGACCCGCTTGAGGATCAGCGTGGGCACGTCAGCCGATCACAGCAGTCGTGCGTCAGCTACACGTGGATGTTCCACAGAATGGTGGCGCCGAACTGGAGCACGCCCTGCACGTTCTTGCGGAACGCGCTCGGGGCGATGAACTGCCCCCAGGACACGTGCGGCACCTCATCGTAGGCGAGGAGCTGGATCTGCTCGGCCAGCTTCTTCTGCTTGGCGGCGTCGGGCTCGCGCACCCAGTCCGTCCGGAGCTTCTCCATCGCCTCGCTGGAGGGCCAGCCGAACCAGGCCTTGTCCCCCGAGCTGTTGATGAAGGCGTTGACGGCGGGATTGACGATGTCGAACGCGGTGGTCCAGGTGTGGAAGATGTTCCAGCCGCCCTGGGCCGGGGGCTCCTTCTTGGCCCGGCGCGCCACCATGGTCGACCAGTCCATGGCCTGGATGTCGACGGCGGCGCCGATCTTCTTGAGCAGATCGGCGGTGACCAGCGCCGGGCCGTGCGCGAAGGGAGAGTCGGTGGGGTCGAGAATGACGATGGGGCGGCCGTCGTACCCGCTCTCCTTGAGGAGCTGCTTGGCTTTCTCGAGGTCCTGCTTGGGCGCGCCAGCGGCCGTCTCGAACGGCCCGCCGCAGATGAAGATGCTGGGGCAGCTCTTGCCGTACTTGGCGTTGCCGATGACCGCCTGGAGGTACTCCTGCTGGTTCATCATGTAGAGGAGGGCCTGGCGGGCCTTCTTGTTGTTGAAGGGCGGGTGCAGCGAGTTCGGTCTGACGGTGCCGAGATTGCCCTTCGGATCGGTCGCGAAGACCGTGAGGCCGGCGTTCTTCTCGAGGCGCGGCACGAAGTCGATCGGCGGGTTCTCCCAGAAGTCCACCTCGCCGGCCTCCAGCGCGGCCGCCGCGGTGGCCTGGTCGGGGATGTAGCGCCACTCGACGCGGTCCACGAAGACGCGCTTCGCGCCCGCGCCGCCGCTCGGGTTCTCCGTGCGCGGCACGTAGTCCTTGTTGGCGACGTAGACCACCTTGTTGCCGGGCTGCCACTCCTCCTTGACGAACCGGTACGGGCCCGAGCCGGTGAAGTCCTTGATCTGCTCGTTGGGGTCGGTGGCCGCCACCCGCGCCGGCATCATGACGCACGGGCTCGCCGAGCCCTTGCCGAGCGATTCGAGCACGAGGCCGAAGGGCGTCTCGAGCTCGAGGACGAAGGTCTTCCTGTCCACGGCGGCGAGCTTGCCCAGTGACTTCGCCATGAGCTGGCCCACCGCGTCGCGGGCGGCGAACCGCTTGATGGACAGCACGCAGTCCTCGGCCGTCACCGGCTGACCATCGTGCCACTTCAGCCCGTCGCGGAGCGTGAAGGACCACTTCCGCTTGTCTGCGCTCGCCGTGAACTTGTCCACCATCTGTGGCTGCATCCGGATGTTGGCGTCGGGCGCGAAGAGCATGTCGTAGATCATGTAGCCGTGGTTGCGCGTGATGTACGCGGTGGTCCACACGGGGTCGAGGATCTTGAGGTCGGCGTGTGGGACAAACTTGAGCGTGCCGCCCTTCTTCTGCGCGTGCACGTACGGAGCGGCCACGGCCACGGCGGCGGTCGCGGCGGTACCGGCGAGGAAGGTGCGGCGGTGCATGGACCTCATGGCGTCCTCCTTGGCCCCCCGGGGACCCGAGTGTTTCATGTCGTGGGCACGCCGCGCGACGGTGGAGCGGCGGCCGGATTATAGCAACTCGCCCGGGGCCGTGGAACCTGTCAATAGGCATTAGCCAGGATTAGGCGCGAACACCTGACCCCCTCACCCTGCCCTCTCCCCCACTGGGGGGGAGGGATCAGAATGAAGAGGGCAGCGCGGCGAGAGTGTTCTCTACCCTCTCCCCCGCCGCAGGGGAGAGGGTAGGGTGAGGGGGCCGTACGACGAGGACTCTCCTTTATGAATAGTCCGGGTGAGACCGTCGCCGCCGGATGAGGCCACCCCGGATTCGATGCAGTCGTACCACGACAGCACGATCCGCGCGTCGGCGGCCACGATCGTCTCGAATGTGTGTGTGCGCGGCCCGGCCCGGCGCGGTACATTCAGCTGGGCTCCGATCCCGGATGACGATACGGGCGATGCCCGCGCGCCGCAAGCGGCGAGCGTTGCCAGGCACCCACGAGAGGAGACGGCGATGAGCACACGCGACCTGCACCTGGTTCCCATGGACGTGAACGTGGAGCCGCAGCGCGAGGGCCTCGTCGGCGAGCGCATCTGATGCCGACCGACATCGCGCTGACCGGCCTCGCCCTGCCCATCACCGAGCTCCCCGCGCTCGCCCGCGAAGCGGAAGCCCGCGGCTACCGCACCGCCTGGGTGGGCGAGGCCTCCGGCGCGGAAGCTATCGTGCTCTCGACCCTCATCGCCGCCCATACCGCGAGGCTCCAGATCGCCAACGGGGTGATTCCGGTCCAGACTCGTACGCCGATCGTATACGCCCAGGCGGCGGCGACGCTCGGGCATCTGGCGTCGGGCCGGTTCGCGCTCGGGCTCGGGCTGTCGAGCGAGATCATCGTCGGCCAGTGGCACGGCCTGCCGTTCACGCCCTCGATCCAGCAGATGCGCGAGGCCGTCCAGATCATCCGGATGGCCGCGGCGGGGGAGCGCGTGAACTTCGAGGGCCGCTTCTACCGCCTCAAGGGCTTCCGGCTCGCGATGCCGGCGCCGTCGCCCGCGCCGCGCATCTACCTGGCCGCGCTCGGGCCCCGCATGTGCGAGCTGGCGGGCGAGGTGGCCGACGGCGTCCTGCTCAACTGGATTCCAGCCTCCGCGGTGCCGGTGTCGCTGCGCCACGTCGAGGCCGGGGCCACGCGCGCCGGACGGAGCCTCGCGGATGTCGATGTTGCCGCGTACGTGCGGACCTGTGTGACCGACGAGCGCGAGGTCGCGCGCGAGACGCTGGCGCGCGAGATCACCGGCTATGCCATCGTCAACGCCTACGGGCGCTTCTTCGCGGAGTGCGGATTCGCGGAGGAGGTCGAGGCGGTGAACACCGCCTGGAAGGCCGGCGATCGCGCGGGCGCCGTCAAGGCGATCTCCGGGCGCGCGCTCGATGGGCTCGGCGCGGTGGGCCCGCCCGACGTCTGCGGCGAGCGCCTCGCCGGCTTCGCGCGGACGGGGGTGACGCCGGTGGTTGTCCCCTTCGCGCCGCCCGGACAGGGGGCGCGCGAGTCCATGCTGCGGACCTTCCGCGCATTTCCGTGAGCTCGGAGCGCGGTCAAGGGCGCCGCCGGAGGCTTCCGAGTCAGGAGGCCGACTCGCCCAATCTCGATAGGTAGCCCGGTATGAACCCTTCAGCCCTGTACTGGGCCCTGATGTGGTCCGGCAGGTCCCTGTATCCTTTGAGATTGCCCCGGCAGCGCGCAGCGCCGCATTGGCACGCGATCTCGCTGGCCGCTGTCGTGTATTCCGTTGCCGCGTAATCGAACGTCAACTCCTCGCTGGCACGGATGTCTCTGCGTGCGACGACCTCGACACTCGCCGCCTCCCTCGTCTGGTTGATCCTCAAGCCGGCGCTGGGGTCACACGAATGATTGAGGAAATGGCCGTGACCGGGCGTTCCATCAGGTTGTCGAGGGTCGAGATGTTCCGTCGGGCTTACCTGGATCGTATATCGAGTCCGGACCGACGTGGTCGGACCCTCGATGACGAGAATGACCTCGCCTCGCGCAAGATCCTTCGTGGCTATGAGACCGAGCTCTCCCCTCACAAAGCGGCTTTGCCCGACCACGACAGGGGCGTGTCGAGCCCGCGCGCCATCGGCGCCGTCTGTCAGGTTCGGAGACCTTTGCAGAGTCATGTGGTCCTCTCGGTCTGCCACTCTACCTCAGAAAGGACGCGGCGATGGATCCGGAAATGCGAAAATGCCAATCGCTCGCGACCTGTGCCGAGCAGAGGCGGTTCGTAGCTGCAGCGACCCGAACAGTCAGGGGAGGCAATCATGGCCAAACCGGCGGCCAGGCACACCGACCGATTGCGCGTCACCGTCGAGCCCTTCGGACCAGGTGCCAAAGATCTTGCGAAGCTTGGGAAGTCGGTGCTGAGACACCAGGCAGTGAGGAAGCTGGTGGGACAAGGCAAGCATCGCCTCCTTGCCATCGAGGCCGTCGAACCAGTGACTGAGGGCAAGGCCGCGAAGCCTCGCGAGCCGGATCGGTTCCGGGCAATGATCCATGATTACGCGGCGGCTCGCACTCTGCTTGTCGACGGCCGCTTCGCCGAGCCGTCCAAGGTCGCGATCACCGAGTCTGCGATGCAGCCGCCCGTCACATCCGAGGAGTTCGCCGAGGCGGTACAGATGCTCGCGGCCCATGGCGAGTTCGCGGAGCACCTCAAGGCCGGCCGTCTCGTTCCCTATCGGCCGATGCCGCCGCTCGTCGACGCGCAAGAGCACGATGGGCGGACCCGCCGCGTGGTCGCGGTCGGGCTGTTTTCTCGGGAGATGAAGACGTCGCATGAGATTCTTGGCGTGCACCTCGCCGACGGCCAGTTGCACCGCTTCGACGAGCGCGCCCCTCTTGGATCGCGCCCGCCCAACACATCGGTGTGCGGCGCACCCAGCAACGCCAATCAGCCGACGGCCGCAAAAGGCACGGCGGGCCAAGCCTGGGTCACGATCACGCAGGGCGGACACACGCTGTGGCGGTTTCTCGCCGTGCGGCCCGCCGCCTCGTCCGGTCTGCGGGGATCCGGCGTCGAGCTGCGCTACGTCGACTATCGCGGCACCCGCGTGCTCTATCGCGCTCACGCTCCCATCCTCAACGTCCGATACGACGGCGACGCGTGCGGACCCTACCGCGACTGGCAGTGGGAGGAAGGCCAGATCCACGCGACGGGATCGGACGTGGCGCCCGGATTCCGGCTCTGCTCCGCGCCCGCCCGGACGATCATGGATACAGGGTCGGACACCGGCAATTATCTGGGCGTGGCGATCTATGTCGACGGCCAGGAGGTCGTGCTCGTCAGCGAAATGGAAGCGGGCTGGTATCGCTACATCTGCCAGTGGCGGCTCCATGCGGACGGCACGATACGCCCGCGGTTCGGCTTTGCCGCAACCGACAGCCCGTGCGTCTGCAACGTGCACCACCATCACGCGTACTGGCGGCTGGACTTCGACATCGTGACGGCCGGCAACAATCGTGTGCTGGAGTTCAACGACCCACCCATCAGCGGGAGCGCGCAATGGCACGAGAAGCGCTTCGAGATCGCCCGACCGCGCGATCCGTCGCGCAAACGCAAGTGGCGAGTCGAGAATGTCGCCACCGGGGCAGGGTACGACATCGTCCCGCGGCCCGAGGATGGCGTTGCGACCCAGCAGTCCGACTGGCCCTTCGGGCGGGGAGACGTCTGGGTCCTGCGATATCACGGTAACGAAATCGACGATGGGTTCAACACGACCCAGAGCGCGAACGCCGACGCCAAGATCGGGCGGTGGCTCAACGGCGAGAAGGTCCAGGGCGAGGATGTGGTCGTCTGGTACGGTGCTCACTTCACGCATGACGTCGCGCACCAGGATCCAGCCGAACATGGCCATGTCGTCGGTCCAGATCTCGTTCCCGTCAAGTGGCGGCCCTAGCCCGGATTCCCCCTCACCCGACCCTCTCCCCCAGTGGGGGAGAGGGATCAGAATGAAGAGAGTAGCGTGGCGAGAGCGTTACCGTGAGCTGATGGCCCGCTATTTCTCGCCCGCGAGCTCGGCCAGCTCGGCGCGGAGGGCCGGGGAGATGTCGAGCATGCCCTCGGCATGCCGCAGCGCCCGATACCGCTCGCGGGGGAGATGGACGAGCGGCAGGCCGATCAACGCCTGGTCATCCCCTCTCGCGGCGTCGACGGCGCACGCGAGGTCCTCGAGGCGCGGGTGCTCGAACAGCATCCGGAGCGACACCTCCACCCCGAGCTGCTCGCGGACGCGGAACACGACCTGGGTGGCGAGCAGCGAATGGCCGCCCAGGTCGAAGAAGCCGTCGTCGAGCCCGACTTGCGACACGCCCAGCACCGACGACCAGATCGCGGCGAGCCCGCGTTCCGCCACGGACCGCGGAGGGCGAAAGGCGGGTCCATCGAGGCCTGCGCCGAGGGCGGGGGCCGACAGCCGCTGCCGGTCGAGCTTTCCCGTGACGGTGAGCGGCAATGTCGCGAGCGTCACGATGGTCGCCGGTATCATGTAGGACGGCAACCGCTCCTCGAGGAAGCGGCGGAGCGCCGGGCGGTCCAGCTCGGCGCCCTCCTTCGGGACCACGTAGGCCACGAGCCGCATGTCGCCCGACGGGCCGGCCTCCGCGACGACCGCGCACTCTCTCACGGACTCGTGCGTCGACAGCACCGCGTCCACCTCGCCCGGCTCCACCCGGAATCCGCGGATCTTGACCTGGTGGTCACGCCGGCCGTGGAAGATCAGCTCGCCAGTCGCGAGAAAGCTCACGCGGTCTCCGGTCCGGTAGAGGCGCTCGCCGGTGCCGGGGCGGAACGGGTCGGGGAGGAAACACTCGGCGGTGAGCTCGGGCAGATTCAGGTAGCCGCGCGCCAGCCCTTCGCCCCCGATCCACGCCTCTCCCGGCACGCCGACGGGCACGGGCTGCTGGTAGTCGTCGAGCACGTAGACGCGCGCGTTGCCGATCGGCCGGCCGATGGAAACTTCCCTCGTCCGCTCCCGCCCGCCCCGCCGACGCGTCAGATCGGCGACGGTTGCCACGACCGTCACCTCGGTGGGACCGTATCCCTGCATGAGCCTGACCGCGTCGCCCACCGCGACATCCCATTCGCGGGCCCGCTCCGGCAGGAGCCGCTCGCCGCCGGTGATGACCGTGTGCACGCACCCGGGCAGTCGCACCGCGCCCGCGAAGAGCTCCCGCACCAGCTCGTGCCAGTACGCGGTCGGCAGGTCCAGGATCGTGACACGAGCCGCCTCCACGCGCCGGAGCAGCGCCGCGACCGACTCCAGCTCGTCCGCCTCGCGCAGCACGAGCGTCGCGCCGGCGGCCAAGGTCGGGAAGATCTCCTCCACCGCGATGTCAAACGCGATCGACGCGAACTGCAGGACCCGATCGCTGGCCTGCACGTTGTAGGCGTCCCGGGCCGCGCCGACGAAGTTGGCGAGCGATCGGCGCGAGATCATCACACCCTTCGGCCGCCCGGTCGACCCCGACGTGTAGAGGACGTACGCGAGGTTGTGGGGCGCAGCTTCCGGAGCGGGGTTGTCCTCGCCTTCACGGCCGAGCTCGGCTTCCATCGCATCCACGGCGAGGCACCACCGCGGCTCTCTGGGCACGCGGAGGCGGGCGTGGGTCAGCACCACCGGCGCCCGGGTGTCCTCCAGCATGAACCGCACGCGCTCGGCGGGCGTGGCCGGATCCACCGGCACGTACGCGCCGCCGGCCTTCAGGACCGCCAGCATGGCGATGACCGTCTCCGGCGATCGGTCCATGTAGAGGACCACGAGGACGTCGGGGCCGATCCCCAGCCGCCGCAGCCGGTGGGCCAGCCGATTGGCTCGACCGTTCAGCTCCGCGTACGTGAGCGAGCAGCCGGTGGCCACGAGCGCCGTCGCGGCCGGTGTGCGCTCGACCTGGGCTTCGAACAGCGCGTGAGCGCCGAGGTCGAGGGGATAGGCGCGCGAGGTCGCGTTCCACTCCACCAGCAGCTGCCGGCGCTCCGACGCGGACATCCACGGCAGCTCCGACAGCCGCCGATCCGGGTCCTCCGCGATTCCTTCGAGAAGCGTTCTCAGGTGAATGAGCATGCGGGCGATCGTCGCATCCTCGAACAGTCCGACGCTGTACTGCGCCATGGCCCGGATGCCCTCGGGGCTCTCCCAGAAATCAACCGACAGGTCGAACAGCGACGTGCCCCGTTGTACCTCGCCGGGCTCGGTGAGCGCTTCGGCCTGGTCGTCCGTCAACGCCCCCACGTTCAGGAGCTGGACCATCACCTGGAACAGCGGCGCACGGCTGAGGGATCGCTCCTGGGCGAGCTCGGCGACCAACCGCTCGAACGGCACGTCCTGCCGCGCCAGCGCCTCGGTCGTCGTTGCTCGGACCCGCCCCACCAGCTCGGGAAAAGTCGGATCGCCCGACAGGTCGGTGCGCAGCGCCAGCGTGTTGATGAAGAAGCCGATCAACCCCTCGACCTCGGCCCGTGTGCGGCCGGCGACCGGCGACCCGACGACGATGTCGTGCTGGCCCGTATAGCGATGCAGCAGTAGCTTGAACGCCGACAGCAGCACCATGAACAGGGTGGCGCCCTCGCGCTGGCTGAGCGCCTTCAGGCGCTCCGACGCCGCCGGCGCCAGTGTGATCGCCTGGAAGGCGCCCTCGGGCGAGGGTGAGGGCGGCCGCGGATGGTCCGTGGGCAGGTCGAGCAGCGCCGGGGCGCCCTCGAGCTTGCGCTTCCAGTAGCCGAGCTGCTCCTCGAGGACGGCGCCCTGGAGCCAGTCCCGCTGCCAGGCAGCGAAGTCGGCATACTGGATCGTCAGCTCACGCAACGGCGACGTGTGTCCGGCCGCGAAGGCCCGGCACAGGGCCTGAAGCTCGCTCTTGAAGATGTCCATCGACCAGCCGTCGGTCACGATGTGGTGCATCGTGACGAGCAGCACGTCGGGCTCGTCTCCGAGGCGCACCAGCTGGGTGCGCAGCAGCGGGCCGCGCTCCAGATCGAAAGCCCGATGCGCGTGGTCGTGCGCCAGCGTCGTGAAGGCTCGCTCGCGCTCGGCGGCCGGGAGCGGGGCCAGGTCGGCGACGGGGAGCGGGACCATCAGCTCTGGCGCCGCCACCGGCACGGGTCGGCCGGCAACCTCGGAGAAGGTGGTGCGCAGGATCTCGTGCCGGCGCACGATCTCTCCGATCGCTCGGCGAACGACGTCGGGCCCGATGCCGGGCGCGAGGGCCATGGCGGCGTGGACGTTGTAGATCGGGCTTCCTGGCTCGAGGCGGTCCAGGAACCACAGCCGCTGCTGGCCGAACGAGAGCGGGAGTGCCTCACGGCCTCTCTCCCGCCGGACGATCGGCAGCATCGGCGCAGTCAGCCCCCGCGTACGCAGGAGCTTCTCGAGCGCCGCGCGCTTCTCGGGAGACAGCTCGGCCAGCCGCCGGTCGAGGTCGTTCATGCCTCGCCCGCCGGCGCCTCGGGCGTCGCCTCCTTCTCGGCCAGGAGAAGCCGGACTTGCTCGTCGCTCATCTGCTCGATCCGGGTCAGCATCTGCTCGATCGTGGCCTGCGCCCGGCCCGCCGCCTCGGTGGCGCGATCGACCTCGGCGGCCAGCAGCGCCACCGTCGGCGCGGCCAGGACGCGCTCGGCCGAGACGTCGACCCGAAACGTCTCGCGCAGGCGGGCGGTGAGCTGAAGCGCCAGCAGGGAATGCCCGCCCAGCTCGAAGAAGTTGTCGTCGACCCCGACCCGGTCCACACCGAGCAGCCGCTGCCATAGCTGCGCGATCCGCTCCTCGGCGGCGGTACGGGGCGCCCGGAACTCGCTGCGCAGCGACGGGCGGCTGTGCAGCGCGCCGCCTTCTTCCTCGTCGTCCGGCGCGTCCGTCCTGGCGTCGGCGAGCTCCACCCATTCCCGCAGTCGCTGGTCGAGGTCGTGGGTTGACACGACGACCTGGGGACCCACGCCCCGGGCAAGGATCCGGCCGAGGGCCTCGAGGCCGTCCTCGGGCGACAGGGCGACGTCATCGACCTCCTCCTCTGCCGGCTCGTCCAGAGCCCACCCATCCCAGTTGACGCTGATCCACCGCGTCTTGCCGTCGCGGGCCCGAGCGTCCGCGAACGCGTCCATGAAGATATTGGCTGCGGCATAGGGGAGGAAGCCCAAGCCCCCGAGCACGGCGGACAACGACGACATGAGCACGCAGAAGTCGAGGCCTTCGGCGGGCAGGACCCGATCGAGCGCGAGGAGCCCGCGAACCTTGGGGCGGAAGTGCTCCTCGGCCATCGCCGGCGTCACCTCCATGAGGGGCGCGAAGAGATCGGCCCCGGTCGCGCCCGCACAGTGGATCATCCCGCGCAGCGCGCCGAAGCGCTCCTGGATCTCGGCCACCACGGCCCGCATGCGCGCCTCGTCGGTCACGTCGGCCGTCAGCACGAGGACCTCCCCGCCCGCCTCCTCGATCGCCTCGAGGAACCGGATCTTCTGGCTGATCACATCCTCCTCGTCGTGCGCCGCGAGCCACGCCGTCCAATCTGCCCTCTCGGGAAACGGCGTGCGGCCGGTGAGCGCCAGTCGCGCGCCGGCGTGCTCTGCCAGCCAGCCCGCGACCAGCAAGCCGATGTCGCCGAGACCACCGGTGATGAGGTACGCGCCGCGCTCGCGCAGTATGGGGACCGCGTCGACGGGATCGAGACGGACGGGCTCGAAGCACTGCACCCAGCGGTGGACGCCCCGATAAGCGACGACGGCCTCGCCCAGCGGGGCCGTGGACTCGCCCAGCAGATCCAGGATCGTCCGCTCTGGCCACGCGCCGCCATCCGGGAGCGGAACGTCCACCGCCCGACACGTGATGGTGGGATATTCCTGAGGAATCGTGCGGCACGGACCCAGCACCGTCGTCTTTTCCGGCACCAGCGGCTCGTCTCCGATGACCCGCTGCGTCTGATTGGAGATGACCACAACGGCCACCGGCCGGTCGAGCCCGTGGCGGATCAGCGCCTGGGCGAGGAAGACGAGACTGTAGAAGCCGCGCTGCTGCAGCTCGTCGAGCCCGACCGCTCCGGCGAGATGATCCGGGTCGCGCGTCAGGGTCCAGAGGTGGAAGATCCGGTCGGGCCCGAGCCCCCGCTCCCGCAGCTCGTCCAGGAGGGCCCCGTAATCTTCGGCATGGTCCAGCCGGAGGCGATAGCGTCCCTCTGACAGGCGTGCGAACGATGGTCCAGGCACGACCGACACGACGCGCCGCCCCGCCGCGACCAGCCGATCGAGCAGGCGCTCGCCCAGTCCGCCATCGTCGGACAGGATGAGCCAGCACGAGGCATCGCCATCCTCCGCGAGCGCGGCCGCCTCGGCCGGACGGAATCCGCTTCGCTTCCACGACGGCACGTAGAACCAGTCGGAGAGCTCCCGCGGCCCGGCGTCCGTGGCGACATCGCCACCGGCGACGTCGGCGGCGCCCGCGCCCGGCTCGATCCAGTAGCGCTGGCGCTCGAACGGGTAGGCGGGCAGCGCGACTTTGCGCCGGCGCTCGCGGGCGTGGAGCTCGAGCCAGTTGATCGCGACACCGGACACCCAGGCTCGTCCGAGTGCCTGGAGCAAGGACTCGACATCGGAACCCGTATCGGTGGGCCGCCCGAGTGAAGGGATGACCACCGCGTGAGCCTCCGGCGTCAGGTGCTGGCCCACGAGGGTCACGAGGGCCTGGCCGGGACCGACCTCCACGAACACGGTCTCGGGCTCGGCCAGGAGCAGCCGTACGCCCTCCGAGAACCGCACCGGCTCTCGGAGCTGGCGGGCATAGTAGTCCGGATCAGTCGCCTCCACCGCCGTGATCCATGTGCCGGTCACGTTGGACACGTACGGCCGTTGCGGGGGGTGCCGGTCGGTCTTGGCGACGTCCCGGCGGAAGGCCTCGAGGATCGGCTCCATCATGCGCGAGTGAAAGGCGTGGGACGTTTCGAGTCGGCGGCACTGGACGCCGCGGTGGCCGAGCACACCTTCGAGGTGTTCGATCGCCTCAGGCGGCCCCGACACCGTCGTCAGCCGCGGGGCGTTGACGGCGGCCACCTCCACGGCCTCGGTCAGCAGGGATGCGAGCTCGCCCGCCGGGAGCGGAACCGCCAGCATCGCGCCAGGCTGGATCGTCTGCATCAAGCGGCCCCGGGCGGCGACCAGGCCGAGCGCGGCCTCGAGAGTCAGCACACCCGCCAGACACGCCGCCGTGTACTCGCCCACGCTGTGGCCCAGCATGGCCCGCGGCTTGACGCCCCACTGCATCCACACCTGCGCGAGCGCGTATTCGACCGCGAAGAGCGCAGGCTGGGCCAGCCAGGTGTCGCGCAGCTCGTCCGCGGCGACGGCCCGCTGCGGGTCGCGCGCGCCCAGCACGTCGCGGAGGTCCCGTCCCAGCAGCGGGCACAGGAGGTCCGCGCAGCGGTCGAACGCCTCTCGGAACGCCGGCTCAGCCGAGTAGAGCTCCCGGGCCATGCGCGGGGACTGACTCCCTTGCCCGGGGAACAGGAATACGACTGGGCGATCGTGCCGGCTGATGGCGCCCGTGTGCTCGCGGGAACCGACGGACGATCGCAGGGCGGTCACGGCGTCCGCCGGGTCGCGCGCCACCAGCGCGAGGCGATGCTCGAGCTGGCGCCTTCCTGCCTGCAGCGTGAAGGCGACGTCGGCGAAGTCGAGCTCGGGATGCCGCTCGAGGTGATCGGCGAGCTGCTGTCGCGCGCGGTCGAGCGCAGACGGCGTGCGGGCGGACAGCACGAGAAGCTCTGCTGCCCGCGAGGGCCCGGACGGCTCGAGCGCTGGCGCCTCCTCCAGCACGACGTGGGCGTTGGTGCCTCCGATGCCGAACGAGCTCACCCCAGCGCGCCGGGGTAGGGCACCGGCCGGCCACTGGGCCAGCGACGCGTTCACGTAAAAAGGGCTCGCGGCGAGGTCGATCTTCGGGTTCGGCGACCGGAAGTGCAGGGTGGGGGGAATCTGGCCATGCTCGAGCGCGAGCACGGTCTTGATCAGACTCGCCACGCCGGCGGCGCAGTCGAGGTGGCCGATATTGGACTTGACGGAGCCGAGGGCGCAGAAGCCGGTCCTGCGCGTCGACCGGCGGAAGGCCCGGGTCAGCGCCGCGACCTCGATGGGATCGCCGAGCGAGGTCCCCGTCCCATGCGCCTCGACATACGTGATCGAATCGGCGTCAATGCCACCCACCGCCTGGGCCATCGCGATGACCTCGGCCTGCCCCTGGATGCTCGGGGCGGTGTAGCCGATCTTCTGCGCTCCGTCGTTGTTGACGGCGAATCCGCGGATCACCGCATGGATCAGGTCGCCGTCGGCGAGGGCGTCGCGCAGCCGCTTCAGCACGACGATGCCGACGCCGTTGCCGCCGACGGTCCCCTGGGCCCGCGCATCGAACGCGCGGCAGTGACCGTCGGGCGATTCGATGCCGCCCTCCTGGTAGAGGTACCCTTCGCGTTGCGGCACCGCGATCGACACGCCGCCGGCGAGCGCGGCGTCGCACTGGTAGTTGAGCAGCGCCTGGATGGCCTGACATACCGCCACCAGCGAAGTCGAGCACGCGGTCTGGACGACCACGCTCGGCCCCCGCAGGTCCAGTCGGTACGACACGTGCGTCGTGAGGTGATCCTTGTTCGTCCCGACGAGCACCTGCAGACCGCCGACCAACTCGACGAACTCTGGGTGGGCTTCCAGGAGCTGGAGGTAGGTGCTCACGCCGACGCCGGCGTACACGCCGATCGGGCCGCGAAACGTGTTCGGGTCGAGCCCGGCGTGCTCGAGCGCCTCGACCGCGCACTCGAGGAACAGCCGCTGCTGCGGATCCATCGCCTCGGCCTCTCGAGGGCTGAACCCGAAGTAGCCTGCGTCGAAGAGATCGACGCCGTCGAGGACGCCGCCCGCCTTGACGTATGCCGGATCCTCTACCAGCTCGGCATCGACGCCGGCGGCGATCAGCTCTTCATCCGAGAAGAAGTCGATGGACTCCACGCCGTCCCGCAGGTTCTGCCAGAAGGCCTCGATGCTGCCGGCCCCCGGGAAGCGGCCGGCCATCCCGACGATGGCTACCGCCTCGACCGCCTCGACGGTGCGCGAGCCGCTCATGATCCGGCCACCGTCT
>WNGB01004305.1_pt1 | contig 21834 bp, 15 predicted proteins | sample 5400681 | NCBI WGS metagenome assembly WNGB01 (sample SAMN13153367, study PRJNA577476) | soil metagenome | isolation source: 115 cm soil or saprolite under grassland replicate 2 | place: USA:California | collected 2016-06-15
ACACGGTTCGCGTGCAAACTGCTACGGGTGAGACGCGCGACCTAAGTGCGGAGTTCATCCTGATCGCCACCGGCTCGTCGCCCTACCACCCGCCGGCGATACCATTCGACAGCGTACGGGTCTACGACTCCGACTCGATCCTCCAGATGCCATTTATCCCCCAGACTATGGCGGTGGTCGGCGGCGGCGTGATTGGATCCGAGTACGCCTCGGTCTTCACCGCGCTTGGCGTTCAGGTGACATTGATCGAGGCGCGCGACCGTTTGCTGCCAGCGATCGACCACGAGATTGCCCAGCGGCTCCAGGCGCAGCTGGAGCCGCTCGGGCTGCGATTTGTGTTCGGCGATCAGGTGACGAGCGTCGAGATTCGTACCGACCACGTCCATCTGCAGCTGCAGCACAGTGGCCGCATGGAGTGCGATATCGCGCTGTTCGCGTCGGGCCGCCAGAGCAATATTCAGGGACTCGGGCTCGACACGCTGGGGGTGACACTTGGTGCGCGCGGGCTGATCCGCGTCAACGAGCACTACCAGACCAACGTGCCGAGTATCTACGCCGCCGGCGATGTGATTGGCTTCCCGGCGCTCGCCTCGACCGGCATGGAGCAGGCGCGCGTTGCGGTGGTACACGCCTTCAATTTGCACTACAAGGAACAGCTGTCGCCAGTGCTGCCGTACGCGATCTACACCATTCCAGAGATCGCCATGGTCGGTCTGACCGAGGAGGAGTGCGTCGCCAAAGCGATCCCGTACCTGGTCGGGCGGGCGGAGTACGCACGCAACCCACGTGGGCAGATCATCGGCGAAACACATGGGATGCTGAAGCTGATCTTTTCGCCGGCCGACAAGAAGCTGCTCGGCGTCCACCACATTGGCGAGCTATCGTCGGAGCTGGTGCATATTGGAGCGCACGCGATCTTCGATGGTGACACGATCGATGCGTTTATCATGGCAGTGTACAACTACCCAACGCTTTCTGATGCCTATAAGTACGCGGCCTACGATGGCCTCGGCGCATGGGAGCGCTGGAAGAAGTAAGCTGGGCTACAAAGGCGGCCCGGTGACCATGAGCGCCATCAGTGGCATCGACATGGCCTTGTGGGATCTGGCCGGCAAGATTGCAGGCTTACCGGTTCACCAATTCCTCAACTCAGTCATCGAGATCGGGCTTCGCTCCACCACAGCACGGCACAGCGTTCACCGCCACTTCTAAAGATACTGCCACGCTCGTTAAGGGCCATCAGTCGCATGGTCAATAGCGCATCAGGATACCTCGAGGATGTGTCTGGCACAGTATGCCAGCGAAGGTAGCTGATAGGCGACCACTCCAGGCAGTCGTGTACAGAGCTGCCCCGAATGGGGCCGCGGGGAGGAACGATGGATCACACGCTGGAAAACGATGTTTCGCTCGCAACCGGTCATCGCTTGCTCGGCGATCTTGCTACGACGTTGCCCCTCTGGCCGCCCATACCCCAACATGCGACCGCAAGCGGAACGTCCTATCCTGTTGAGGTCACCTACGCCTATGATCGTGTCGACCCTCAGCTCTTCGCCCAGCCGCCGCTTCCCGGTCTGGAACGCTGGGCACCGCTCCTGCCGCCGCTCGCACCAGGGTTGACCATGGCCGAGGGCGGCACAGCGCTCGTCCCCGCTCCTGAACTCGCCGCCTGGGCCGGCCTGAACGGCGAGCTGTTCATTAAGGACGAGAGCCGCAACCCGACCTGGAGTCACAAAGACCGCTTCAATCTCTGCAGCATTTCCGTCGCCGTGGCTACGCGGGCGTCCGGGGTGGTTCTCTCTTCATCAGGCAACCACGGCGCCTCAGCTGCCGCGTATGCAGCGCGCGCAGGACTTCCCTGTATCGTGCTGGTCAGTCCCGACACACCCCCCGCCGTGCAGAGCTTTGTGCAGGCCTATGGAGCCGCTGTGCTGGCTGTGCCAGAGGCAGGAAGCCAAACCGTGATCCGCCAGATCGTCGAGCGGCTCGGCTACCATTTCGCCCATCACTCCTGGGGCTGCGAAGGCTACAAGACGCTAGCCTACGAGGTCTTCGCCCAGCTCGGTGGACGAGTGCCTGCCGCCGTGTTTATCCCCACCTCCAACGCACAATTGCTGTTTGGGGTGTGGAAAGGCTTCCGCGAGCTTCGCGAGCTAGGCGTGGCTGCGACCACACCCGTGATGGTGGCCTGTGAGCCTTCCACGCGCGCGGCACACTTCCAGGCATTCGAGACCCGGCAGGATCACGTCGAGATCGAGGAGGGGCCGACCATCGCGTACGCCATCGGATCGAATGTGTCCAGTACGCTGGGCATGCTTGCGCTGCGCCAAAGCAGCGGCGTTGCCGTGGCGCTGCTGGATGACGAGACGCAGGCGGCGCAGGCCGCGCTGGCGGGGCGAGGAATGTGGCAGGAAGCATCGGGGGCAATCAGCCTGGCAGGGCTGCGACAGCTGGCAGCGGCCGGGCGGCGCTTCGACGGGCCGGTGGTCTGTGTCACGTGCTCTAGCGGCTTCAAAGATGTGGGTGTGGGTCGGGAATTGGCACCGGCCAGCGAGCTGGAGTGGCAGGCCGTGTGCCGGACGCTTGCCACGCACTATGGGACACAGCGGGTGCTGGCTGAGCAGCTGCAACTGTTCTTGGGCGCTTAAGTCACATGTTGCGCTGTAGCGGCTGAAGTGCGGTCGGATGGTTGTAATGATCGGGGAAATCGGATGGTGGCTTCGGCCAGGAGGCGATCGATGTGCGCGGGTTTGAAGGCGGGTCTGGGCGTCTGAAAGCCAGGATAGCGTACGTATACCAAGGCCACGACCATGAAATGCTTTCATGCTGTCGAGCTTGCACTACTCATCGGTCGTCTGGTGATATTCCACAATAATACGCTCATAGGCTGCACGCAGATGCTCTTCGATGGCCTGAATGGCGCGCGCCTCGTCGCGCGCACGTAGAACGTCCAGGATGTCAGTATGGCCTTTGAGGGTAATCTTACGAAAGTCCGGGTTCGCGATATTGCGGGAGAGCAGGAAGATATAGATCTGCGACCGCAGGTTAGTCCAGCAATCATACAGCCGCTGATGCCTGGCAGCACGGTAGATGATATCGTGGAATTGGAGATCGAGCCTGGCAATCTCATGCTCGGATGGATTATGTGCGAGCGCCGTATCGAAGGCGGCAATCACCTGTTCCATGGCAGCGAAGTCGTCCTCGGTAGCGTGGTGGATCGCGTTCTGGACGGCGAGACGCTCTAGTGCGAGGCGCAAACCGTATACCTCCTCGACATCAGTACGGGAAAGCTGCGCGACGATAGCGCCACGGTGACGCCGCACCTGTACCAAGCCCTCGCGCTCAAGCCGGATCAATGCCTCACGCACCGGACCGCGGCTGAGATCGAGCATCGTGGCCAACTGCTCCTCACGGAGCAGTTGGCCAGGCTTAAATTTCCCGTCGAGAATAGCATCGCGAAGGCGTTCAGTAACAGCATCGGCCAGATTCCGTTTGGGAGGCGGATGAAGCGAGACCGGTATAGTGCTGGCTACTTGCTCTTTATCCATAGAAATCTGCGGATTGCTAACTGTTAACAAATCGATGATAGCTGGACTATACTTGAAAACGAATGTGTTGTCAACCCCTCATTCAAGGCTGACATTGTGACCACCATATGACTCGAAAGCAGGGACTTGACACGTAGCCAGTATTCAATTATTATCTACGCAAGAAATTGTTAACAGTTATCAGTAGACAGTTCTTGCCATAACCCGCCAGTGGCACAATCTGTCATTGTGCCAAGCAATCTTGGCATCTTGGCATCATGTAGAAGCCTCTGCGTAGCCTTGCTCATTTCAAGTGGGCTTGAGACTTGGTCACACCCCGCGCTGGTGTGAGGCGACGAAGGCCTTCTGGCGCAGCGAAACCAGCGATGCTGCTGCCAATATCTACTGGACGCAGCCTGACAAAAACCGAACATACATAGCCTCTGCAAGTATGTTCGAACCACCTAAAATCACGCTTAGTCTGATCTAGGGTGCATTTCGCCGGCCCAAGCTTGTGGGTCAGAGCTGGTAGATGTTTAGAAAGGAACAGGAACCATGAACACGGAAGGTCAAAGCAGACGGACGTTCCTGAAAGCTGCGGTAGGCGCGCTGGGAGCTGGCATCCTGGCTGCCTGCGGTGGCCAAGCGGCACCGCCGGTGAGCAGCGAGCCAACCGCAGCGGCGCCGCCGGTGAGCAGCGCGCCAACCGCAGCCGCAGCGCCAGCTGCGCCGACCGCGGCCGCCGAGGCGCCGCCAGCGCCAACGGCAGCAGTCGTAGCCGCTGGGCTGGCAGGCAAAGAGGGCGTGCTGTGGGGGCTACAGTATGATCCCCATGTGGAAACATACAAGCGCCTTGCCGCACTCTTCGAAAAGCAAACCGGCGCCAAGCTCTCGGTTCAGCCCCAAGAGTGGCCGATCGAGACCAAGGTCATTACGGCAATGGCCGCGGGCACGGCCCCCGATGCTGCCTGTATCATGGGCAAGGTGCTGGTGCCGCTCTGGATGCGAAACGCGGTCACGGATCTCACGCCGTTTTACCAGGAGCAGGGCATTGATCCAGTGAAGGCCTTTTTCCCCGACTCCATCCAATGCTACTCGCACGACGGCAAGTTCTGGGGCGTGCCAACCGAGACCGGCACCGTCGGCTGGGTTGTCAACGTCCCGGTCGACGATGTCGAGAAGGCTGGTCTCAAGGACAAATATCCACCCACCAATGGCAAAGACCAGTTCGATAGCTACGAGGACATGTGGCAGCTGGCCAAGGCGCTGCAAACCAAGGACGACGCGGGCAACGTCACGCGCTGGGGCATCAGCAGCAAGGGCTGGGACTCCTGCACGCTTCTGGGCATCATGCATAGCCTGGGAGTCAATTGGTGGGACAACGACGCCAAGAAGTTCAACTTTACGACCGACGCGGGCATCAAGGCCTACCAACTGCACGCTGAAACTCCAGTCAAGATGGGCATCGAGACCGAGCTCGATCAGAACCATGTCGACGCGGCACTAGCGGGAAAGGTCGCGCTGGCCAAGGGCAACGGTACGCCATGGATCGAAGGCAAGAAGCTGGGCTACAACTTCGACCTGGCCGTGACACCGCCGGTCAAGCCCGGTGAATTCCCGAAGATGGGCGGCGAAGGCGGCTGGGGTTTCGCCGGCTTTTCGCAGGGCAAAAACAAGGATGTGGCCAACGCATTCTTGAAGATGATGATGACCAAGGAGGGTCAGCACGAATGGGCCAAGATCTACGGTGGGAAAATATCCGCCCTGGTCGCGCTCAAGGATGACCTGACGATTTACACCGACGAGAATAACAAGAATGGGTTCTTGAAGCTAGCGAAGTACCCCACGCTGGAGAACACAATCTACTACGGCGAAGGCTTCGGCTACGAATCCGACATGGAGAAATATGTCAACGGCGCTGCCTCCGATATCCGGTCGGGCAAGCTCAACGCCGAGCAGGCCACACAACAGGTGCAACAGCAGATGGAAGCCGGGTACAAACAGTTCCAGGAGGATCTGAAGAAAGTGTGATGGCGCATCCATATGCGCGCTGTGGGAGGTTTCGCCCCGAACGCGGGCGAAACCTCCCACACGGCTCTATTCTATGTGCGATCCACAATCAATAGATCATTTCGCAATCAAGAGCGAGGCGGCTGAAGTCTCTGGTGCGTAACCGAGACAGGTTGGCTGCTCAGGAGGAGTCTATGGTGACTCATGAGGATCAAGCGGCACAGACCGAGCGACCCGCGGTATCCGAAGCGCCCGCCGTGCGCGATAATCGATCCAGCCTGGAACCTGACAGACACTTCGACACGCCAGCGGCGCGGCGGCGCTCGCAGTCGTTCTCGGCAAAGCTCTACCGAATCCTCCACTACCCGCAGTTCTGGTTTGGCCTGGTTGTTCTGGCTCCGACAATCCTCTACTACATCGCATTCTCCTTCTTTCCTATTCTGCGCGGGCTGTGGCTCTCAGTCGTCGATTACGATTTCATCACGCGCGCGACCAGCCACTTTGTCGGGCTGGATAACTTCTACAAGCTCTCCCTTGATCCATTGCTATGGATCGCCACGCGCAATACGTTGCTCTTGGGAGTCATGGAATTTTGCGTCTCCCTACCGCTGTCGCTGCTGATCGCCACGTGTTTGGTCAATCTCAAGCGCGGCATGCAGCTCTACCAGTCGGCGATTTTTTTGCCGGTGGTCGTTTCACTCGTCGCCGTTTCTCTGCTGTTCCGCTTCCTGCTCGATCCCGATGTGGGCGCCTTTAACGCTTTCTTGCGAGCAATGCACCTGCCGACCTCGCGCTGGCTCTCCTCGCCTAGCTCGGCACTGGCGACACTGGCCGCGATCGATATCTGGAAGGGTCTGGGATTCGGCGTTGTGCTGCTCACCGCAGGCATGCTGAATATTCCAGCCGAGCTGTACGACGCAGCCCGCGTCGATGGCGTCAACGAGTGGCAGCGCTTTCGCTATATGACCATTCCCCTGCTGAGCCACACGCTGCTGCTGGTGGTCGTGCTCGGCGTAATTGGCAGCTTGCAGGTCTATACATCGCCGACCGTGCTGACGCAGGGCGGGCCTGGCACATCTACGTTTGTCTATAACATGTTGATCGTCCAGACCGGCTTCACAAACTTTCGCTTTGGCGTAGCCGCAGCCGCCGCGCTTCTGCAGTTTGTGGTGATCTTTGTGATCAGCATGATTCAGCTGAAGTTGCTGCGCCCCAAGTGGTCCTACTAAGGGAGGGCAAGTCGATGAAGAAAGTTCAAACGCTGGAGCGGGGCCAGCCGCTAACGCGGACGACGAACCGGCCAGGCGCCATCGGCGGCCACCTTCGCCAGACGGTGCTGCATATCATAGTGCTCTTCTTCGCGGTGATTTCGGTAGCGCCATTTATCTGGATGATCTTTGGATCGTTCAAAGCCTATAAAGAGCTGGTCAGCTCGACGGCACTGCTCCCGCATGTCTGGACAGTCAACAACTACAACGAGATCATCACGCGGGTGAATTTCCTGACTGCGATGCGCAATAGCGTCATCTCCGCCGTGTCGACCACCGTATCGGTGATGCTGACATCGTCGCTATGCGGCTATGTGTTCGCAAAATATCGCTTTCCGGGGAAAGAGATACTGTTCACAATCCTGCTTTCGACGCTGATGGTGCCGTTTTCGGTTGTGCTGGTGCCGCTGTATATCTTTATCTCCGATCTTGGTCTTTCGGATAAGCTGGCAGGTATCATTGTGCCGGGCTTATGGTCGACTTTCGGTATCTTCCTGATGCGCCAGTTTATGGAAGGCATACCGCTAGAGCTGCTCGACGCAGCCCGTATCGATGGTGCCTCCGAGGTGCGCATTTTTGCCCAAATCGTGCTACCGCTGGCCACTGCACCGCTGGCCGCACTGGGGATTCTGACCTTTCTGGGGAACTGGGATAGCTTTCTCTGGCCCAGCCTGATCCTGAACAGCCCCGATCAGAAGACCATTCCGCTGGTTCTGAACGGACTGCGTAGTCTGTACTGGACTCGCTACGATATGTGGCTGGCAGGATCCATGTTGACGATCGTGCCGGTCATGATCATTTATCTGCTCGCATCAAAGCAATTCATTCGCGGCATCGCGATGACTGGTATAAAGGGGTAACGAAGTTATGTCAAGCAAGCCAACCGCAGCCGAGCAGGCAAGAGCGATTGACTGGTTCGCGAAAGCATTCCTATCGCCGCTCACCGGTGCCGAAGCTGCGCCCTTTCCAGTGTCCTTTGGCTACGATGGGCAGAAATCGTCGGCATTGCTGCCGAGCTGGCGGGTAGACCGCGCGCCGGTCACCATCAACGATCAGGCGACCGGCCATGTCGTGACCCTGAGCGATCCCAACAGCGGCGTACAGTGTCGCTGCGAGATCACAACCTACGCTGATTTCCCGGCGGTCGAGTGGGTCGTGTCCTTCAAGAATACTGGGGCTGCTGACAGCAGCACCATCTCCGATATTAAGCCACTGAATATCACACTTGCCGCGCAGAAAGATGAGCTCTGCAAGCTGCACTACGCCAAGGGTAGCCAGTGCCACCTCGACGACTTCGAGCCGCAGGCGGCCCAGCTCACCGCCGGCTTCGGCGCGCAGCTGGAAGCCGTACGCGGACGTTCGTCGAATGGTGTGCTGCCGTTCTTCAACCTGGAGCAAAAAGGCTCGGGTGTAATCGGCGCAATCGGCTGGACTGGCGGATGGTCCGCGAGCTTCCAGCGCGGGCGCGATGACATCATCCGCGGACAGGCGGGCATGGCCGCGACGAACATCAAGCTGCTGCCGGGCGAGGAGATTCGTACGCCGCGCATCCTGCTGCTGTTCTGGGAGCAAGATCGGCTGCACGGCCACAACATGCTGCGCCAGTTCATACTAGCCCACCACACGCCGCGCCCGAACGGCAAGCTGCTCCAGCCGCCAATGACCGATGGCCATTGGGGTGACCGTACCGAGCAGCATCAGATCGGCAAAGCGCAATGGCTGAAGGATAACGACCTGCCGATCGAGTATTTCTGGATCGATGCCGACTGGTATGGCGACGCGGAGCATAACGAAAGCTCGGATACCTTTGGCCGCGAATGGTACCTCCAGGCCGGCAACTGGTTCCCGCGCAAGGGCGCGTATCCCAACGGCATCAAGCCGGTCGGCGACGCGTTGCGCGAGCGGGGCCTGGGATTCGTGCTGTGGCTTGAGCCGGAGCGCGTCTCCAAGGGCACCCAGATCGCACGTGAGCATCCCGAGTGGCTACTTGGGCCGATCGGCGACAACTTCCTGCTCAACCTGGGCATCCCCGCAGCGCGCCAGTATGTCACCGACATGATCTCCAGGCTGATCGAAGAGGATGGCGTCACCTGCTACCGGCAAGATTTCAACACCGACCCGGCCCCGTTCTGGAAGGCCGCTGATGCGCCGGATCGGGTTGGAATGACCGAGATTCGCCATATCGCGGGGCTGTACGCCTTCTGGGATGAGCTGCTGGCGCGGCACCCCGGACTCATAATCGACAACTGCTCAAGCGGCGGGCGGCGGATCGACCTGGAGACGACATCGCGCAGCGTGCCGCTCTGGCGCAGCGATGTGCAGTGCTACCCGAGCTTTGCCACAACGGCCATGCAGAACCAGACCCAAGGATTGTCGCTGTGGGTTCCGCTCAGCACCGGCGCATCCTCGACTGTCGGCGACACCTACGCCTTTCGCAGCGCGCTGGGGCCGGGGATCGTGCTCAGCTGGAGCGAGATTGCCGCCGAGCAGGGCGACAAATTCCCGCTGGAATGGTGCCGCAAGATGGCCGAGGAGTTTAATGCCGTGCGGCAGTACTTCTACGGCGACTTCTACCCGCTAGTCTCCTACAGTCTGGCGGAAGATGCCTGGGCGGTGTGGCAATTCGATCGCCCCGACCTGGGCGAGGGTATGATCCTGGCCTTCCGCCGGCCGGATAGCCCGTTCGCGCGCATCGAGCCGCCATTGCACGGCCTCGATTCCGCGGCGCGCTACGATATTCGCTCGTTCGACAGCGATTTCGCGCTGCAAGCTTCTGGTGGCGATCTGCTCAAGCATGGCGTCCCGATCGAAGTCGGCGAGCGGCCCGGCTCGGCGTTGCTGGTCTACAAGCGCACTGCATAGTATCAGAATCACCCAGCCCACTGGGGATGCGTTCTGCATACCAGAGACGTCATGAGAGCACAGACAGCACGAGCAACGCAGCAAAAGGTCGCACAACCGCTGAGCCGGCACGCGTTTCTGATGGGGCTGGGGGCAGGAGCCACGCTCCTGCTGGCGGCTTGCGAGCAGCAAGAACAATCGGCAGATTCATCGCCGCGCGGGCCGATCAGCGCGCCCAGGCAGGTTCCTGCCGCAAGGGCGGTTGTGCATCCGCCGCGCGGCGATGAATCGAGCAAGCCAACACCGCAAGAGCTGGCGCGCGCCGAGCGCTGGTTTGCCGAAGCGTTCCAATCCCCAAAGCGGATCTTGCCGCTCGCCTTTCGCTACGGCGAGCGCGATTCGACCGCGTTCCTGGCCGGCTGGCGCGCGGAGCGGATCCAAGATGCCACGGTGGCTGGCGTCACCCACGCACGCATCACACTCACCGCCCCGGCCACCAGCCTCCAGTGCCAGTGCGCGATCACCACATTCGCCGATTTTCCAGCGGTCGAATGGGTCGTATCCTTCACGAATACCGGCGCGGTCGATAGCCCGATTCTGGCCGATATTCAGCCGCTGGATGCGATCTTCCCAGCCGCGCGGGGCCAGCAATGCCTGCTGCATACTGCGCAAGGCGCGCAGGCCAAGCTCGACGACTTTGCGCCCCAGACGGCCGCGCTTGAGCTGAGATCGGAGCAGCGCTTCGCGCCAGCAGACGGTCGCACATCAAGCGAGATGCTGCCCTTCTTCAATCTGGATCTTGGCGATACCGGCGTGATCGGCGCTGTTGCTCTACAAACGCGTGGTCTAGCAAAGGATTGACAATGAATACGATGTACGCCGTGCCTGTCACAAAGTCCGAGGACATGTTGAAGAGCCGTGCCTGGGCGGAGCGCTTCTTCTCCGCCGCCGCTGATCTTCCGATCTCTTTTGTGCTCGATGGAAAAGCCATGGGCGGCATCCCGGAAGAGTGGCAACCGGTTTCAAATAGACGCCGCATCGACGCCAATATCTCCGAAACGGTTTTCGAAGGCAATCACCCCACAACCGGCCTGAATGTCCGGGTTGAGTGCACGGAGTACATGGACTACCCGGTTGTGGAATGGGTGGCTTGGTTTACCAACAAAGGCCGTGAGCCCACACCTGTCATCAGCGACATCCTCGCAATGGATGCAACGTTCAGGGGTTCTTCGCCCGTTCTGTATCACTGCAATGGCGACTACTACAGTGCGGAAGGATATACACCTCAGGAGACTCACGTGCACTCAGGCGACGCGGTCGGTTTCGCCCCCACGGGGGGCCGTCCCTGTGACGGCGCATTCCCCTACTACCGCATCATGTTCAAGGACTGGGGACTGTCTTTGGCGATTGGCTGGCCCGCACAATGGGCGGCCCGGTTCAATGGGCTTGCCGACGGTGTACATGTTCAGGCGGGTCAGGAAAAGACAAACCTGCGGCTTATGCCGGGTGAAAGCATCCGCACTCCACGAATGACCGTGCTGTCATGGGTGGGCGATGTTTCAAGAGCAGTGAACCTGTGGCGCCGGTGGTATCTTGCCCACGTCCTTCCCAAGCCCAACGGTGAACCGATGAAACCACTCCTGGCTTGCGCGGCCACTGATGACGGTGAGGAATTCACAGGCGCGACCGAAGAGAACCAGGTTCAGTATATCGAGAAATTCAAACAACACGGCATCCACCCCGACGTCTGGTGGATCGATGCCGGCTGGTATCCATGCTACAACAAAGACCATATACGAAAATGGACTATCACCGGCACATGGGAACCTGATCCCGAAAGGTTCCCCAATGGTCTGAAGCCGGTATCCGATCGTGCCACTCAGGACGGCGCTGACCTGCTAGTCTGGTTTGAGCCGGAAAGGGTAGCACGGGGCACAAAACTCGATACCGAACACCCGGAATGGTTGCTCAGAACGAAGGAGAGCGATAACGGTTTGTTGAACCTGGGTAACCCGGAATGCCGCCAATGGCTTACCGACCATGTGAGCCGGCTGATCAAAGACAACGGCATAAAGATCTACAGGCAGGATTATAACTTCGCACCACTGGAACACTGGCGCAAGAATGAGGCGCAGGATCGCCAGGGGATGAACGAGAACCTGCATACCCAGGGCTACTTGCAGTTCTGGGATGACTTGCTGGCACAAAATCCCGGTCTATGGATCGATTCGTGTGCGAGCGGAGGACGCCGCAATGATCTTGAGACCATGCGGCGTTCTGTGCCGCTACACTATACCGACTACGGGTACGGGGATCATCCAGTGAAGTTGGCATTCCACCGTACGCTGTACGAGTGGATACCTTACTTCAAGGATGTCACACTCTCCTGGGATCTTACTGGGAAACCCTCAGATTTTACCGGGAAAGAGCGATTCGACGACCGGGCAGACAGCTACTCTTACCACTGCGGCATGGCTCCCATGTTGTTTGTGACGCTTGACATCCGCCGGGACGATTACGATTATGTCAGTGCCAGGAGAATGATTGACATCTGGCGCAGAGCAGCTGACCTGATGCTCTATGGCGACTACTACCCACATACGCCGTTCCACCACAGTGCGCAAGAATGGGTCAGCTGGCAGTTTGACTGCCCGGAGACAGGCCGCGGGCTTGTCCAGGGAATCCGTCTCCCGGCATCTCCGCAAGAGACAATCATTATCCATCCGAAAGGGATCCGCCCAGATGCAATGTACTTCTTCGAAAACGCTGAAACTGGTGAAACAAGGGACATCCCGGGCGAAGATCTGATAAACGCTGGTTTCACATTCGCGCTGCCAGCGCGCAGCGCAGCTATCTGGTTCTATCGAACGCCTGATAGCCCCATGTCCACACAGGCAATACGGAACAACAGTTGAGGAAGTCCGAACATAATTGACGCAAGCCGGTATACGCCACCACCACGCGGATTGGATATCCCCACTTGAGGTAGGTTGGAGGAACCGAATGCAGGCTCTCAACGGCGAATGGAGATTGGCGACCGACCCTGAGAACCGCGGGCACGCAGAGCGCTGGTTCGCGTCTGCGCGCGACGAGGCGCTCGCTATCCCTGTTCCAGGCGTCATCCAGCAGGTCTGCCCGGATTACCACGGTGTAGTGTGGTACTGGCACACCTTCCGCGCGACACAGCCGGCGGCTGTGAACGAGCGCTATCTGCTGCGCTTCGGCGCGGTGGATTACCTGGCCGATGTCTGGCTGAACGGCCAGCCTGTCGGCGGCCACGAGGGCGCTGATACGCCGTTCAGCCTCGATCTGACCAGCGCGCTGAGGCCGGGCGACGATAATTTGCTCGCAGTCCGCGTGTTGAACCCGACCGACGAGCCGATCGACGGCATCCGGCTCGTGGAGACCCCGCACCGCAATAAGAACATCAAAAATTATCAGCCTGGGCGCGGCTACAATATCGGCGGGATCGTGCTGCCGGTTGAGCTGCTGGTGGTGCCGGCGGTGCGAATCGCCGATCTGTTTGTCCAGCCCGATCCGGCGACCGGCCAGATTCGCGTCGCGATCACTGTGCGGAACGACACGATCGCGCCTGTGATCGGCCGGCTCAGCGCGTCGGCCGAGTCGCAGAGCGGCGCGGACACACTCGACACGGCGCTGGGCGACGCAACCTTCGCACCCGGCGATACAGCGCACGAGCTGACTTTATTGGTTGGCAGCCCGCATCTCTGGGATCTGTACGATCCGTATTTATATCGCGTGGCGGCGGCGCTGGATGCGCAGGGAGCCGATGACGCCACATTCACGCATCGGCAGTCGGTGCGCTGCGGGTTTCGCGATTTTCGCGTGGTCGAGGGCTATTTCCGTCTCAACGGCCGGCGGATCTTCCTGCGCTCCACTCACACCGGCAATCACTACCCGATGGGCATATCACGGGCGCAGGAGCTCGATTTTGTGCGGCGCGACCTGATCTACGCCAAGGCATCCGGCTTCAACATGGTGCGTTTCATCTCCGGGATGGCCTTGGCCGAGCAGCTCGATTTCTGCGACGAGATCGGTCTGATGGTTCAAGAGGAATCGCTGGCCGGCTGGCTGCTCGCCGACTCGCCACACATGGCCGAGCGCTACGACCGATCCACGCGCGAGATGATCCTGCGCGACCGCAATCACCCCAGCCTGACGATCTGGGGCATGCTCAATGAGACCTTCGACGGGCCGGTCTTCCGCCACGCCGTCGAGACGCTGGCGCTGGTACGCTCGCTCGATCCGACACGATTGGTGCTGCTGAGCAGCGGGCGCTGGGATGCACAGCCCGGCATTGGCTCGGTCGCGAACCCCGGCAGCGCGAAGTGGGAGCATGTTTGGGGCATTGAGACGCCCGGCGCCGATGCGGTATCGAAAGACTGGGGCCCTTTGCATCTGGCGTATATCAAGGGCGCTGGCGATGCACATATCTACCCGCATGTCCCACACCCGCCCGAGACGATCACGCTCCTGCGGACAATCGGCCACGATACGAAGCCGATCTTTCTTTCGGAATATGGCATTGGCAGCCTGTTTAACGCCATCCGCGAATACCGCATGTTCGAGCAGGACGGCGCGCGAACCGATGTGCCCGACGCGGCATTTATTCGCTCCATGGCCGATCAGCTGGTTGCCGATTGGGAACGCTTCGGCATGGACCAGGTGTACGCCTTCCCGGAAGACATGCTGCTCGAAAGTCAGCGACTGCACGCGCGCCAGCGATTGCTCGGCTTCGATCTGATCCGCTCGAATCCCAAGATCTGTGGTTACAATCTCACCGGCATGCTCGATCACGCGCTTACCGGCGAGGGTGTGTGGACATTCTGGCGCGAGTGGAAGCCCGAAATCATGGACGCGCTGGCGGATGGATGGGCGCCGTTGCGCTGGTGCTTGTTCGTCGAGCAGCTGCACGGCTATGCCGGACGCACATTCAAGATCGAGGCAGTGCTCGCGAATGAGGATGTCCTGAATCCGGGCGAGTACCCGGTGCGCCTGCGCATTCGCGGCCCGCAAGGTATCGTCTGGGAGCAGCGGACGACCGCGCGTATTCCCGAGCCTGAAGCCAGGCAAGATGGGCCGCTGGCCGTGCCGGTGCTGTGTGAAGATGTCACATTCAGCGGCCCCGCTGGCGCGTATGAGCTTGCGGCGACCATGGAGCGCGGCGGAGCGCCGGCTGGCGGGCGGCTTAAGTTTCATGTCGCGGATGCGGCAGCGCTCCCACAGCTGCGTCAGGCCGTGACGCTGTGGGGCATCGAGCCGCGGGTCGAGCGCTGGCTGGCGGCGCACGGTGTGGAATCGCAGCCGTTTGAGCTCACTGGATCGGATCGCAATGAGGTCATTCTAGTCGGCGATCTTTCGGCGCACCCCGCAAATGTGGACGACTGGCGCAAGCTGGCGCGACGAATCGCACGCGGAAGCGCAGCGATCTTTCTCTCGCCCTCGGCATTCAAGCGCGACGACGACCCGGTTGGCTGGCTGCCGCTGGCGAACAAGGGCCGCTGCCACACATTTCACGATTGGGTCTACCACAAGGAGTGTGTAAGCAAGGCGCATCCAATCTTCACAGGCTTGCAAGCACAAGGCATTCTGGATTGGGATTACTACGGGCCGGTGATCCCGCACGCGCTCTTTGACGGGCAGGACACGCCCGACGATGTGGCGGCGGCTGCATTTGCTGTAGGGTATAACTGCCCAGGCGGCTACGCCTCGGGCGTTCTGGCTGGCTCGTATGAGTTCGGTTCGGGCCAGTTCTTTCTGAACACGCTGCGTGTGCTGGAACATATCGACATCCACCCGGCGGCAGATCGACTGCTGCTGAACCTGATCAGCACCGCGGCCCAGGCGCTGAGCGCGACACCGGCTGCGCTGCCAGACGATTTTGCGACTCAGCTCGACCGGATCGGCTATCACTGACGGGACGGAAGACGAAGGACGGAAGACGAAAGCCAGCGATGGGACGGAAGACGAAGGACGGAAGACGAAAGCCAGCGATGGGACGGAAGACGAAGGACGGAAGACGAAAGCCAGCACTGCACACCTTCGTCGGTCATCATTTGTCAGTCGTCAGTCGTTGGTCGTCGGTCGTCATTCTTATAAGGAGACTGAACAATGGAATCCACCCGCCTGACCGACCAACAGCTGGCATTCTTCGAGACCTTTGGATTCCTGGCCTTGCCTGGGCTGCTGGCCAACTCGATCACCAAAATCACCGACGAGTTCGAGGCGATCTGGGCTGCCAACGGCGGTGGCCACAACGGCACCGCGCACGACGGAACCGCCCGATCCTGCTCGGTTCAGTTCATCGACCAGAGCGTGTACCTCAGCACGCTGCTGGATGATCCGCGCATCCACGATATCGCCGCCAGCATTCTCGGCGACGACTTCAACTATAAGGGCAGCGACGGCAACTTCTACGTTGGCGATACCAACTGGCACTCCGACGGCTATGGTGGGCGCGGCGGGATGCGGCATATCAAAATCGCCTTCTACCTCGACAAGCTGGACGGCAGCACTGGCGCGCTGCGCGTCATCCCCGGCAGCCACCGCATCGGCGACGTATTTGCCGAAGATCTACAGAGCAGCATTCGCAAGAGCGAAGATCTCTGGGGCATACACGGCAGCCAAGTGCCAGCGATCGCGCTCGATACGACACCAGGCGACATTCTGGTCTTCAACCACGATCTCAAGCATGCCACCTTTGGCGGCTCGCAGCGCCGGCGCATGTTCACCATGAACTGTAGCCAGCGCTACCCAGAGAGCAAGCTCCAGGCGCTGCGCGATTACATGGCCGGCGGGGCGCGTTTCTGGGTCGAGCGCGCCTATGGCGATACGATGGTGCGCACGGCCAGCCCTGAGCGTATGGTACATCTGGAGCAGTGCCTGGCCAACGACGGGCATCTGGCCGAGCTCAGCCGCCAGCGCCGCCTGGAGATGGCCGAGCCGGCGCGCGGGTAGCGCGAGAATCGCCATCGCAGGTTGTGCGGATGTCTAAAGTAGCTTTCGCCGATAGCACGGATTTTGTTACTCCTTGTCTGTTGTTTTTCGGCCCGCAGGCCGAAAAACAACAGACAAAAGAAGAGCGGTATGAGCCTGCGCACGGTTCGCCGCAATATCCAAAAGGAAGTCGTATGACAGCCGAACCTGGCGTGCTCTTCGCGCCGCAATCGCACACGGCGTTACAGCGGGGCATCGACCGCCTGGCCGATCTGGTGCGCCCGACGCTTGGGCCAACGCCGCGCTGCGTCGCGATCGCCAACGCGCTGCCGGATCACCCGCCTGAAATTCTGGATGACGCCGCCACAATCGTGCGGCGGGTTATCCAAATCCCGAACCCCTACGTCGATATGGGCGCGATGCTCCTGCGCCATACGCTCTGGAAAACGCACGAGGCGGTCGGCGATGGCACCGCCACCACTGCGGTGCTGTTCCAGGGGCTCCTGCGTCGCCTCGCGCCCTATATCGCGGCCGAGGGGAATCCGCTCGCACTCAAGCGTGGCCTGGAGCGCGGCCTGGCTGCCGTGCTGGATACACTGACGGAGCAGGCTAAGCCGCTCGATGGGGCTGCCGCGATCAGCCGTGCGGCGGCGATGCTGTGTCACGACGCCGCGCTGGCGAAGCTATTGGGCGAGATCTTTGACATTACGGGTGCCGATGGCTATGTGCAGCTAGAATCTGGACATACGCAGGGCCTGGAGCGGCAATATGTCGAAGGCGCGCATTGGGACACCGGCTACTGCTCACCATACTTCGTCACCAGCCCGCATAAGCAGGAAGCGCGGGTGGAGGATCCCGCGATTTTGATCAGCGATCTGCGGATCACGGCGGCGGAAGAGCTTATACCACTGCTGGAGCGGCTGGCGCTGGCCGAGCGACGGAGCCTGCTGATCATCGCTCGTGAGGTGTCGGGCAGCGCCCTCGGGCTGCTGGTCGCGAATCACCAGGCTGGAACAATGCGGCTGCTGGCCGTACAAGCGCCCCGCATGGGAACGCAGCAGATCAGTATCCTCGAAGATCTCGCGATCCAGACTGGCGGGCGCGTGATCACCACAGCGGCCGGCACACGCGCGGAGACGATCACGCTGGAGGATCTGGGATCGTCGCGCGTGGCCTGGGCGAATGCAACCACCTTTGGACTGATCGGCGGCAAAGGCGACCCGATCAAACTGCGCCAGCGCATCACCCAGATCAAGGCCGCAGTGGCGGCTGCCACCGAGGTTGAGGATCGGCAGAACGCTCGGGAGCGGATGGGAAAGTTGATCGGCGGTGTCGCGATAGTACGTATCGGTGGCGCAACCAAGACCGATCTGGAGACACGTAAGGAGCAGGCCGGGCGCGCAATCACGGCGCTGCGATTGGCCATGGATGGCGGGGTAGCACCTGGCGGCGGCGCGGCATACATGGCCTGCCAATCCGCACTGTGCGATCTCCCCGCATCCTCCGACGAACAAGTTGGTATACGCGCACTCTCGGCGGCGCTCGAAGAGCCGCTACAGACGATTGCCTATAACGCAGGTTACGAGCCGACGACGATCGTAGCACAGGTCAAGCGCAGCTGCGCCGGCTACGGCCTCGACGCACGGACGGGAGCGATCGTCGATATGGCGGATGCCGGCATCGTCGATCCGGTTCAGGTGCTGCAGGCGGCGCTAACCGCAGCCGTCAGCGGCGTGATCATGGCCTTGACAACCGATGTGCTGGTTCACGGCCAGCGGCCGATCATGATGGCGCGACCCTAAAATAGGCCACACCGGTGGCCTTCGTGCCGACCGCCGGGCTAAAGCCCTCGGCTCACATTACAAAGCCTGCCTGCGCAGGCTACTATGACATTCCGCTAGGCCACGCAGGTGGCCTTCGTAATCGCAGCCGAGCGCTTCAGCGCGCCGGCGCGACGCCGGCGCGACAGCACTATAATGAGGAAACCCATGCTTGACCCTACACGCTTACGCGGTATCATTCCCCCGATTTGCACGCCGCTGACGAGCGAAGGTGCCATCGATATCCCGTCGGTTCATAGCCTGATCGATTATTTGCTGGCTAATGGTGTGCATGGCGTGTTCGCATTTGGCTCAACTGGTGAATGCACATCGCTGACGGCACAGCAGCGCAAAACGATGCTGGAGGCTGTGATCGCAGCAGTAAATGGCCGGGTTCCCGTGCTCATTGGCGTCATGGATACTTCAACGGAGCGCTGCATCGAGCAGGGGCTCGCCGCGAAGGCGGCGGGTGCTGACGCGCTCGTCGTGGCCGCGCCGTTTTACTTCCGCACCACCCAGGCCGAGACGATCGAGCACTTTCGCCGCATCCATAAGGCGGTTGGCTTACCGATCATGGCGTACGATATTCCGGCAACGGTCATTATCAAGCTTGAAGGCGCCACGATTCGGCAGCTCTACGAGGAAGGCGTGATTATCGGTCTGAAGGATAGCAGCGGCGTGATCGATGCGCTTCGCCATACACTGCTTCGCATGCGTGGCACTGACTTTCGTGCCTTCACAGGCTCGGAGCTGATCGTCGATCTCTGTCTCCGAATGGGCGCTCAGGGTGGCGTTCCTGGCGTGGCCAACGTCTTTCCAGCTGAGTTTGTCCAGCTGTATGACTTAACACAGGCAGGTGAGTGGGACAGCGCCGCACGCCTCCAAGAACGCCTGCTGCTGTGCTTCTACGAGTTGATCGCCCAGGGGGACTCGCGTTACTCAGGCATGTCTTCGGCGCTCGGAGGCTTCAAGAGCGGACTGAAGCGGAAGGGTGTCATCCGCTGCACACGGGTTGCCGAGCCACTTCAGAGCTTCGGCGCGGTTGAAGAGGAGCGCGTGGCTGAGGCGATGCACCGGCATGGTTTCCTCTAAAGTCGTAGGGTTTACTCAAGCGCAAATTTTGGGGGGACGCAGTCCCTCCAAATTCTAGAGGACAATAATGAGCAAGATCCCCCCAATGCACGAACGCTTGACCCGCGAAAATCTTCATGGCGTCTGGGCTGCGATTGCGACACCATTCGATGACGACGATCGATTCGACGAGGGCATCTTCCGCGAGAACATGCGGCGCCTGCACGCCGCTGGCGTGCATGGCATCTACACCACCGATAGCGATGGGGAGTTCTATGCGATCGAGCTCGACGAGTTCAAACGTGTCGCGGATGTGCTCGCGGATGAAGCCCAGCGGCTCGGCCTGCCTACTCAGGTGGGCGTTACATGGTGCAACACGCGCGGAATGCTTGATCGGCTCCGCTATGCGAGCGAGCGCGGAATTCTGGGCGCGCACGTCGGCCATCCCTTTTTTATGCCGATGACTCCAGAGTCGTATCGCAGCTTCTGGGAAGATGTTCGCCAGGCCGTGCCGGAATGGTTCGCGCTGATTCACTACAACACGCCGCGCGTGCATAACTACCAGCGGGGGCCGGATTACGCGCTCCTCCAGCAAGCGATCCCTAATTTGATCGGTACCAAGCACGTCGGGGCCGATTTCCCGGAGTTTCTCACGCTGATGAAAGACGCGCCACAGCTCAGCCACTTTACCGGCGAGCACGCCTTTATGCCCTACACGATGTTCGGCGCGCGAGGTATCTACTCGTGGTTCGTGAACTTCAATGCGCGCTATATGGTTGATTGGTACGAGGAGATGCAGCATGAGCGGTGGGATTTGGCGAAGCACAGGCAGCAGCGGATGCACAGCTTTATGCAGGCTGCCCAGATCTTGCACGGCAGCGGCAACTTGCACGGAATCGTAGGCAAGGCCGTGACCGCCGCCTCGCCGTTTTTGGTGCCGGCCAACCGGACACGACGGCCGTATCTGCCGGTTCCGGATGAAACCATTCAGCGATTTCGCTGGATTATCGAGGAGCAGTTTCCAGATCTAGTCTACCGCGGGTGAATATCTTTTGTTTCTAGAGCAGGGAGAATAGTTTTGGACAACTCTTCACCGACGATGCACCCCGCGCACCCCTGGGTCGCTGCAGGACGCGACAAGATACGCTTCGCCATCGTCGGCGGCTCATTCCCCGACTGGGCACGGACGGTTGAGTTTGTGCAGCAGGCCGAGGAGCTTGGGTTCGACGCCTACTGGGCCAACGACCATCCCACGCGCGCGCTTGATTGCTTTACGATGCTGACCGCGCTGGCATCGGTCACAAAAACGATCCGCCTGGTCTCGCTTGTCAGCTGCATCTACTATCGCAGCCCGGCGATGATCGCGCGCATGGCGGCCGATGTGGATCAGCTGAGCGATGGCCGCCTGGTGCTCGGCATCGGCATTGGGGATGACACCGATGAGTTCGCCCAGCTCGATATCCCATTCCCGAGCACATCTGAGCGCCAGGCGGCGCTCGAAGAGGCGATCGCGATCATCCGCGGGCTGTGGGATGGCGCGCCATTCACCTACTACGGTAAGCACTTTCGGGTCACGAACGCCAGTATCAGGCTGCGGCCCGTGCAGCAGCCACACGTCCCGATTCTGCTCGCCGGCGGAGGTGAGCGCGTCACACTGCGACAGGTGGCCCAGTTCGCCGATATGTCGAACTTCGGCGCGCACGAGTGGACCGGAAGCGCCTTTGCGCTTGAAGATGTGCAGCGCAAGTACGACGTTTTGCGCCAGCATTGTGAAGCGGTCGGCCGTCCGTTTGACTCGATTCTGCGCAGCTACTATACGCCGCTGCTGGTGCTGGCCGAAACACAGAGCGCGGTCGACGCCAAGATGTCAAAGGTCAGGCTGAACCCCAGGGAGCGCTACACGCCATTCTTCGGTACGCCACAGGCGGCAATCGCTCACTATCAGGCGCTCATCGACGCCGGGGCGCAATACTTTCTTGCGACGATCGGCGGCAGCGACATGGAGACGGCGCATCTGCTCGCCGAGCGTGTGATGCCGGAGCTGCAGCCGCGATAGCGGCCTTATGAGTACCTATGCAATCAGTCAAGCGCATATTGCTCCTGTCGATGAGTGTGCGCCTGGTGCTGGACATCAGCATGGGCGTCTTCTCGCCGTATCTGCCGGTCATCGCCCGTGGGCTGGGGGTAAGCGTGGCGGTGATAGGCATCCTGCCGTTCGGGAATAGCAGCCTGCTTGTAGCTATGGCCGGCCTGATGTTGATGCGGCTGGGCTTTGAGTTTTCGATCGTCTCAAATATATCGTTGGTATCCGAGCAGGCGCCCACGCAACGCGGCGCGATGCTG
>WNGB01007947.1_pt1 | contig 21828 bp, 19 predicted proteins | sample 5400681 | NCBI WGS metagenome assembly WNGB01 (sample SAMN13153367, study PRJNA577476) | soil metagenome | isolation source: 115 cm soil or saprolite under grassland replicate 2 | place: USA:California | collected 2016-06-15
GGTCACCGCAGTCTGCGCCTCGACGAACCCGGGCAGGTACACGCCGTCGTACCGGCTGCGGTCGATCAGCGTGTGCCGGGTGTCGCCGTACGCCGCGATGGCGGCGATCCGGACCGTGCCGTGCTCGTCGCTCTCGTCGTGCGGCTCGACCAGCACCGTGGCGCCCTGCGACCGGGCGTGCTCGACGCACTTGTCCACGTCCGCGACCTCGAGCGCGATGTCGGTGACGCCGTCACCGTGCTTGCGGTGGTGGTCCAGCAGCGGGCTGTCCGGCGTGACGCCGCCGCTGATCACGAACCGGGCCGAGCCGGCCTTCAGCACGAACGCCTTGCGGTCCCGCACCCCGGTCTCCGGGCCGGAGTAGGCCACCAGATCCATGCCGAAGGCGAGCTGGTAGTACTTCGCCGTCTGGTTCGCGTTCCCGACCACGAACACCACCGCGTCCAGCGCGTGCACCGGGAACGGGTCGCGGGTCTCGTCGTACGGCACCAGACCGACGAGCTGCTTGAGCTGGTCGAGGTCCAGGTTGGCGTCGAGCTCGGCCGGGGTCAGGTCCGTGGTCATCGCGAAGCCTCCAGTCGTCTGTTGAGCGCTACCTTGGTCATGCGGGACAGGTTGCGCAACAGAACGCTGATTCATTGGACATAATGACCGGTACGACGTGGTAGGTCGGCGTGATTCTGGTCAGTCTGCACATCGGAGGGCATCATGCCGGGAATCGACCGCCTGGACGGGCGGATCCTGGAACTGTTCGCGGCCGAGCCACGGGTCGGCGTACTCGAGGCGTCCCGCCGGCTCGGCGTCGCGCGCGGCACCGTGCAGGCCCGGCTGGACCGGCTGGTGCGCGACGGCGTCGTCCGCGGCTGGGGCCCGGACATCAGCACCGACGCGATCGGCTACCCGGTCACCGCGTTCGCCACCCTGCAGATCGAGCAGGGCACCGGCCACACCGCCCCCGCCCGGGCCCTCGCCGAGATCCCCGAGGTGCTGGAGGTGCACACCATCACCGGCGCCGGTGACCTGTGGTGCCGCATCGTGGCCCGCTCCAACTCCGACCTGCAGCGCGTCATCGACGCCGTCGTCGCCGTGCCCGCCGTCCAGCGCGCCAGCACCGTCATCGCGCTGGCCGAACAGGTCCCCCACCGGGTCCTCCCCCTGATCGCCGAAGCCACCCGGACCTGATACGGCAGGGTCGACGCGAACGGAATCCGGCCGGCGCCGAAACCCTCAGGCGAGACGCTTGGCGACCTCGACGGCGGCACGGGCGACGCGCGGCCCGACGAAGTCCCGGTCCAGCTTGCCGAGCACGACGACGCCGATCGACGCCTCGACGCCGGGCACGCCGAGCACCGGCGAGGCGACACCCTGCGCGCCCGCCTGCAGCTCACCGGCGGTGACCACGAACGGCCGCCCGGCCGGGTCTGGCTTGCGTCGGCCGGCCAGGATCGCCTTGCCGGCGGCGCCCGCGTCCAGCGCGTGCCGGGTGCCCATCCGGTAGGAGACGTGGAAGTCCGTCCAGCTCGGTTCGAGTACGGCGATGGCGAGCGCCTCGTCGCCGTCCGCGACGGTGAGGTGCGCGGTGGCGCCGGTGTCCTCGGCCAGCGAGCGGAGCACCGGCAGCGCCGCGTCCCGCAGCGTCGGCTGCACCCGGCGGCTGTAGTGCAGGACCGCCAGCCCGAGCCGCGCCCGGCCCTCGCTGTCGCGGCGCACCAGCCGGTGCTGCTCGAGCGTGTTCACCAGCCGGTACACGACGGTCCGGCTGACCTTCAGCGACGCGGCCAGCTCGGTGATGGACAACCCGTCCGGGGCGTCGGCCAGCAGCTCGAGGACCTTGAGTCCCCGATCGAGAGTCTGCGAGGTCTCTGCTGGCACAGCCGAAGCGTATCCGCTTTTGCGTCGCCGGAACGGCTGCGGACCGTCCGGCCCGTATCTTGCTCCCATGCGGAACTACTGGGCGCTGCTGCCCGCCGTCGCGGTGTGCGTCGGGCTGGCGCTGCTGTACGCCGTGCCGACGCTGGTCAACCCGCAGCTGATGACGAACGCGCTGGCGTTGTTCCGCCGCGACGAGGACGACCAGCCGGCCGCGCTGGGCCCGCAGGAGCGCCGGTCCCGGCGGGTCGCGGCGATCGCGGTGCTGGTCGCGGTGCTCGGCCTGGTCGGGTTCAACGTCTCACTGAACCGGGAGGCGAACGGCTGCTACCTGGCGGCGAAGGCGTGGGGCGCCGACGACAGCAAGACGTACGAGGACCCGTGCGTCGAGCAGATCATGGGCGCCTACTTCTCCAGCCCGAAGGGCAAGGCGATCGAGGACCACCCCCAGCCGGTCGCGGCGTACCAGATCGTGCGCGGGAAGAAGCCCGCGTACCTGCGCTGGGTCGAGAACCGCCCCTCGTACGACAAGGTCGACCTGATCGTCGGCGCGCAGTTCCTCTGTGACGGCGACGTGAAGTTCACCGAGTCCGCCGAGGCGGTGACGATCGTGTCCGACCTGACCGAGCCGTGCCCGTCCCGGCCGCAGGTCGGGCTGGTCTCGATCGAGCTGGACAAGCCGCTCGGCGACCGCAAGGTGGTCACCGTCGGCGACGAGCCGCTGAAGCAGATCGACCCCGACATGCCGTCCTGGGGCGACGTCCTCGAGAAGCTCGCCACCGGGGGCTAGGCCTGCTTCAGCACCGGCAGGCCGAAGCGGGCGAACAGCGTCGGGTCGTGGAACGCCACCACGTGTTCGATCCCCGCGTCCGACACGGTCAGGACCTGGATCGAGAGTGCGCGCAGCATGCCGTCGGCGGCGCGGTGGTAGTGCGCGTACGCCGGCTGACCGTTCGCCGCCACCGGCACCAGCAGACCCGGCCCCGGGGCGCGCGCGAGCCGGGACTCGATCAGCGCGGCGACGCTGCTGCGGCCGGCGAAGTACGTCACGATCGGCGGCATCTCCCAGACCGCGTCCTCGGCGAGCACCTTCTCCAGCGCGGGGATGTCGACGTTCACGAAGGCGTCGACGTACCGCTCCAGCAGCGCGCGCGTGTCCGCGTCCACCGGCTCGCTGACCTCGTCTGCGCGCAGGTCCCGCTGCTCGAGCTGGGCCCGGGCCCGCTGCAGCGCGCTGTTCACCGCCGCGGGGCTCGTGTCGAGCAGTTCCGCGACCTCGGCCGCGGACCAGGACAGCACCTCACGAAGGATCAGTACGACGCGCTGCCGCGGCGGCAGGTGCTGCAGCGCGGCGATCAGCGCGAGCCGCAGTCCGTTGCGTGAGGCAACCACCTCGGCCGGGTCCGGGAACGGCTCCAGCCAGGTCACCTCCGGCAGCCGCGCCAGTGACACCTCGACGTCGTCGCCGGGCGCGCCGAGCGCCGTCGGGAGGACCCGGCGGCTCCCGCTCTCCAGCGCCCGCAGGCAGGCGTGCGTAGCGATCCGGTACAGCCACGTCCGCAGCGACGAGCGGCCCTCGAACCCCTCGTACGCCCGCCACGCCCGCAGGTACGTCTCCTGCACCAGGTCCTCGGCGTCGTGGATCGAGCCGAGCATCCGGTAGCAGTACGCCAGCAGCTCGTGCCGGAACGGATCGGCCAGCCGCGCGAAGTCCTCCCGTGCCGCCACGCGTATCAGCCTGCCAGCTCCGGCCGAGTCACCACCACAGTCCCGCTCACACTGCACTCCTCTCTCTCATGCTTACCTCGACTTCGGCCGCCGTGCGATGTGCGGGCACTGCCCATGCGGCGAGCGCGCCGGCAGCCGACAGCACGGCCGCGACCACGATCGCCGGCACGAAGCCGTCGCTGAACGTCTGCGCGGAGCCGAAACCGCCCGCGCCCGCGAACACCGCCGCCAGGATCGCGACGCCGAACACGCCGCCGAGCTGCCGCAGCATGTTGAACGCGCCCGACGCCTTGCCGAGCTCCTCGCGGGCCACCGCGTTGACCACCGCGACCTGCGCCGCGGGCATCGCCATCGACACCCCGCACCCGGCCACCACCAGCGGCGCGACCAGTGCGCCGTACGCCATCCCGGGAGACGCGATCAGCCCGATCCAGGCCAGCCCGGCCGCCTGCAGCGCGAGGCCGGCGACGGCGAGCCGGCGGGCGCCGAACCGGTCCACCCGCGCGCCCGCGATCGGCCCGACGATCATCAGCGTCGCGGTCCACGGGAACACCCGCAGGCCGGCGCCCAGCGGTCCGTACCCGAGCACCGCCTGCATGAACTGCGCCATCAGGAAGACCGCTCCGTACAACCCGCCGAACAGGAAGAAGCCCGCCCCGCTGCCCGCGCTGAAGGCACGGTTCCGGAAGAACCGCATCGGCAGCATCGGCTGCGCCCGGCGCGACTCCCACACCGCGAACACCGGCACCAGCACCGCGCCGGCCGCCAGTGCCACGACGACCTCGGCACTGGCCCAGCCCGCCACGTTGCCGCGCACCAACCCCCACGCCAGCCCGAACGACGCGGCCGACACGAGCAGCAAGCCGCCGGTGTCCAGCGGCTGCGCCGGCCCGCGGCTCTCCTCGATCCGCCGAACCGCAAGCGGCACGACGACCAGCGCCAGCGGTAGGTTCAGCCAGAACACCCATCGCCAGTCGAGTCCCTCGGTGATCGCGCCGCCGACCAGCGGTCCGCCCGCGACGGCCAGACCGGTGACACCGCTGAAGAGGCCGAGCGCCCTGCCCCGCTGCTGCGGCGGGAAGGCGGCCGCGAGCAGCGCCATCGCCTGCGGCATCACCATCGCCGCACCGGTGCCCTGCACCGCCCGCGCCGTGATCAGCCAGCCGATCCCCGGCGCCAGCGCACACGCCGCCGACGCGACCGCGAACACCACCAGCCCGGTCGTGAACATCCGCCGCCGGCCGAGCCGGTCGCCGAGTGCCGCCGCGGTCATCAGCAGCACCGCGAAGCACAGGCTGTACGCGTTCACCGTCCACTCCAGCGCCTCGACCGACGCACCCAGATCGGTGCGGATCGTGGTCAGCGCCGTCGCCACCACCAACGCGTCCAGCGCGACCATCATCGACGCGACCGACGTGAGCCCCAGCACCCACCGCTGCCGCCTGTCGTCCTTCACATCCGCCTCCGTCCCCTGTCGTCCTTCACATCCGCCTCCGTCCTGTACGACGCGCCGTTCGCGCCTGGCACAGATACAGATACGTAGGCCCGGCCGGATTCATCGGTGCCCGGCTGGCAGCGTGCCCAGATCCCCCACTTGCCTTGTCGACCGGCCGCACCAAGGCCGCCGTACCGGCGTGTCGGCAAGTCCACTTGCCGGGCAGCCCGGGTGTCAGGCGCGGCGTTGGGCGGCCCAGTCGCGGAGGAGCTCGATGCGTTCGCGGAGCTGCTCGGAGGAGGCGTGCGCGGCGGCCGGGCCGCCGAGCTTGCGGCGCAGGTCGGTGTGGATGACGCCGTGCGGCTGGCCGCTGCGGTGGTGCCAGGCGGCGACCAGGCCGTTCAGCTCGCGGCGCAGCAACGCGACCTGCTCGTGGGTCGCCAGGTCGGCCGGCGCCGGCACCTCGCGCTCCCCTGCGGGCCGGCTGCCCCCCCCGTCCCGACGGCGCAGCATGGTCTTCTGCTGGCGGCTGCGGAGCAGCTCGCGGACCTGGTCCGGCTCCAGCAGCCCGGGCAGGCCGAGGAAGTCCAGCTCCTCGTCGGAACCACCCATGCCGTAGTCACCGCCGTCGTACACGACGCGGTCGAAGCTCGCCTCGGAGCCGAGCGCCTCGAACTTCGCCTCCAGCTCACCGCTGGCGGCCTCGGATGCGTTCGCCTGCGCGACCAGCGCGTCCTCGGGCGCGAACAGGTCGCCGTCGTCGCGTACCGGGCGCCCGAGCACGTGGTCGCGCTCGACCTCCATCTCGGCGGCGAACCCGAGCAGCCGCGCCACCGACGGCACGAACACCGACGCGGTCTCGCCGCGCTTGCGGGCCCGCACGAACCGCCCGACGGCCTGCGCGAAGAACAGCGGCGTCGACGTCGACGTCGCGTACACGCCGACGGCCAGCCTGGGCACGTCGACGCCCTCGCTGACCATCCGGACCGCGACCATCCAGCGCTGCTCACCGGTGGAGAACGCCGCGATCTTGCGGCTCGCCGCCTTCTCGTCCGAGAGCACCACCGTGGCCGCCTCGCCGGTGATCCCGCGCAGCACCTTGGCGTACGCGCGCGCCGACGTCTGGTCGCTCGCGATCACCAGCCCGCCGGCGTCTGGAATGTGCCGCCGTACCTCGGTCAACCGCTTGTCCGCGGCCGTCAGCACCGCCGGGATCCACTCGCCCTCGGGGTCCAGCGCGGTCCGCAGCGCCTGCGCGGTCAGGTCCTTCGTGAGCGGCTCACCCAGCCGCGCCGCGACCTCGTCCCCGGCCCGGGTCCGCCACCGCATCTCACCCGAGTACGCCATGAAGAGCACCGGCCGTACGACGTGATCGGCGAGCGCGTGACCGTACCCGTAGGTGTAGTCGGCCTGGCTGGTCCGTCCCCCCGGTCCGTCGACGTACGTGACGAACGGGATCGGGTTGTCGTCGCTACGGAACGGCGTGCCGGTCAGCGACAGCCGCCGGGTCGCCGGGTCGAACGCCTCCCGGATCCCGTCGCCCCAGCTCAGCGCATCGCCGCCGTGGTGAATCTCGTCGAGAATGACCAACGTCCGGAACTTCTCGGTCCGGACCCGGATCGCGAGCGGGTTCGTCGCGACGCCCGCGTACGTGACCGCGACGCCCTGGAAGTCCTTGTTGGTGCGGCCCTTGCGGCCGGAGAAGTTCGGGTCGAGCGCGATCCCGGCCCGGTCCGCCGCCTCCGCCCACTGCACCTTCAGGTGCTCGGTCGGGGTGACCACGGTGATCCGCTCGATGACGCGCCGCTGCAGCAGTTCGGCGGCCACGGTCAGCGCGAACGTGGTCTTGCCGGCGCCCGGCGTGGCGACCGCGAGGAAGTCCTTCGGGTTGCTTTCCAGGTACAGCTTCAGCGCTTCGGCCTGCCAGGCGCGCAGCTTGCCGGCCGTCCCCCAGGCAGCGCGATCCGGGTACGCCGGAGGGAGCGGCGAGGCGTGCGAGTTCACCGGCTGCTGAGCTCCCCCGAGTAGGCTTCACGGTCGGTCGGGACCCGCAATGCGGCCCGACCAGGAACGTTACCCGACGCCGCCTACAGAGTCAGATCGGCCGGCCGCACCTCGACCGCGAACGGCAGCGTGGCGTGGAACACCTCGTCCCCCGACACGTTCGCCACCTCGAGGTAGGCCCCGTCCCGCAGCTCACAGGCCAGCAGCGACGGCGCGTCCGGGTCCACCACCCAGTACGACGCACAGCCCGCGGCCTCGTAGCGGGATCGCTTCAACATGAGGTCGAAGCGTCGGGTGCTCGGCGACAGGATCTCGACCGCCAGCAGCGGCGCCTTCGGAAGATCCCGTCGGGTGAAGTCGGACCGCGCGGCGATCAGCAGATCGGGTTGCATGACCGTGTCGTCCGAGATGGCCACATCGACTGGGGCGAACAGCACCCTGAGCTCGGCCGGACACGCAGCGCGCAGGAGCGAATAAAGGTTGCCCGCGACGATCTGGTGCCCGGGCGACGGTGCCGGTGTCACGACCAGCACTCCGTCGATGAGCTCGTAGCGGTGCCCGTCATCGGGCATCGCATCCAGATCGGCCCTCGTCAGCGGCCGGCTGCGCGGCAGCGGTATGGTCACGGCTCCCAGTATGGACAAAGTGCCTCCTGTTCGACATGACCACCAATCATGGGCAAGTTCGGCGACGCGCGCCGGGCGTCATCCACAGGTAGGGTCCGGGGCGTGACGGTCGACTGGGCCGGGCTGGGGCCGGAACTGCTGCTGCGGCTGGACCGCGGGTCCGGCGAGCCGCTGCGGGCGCAGCTCGAGCGGGAACTGCGGGACGCGATCCGGGACGGCCGGCTGGGCGCCGGTGAGCGGCTGCCGTCGTCGCGCGTGATGGCCGGCGAGCTCGGCATCTCTCGCGGCGTCGTCACCGAGTGCTACGCGCAGCTGCAGGCCGAGGGGTTCCTGGTCACCCGCGGCGGTTCGGCAACCCGGGTCTCGGACAGCGCGCAGCCGCCCGCTCCGGCGCAACCGAGACCGGCACCGGCGGCGACCAAGCTGGACGTGGACTTCCGGCTCGGCGTGCCGGACATCGGGGCGTTCCCGCGGCAGGACTGGAGCTGGGCGCTGCGCAAGGCGGTCCGCGAGATCCCGACCGACATGCTGCGCTACACGTTCCCGGATACGCCGGACACCGCCACGGACGCGACCGGCAGTCCGGACCTGCAGCGCGTGCTCGCGTCGTACCTGGGCCGGGTGCGGCGGGCGGCCGCCGGGCCGGAGCGGCTGGTGGTGTGCACCGGGTTCGCCCAGGGCCTGAGCCTCGTCGTCCAGGCGCTGGCGCGGTCCGGCACCACGATCGTCGCCGTGGAGGACCCGGGAGACCGCGACCACCGGCGGATCACGCAGTACGCCGGCGCCACCGTCGTACCCGTTCCGGTGGACGACGACGGCGTGGTCGTCGAGGCGCTGGCCGCCACCGGCGCGGGGGCCGTCGTGATCACCCCGGCGCACCAGGCCGCGAACGGCAGCGTGCTCGCGCCGCGGCGCCGCCAGCAGCTCGTGGCCTGGGCGGCGGAGCGCGACGCGATCATCATCGAGGACGACTACGACGCCGAGTTCCGGTACGACCGCGAGCCGGTCGGAGCGCTGCAGGGGCTCGCGCCGGACCGGGTCGTGCTGGTCGGCTCGGTCAGCAAGTCGCTCGCGCCGGCGCTGCGCCTCGGCTGGGCGGTCTGCCCACCGCGCCTGTACGACGCCGTTGCCGAAGGCAAGCTTCTTACCGACCGGGGATCTCCGCTGATCGAGCAGTACGCGTTCGCGGCGCTGGTCGAGTCCGGCCGGTACGACAAGCACCTGCGGCTGATGCGGTTGCGGTACGCCGCCCGCCGGGCCGCGCTGGTCGCCGCGCTGGGCCGGCACGCTCCGGGCGTCCGGCTGACCGGCCTGGCCGCCGGCTTCCACGGTGTGGTCGCGCTGCCGGACGGCGCGGACGAGGAGGCGGTGGTGGCCGAGGCGCGGCGCCGCTCGATCGGCCTGTACGGGATGAACGGCTACCGCGCCGCCGGTTCCGGACCACCCGCGCTCGTGCTCGGGTTCGGCAACCTGTCCGAGGCACGCATCGAACACGGAATCGTGACCGTCGCGGACCTGCTGCGGTGAGCCGATCCCGTCAATAATTGACCGCATGCCGAGACGACCGTGCGCGTTGCTCACCGCCCTGGCCGTGATCACGCTGCCCGCCTGCTCGAGTTCCAAGCCGCCCGCCGACGGGCCCAGCACCGGCCCCGACGTCAGCTGGACCGCCGTCGACCTGCCCGCCGGCGAGGAGCCGGTGACACTCACCCCGATCGGCGCGGACCTGCTGGTCGGGCTTCGCCGTCCGGCCGCCCGGGTGAAGCCGCACCTGCTGGTGCTCGCCGCCTCCGGCCGTCGTACCGACGTGCCGCTGACACCGCAGAGCCCGTACGCCTACGAGGCGCGGTGGCACTCGGTGGCGACCGACGGCACCCGGATCGTGGCGATCGGCGGCGCGCCCGGTGGCGCGCACTCGAACACTCGCTGGACCACCTGGACCGGTACGACGGCCGGCCTGACCGAGAAACCGCAGGGCTTCAACACCTTCGGGGGCTGGGGCGCCGGGCAGCTGGTCGCGGCGGTGATGACCCCGGCGGGTACCGCGATCGCCGGCTCCTGGGGCAGCGCGAAGGCAGGCCTGGACGCGGCCGTCTGGCTGCCGTCCGGCGACCGCTGGGTGCGGCAGAGCTCCGCCGGTACGGCGCTCGAGAGCACCCAGCAGCTCCAGGTCGGGGCACGCGCGGGTACCTCCGCCGGCGCCGGGATCGTGCTCGCCGGCTCGCAGCTGCGGCTGGCTCCGGGCGTGGTCGAGCAGCACGCGATGATCCTGCGCTCGACCACGCTCAACTCAGGGTGGCGCCGGCTCGAGCTGCCCGAGGGCGGCGGCCGCAGCGAGGCAGTGGCGGCGCGCTGCGCGGCGACCACCTGCGACGTCTCCGGGTACGTCGACGGGCACCTCGCGCTCTGGCGGCTGGACGGCTCCGGCGCCACCCGGCTGCCCGGCGTACCGGGCATCCCGGTCACGGACAAGGACGTGCTCCCCGCCCCGTTCGAGACCGGCGGCCGCACCGTGCAGCTGGTCTCCGACGGCGGCAAGCTGGAGGTCCTGACCGCGCACGACGGCCACTGGACCCTGCAGCACTCGCACGGTCCCGACGGCGTGATCACCGACGCCGCCCTGATCGGCGACACCCTCTACCTGATCGCCGGCCCCGCCGGCGGCCAGGCCCACCTCTGGCGCACGGAAGTGACCGCCATCGGCTGACCTTGCGCGGCCGGACACCAGAGACTGTCGGAAGGTTCCGCAACACTCAGTGATGTGAAGCTCACGAACTGCCCGGCAGGGCAAAGACACGGAGTACCGCCGCCCTGCCAAGTGGGTGTGACCGCTCCGGCGACGACCTAGACTCGGGTGGTATGAGCACGCAGCTGAGCCCGGGCGCCGAGACGCTGGTCGACGAGCGCACCCAGCCGATGCCGCAGGACGGCGACCACGAGCGGTTCTCGCACTACGTGCCGAAGGACAAGCTCACCGAGGCGATGGTGATGGGTACGCCGGTGGTCGCGCTGTGCGGGAAGGTGTGGGTGCCGAGCCGGGACCCGCAGAGGTTCCCGGTCTGCCCGGAGTGCAAGGAGATCTGGGAGTCGCTGAAGCCCGGCGACGACGAGGGCGACGACGACTAGTTGAGCGCCGGGTCGTCCGGGTAGGTCGACACGAACGCCATCTCGTCGCGCTGCCGGCGCAGCACCCGGCGCCACAGCCCGGCCGGGTCGAGGTCGAAGACGTCGTCGGGCTCGGACTCCACGACGTACCAGGCGCCGTCGGCGATCTCGCCCTCGAGCTGCCCGCTGCCCCAGCCCGAGTAGCCGGCGAAGATCCGCATCCGCCCGATCAGCCCGGTCACCGCCGCCGGCGGCAGGTCGAGATCCACCAGGCCGATCCGGCCGAAGCAGCCGCGCCAGCCCGGCAGCGCGGACGGGTCCGCGATCCCGTCGGCCAGCTCGCCGAGTGCCAGCGCGTTGTCGGTCGACACGGGCCCGCCGACGAACAGCACGCCGGGCTCGCTCACCGACGACGACCAGTCCGCCAGCACCCGCCGGACGCTCACGTCCGCGGCCTGGTTCACGACCACCCCGAGCGCGCCGTCCTCGTCGTGGTCGAGCAGCAGTACGACGGCACGCCGGAACGGCGGCTCATCGAGCATCGGCGTGGCCACCAGCAAGGATCCGGTCAACGTCGTGGCCGTCATGTCCCCATCATGTCGTGCGAACGAGCCGTCCGCCCGCAACCCACAGGCCGATCAGCACACCGATCACGTCCGCCAGCACGTCGTACGGGTCGCCGCTGCGCCGCGACAGCCAGGCGTGCTGGACCAGCTCGCTGACGACCGCGTTCACCACGAGTACGACGCCCAGCCAGGCGGCGGGTAGCCGGACCCGCCGGCCGGTGTACGCGACCGCCGCGAACAGCAGCACGTGAGCCACCTTGTCGGAGTACGGGAACAGCTCCGGTCCGCCGCCCGGCGAGTACAGCGCCCACAGCTGGACCACGCAGGACAGCGCGAACGCCGACCGCCAGAACGCCGTCACCCGATGAACGCGACCGGCTCGTCGGCGCTCGGGTGCCGGCCGCCGGCGGCGTCGCGGACCGCGTGCGCGACCATCGTGTGCACCTCGGGGTGGAACACGCTGGGCACGATGTAGTTCGCGTTCAGCTCGTCGTCGCTGACGACACCGGCGAGCGCCTTCGCGGCGGCGAGCTCCATGTCGATCGACACCTTCGCAGAGTGCGCGTCCAGCAGGCCGCGGAACACCCCGGGGAACACCAGCACGTTGTTGATCTGGTTCGGGAAGTCGCTGCGGCCGGTCGCGACGACGGCCGCGTGCTGGGCGGCGGCGATCGGGTCCACCTCGGGGTCGGGGTTCGCGAGCGCGAACACGATCGCGCTGCCGGCCATCGTGGCGATGTCGTCGCCGGTGAGGATGTTCGGCGCCGACACGCCGACGAAGACGTCCGCGCCGGCCAGCGCACCCTTGAGGTCGCCGCTGTACTGCGCGGCGTTGGTGTTCTCCGCGATCCAGCGCAGCTCCGGGGTCAGCCCGTCACGGCCGGCGTGGATCACGCCTGCGATGTCCGCGACGACGGCGTCCTTCAGGCCGGCGTGGAGCAGCAGCTTGAGGATCGCCGTACCGGCCGCGCCGGCACCGGACAGCACCACCCGCACCTGGCCGATGTCCTTGCCGACGACCCGCAGCGCGTTCAGCAGCGCGGCGAGTACGACGACCGCCGTACCGTGCTGGTCGTCGTGGAACACCGGGATGTCCAGCTCCTCGCGCAGCCGGGCCTCGATCTCGAAGCAGCGCGGCGCGGAGATGTCCTCCAGGTTGATCCCGGCGAACCCCGGCGCGATGGCCTTGACGACCTCGACGATCGCGTCGGGATCCTGGGTGTCCAGGCAGAGCGGCCAGGCGTCGATCCCGGCGAACCGCTTGAACAGCGCGGCTTTACCCTCCATCACCGGTAGCGCGGCCTTCGGCCCGAGGTTGCCCAGGCCGAGCACGGCCGACCCGTCTGTCACCACGGCCACGCTGTTGCGCTTGATCGTCAGCCGGCGCGCGTCCTCGGGGTTCTCCGCGATCGCCAGGCAGACCCGGGCCACACCCGGCGTGTAGAGCATCGACAGGTCGTCACGGTTGCGGATCGGGTGCTTGGCCTCCATCGAGATCTTGCCGCCGAGGTGCATCAGGAACGTCCGGTCGGAGACTTTGCCGATCTCGACGCCCTCGACCGCCCGCATCGCCTCGACCAGCTGGTCGGCGTGGGCGGTGTCGGTGGCGGCGCAGGTCACGTCGATCCGGAGCCGCTCGTGGCCGGACGCGGTGACGTCGAGCGCGGTGACGACGCCGCCGGCCTGCTCGACGGCGGTGGTCAGCCTGCTGACGGCCGAGCCACCGGCCGGAACCTCGAGACGAACAGTGATGGAGTACGAAACGCTCGGCATCGATGTCACGCTGAAATCCTCTCACGCCGTCCCGGCGCGGAAACGCTTGGAAGCAGCCCACGCGGACTGAGTAGGTGCCCTGTCAGGCCTCGTCGAGGGAGTCGAGCCAGGCGCGGACGGAGTCGTCGTGCTCGCCCAGGCGCGGCGGGGCGAGGTTGACCGCGCGAGCACCGGCGTGTGGCAGGTCGTCGAAGCGCAGCGGCGGACCCGGGAGCTGGATCGCGCCCAGAACCGGGTGCTCGACCGCGACCAGCAGGCCCTGCGAGCGGGTCTGGTCCCAGTCGTACACCTGGTCGAGGGTGCGCACCTTGCCGGCCGGGATCCCCTTTTCCGCAAGGCGATCCAGCCACACGTCGGCCGGCGCGGCCGCGAACGCGGCCTCGATCAGCCCGATCAGCTCCGCGCGGTTCGCGACCCGGTCGGAGTTCCGCGCGAACCGCTCGTCGTCCGGGTCCAGACCCGCCAGCGGCGCGAACGCCCGCCACTGCGCCTCGCTCCCGACCGCCACCTGCACGTCGTCGTCCGCGGTCCGGAACAGCCCGTACGGCGCGATCTGCGCATGGTGGTTGCCGGTCCTCCCGGGCACCTGCCCGGCGACGGTCCAGCGGGTCCCGTGGAAGGCGTGCACCCCGACCACCGAGGCCAGCAGGCTGGTCCGCACCACTCGCCCGCGACCCGTCCGGCTCCGCTCGTGCAGCGCCGCCAGCACGCCGTACGCCGCGTTCATGCCGGCCAGCAGGTCCGCGATCGGGACCCCGACCTTGGTCGGCTCGTCGGATCCGGTCAGGCTCATCAGGCCGCCCTCGCCCTGCGCGATCTGGTCGTACCCGGACCGGTCGCCCTCCGGGCCGTCGTGCCCGAACCCGCTGATCGAGCAGATCACCAGTCCGGGGTTCAGCTCGTGCAGGCGCTCGGTCGTGAACCCGAGCCGGTCCAGCGCGCCGGGCCGGAAGTTCTCCAGCAGCACGTCCGCGTGCCGCACCAGCCGGCTCAGGAACTCCTTGCCGGCCTCGGACTTGAGGTCCGCGGTGACCGACTCCTTGTTCCGGTTCGCGGACAGGAAGTACGTCGACTCACGCGCGTCCGGCGGACCCGCGAACGGCGGACCCCAGCCGCGGCTGTCGTCCCCGTGCTCCGGTACCTCGACCTTGATCACCCGCGCGCCGAGGTCCCCCAGCATCATCGCCGCGTGCGGCCCAGACAGCGCACGGGTCAGGTCCACCACCACAAGATCGGACAGCAGCTGCCCCTCTGAGTTCTCCGGCACGCCCTCAGGCTAGTCAGCACCTCGCTCCGAGGCGTCCCCGCACCGTGCGTCTCGTCAGCCCGCGCCAAGAGCCGGCTCGGGTCTGGAAGGGTGGTGAATGCAGACGGGGCAGGACACGACGAGGGAGCAAACGATGGAGTACCGGGAACTGGGCCGGACCGGCCTGCGGGTATCGGAGATCGGGTACGGCGCATGGGGAATCGGAGCCTCGAACTGGGTCGGTGCGACGGAGGACGAGTCCGTCCGGGCGCTGCATCGTGCGATCGACCTCGGGGTGAACTTCATCGACACCGCCCGCGGTTACGGCGAGAGCGAGCGCATCGTCGGCAGCGTCGTACGGGAACGCGCGGGCGACGAGGTCTACGTCGCGACGAAGGTCCCGCCGAGAAACGGGAAGTGGCCGGCGCCGGACGGCCTCGACCCGGCCGAAACGTTCCCGGGCGACCACATCCGCGCGACTGTGGACGAGAGCCTACGGGCGTCCGGGTTGGCGGCCTTCGACATCGTCCAGTTCCATGTCTGGAGCGACGAGTGGGTCGGCCGCGGTGATTGGCTGGAAACCGTCGCCGCGTTGAAGAAGGAGGGCAAGATCCGCTTCTTCGGCGTTTCGATCAACGACTACCAGCCGGAGAACGCGATCCGCCTGATCGAGACCGGTGAGGTGGACACCGTTCAGGTGATCTACAACGCGTTCTCCCAGCAACCAGAGGAGAAGCTGCTGCCGTCCTGCCGGAAGCACGGTGTCGGCGTGATCGTCCGGGTCGCGATGGACGAGGGCGGGCTGACCGGCCGGATCACCACCGGTACGACGTTCCCCGAGGGCGACTTCCGGAACGAGTACTTCCGCGGCGACCGTCCGGCGCAGGTCGAGCGGCGGGTGAACGCGCTCGTCGCCGACCTGGGCATCGACGTCGACCAACTGCCGGACATCGCGCTCCGGTACGTCCTGGACGAGCCTGCCGTCTCGACGGTGATCGCGGGTATGCGCACCGTCCGCAACGTCGAGCGCAACGCCGCCACCAGCGACGGCCGGCAGTTGACCGCCGAGCAGCGCGCGACCGTCAAGCGTCACCGCTGGGAACGCAACTTCTACAACGCCGACTGAGTGCTCCGTTGTGACTACATGAGTGCCCGGCGCGCCTGGGCCGCGATCCGCGAGGTCACGTCGCGCGGGCGCTCCTGGGGCAGCATGTGGCCGGCGCCCGGGTACATCCACAGCCGCGCGCCCGGGACCAGACCGGCCAGCCGGTTGGCGTGCCGCGGGGGCAGCAGGCGGTCGCGGGTGCCGTGCATGACCTCGACGGGGATGCCGTCGAGCGCCGCCAGGGCGTCGGTGCGGTCGTGCTCGGTGATCGCGGTGAAGAACCCGGCCAGCGAGGTGCCCGGGGTGCGGGCGACGTCCGCGGTCAGGATGTCCACCTCGGCCGGGTCCACGTGCCGGCCGAACGCGGCCAGCCGGATCGCCGGGCGCTGGACGCGGGACACCGTGAGCGGCCGGCCGGCCTGCCCGGCGCGGGTCGACGGGTGCCGCAGCGCGCGGCGGTCCGCCCGCCGGCCCGCGGCGCCGACCGCGCGCGGCGCGATCAGGCTCGCGGCCCGGTCGAACCCGGCCGCGAGGCCGAAGGGCCGGCTGGCGAGCTGCCCGGCGGACGTGCTCACGAAGGTGATACCGGCGAACCGGTCCCGGACGATGTCCGGCCGCAGCGCGGTCAGCTCCATCAGCGCCATGCCGCCCATCGAGTGCCCGGCGTACACGATCGGGCCCTCCGGCGCGACCGCCCCGATCACGTCGACCAGGTCCCGGGCCAGGTGCGCCATCGTCGTACAGCTGCCGGCGGAGCCGGACCGGCCGTGGCCGCGCTGGTCGTAGGCGACCACCCGGGCCCCGGAGCCGAGCAGCCCGGGCAGCGCGCCGAGCTGGTGGTGCCAGCTGCGGGTCGAGCAGGTCCAGCCGTGCGCCAGCAGCACGGTCACGGGCGCGTCGGCCGGGCCGGCGGTCTCGACGTGCAGCCGCACGCCGTCACCGGTGACCACCTCGGTCGCGATCGCCTGGGTCGTCACGCTCATACCTTCTCCTTCACAGTGCCGCGTCGCAGCGCGACGGGTGCCGTCCGGGACCGGCTGCCGCGCGCCGCGCGGGCCATCAGCCAGCCGATACCGGCGACCTCGAGGCCGCCGACGACGGCCAGCAGCCCGTACCCCGCGTTCCACATCCAGCCCGGCACGTCGTCGCGCTCCTCGCGGCGCAGCACCTTCTGCTCCTCGATGAAGTCGCGCCGCACGCCGCTCACCGCGGACATCTCCGGCTCGCCGATCTGCGGGTCCGCCGGGGCGTAGACCCACATCGCGACCAGGTCCCGCTGTCCCCTGTGCAGCCGGACCAAGGACTTCCACGCGCCGTACAGCGGCAGCGGCTGGGTGCTGCGGTAGACGCCGTCGGACACCTTCTCCATCGGCGCGAGCACCCGCCCGCCGCCCTGCCAGGCGAGCGCCTCGAACCACCGCGCGCCGTCGACCGCACCGGCCGGGTCGAGCCGGACCGTCACGTACGCGGACCGGTCCGGGCCGGTGCCGGCGTCCTCGAGCGTCATCATGCCGCTCACGCCGGGAGTCGCGGTGCGCGGCACGCAGAAGAACAGCGTCGCCACCACGAGCGCGAGACCGGCCGCGCCGATCCGATGGGTACGTCGTACCGCCGGGGTGGTCCGGATCTCGCCGGCGGTCTCGGCCAGCCGGGCGGCCAGCCAGGCGCCGACCAGGCCGGCGCCGATCCCGGTGACCAGCCCGAAGCCGAGCGCGGACGGCAGCATCTCGCGCGGCCAGGCGATCGGCATGAACCGGTGACTCCACCAGTACTCGCTCACCAGGCCGATCGTGCCGACCAGAGCGCCGGCGACAGCCCCGAGCCGGAAGCGGTTCTTGTTGCCGAGGGCAAGCGCCGTGCCCTCGACCAGCAGCGCCTCGGCGACCAGCAGCGGGAAGTAGCTGTAGATCTCGCCGAGCGGCCTGTCGACCAGGTAAGCGATCACCGCGCGCACCACCAGGTACACCACCAGCGGCGCCACCGTCGCGCCCGCGCCGCGGCGGGCCCGGATCAACACCAGCGCCATCGCCGCGCCGAACACGATCAGGATCGGGTGCAGCACCAGCGGGAACTGCGGCACGCCGTAGTTGAACTCGGTACTGAACAGGTCCCACGCGATCAGCAGCGCGCCGGCCCAGACGACCTCCTGCCCGCGGCGCAGCGCATTCATCCCGACCAACTGCTCCACCTCGGCCAGGCCGAGCATGGCGGCGAAGATCGAGAACACCGCGCCGCCGATCATCAGCAGGTGCGTCGGCCCCCACAGCGTGACGTCCTCGCCGAACAGCCGGTGCCACAGGTCGTCCATCGGGAACCCGACCAGCGAGAAGGTGCCGCAGAACGCGACCAGCACCGAGCTGGCCGGAATCCGCCAGCCCTTCATCAGCCGGAACGTTCCAGCGGGCAGCGGGTCGCCCGCCAGCGCCATCGGCAGCACACCGGACGCGATGATCCCGAGGATGCCGAAGAAGATCGGATAGTGCGCGGCCGTCCCGAACGGGCCCGCGTCCCGGCCCTCGTCGATGTGGATCGCGATGTCCCACCAGACCCCGAACGCCGCCGCGAGCAGCGAGGCCACATGCAGGTACGGCGTGAGCGCGGCCCAGCGCGGCACGCCGGTCAGCCGCCCGGTGAATCCGGCCAGCCGACCGACGACGGTCTCGTGACCGGTCCGCTCACGCCACAGGACGAGCGCCAGCCCGGCGTAGACCACGGACACGAAGCCGGTCACGATGGCTATCTGGTCGAACGACGCCGTGCCGGTCGAAGCCGCCTGCGAGACGAACATCGGCTCTCCTCACTGAATTGGTTCCGCAGCGGGTCGGTCGCCCTTAACACGACAGATCCAATGCGTCATCACGGATGTTACATATGCCATGAAACGTGTAGAGTGTGATCCTGTCAAGATCGGGAGGGTCGATGCCGGGGAACGACGAGCTCACAGTCGACGAGCTCGCAGCCAAGGTCGGCATGACGGTGCGGAACGTGCGCGCCTACGCCGGTCGCGGCCTGCTCCCGCCACCGCGCCTGGTCGGCCGGACCGGGTACTACGGACCCGACCACGTGGCCCGGCTCACGCTGGTCCGTGAGCTGCTCGACACCGGTTACACGCTGGCCGCCGTCGAGCGGATGCTCGTGGAGCTGCCGGACGGACCGCTCGGGCTGAGCCTGTTCGAGAGCCTGGTCAGCCCCTGGACCCCGACCGAGCCGGAGCGGATGCACGAGCTCGACCTCGCCCGGCGGGCCGGTATCGCGCACGACCCGGCCACTGTCGACGCCCTGGTCCAGCTGAAGGTCGTGAAGCGCGTCGGCGACGAGGGCATGCTCGAGATCCCGAACCCGGACCTGCTCCGCGCCGGTCTCGACGTGATCAGCCTCGGCGTACCGGTCGAGGCGATCCTCGAGCTGCTGCCGAAGCTGTTCGCCGAGGTCGAGGCGATCTCGAAGCTGTACGTCGACCTGTTCCGCGACACCGTCTGGCGCCGGTTCGCCGACGCCGGCATGCCCGCCGACGGCTGGCCGGAGATCCAGCGCAGCATCGACCACATCATCCCGCTCGCCGGGCAGGCGCTGATCGCCAGCTTCCGCGAGGCGATGGGCCGCGAGATCGAGGTCGCCGTCGGCGAGGAGCTGGACGTCGACCCGACCAACCTCCGCTCGGCCGGCTGAGTTGCCCGGCCCGGTCGTCGACGAGGTCCCGCTCCGCCACAACACCCGCAACCAGGTCACCGGCTCGATCGACAAGGTCACCACCGCCGACGGCCGCACCCTGGTCCGCAAACGCCTCCGCCGCCCGGTGGACACCGCTTCGCCGTCGCGGTGGTCGGCGAGCGACGACCCGGCGTCGTACCAGTGGTGGCGGCGCGAGGCCGAGGTCTACGCCGACCCGGCGCTGCGATCCGAGCTCGAGACCGCCGGACTGTCGTTGCCGCAGGCAACCGTCGAGGAGTCGCCGGACGGCGCCACGCTGTGGCTGGAGTGGGTCGAGGGCCGGACGACCAGCGAGCTGGGCCTGGACGACTACCGCGCGCTGACGACGGGTCTCGGCCACTGGCAGGCCGCCGGGCCGCGGCAGCGGTCCTGGGCCAGCAGCGGCTACCTGCGTGCCTACGAGTCGGCACACCTGCGGGACGCGGACTCCGCCGGTGCCCTCGCCCTGCTGGACGACGACGAGGCCTGGCGGCAACCACTGGTCGCCGACCTGTGGCCGTCGGGACTGCGCTCACGCTGGACCGCGCTGGTAGCCGACCGCGACCGGCTGCACCACATCATGACCGCGCTCCCCCGCACCCTGTGCCACCTGGACGTCTGGGCGTCGAACGTGATCGCCGCCGATCGGATCACCCTGCTCGACTGGGCCTTCGCCGGCGACGGCGCGATCGGCGAGGACGTCGGCAACGCCATCCCCGACGCCTGCTTCGACCTGTTCTACCCAGCCTCCGGAGTCCGCGAGCTCGACACCGCCATGACCACGTCGTACGTCGAAGCCCTCGGCGCCGCCGGATGGCGCGGCGATCCCGCCGCCGTCCGCCTGGGCATCACGGCCTCTTGCGTCAAGTACACCTGGCTCCTCCCCTGGCTCCTCCAGCGCGCCGGCAGCGCCGACCACCAGGCCTACTTCCGCCCGGTCGACGCCGAAGCCCGCTACCGCGCCACCGGCCAGGTCTTCGACCTCCTCACCGACTGGCACCACGAGGCCCTAACCCTCGCCACCCAGCTCAACCTCGCTTGACCCCGCCCGGCACGCCCATGACGGGCAACTCGCGGTTCTCGGCCCACTTACCTTGCCGACACGCCGGTCATCCGAGAAGTCAACTTGCAGGTACGCCGCCCCGGCGCACCCGATGCGGCGTGCCCGCAAGGTAAGTACGCGCCCGCGACACCCCGCCACTTTCCTTGCCGACACGCCGGACATCGGAGAAGTCAACTTGCAGGCACGCCGCTCCGGCGCCCTCGACACGGCGTGCCCGCAAGGCAAGTGGGCCTTGTACGGCGCGCCGGCAAGGTAAGTGCGTTAGGCCTTGGTGGACGACGGGGTCGCCGGTGGGTCTTGCGTGGCGGGCGGGTCGACGGCGTCACCTTGGAGGGCTTCGTTGCAGAGGTCGCGATGCCGCCCATGTGCATGGCTACCAGCATGGAAAGCATCCGACGTCCTCCCGATCGATGTGACCCGGAGAATGTAACACGCATGATGTCACATAGGAACTAGACAGCGGAGCGGTCGACCAGCCGCGGGTGGGCCGGGGTCACGTCGTACTCGGTGGGATCGAAGCGGCGGGTCAGCTGGCGGAAACGCCAGGTGAAGGAGGGCCACAGCGTGGTGTTGCGGCCCTGCGCGTCGAGGTACCAGCTGACGCAGCCGCCGGTGGTCCAGACGGTGTTCTTCATCTTCGCGCGGACCCCGTCGACGAACCGGCGCTGCGCCTCCGGCCTGACCTCGACCCGGGCGATGCCGGCCGCGTCCATCGTGCGCAGCGCGTCCATCAGGTAGGCGATCTGCGACTCGATCATGAACACCATCGAGCTGTGCCCGAGGCCCGTGTTCGGGCCGATCAGGAGGAAGAAGTTCGGGAACCCGGCGACGGCGGTGCCCAGGTGCGCCTCCATGCCGTCGTTCCACGCCTCCCGCAACGAGACGCCGCCGCGGCCGCGGACCAGATCCATCACCGGCAGGTCGGTGACCCGGAAACCGGTGCCGTAGATGATCGTGTCGACCTCGTGCTTCACGCCGTCCTCGGTGACGATCCCGTGCGGTGTCACCTCGCGGACCCCCTCGGTGACCACGGAGACGTTCGGCTGCGCCAGCGCCGGGTAGTAGTCGTCGGAGATCAGGATCCGCTTGCAGCCCATCGTGTAGTCCGGCGTCAGCTTCGCCCGCAGTTCGGGGTCGCGGACCTGCTTCGCGAGGTGCCGCTCGGCGAGCTTCTGCGCCTGCGCGATGATCCGCGGCGCCTTCGCAAAACCGAGTACGTAGAACTCGCGCCCCCAGTAGATCGAGGCCCGGACCGCCTTCTGCGCAAGGGGAAACCGCCGGTACACGGCCTTCTCGGCCCGGGTGATCCGGCGGTCCGGGCGCGGCATCACCCACGGCGGCGTGCGCTGGAACAGGTGCAGTTCCTCCACCTCCGGCTGGATCGCCGGCACGAACTGGATCGCGGACGCGCCGGTGCCGATCACGGCCACCTTCCGGTCCGTCAGGTCGTACTCGTGGTCCCAGCGCGCGGAGTGGAAGACCCTGCCCTCGAAGGTGTTGATCCCCGGCAGCTTCGGGTATGACGGCTCGGCCAGCGGGCCCTGGCCGGAGATCACGATGTCCGCCGTCAGCTCACCGGCGTTCGTCCGCACGCGCCAGATCCCGGCGCCCTCGTCCC